>Ga0207007_1228_pt1 | contig 13914 bp, 14 predicted proteins | sample Alteio_BWMinCont_85_FD_153487 | JGI IMG/M metagenome (GOLD analysis project Ga0207007, IMG submission 153487) | Enriched cells from forest soil in Barre Woods Harvard Forest LTER site, Petersham, Massachusetts, United States -... | ecosystem: Environmental > Terrestrial > Soil > Temperate forest >...
GCTGCCTTGTGCGCAGACTCATGGCGATAGGGAGCCAATTAGAATTATGCGCATTAAATTCATTGCACTTATGTTCGTCCTTTTGTTTGCGCCGCTTGCCGACTCTGCGCCGGACACATCCTTCCATTTGATGGAAACATCCATTGCAGACATTCATAAGGCGATGCTGGCGGGAACCCTGACGTGCCACAGTCTGGTGCAACAATATCTGGATCGCATCCATGCTTACGACCAGCAAGGTCCGGCCGTCAATTCGATGCTTTATATCAACCCGAACAGTCTCAAGCAGGCGGATGCCTTTGATCAGGCGTTTCAGCAGACGCACAAATTGAAGCCGCTCGGCTGCATTCCAATCGTTCTCAAAGATAACTTTGACACTGCGGATATGCCCACCACTGCCGGCTCCCTGATGTTGAAAGGGGCGCAACCTGACAAAGATGCCTTCGCTGTCAAAAAACTTCGCGACGCCGGCGCTTTAATTCTTGGCAAGTCGAATTTGCAGGAATTTGCCAGCGGGGGGGATCTCCGTCAGCTCGCTGGGAGGTCAGGTAAAAAATCCATATGACCTTACCAGAACACCGGGGGGGTCTTCCGGCGGGACAGGAGCTGCGGTAGCGGCTAACTTTGCAGCTGCGGGGACCGGCTCGGATACGGGTGGTTCGATACGCTCGCCTGCGTCGGCCAATAATCTGGTGGGCCTACGGCCAACCAGGGGACTGATCAGTCGAGACGGCATCGTACCGGTTTCATTTACGCAGGATACGATTGGACCGATGACTCGCAATGTCGCCGATACTGCAAAAATCCTGGACGTCATGGTCGGCTACGATCCGAATGATCCTATAACTGCTTTTAGCATGGGCAATATTCCAAAAACCTACACGGCTTTTCTCCAGAATGGATTAAAGGGAGCTCGCCTCGGCGTGCTCACGACCTTATTCGGGAAGGGCCCCGAGTATGAGGAAGTGAATAAGGTTCTGGAAAAAGCGATTCGGGCGATGAAAGAGCAGGGCGCGGTGATTGTGCGCGTCGAGGATCCGACTCTTGACAGCGAAGTTCTGACCGCAAAATTTCGCCTGAACGAACCCGAGTTCAAGGCGGCGCTAAATCATTATTTGCAACAGCAGGGTTCTCACGTGCCCGTGCATTCACTCGCCGAAATCATTGCTTCCGGCAAATATCATAAACCCACCTTGGAAAAGTTTTTTGCTGTAGCTGAGAGTTATGCAGATGGCCCGAATTCACCGGACTATAAAGATCGCCGGATGAGAATGGATGAAGTAAAGATTGCAGTGGCTAACCTCATGGCGAAAAATAATCTGGATGCTTTAGTGTACCCCCACCAAAAATGCCTGGTTCTTCCCATAGGGGCAACGTTTCAGAAAGACCGCACCGGCGTAGTCGCCGCCCTTGCGGGATTTCCGGCCATCGAGGTGCCTGCGGGTTTTTCCGCGCCCACACCGAATGCTCCACTCGGGGTCCCCGTCGGAATGGAACTTCTCGGCCGCGCCTGGGCTGAGCCCGAGCTGATTAAACTCGCCTACGGATTTGAACAAACGACGCACCTGCGAAGGCCGCCCATTTCGACGCCTCCCTTAGGTGCAACGCAAGATTCAAAACCTTAATTTTTCACGTTTTCACTCAGAATTTGGAAGAATCCGCAGGGGCTTGTTGACTGTTAACTGATGACAATGTATCGTCCCTGAGGGAGATTCCCAATGAATAATAAGGATTTGTTCGCGCACCTGAAAACCAGGCGCGCAGAAACTCTCTGTTCGCTCGTTGCCGAGGAACTGGAACGAATGATCATCCGCGGAGAATTGCAGGCGGGCGATCGCATTAACGAAAGCGAACTGGCACAGATGCTCAATATTAGCCGCGGACCGATCCGCGAAGCGTGCCGGAGTCTTGAGAAAAGTAATCTGGTCCGAGTCGTTACGAATCGCGGTGTGTTCGTCAGGGAAATGAACGTGGCGCAGGCGGCGGAGATTTATGACGTGCGCGCCCATCTGTTCGGGCTGGCTGGCCGGCTCGCTGCAAGCCGGATCAGCTTGCGAGAAATTGCAGAGCTTCGCGCTATGGTGGGCGAAATGCATAAAGCGAAGGACATTGATGCCTATTACCCGTTGAACGTAGCTTTCCACGCCCGCCTGGTCGAGTTGTCGGGCAACCATCGAGTGGCTGAGCTCTATAACAGTTTGAGTAAAGAGCTTCATCTTTTTCGGCGCCGTGGCCTTCTTTTGCGGAATGATTCGATGGCTTCGTCAAACCAGGAACATGCGCGCATTATCGAAGCATTGCGTGACCACAGCAGTGAGCTTTCAGAACGCACCATGACCGACCACATTCTGGCTGGAAAAACAAGATTACTCGACAGGGTGAAGGAGCAAGGCTCCGAAAATTCAAAGCTTGGCCAGAGCAGCGCTAAGGAGAGCGAGTGAAGATCAGAGAGATTCGCGCGAGCATACACACTTCGTCTATTTCCGTTCCACTTCTGGAGAAAAAAGTTCAAGGTTACGGGCGTGAAGAACAAAAAGAATTTGTTTTTTGTGAAGTGGAAACGGCAAGCGGAATTACAGGCCTGGCGATCACCGGTCATTTTCTCGCTCGCTCCGTAGTGGACGCACTAAAGTTATATGTATTGCCCGTCGTTCGCGATATGGATGTAAGGGATATCGAAGCCATCCATCAAAAAATCTGGTCCAAGCTGAACCCCCGGGCAATGACGGGAGTGATATCGAGCGCCTTATCCTGCCTCGACATTGCGATGTGGGACATTCAGGGCAAGGCGGCGAATCGAACTGTCGCAGGCTTGCTTGGAAATGCAAGAACCTCGGTACCTGCGTACGTGACCTTTGGATTTCCACAGTACGATCGCGAGCAGCTGGCTGAAGCCGCAAAGTTGCAGGTTTCGAAGGGTTTTTCCGCGATGAAACTCGTCGTCGCGGTGGATAAAAAAGGCTGGCGCGAGGATGCGATTCGCATTCGAACAGTTCGCGAAGCCGTTGGTGACCATATTGATCTCATGATTGACGCCAATTATTTATTTAATCCCGTGGAGGCGAAACTCCTTTGCCGGGAAATCGAAGACTGCAACATCACTTGGTTTGAGGAGCCGCTGCAACAGAATGACGCCCGGGCGCTCGCCGATCTGCGCGCACATACGAAAATACCGATTGCCGCGGGACAAATGGAGGGGCATCGATGGCGGCTTCGGGAGCTCGTCGAATGTCAGGCGGTGGATATTTTGCAGCCGAACTGTTGTTTTTGTGGCGGCTTCACGGAGGCTCGTAAGGCGGCGCATTTGGCGCAGATTTATAACCTGCCGATCGCGAACGGCGGCGGCTGGCCGCTTTTTAATATGCATACCTTTGCGGGACTCATGAATGGGTGGATTGTGGAGTGGCATTTGGGAATGGTCCAGGTGGGCGAGATGCTTTTCCTGAATTCGCCGAAGCCGGTCAACGGAATGCTGACGATCCCTGACGCACCGGGGCTTGGGCTGACACTGAACCGCGATGCGCTGCGCGAAAGCGAAGTGCGCGAATGAAGATTGTCGATATTCGCGAAATCGCCGTTCCCATCCGATCAGATATTCGCAACGCCTACATCGACTTCAGTCAGATGACTGTGAGCGCGCTGGCAGTGATCACGGACGTAGTGCGAGACGGCCATCAGGTTGTCGGCTATGGGTTCAACTCCAACGGTCGATACGCGCCGAGCGGCCTGTTGCATGATCGCTTTATCCCTCGACTGAAGGCTGCGGACCCGCAGAGCCTCCTCGACAGCGCGGGAAACAATTTCGATCCGTTTAAGATTTGGACGGTTCTTATGCGGAACGAAAAACCAGGAGGACATGGCGAAAGGTCGGTGGCGGTCGGCGTGATTGATATGGCCATATGGGATGCAATCGCGAAGATCGCGGGCGTTCCGCTGTACCGTCTTCTCGCCGATCGTTTCAGAGGCGGCGTCGCTGATCCGAAAGTGTTCGTCTATGCGGCCGGTGGTTACTACTATCCGGAAAAAGGTCCATCCGCTTTGCAGCAAGAAATGCAGCGGTATCTGGACATGGGCTATTCCGTAGTAAAAATTAAGATAGGCGGAGCCCCGCTGCCGGAAGATGTAAGGCGCATCGAAGCCGTCCTGAAAATATTGAAGAGCGGAAACCAGTTGGCTGTGGATGCCAATGGACGATTTGACATGGACACAGCGATTGCTTACGCGCATGCCCTCGAACCCTACAATCTGCGATGGTACGAAGAAGCCGGCGATCCACTCGATTATGCGTTGCAGGCAAAATTGGCCGATCACTACAAAAATCCGATGGCCACGGGAGAAAATCTCTTTTCGGTTCAGGACGCGCGCAATTTGATCCGCTACGCTGGCATGCGCCCGGATCGTGACGTCCTGCAGTTCGATTGCGCGCTGAGCTACGGCCTGGTCGAATATCTGCGAATATTGGAAATGCTAAAGGAACATGGATGGTCGGCTAGGCGCTGCATTCCCCACGGCGGGCATCAGCTTTCGCTGCATATTGCCGCCGGATTGGGACTGGGTGGAAACGAATCGTATCCGGGAATATTTCAACCTTTCGGCGGATTCGCGGACGATGCTCCCGTCGAAAACAGTTACGTCACGCTCCCTGAGACTCCCGGGATCGGATTCGAATCAAAAAAAGAATTGTTCCGTTTGCTGAAAACGCTTTCGGATAATTGAAGGCTCCGCCAGCGAGAGGAAAACCTTGGAAACGGAAACGCGCGAGACCCAGCGCACAAAAAAGAAGAAGCTGCGAAACAACATTACTCTGCAAGTTTTTGTTGCGATCTTAGCCGCGATTATTTTGGGCATATTTGACCCCAAACATGCCCTGGCCATGAAGCCATTAGGCGACCTGTTCATCAAGCTGATCCGTATGGCGATCGCTCCCATTGTTTTCCTTTGCGTTTCCACGGGAGTTGCGCACATCGGCGATCTCCGAAAAGTCGGACGCATCGGCCTCAAGGCTCTCATTTATTTTGAATTGGTGACCACCATCGCCTTATTTATCGGCCTCGGGTCGGTAGCAATTTTCAAGCCTGGGGAGGGTGTCACTACTCTCGAGTCTTCTTCGGGTGCGGGGGATTACGCGGCCTACTCGAGCAAGGGGAAGGAGTTTTCATTTCTTGAGTTCGTGATGGGAACAGTTCCCGATAACTTGCTGGGCGCATTTGTGCGAGGTGACTTGCTGCAGGTCGTAGTGATCGCGTTGTTAGTTGGGATGGCTCTCATTGGGATGGGCGCTCGCGCTGACTTTGTTGTTCGGGGATTAGATGGCGCTATGATGGTATTTTTCGGAATCATCAGGATCATCATGCGCGTTGCCCCCATCGGAGCTTTCGGTGCGATGGCCTTCACCGTCGGAAAGTTTGGCACGAGCGCGCTTTTGGCGTTGTCCAAGCTCGTCTTGGTCACATATCTGACAGAAGCGTTTTATGTTTTCGTTGTTTTGGGAATTATCGCTCATTTCTTCGGATTTAATTTGCTTCACTTTATTAAATACATAGGAAGCGAAATTATTCTTGTAATCGGCACATCCTCTTCCGAAAGCGTTCTTCCTCAGCTAATGCAAAAAATGGAGCGCTTTGGAGCCGCACGCTCTGTCGTCGATCTGGTTTTGCCGACTGGATACGCATTTAATCTTGGCGGCCTGGCCTTGTCATTGCCAATCAGCACCGTTTTTATCGCGCAGGTGTATCACGTCCCGCTCAGTTTTAGCCGTTTGTTGGCTTTGGTCGCCATCATGCTCGTGACTTCAAAAGGAGCCGCAGGGGTTACAGGTGCTGCTTTTATAGTCCTGGCGACGACCGTTGGGGCATCCGGCATTCTGCCTCTAGAAGGGCTTGCGCTCGTTTTTGCCGTCGATAATTTTCTATCGATGGCCCGAGCGCTAGCAAATGTGATTGGGAACGGAGTCGCAACCATCGTAGTGGCGAAGCTCGAAAATGAGTTTCGTTCTGAACAGTCTGCCGCGCCAGGGCCCGCGGCGATCTAGAGTTCGATACGAATGCCGGATGGCAGACTTCGATGCTTTCGGATGTGGCGATCGAACAAGCCCATGTTATGGTTTTTCATGACTTGCCGTGAGTCTGTCCACGAATTGGGTGTCGGCGAAATCCGGATGTGCAAAATGCCTGCCTGAAGGCGGGCGCACTATAGGTCAGGGAGGAATCTAGGCATGGAACGTGGACGAGATACAAAACCGCAAGCTGGAGGCGGCGAGACATTTCTGACTCGGCGCACTCTTGTGCATCGTGCGGCATGGGCCGTTGCAGCTGCGGCGTTTCCGTGGCGCGCGAGGTTGGCCGCTCAAGATGGCAGTCCTAGCGTCGCTGCGAACATCAGCCCCATGATGCTCAAGCTCAGCACCTACATGACGGAAGCCCGCAACTCCGCGTTACCCGATAAAGTTCTGCAAGAAACCAAGCACCACATCCTCGATACTTTTGCCGCCATGATTTCCGGCTCCGAGCTTGCCCCGGGACGTATGGCCCTGAAATTTGCGCAAGCGTATGGCGGCCCGAATATTTGCACGGTGGTGGCCTCGGATGTTCTCCTCGGGCCCATCGAGGCGGCCATCGTCAACGGGGAACTCGCTCACTCTGACGAAACCGACGATGATTACACAGGTGGAGGAGCGCATCCGGGCAGCGCGATTGTCCCGGCCACACTGGCGATCGGGGAAAAAGCAGGCATCAGCGGGCAGCACTTCGCGAGAGCCGTGGCGCTCGGCTATGACGTCGGGATGCGCGCCTTTCAGACCGTTGGCACTGGTCCCGTTCTGAAAGACACCCACGCGCTGGTGGGGACTTTCGGCGCCGCGGCGGCGGCCGGCTGCGCGCTCAGTCTGAACGCGCAGCAGATGCGCTGGCTGCTCGACTATGCGGCTCAGCAGGGGGGCGCCGGCATTGCTACGTGGCGGCGCGATACGGATCATATCGAAAAAGGATTTGTCTTCGGAGGCAGCAGCGCCCGCAATGGAGTGAACGCCGCGCTCGTTGTGGACCTCGGTTGGACCGCCGTCAACGACGTCATGTCGGGTCCGGACAATTTCGTCCTGTCCTACAATCCCAAAGTCGATCCCGCAAAAATGGTGGATGGCCTAGGCGAGCGCTATGAAGTGACGCTGACCACGCTGAAGAGATGGACGACCGGTGGGCCGATCCAATCGCCGCTGGACGCGCTGCAACTGATCATGAAAAAACATCCCTTCGAGCCCGATCAGGTGAAGCAAATCGTCGTGCGTGACGCGACCAGCGCCGCCTACACCGTGAACAACCGCGAGATGCCGGACATCTGCCTCCAACACATGGTCGCGGTCATGATCATCGACAAAACCGCCTCCTTCAAAGCGGCCCACGACAAGCCGCGCATGCAGGACCCGGAAGTCCTCCGTGTGCGGGCCAAGGTGCAGCTCATCGGCGACGACGAACTTGAAAAGCTTATCCCGAAACGCGTTTCTATTGTGGAAGTCACACTCAACGACGGAACAAAGCTGACCGAACGCGTTGAGACCGTGCGCGGCACTCCGGAAAATCCTATGAGCCGCGAAGAGGTGGTCGCCAAAGCGCGCGACCTCATCGTTCCAGTCCTCGGCCATACAAAGTGCGACGCTCTCATCGAAAAATTGCTGAGCCTTGAAAACTTGAAAAATATTCTTGAGATTCGGCCGCTGCTGCAACGCAGTTGATGTGGTTATGTAGCGTCCGCCTTCAGGCGGACGATTTGGTGAACTAGTTGCAGTCTGTTCCAATATGCTATTCGCCGAAGGAATGTCTCCATGCGTTCCGCTGGGTGCCAAGCCTCGAAAAGTGTTCGAGCAATTTCCAATTCTCTGAAATTCCTTTTGGGGCATCCATTTTCGACACGAGAGCAATTTAGCGTTGGCTCAAGTTATCAAATATAGGTTGAAGCTGCAGGCATAATCATATTGCTCGGTTGCCTCATCGGTTCGTGCTGCGCAGAGGGAAAAACAATTCACCAACATTTGATTTGGTCCTGTATGAGCGTCCGATTCAAGGGTGATGAGCATCGGAGCGAGGCTAAATCTCTTTCCGACCAAAGTGCACCTTCACGACAGCACGCGGCGCAGCGTGAGAGCCCTCCGATTGGATCACAGCGCGGCGACGCTCAAGGTTTCTGCGTTACCGAAGGAACTGCGCGCCCTGGAGTCTCATGAGCTGGGGGATATCTTGTGCATCTTCAAAGACGAATTTAGGACGACGCGAGCCATGCCAAAGGCTAAAGACATCATCAAGCACAGTTGGTGCAGCTAGCATTCAATTCCATCGCGGCCGCATCTGTCTGGGACGCGAGAAAATTAATTTCAGCCAGGTTTTTGCAGGGCAGGCCGTCGGCATCAAGGAAGTGCACGATGACATCTGGCTGGTGAGCTTTATGGATTATGATCTGGGGTACTTCGATCTGGAGACGCGAGTGCTCGAGCCGCTCGAAAATCCGTTCGGCCCGAAAGTGTTACCCATGTCTTAGGTACGTTGTGCAACCCATGTTTCCGGGCTGGACCCTTTGAGAAGTGGCGCGCCCGGAGGGACTCGAACCCCCGACCCTCTGCTTAGAAGGCAGACGCTCTATCCACCTGAGCTACGGGCGCGTAGATTGATTCTAAAAGATTTTCCGCGTTCGCGGCCATCCATTTGTAACCTTTCGTATCACATGGTGTGAACCCCTCTGCCAAAGTGAGACAGTTTCATGATGCACACCTTGATGAGGCTGTTCTCACAACTCCTTCCTGACGTCCCTGAGAAGGCTGAGGACGCGGTGAACAAGCGGGTCTATATTGCCACGCGACCATAGAGCAAACGTGTCCAGCGGTCCGATAGAAAAACCTGGAGTTCGTAACACGACCCCATCCGGAACAAAGTCTTTTCCAGAAGATGGAAGGAACATAAATCCCACACGGGCCTTTGTAAGATTGACCCCGGTCTGAAAATGTTCCGCCATTTGATATCTACCCAGCGGTATGTGGTTCTTCAGGAAGGCCGTCGCGATCATTTGATGCAGACCTGGCAACAAATCTTTCGAGGGCATGATGAGGAGCTCACCGTCGAGGTCTTTTAAGCTCACATGCCTCTTGCGGGCAGCTCTGTGCCCTTTCGGGAGAGCCACAACGAGTCGCTCCCGAATCAACAGCATGTTCTCGATTTGGTCGTAGGTACGGCTCAAATGACCAATGCAGACATCAAAGGCTCCCGAGCGTAGTCCTGTGATTTGGGGGTCTTCAGGCCCTTCTTTAAGCTCCACGTTCACACGAGGAAGAGTGCTTCTGATCTTCTCGAGAACCCGGGGAAGAATATGGAAGCTTGCCGTCGGAATGAACCCGAGACGGATTGTTCCTACCTCACCGCTCTCTGCATGAAGTGCTGCCGCCGATGCCTGCTGAAGTCTCAGCAGGATTTCTCGTGCCGCAGACAAGAAGACTTCGCCCGCCCGAGTGATTTCAACCCGCCGCTTGGATCGCCGGAAGAGGGCGACACCCAGTTCTTCTTCAAGTTGTTTGATCTGGACGCTCAATGAGGGCTGGGAGACATGGAGTTGCTTGCTTGCCTGCCGAAAACCGAGGGTTTCGGCAACGGCAACGAAATACCGCACGTGTCTGAGTTCCATGGCTGATATCTTCGGCCTATCAGAGTGACAGGAACAAAGTACTACACCTTATCACCGGCGGACGAATCTTATAATCCGTAATGCCAATGAAAGTCATCGACAGGTTCAACCGAAGAAAGGAGATTGGTCGTGAAAGTAGGGTTTATAGGTGCCGGCAACGTAACGCGTACCCTCGGCCGCCATTTGATAAATGCTGGTCACACCATAGTTGTATCCAATTCCAGAGGTCCGGAGACGCTGGCTGATTTTGTCGCTGATCTCGGTTCGGGCGCAATCGCCGGAACGAAACAACAGGCTTCCGAGCGCGACGTCGTCATTCTTGCCACACATTGGGTCAGTGTGGCTGACGCTCTCAAGGGCATTGATTGGCGAGGCCGCATCCTGATCGATGCGACGAACGCACATCTGGAACCCCCAGACATTAGTCTGGCTGGCGTGACCAGATCGCGGGCCGCGTTGAAAGGGCGCACATCCAGTGAGATTGTCGCCGAGATGGCGGTTGGCGCACGGCTTGTAAAATCGATCAGCAACATGCCGATGGCCTGGATACAGGACTTCTCGCCGAACAAGCCCCGTTCCGTCATCTTTACATCCGGCGACGACCCCGAAGCCAAACAGCTAGTGATCGAGTTGATCAACAGCACTGGATTGGTCGCGATTGATCTCGGATCACTGGCAATAGGCGGTGCTATGCACGAGGTCGGCGCTCCTTTATCTGGGCTCGATCTCCACTTCGTCCGCCGACTTCGGTGAAGCCGTGACGGCAGTTTCACAATTGTCGATTGATCTGGGTCAGTCTTCGACACCTGTCGAGTTAGACGCCAGTGAGGAGCTGGCGTGGTTTTCTTGTCCTTGATCGCTCTGATCGAATCGATGCTTGTATCCAAAGCTTATACAGGAGGAATCGATATGAATAACCTTGACCTAATGTTGAAACGCAACAAAGAGCTCGCTGCCCCCATGCCATCGCTTCCACAGTCTTTGCAGACTTTGAAGGCGGTAATCATCGGTTGCGCCGACATGCGTGTGGATCCTGCCCATGTACTTGGAATCGAACCGGGTGAGGCCGTCGTCATGAGAAACATCGGCGGTCGAGTTACGCCGGGGTTGTTGGAGGAGTTGGGTCTGCTCGGACGAATCGGAGAGGTTGCCGAAACGATTCCGGGAGGCGGCGGGGAGTTTCACCTGATCGTACTTCACCATACGGACTGCGGCAGTACGCGTCTCGTGGGAGACCCAGCCATGTTGGCGCACTATTTTCAGATACCGGAAAAGGAAGTAGCGGCCAAATCAGTCCCCGATCCGCGCAAGTCGGTGGCTGTCGACGTTGCTGCACTCAGGGCGATTCCAGCATTGCCGGACGAATGGCTCATCTCCGGCCTCGTTTACGACATAGCCACCGGATTTGTCGAGGTGGTCGTACCAGCAGCGCCAATTCGTCCCGCCCAAAACGGCCGAGCGGTTGAAGTCGCGTAAGGAACCGGCAGTATGAGCAGACCTGCGAATGCCACGTGCGAGAGCTTTCTAAAAACGCTCAAGCGTGAAGAGATCCACGCTAGCACTTACAGGGACTTCGAAGTGCTGCGGGAGCGAATGGAGGAATTCATTGAGAGGTACTATAACGTGTGTCGGCTACACTCAGCGCTAGACTATCGTTCGCCCGAAGACTTCGAAAAGGAGTCCCAACGAGAATCCCAGAGAGCGTCAACGGCGGCGATGATGACGTTCTTCGAAGGCTAATGCGGGCATCTACCAGCGCAAAGCCTTTTGAAGCAAGGTGTGATACACATCTTTGTCTCAGCGAGGGGTTCACTCTAATTGAGACCTCAGGACTTGAGGGCTAATGTGAATTTCGAAAGCGAGAAGCATACATGTCAAGGGTTCGTATCGCGGGATTTGGTGTTTCGTTAGACGGTTTCAGCGCAGGGATAGAGCAGAGCCTAGACGATCCGCTGGGCAAGCACGGTTCAGAGATCTTTCAGTGGTTCTTCCATACGAAGACATTCCGTGCCATGCTCGGGAAGGAAGGCGGATCTATCGATGTGGACGACGTGTTCGCACGGCGGGCGATGGAAAACTTTGGCGCCTTCATCCTTGGTCGCAACATGTTTGGTCCGATCCGTGGCCCGTGGCTGGACAACTCGTGGAAGGGATGGTGGGGTACCAATCCGCCATACCACGCACCGACTTTCGTTCTCACGCACTACGAACGTGAGCCGCTCGTGATGGAAGGTGGGACGACCTTCTACTTTGTCACCGGTGGAATCGAGGAGGCGCTGAGGCTCGCGAAACAAGCAGCTGGTGACAAGGACGTCAAAATCGGAGGCGGTGTTTCCACCGTGCGGCAGTATCTGCAGGCTGGGCTTATCGATTCTCTCCACTTTGCACTTGCACCAGTTGCCCTCGGTCAAGGTGAGGCACTGTTTACTGGTATTGACCTGCCCGCGCTCGGATTTTCTGTGACCGAGCACGAGGCCACCGAGCACGCGACGCATGTTGTGCTTACAAGAAGATAAAGAGTTCCAATGGAAATCCCACAGAGTGAACCCCTCGTTGAGACAAAGATGTGCATCACACCCTCCTTCGAAGGGCATTGCTCTGCTAAATGTCCGCATTAATCTTCTCCACTTCGATTCATCTGTTTTCGTCCGGGTGATAGCCCATTTCGGCAGTTGCAATTGGGATTTTCTTCTCGGGTTTTTCCAGGAAATTCCTGACCACCGGGATCACTCGCTCTTGTTCCGAAAACAGGGCGAAGTGGCCGGCATCCGGGATCACGGCGAGCTCGGCGTTGGGGATGAGCTTCAGGGTCTCAACGGCGTGTTCAATGCGGACAAAATCGTGATCTCCCAGAGCGATGAGAAACGGCGCTTTGATGGATGCCAATTCTTCGTTCGAAAATCCCAACCATTGAATGCTGCACATCTTGCTCCAAAACTTGGGCCAGTAATCAGGGTCGGGCGCCACTTTCTGGTAGGCCTCTCTCTGAAATTGGAAGCTCCTGGATTCAGGGGTAGGCGCGACCTTCATGTGCAGCATTTCCGAGTTGACGGCAATCTGCGGAGGGCCGAACGTCGCTCCGTAGGTGGCGACGCGGCCGACAAGCTCGGGGTAGCGAAGTGCAAGCATAGTCGCTACGACCCCGCCGTAGCTTTCGCCGAAGAAGTCGGCCTTTGAGATTCTCAGATATTTCAACAAGCCGACCACGTCGTTGGCGTTTTGCTCCAACGTAATCGGACGCTCCGGGATATCCGCGGTGCGACCATGTCCTTGGAAATCGACCGTAACGACCGAATGGCACCGAACCAGCAGAGGAAATGACTTCAACCCGGCGAACCCAAAGACAGGAGGGAGGTAAACGAGCGGCTCGCCGGTTCCCTCGATTTCGTAATACATCTTAAGATCGTTGACAGGCGCGTATCCACTGGTTGGCGTTGTTTTACCATTCGATGAGTTCATAAACTATTTCTCCCTGCGCGAACCATTTCCAAATTGCTCTGGGAAAATATTCAAGAAGTGGGTCCAACCTTTCTCGTGCCCCCTGCCGCCGTCAGTATCGGGAAGCTCGGAATGCACGAGGGTCATGAGCGTGCCTTCCCCCTGTTTCTTGAAGGTCACAGTCACTGTCGTCTCCTCACCCAACGTGCTTCGTGACATCCATGTGTGCTGAATTCGGCTTGGTCGCTCCATTTCCGTAAATCGCCCGTAGTGGGAATTCCCCTTAATGAGCCAGTAAAAAAAGCCGTCCACTTTCGGATTCAAGAGGAGCTTTTCAGCCATATTCCACGGATTGCCAGGGATCTTTGGATCGAGCCAGCCATCAAACACCTCGTCCGGGGGAGCAGGGATTGTTCGGTCAAACTTAAATTCAAGCGTCTTCTTTGAGTTCTCCATTACCTTTTCTCCTTCTTCTTTTTGTCTTTGAAATATTGCTGAAACTGATCGAGGCGTTCGTTCCAAAACCGTTCGTACTCATGCACCCATCCTGCTACCTCGCGAAGGGGTTCACCTCGCAAGGAGACCAGGACCTCGCGACCCTGCTTTTGGCGCTCGATGAGTCCTGCTCTTTCGAGAACTTTGAGGTGCTTCGTCGTTGCGTTTAAAGCGGTGTCGAATGGCTTTGCGATCTCCAGGAATCTAGCAGGTCCATTTGCAAGTTGCCCGATAATCGCTCGCCGGGTGGGATGAGAAATCGCCGTCAGAACATCCGTCAGGTGGTCCATGTCGAACATTACACCATAAGGTGTAATGTTG
>Ga0207007_1230_pt1 | contig 13791 bp, 12 predicted proteins | sample Alteio_BWMinCont_85_FD_153487 | JGI IMG/M metagenome (GOLD analysis project Ga0207007, IMG submission 153487) | Enriched cells from forest soil in Barre Woods Harvard Forest LTER site, Petersham, Massachusetts, United States -... | ecosystem: Environmental > Terrestrial > Soil > Temperate forest >...
TTGGTTTGCGTTGTCGTGTTGGCTGGGGTGATCGGCTTTTTCCATTCGCACGGTGCTATTCCTGGGGTCATGGCCGGCCAGCCTGCGTCTCTTTCGACGGGGCAGGCGGCGCCAAACGCCACGCAAAGTTTTCAGGTTGAGGTCGTGGACGTCAACAACAAGCGGTGGATCCTGTCGAACGACAAAGAGGTTGCTCCTAGCCAGGTTTCCTCTCCCGGAAATTCTGTGGCTTCGCCGCCAGTCATTGCGAGCGCGCCTCTTGCGTCTCCGCCGGCCATTGCCACGCCGCGAAAGCGGGACCTCCAGTTGTCCCTTCGTACTCCACTTGCTGTGAAGCGACAGCCCCTTGCCGAACGCCAGGACGTGGCCATTGCTGATAATTTGGTTCTGCCGGATTCCTCGATTGATCCGCGGTCCCTCGCAGTCGGATCATCCAACCCGGCGAGGCCGCCACAACCTGCGGCGGACCCGGAGCCTGTGCGGCAACCATCTGGGCTGCAGGAAGCAGTTCTGATCAAGCGCGTCGAGCCGACTTATCCGGCGGTGGCTCGGCAATTGCATATTGAAGGAACCGTGCAGGTGCAGGCGGCCATTGACAAAGACGGCTTGCCCCACGAACTCAAGGCGGTGAGCGGCAACTCCAGGCTGACGGAATCGGCGCTCAGTGCCGTTCGGCAATGGCGCTTTAAGCCGGCCCAACTCGATGGACAAGCTGTGGAAGCGAGCATCATCATCAACGTGCAGTTCCGCCTTGCTGCAAACTGAACGATCGCAGTCCCACCAGAATCTGCTTCCTCCTATAAAATTAAGAGCCTGAGATGCGATTTTGTGGGAAGCTGTGGCAACATTACACGCTAGGAGGAGACGACGATGGCCAAGGCGACGTTTGGCGCGGGATGCTTCTGGGGTGTGGAGAGCGCGTTCCGGCAGGTGGCGGGCGTGACCGACGCGGCAGTGGGCTATATGGGCGGCACGCTTGCCAATCCAACTTATCAAGATGTCTGCACCGATCGCACCGGCCATGCCGAGGTGGTGCAGCTTGAGTACGATCCTGGCAAGGTTCCCTATGAGGATTTACTACGCGTGTTTTTTGAGATTCATGATCCGACGACGCTCAATCGCCAGGGACCTGATTACGGCAAGCAGTACCGGTCGGTGATTTTCTTTCACGACACGCAGCAGGAGGTTGCGGCGCGGGCCATGAAGGAAGAACTCGATCGCACCAACCATTTTCCGCGCAAGATCGTCACGCAGATCGCGCCGGCCTCTGAATTTTATCGCGCCGAGGAATACCACCAGCGTTATTTCGAGAAGCACGGCATTCATGCCTGCGGTACTCACTGAACCGCCGCATTTTTCGCCTGACGCCGATTCATGAACCAGCTGATCAACTGGGTGCCGCTCGAGGGACTTAAGATCATCCTGGTCCTTTTCCTTTCCTTCCTGGTGGGCTTGGAGCGAGAAGAGCATTACCGCAGCGAGGAAGGAGCGGAAAGCCCTCTTCCAAGATTTGGCGGCGTGCGGACGTTTCCGCTGATCGGCCTGACCGGCTACGGGATGGCGCTGCTCTCCGGCGGAGGGATGGGGTTGATCGCCGCGGGGTTTTTGGGCATGGCCGCTTTCCTGCTGCTTTCCTACCGGCACAAGCTGGAAAAATACGATGCCCCCGGTGTCACCACGGAAATGTCGGGGTTGCTGATCTACATTGTCGGCGCGCTGGTTTCCCGCGGTGAGTTCTGGATCGCGACGACACTTGCCATCGTGGGCCTGCTCCTCCTCGAACTTAAGACCTTGCTGGAAAATCTCTCGCGGCGCGCCTCGGAGCCCGAAGTTCTGACGTTCACGAAGTTTCTCTTGCTCACTGCGGTGATCCTGCCGATTGTGCCCAACCAGACGATGGGGTCGTTCGCTTTCAATCCTTTTAAAGCATGGCTGGTGGTGGTTGCGGCCAGTACGATCTCTTACGGCAGCTATATTTTGCAGAGGATGGCGCGGCACGGCGGGATTCTCCTTTCGGCCATCCTGGGCGGGGCCTATTCCTCGACGGTGACGACGGTGGTGCTGGCCAAGCGCGCGCATGACGGGCATGTGCCTCCGGCCGCCTGCGCCGGCGGGATTTTGATGGCTTCGGGCATGATGTATCTCCGCATGCTGATTCTGGTGGGGCTGTTCAATAAAGCGTTGTTGCACCAACTGGCGCTGCCGTTTGTGCTCCTGGGTGGAGCAAGTTTGCTGGGCGGCTGGCTGTGGTCACTGCGGTCGGCAGCAGGATCCGCCGTGGAAGAAGAGTTTGAGGTAAAAAATCCGCTGCAGTTGTCGACGGTGTTTGTGTTTGTGGTGATGTTCACGATTGTGCTTATGGCCGCGCATTACGCGACGATTCATTTCGGGCGCGGAGGGATCTATGGCCTGGCGGGCATCAGCGGCCTGGTGGATGTCGATCCGTTCATTCTCGGCCTGATGCAAACGGCGGGGGGACAGACGCCGCTGGCGCTGGCCGCCGCGGGGATCGTCATCGCCGCGGCCAGCAACAACGTTGCAAAAGGCCTCTATGCAGTGGGATTCGCGGGGCGCAAGGCCGGTGCGCAGGCGCTCGGACTGCTGTGGCTGCTGGCTGCGTTGGGTCTCCTGCCGCTGGTTTTCTAGGCGCGGAGGAGGTCGGCGCGCCAGTTCTTGACGCGGCCCTTGATGGCCTTGCGGTCGGTTAATTTTTCATCCAGGACCTGTCGGGCCAGAGCCGGCAACTCGTCATCGCCGGCGAAACGCAGCGCGATCAACTGCCCCACCGCAAACTCGTCAATGCGCGGGCGCAGGTCCGCCGGCAATAGTCGCGCTAGGCGAATCTGCATTTCCAGGCGGATGATGCGGTCCTGAACGGTCATGGCAAAGACCCGCGCGCAGAAGGCCAGCACCAGGAGCGCGAGGCCCACCAGCGCGGCCATGACAGAGGCAAAAGTAATCCCGTCCTTCAAGAGCACCAGCCGGTAAATCGCATTGACGAGCAACACAGGCAGCACAAAAAAGTGAAACGGGGGAAACGTGCGCGCGTGATTTGCGAAGTTCTGAACTTTTTCATTAGCCATGATTGCGCTCCTTGGCGCCGCGATGCCGGGCGCTTACTGGATGCGTTCCGGAAAAGAAGATACAGGGTCGATGTCCACCGGAACGTCAGTGGCCGTGGCCAGCGCCCGGATCAGTTCAGGCGGCATCTTATCGTACTTCGCGAACCATGTCTCGACGCGCGCCCGCTCCCCGGTGGCTTCCATTGCGAGCAACTGTTTGGCCAGGGAGGCGATGGCCGAAGGCATGCGATTGGCGGCAATGGCGTAGAGGCCGGTGCCGGAGTCGCGCGTCAAGGCGCCCTGCTCGACCAGATAATTGAACTCCATCATTTCGCCGCGGCCATGGGCTTCGGCTACGCCGAAGCGCACTGTCCGGAAGATGCCGCCCACGTAGGAAGCGTAATATTCCGACCGTTTTTCCCTGGGCAGCGCACCGTGCTCGATCAACCAGTCAAGCCCGAACATGCCGACCACGTCGGCTTTGGATTCCTCTAGCGCTGAATAGGCGGGGCCGATGGCTTCGTTGATCTCCACGCGGCCGTTAGCCGTGCGCGAGAAGGCCGGACCGAGATCGTGGGAAATCTCGTGCATCATGGTCATGGCCAGATAGCCCTCGCCGGAAGCCAACGCGGCCTGGTCGGTGCGCAGCAATCGTTTGGCGATGGGCAAAACGATGTATTGGACGCGTGCGTCCATGAAATTTTTGAAGAAAATCTTCTTCGAGCCCTTTTCCTGGTGAATGCGCGGATCGTTGGGAAGGTTGTCGGCCACGGCCTGGTAGCCGTGGCGCAGATCTCCGGCCCGAAAGGGCGTGTCCATCACCTCCATCGGGGAGCTGTGGCCGCGTTTTGACGGCCGGTCTTCGGCGGCCAGCGGCAGGGCGTCTTGAATTTCGGGGACGTACTTTTGGAAGAGCTCGAGTTTGCGGCTTTCTTCCTCATTGCGGATCAGGACGGCGGCGCCATAGGAGGTCTTAACGCCCAGCAGGTCATCCAGATAGACCTCATAGGGCGCAAAGATGACGTCGAACTTGGGATGTTGGAGATCGAGCCATGCCAGATCGCTGGCGTAATAGTCATCGTCGCGTAGCGCTTTGGCGCGCAAGCGCAAGAAATTCGCGAAGCGCGTGTCGTCGCTGAGCGCGGCTGCTTCCTCGAGGGCGCGCGCCGCCGGCTCCACCCACACGCGATAGGCCTCGTGGTAGGGCACCGCGACCAACCGCGTGCCTTCGCGGCGCACCACTGTTTGCGGATGGTAGAGCGCCGCCTTCTGATCGGGATGCTCGCGCACATAGGCTTCCATCTGCTCGCGCGTAAGACCCGCGGGATAAAGGCCGCGGCCGGGCGGAAGGGGGGCGGTGCCGACAAAAGGCTCATTATTGCGGATGAGGTCGAAGCGGCTGCCGTTGATCGTCAGATAGCGGCGCAGGGCAACATCGGCGGGCTTGCTGCTGCCTTCGAGCGAGCGCATCAGCGCCAGCCCTTCGGGATCGCTTTGCCGCCAATAGATGTCTTCCAAATAGCCGGACGCTTCCACGAGCTTGCCCACCATCTGCCGTTCGCGCGAACTCAAGCTTGCGGAATGAAACGGCATCTCCACGCGGCGGAACTTGGCCAGGCGTGTCGCCAAGTCAGGCGCCGGCGCGGAATTTTTCTGCTGTGCCGTGGAGGGCGCAGAACTCAGCGAGAGAATGAGTGCGAGAGCACAGAGGAAACCAGAGCCGCGCCTGAAAAGCATGCCGCGTATTCTACAACTTCGCCGGGGCCGGCGCAGCAGCGCGGGCCACGTAGTCCGCTGCATAACGGTTGAAGGCTTGTTCGAGCCTCTGGGTGATGGGTCCGGGCGGGGCGGAGAAGCGGTGGCCGGCGATTTCGCTGACGCCGAGAAGGCTGCGGTTGGTGGAGGTGATGAAAACCTCGTCGGCGTTGTAAAGGTCCTGCGGGCGCAAAACTTCTTCTTCAATTTTGGCTCCGGTGGCGGGCGCAATTTCAAGCAGCACGCTGCGCGTGACGCCCTCCAGGCAGCCGGATGAAATCGGCGGCGTCAGGATGCGCGCGCCGCGGGCGCAGAAGATGTTGGCGGCCGTGCATTCGGCAACTTCGCCGCGCTCGTTGAGCAGCACCACCTCGTCGAAGCCGTCCTGCTGCGCGCCCTGCAGGCTCCAGACGTTTTGGAGCCAGGAAGTGACTTTCACGCCGGCCAGGGGCGATGCAGCGTAACGCCCGAATTCGGCGACGCTCAGCCGCGCCGTCTCGCGGTACGACGGCAGCCCGGCGGTGGTGAGCAGCAAATCCACTTCCGGAAATTCTTCGCTACCCTGCCAGAATCCGACCTTGTTGTAGATCATGTAGATCCGCGCGGTGCCTTCGCGGACATCGTTGCGCCGAAGCAGTTCAAGCAACTGCGCGCGCACCGTCGTCTGGTCGAAGGGAAAAGGCACGCGCGTACGCGCGGAATCTTTCTGAAGTCTGCGCCAGTGGCGCTCAAAAGCGAAGGGTTCGCCCTGCAGGATGCGCATCGTCGTGAATAATCCCCAGCCGCTGAATAGGCCCGCCTGTCCGGGAGAAAGCCGCACTTCGTCGACCGGCAGGATCCGCGCATTATGAGAAACGTAACGATGAATCACGATGGCCTCGGCGCGCGATTAGGAATCATTGCGCGTCAACTATTGTAACCTACCGCGGAGACGCCCTTGTTCATTGGGTTGGCAGGCCGCCCGCAAGGTGAACCGGTTGTCAATCGTTGCGGGCAGCGGCTACCATGAACCCCGCCGTGGGGGAAGGGACTTTCAGAGAGGGCGTGAACGTGGCGAGATTAAGTCGCTCGTGGTTTCCTCGATGGTTTTTGTGCGGCTTGGCCTTGCTGGTCTCGGGGTGTTCCCGCTCGCCGAGCGCACCGGATGCCGCGCTGCAATCCCTTTCGGGAGATCGTCTGCTTCAGCATATCCGCGTCCTCTCTTCGGATGAATTTGGAGGCCGCGGCCCGGGTTCGCAAGGCGAGGGGCTGACCGTTCAATATTTGCAAGACCAGTTCCGTAGCTTCGGACTCGAGCCCGGCAACCCCGACGGCACGTATTTGCAAGCCGTGCCGCTTGAAGGAATCACCGCCGACCCCGGGATGAAGCTCACCCTCGCCGGACACGGCCGAACCCTGGCGCCGACATTCCAAACTGATTTCGTGGCGTGGACCAAGCGCGTGGTAGACACCAGCTCCATGGATGCCGAGATGATTTTTGTCGGCTACGGCGTTCAGGCGCCGGAATTGCAGTGGGACGACTTCAAAGGCGTGGACGTGCGCGGCAAAGTGTTGGTGGTGTTGGTGAACGATCCGCCCGTGCCGGACCCCGCCAATCCCACACAGCTCGATCCGGCGATCTTCGGCGGGATTGCCATGACCTATTACGGACGATGGACCTACAAGTTTGAAAAGGCCGCCGAGCTCGGCGCGGCGGGGTGTTTCATCATTCACCAGACCGACCGTGCGGGCTATCCGTGGGATGTGGTCCGCAATAGCTGGAGCGGCGAGCAGTTTGACCTCTCGACGCCGGACAAGAACATGAGCCGGTTGCCGATCGAAGGCTGGTTGACGCACGATTTGGCCGAAACGCTTTTTCGCTCCGCGGGCTTGAATCTCGCTGACTTGACAGCCTCGGCTGCGACGCGCGAATTCCGTCCCGTGCCGCTGGGCGTGCGCGCCAAGCTCACCGTGCAAAACCGCTTGCGGACGATCGAATCGCACAACGTCATCGCGCGGCTCACCGGCAGCGATCCGAAATTGAAGGATAGCTACGTGATTTATACGGCGCATTGGGATCACTTCGGTATCGGCCCCGAAGTCCAAGGGGACCGCATCTATCACGGCGCGGTCGACAATGCCTCGGGCACGGCCGCGCTTCTGGAACTTGCGCGCGCGTACAAGCAACTGCGCACGCCTCCGAGGCGCAGCATTCTTTTTCTTTCCGTCACCGCGGAAGAGCAGGGCCTCCTGGGGTCGCGCTACTACGCCGAGCATCCGCTCTATCCGCTGGTCCGCACGGCGGTGGATATCAACATGGACGGGATGAATGTCCATGGCCGTACGCGCGACCTGGTGATGATCGGCAGCGGCAGTTCCACGCTCGATGAACTGGTCGCGGACGTGGCGCGCTCGCAGGACCGCACGGTCAAGCCCGATCCTGAGCCGGAGAAGGGCTTTTTCTATCGCTCCGATCATTTCAATTTTGCAAAGCAAGGCGTTCCGGCTTTTGATCCCGACAGCGGCGTAGATTTCATCGGCAGGCCGGCGGGGTGGGGGTTGGAAGTGCGCCGCCAGTACACCGCCGAGAACTACCACAAGCCATCCGACAAGATTCGGCCGGATTGGGACATGAGCGGGGCGGTGCAGGATAGCCAACTTTACTTTCTGGTGGGTTATCGCATCGCCAACGCCAACAATGAGAGTCTTCCGGTTTGGAAGCAAGGGTCCGAGTTCAAGGCTGTGCGCGAGTCCGCTCTGCGGCAGGCCGGAGCGGCGGCACAGTAAAAATCATTCACAAAAAGGAAACAATTTTGCACTTTCCCATTTACGCCCTAATCCCTGTGTTACGAGCAGGGTACAGATAGAAACTATCCTCATATTCTCGGTTGACACAATTGCGCATTGTCAGTAGGCTCAATATGCCCTCTGGGAGGATTTTGTGCGCGCATGGTTTTACCAGATGCTGGTTGGGTTTCTCGTTTCTGCTCTCATCCAGGCTCCAGTGATGGCTGCGCCCGCGGCCGGATTTGCAGCGCCGATTGGGGTCGTTCTGCAATCCGATCAGGCCCAGATGGGAAGTGAGACAGCAGCCAATGGCGCCAGTGTTTTCGACGGCGACGGGCTGAACACCGGGGGCACAGGTTCGGTTAATCTTCGCTTCGGCGCATCGCAGGCTTTTTTGCCCCCCAACAGTTCCGCTGTTTTTCATCAATCTCTTCATGGTTTTGGGGCAGACCTGACGGGCGGCACCATCGTGCTGTCCGCGGCGCAGGGCGAAACATTTCATCTTGTTGCCGATGGCGCGCAGATTCGGCCGGGCACCTCGCAGCCGACCGTCGCCCAAGTGACGAAGGTGAGTTCCACCGAACTTCTCCTGAGCAGCCGCAAAGGCGTCCTGGAAGTTGCCGTGGAGAGTGAAATCAAGTCCATTCCCGAGGGCACTTCGTACCGCATGATGATCCAGCCGCCCGACCCTGCCGACCCACAGGTAACCAGGGCCGGCGGCCGGAACCGCGTTGTATGGGTCCTGATATTTGGCGCCGCAGTCGGCACCACCGTGGCTGTTGTGCTCGCATTGTTGAGCCCTTGTAAACCGCAGTAGCCAATCGCGCCGTTTCTCCCAGCCTCTCGCAGCCTGCCATGGAATCGCTTTTTCCTTAATACCCCTTTGAACATCAGCCGGCTACGCGGCAGGAAAGCGCGTGCGCGGACGTTGATAAAATAATGGTGATGCTCCGCGCGCCATATAGTCGTCGTGTGGTATTTGTGTCTCTGGTCCTGGCGGGTTGTCTCGCCCCGGCCACGCGCGCGGATACCATCATCTTGAAGAACGGCCGGCGGATCGTGGCCACGTCTGTCACTCGCGAGAACGGCAAGGTCACTTGCGAAACCCCCGCAGGGCGTTTGAGCTTGCCGGAATCCATCGTTGCTACAATCCAGAAGAACGATTTGCAGGGGGTTGCGGAGCCAAATCCCAAGGCCACGGACCTCCAGATTGCCCCGCCGTCCAGGGAGGAAATCGACGCGAATAGCCAGGTGACTTCACTGGTCGTGCATGATGGCGCAATTGATCGGCAGGCGCTTCAGCGACTCGATGCGACCGCTGCAAACGGGTCAGCCGAAGATAGTGCCAGGGCGGCAGCGGCGGAATCGCAAGCCGGCCATTTTGAATTGGACCAGGGCCATCTCGAGGAGGCGTTTGCCCATGCCGAGCGGGCCGCCAAGCTGGCTCCATCGCAGGTTCCGTTGTTGCTTGATCTTGCCTACTTGCATCTCGAGCGCAGCGAAGACGCCGCAGCGCTTGATGTGTTGGAGCGCGCCCGCCGGTTGGCGCCGGATTCACCCGACGTTGCCAAGCTTGTGGGCTGGGCCGACTATGCCCTAAACCGCATCCCGCAGGCGGTTGCGGAATGGAAACGCGCCCAGCAACTCCGTCCGGATGCGGACGTGGCGCAGGCTCTCGAGAAAGCCGAGCGGGATTTGGCCGCTGAAAGCAATTTCCGTGAAGGCCAAAGCGCTCATTTTGATGTGCGATATTACGGTGGAGCAGCCCCGGAATTGTCGCGCGCGATTCTACAACTGCTCGAAGTCGACTTCCAGGCAATGGCTTCCGTGCTGGATTACACGCCGCGGGAACCGATCGCAGTGGTTCTGTACACCAACGAGGCTTTCAGCGACATCACACGCGCGCCGAAATGGGTCGGGGCGCTCAACGACGGCCGCATCCGTGTGCCGGTACAGGGGCTGGAGACGGTGACGCCCGAGCTGGCGCGCGTCCTCAAACACGAACTGGCCCACAGCTTCATTGCCCAGAAGACCCGGGGACGTTGTCCGGTGTGGGTACAGGAAGGTGTGGCACAGTGGATCGAAGGCAGTCGCGCCGGCGATAGCGCAGCGGTACTGGTCTCTTTGTACGATCACCACGCAGACCCGGCGCTTGGCGTGCTCGAAGGATCGTGGATGAATCAGGCCAACGATTTCGCCGGAATCGCCTATGCGTGGTCTCTGGCCGTTGTCGAAGCCATTGTGGCGGCTGGCGGCCCCGGTGATATTGACCGTTTGCTGGACAGAATCACCACCGAGCCCTCCGCCGAAGCGGCAGCCCGGGCGGCCTTGCGCATGGATTACACCGACCTAAATCGCACCACTGCCGAATATCTTCGCCGCACCTACCTGCACTAGTCGCGAGGAACCTATTCCCGGCGGCGTCTCAGATCGTTGCCAGTAGGCCGGCGAGCAGCGCGGCCCGCTCCGGGAGAGCGCGCACGACGATGTTCTCATCATGGCTGTGAGCGCCTTCGCCTACCGCGCCCAATCCATCCAGCGTGGGCACGCCCAGCGCGGCGGTGAAACTTCCGTCCGAGCCTCCTCCGGAGGCCGTCTCGCGCAGCCGAAGCCCCATATCTTTGGCGACCTGTTGCGCGCGGGCGAACAGGACGGCGCTGGCCCGGCGCTCCAAGGGAGGACGTGTGAATCCACCCCGCACCCGGAGCTTGGCTCCCGCCAGAATGGGCCGCAAGGCGCGCAGTTGGCGCTCAACGGTGCGCATGTCCGAGGCCCGCGGCGCGCGTAGGTCCACGACCAGGCGCGCTTGGGCGGGGATCACATTGCTCCGCGTTCCCCCTTCGGCGATGGTTGGGCTCACGGTAATTCCGCGCCGTGGCTGGTGCAGCCGCGCGAGTCGCGCAATTTGCAGCGCCATCTCATGGATGGCGTTGACGCCGTCCTCGGGATTCAGGCCGGCATGAGCGGCACGTCCGGTGATGAGCAGTTCGGCGCTGCCGATGCCCTTGCGGCGCGTTTTCAGCCGCCCCTCCAGTCCGCTCGCCGGCTCCAGCACCAGAACCGCCGCGCTGCGTCGCGCTTCCCGCTCGATCACGGCGCGCGATGTGGCGCTTCCGGTCTCTTCATCTGAAGTCCACAGAAAGATCACCGGCCGGCGCGGCGGACAATCCGCGCGGAGCAGGGCATCGGCCGCGAAGAGCGCCAGGACCAGGCCGCCCTTCATATCGAAGGTTCCGGGCCCGAACGCGCGCCCACGCGCCAGATGAAAAGGCATGCCGGCGAGCGTGCCCAGCGCGTAAACCGTGTCGAGATGCCCCAACACGAGGATGGGGCGCTGCTGCTTTTCGCGCCCGGGCCAGGTGACGCGCAAGTGGTTGCCGCAGTCTCGTTGCCGCAGCACCGCAACGCGCGCCCCTCGGCCGGTCCACTCCGCCGCCACCATACGGCCAAAGCGATCCACGGCGGCTTTCGACGTACTGGGCGACTCGCTGCGCACAAAGCATCCGATCAGGCGCACCATTTCCGTCTGGCGTTTGCGGAGCGCCGCAAGCAGATGCAACGATTGTTGGCGCGTCAACATCGAGCGCGCGTATGCTAGCAGCAGCCTTTGCTGCGGAGCAACCGCGTTTCCCGCCCAGGGCGTTTCGCATATAATGGATCGACCTTGGTTTGTGTTTTTTAGTTTGCTGGCCCGCTGCCGGCAGCGCCGGGACGGAGGAGACTCGATGATTCTGGACACCAACGAGATCCAGAAGATCCTGCCGCATCGTTATCCCTTTCTCATGGTCGATGCCATTGTAGAGATGGAGCGTCAAAAGCGCATCGTGGGGATCAAGAACGTCAGCATCAACGAGGGTGTTTTCCAGGGCCACTTTCCGGGCATGCCCATTTTCCCCGGCGTGTTGATTATCGAGGCCATGGCCCAGACGGCGGGATTGTTACTGCTCATTGAGGTTCCCGACCGCGAGCGCAAGCTGCTCTATTTCGTTGCCGTGGATGATGCTCGCTTCCGCCGGCCGGTGGTACCGGGCGACCAGTTGCGGCTGGAACTGACGGTGGCGTCTTGGCGGGGCAGCTTTTTCAAGGTTCGAGGCATCGCAACGGTGAATAGCGAACTGGCGGCGGAAGCTACTCTGATGTGCAAGATGGTGGACCGCGACTCGGTGGAAACTTCGTCGGCTCCGGAGACGGCCGAATCCAAACCATGAGCGAAATTCTACAGCGCGGTTCAGGCGCCCAGCAGATGAGTGATATTGATCCGCGCGCGGTGGTTTCCGGGCGCGCGCAATTGGCCGCTGGCGTGCGCATCGGAGCCTATGCCATCGTGGGCGACGACGTGGAGCTTGGTGAGGGCACCATACTTCACCCGCACGCCGTAGTGCACGGTCCGGCGCGCCTCGGCGGGGCCAACGTGCTCCACCCCTTTTGTGTCGTCGGCGGCGACCCGCAAGATCTCAAATACAATGGTGAAACCACCAGGCTCGAAGTGGGGAACGCAAATGTATTCCGCGAGGGCGTGACCGTCAATCGCGGCACCGGGCAGGGTGGCGGGTTGACGCGAATCGGAAATGACAACTTCTTCATGACCGATGCTCACGTGGCCCACGACTGCGTTGTTGGCAACCGCACCATTTTCGCCAATTCCGCGACTCTCGCGGGTCATGTGGTGGTCGCGGACCACGCCACCATTGGAGCTTTCTCGGCGGTACACCAGTTCTGCCGCGTAGGTCGTTTTGCGTACATCGGCGGCTATACGGTGGTCACGCAAGACGTGCCGCCCTTTTCCAGCGTTGTGACGGAGCGCGACACGCGCTGCTATGGCGTCAATACCGTGGGCCTCGAGCGTCGCGGATTTGACCAGGAGCGCGTCCGGACGATAGAGAGCGCCTACCGGTTGCTCTTGCGTTCCAAGCTCAACACCACGCAGGCCCTCGACCAGATGCGCGCGACACTCGATGGCTCGCCGGACGTCGCGGAACTGATCGCCTTCATCGAGTCGGCTGCGCGCGGGCTGGTCAAGTAGGAGCCCTGCGGGGCCGCCATGACTCCCGTCTCTGCAACTTCTTCCGCGCGTTGGGGTTTGATCGCCGGAAACGGAAAATTTCCATTTCTGGTGTTGGAGGCGGCGCGCAGCCAGGGAATTGACATGGCCGTCATCGCCCTCCGCGAAGAGGCTTCGCCGGAGCTCGAAGGGATGACGCGTCGGCTGCACTGGGTCAGCCTGGGCGAGCTCAGTCGCGCCCTCAAGTTGCTGCACCAAGAGGGCGTGACCCACGCGGTCATGGCCGGGCAGGTGAAGCACAACAAAATCTTCAGCTCCATTCGCCCGGACTGGAGGCTGGCCAAGCTTTTCTTTTCTCTGCCCAAGAGGAATACCGACGCGCTGATCGGGGCCATGGCCCGCGTGTTGGAAAGCGAGGGTATCGAACTGGTGGACTCTACTGCCTTTCTGCGGCCGCTGGTGCCCGAGCCCGGCGTGCTCACGCGGCGCGCTCCTAACGAGCGCGAGTCCGCCGACATTTCCTACGGCCGGGAAATCGCCCGGCAGATCGCCGCCCTCGACCTGGGCCAGATGGTTGTGGTTCGCGAGCGCGCCTGCGTCGCCGTGGAGGCCATGGAAGGTACCGACGAGACTATTGCGCGCGCGGCCCGGCTGGCTGCGGGCGGGCCGCTGGTGGTTGTGAAAGTGGCCAAGCCCGGCCAGGATATGCGCTTTGATGTACCCGTTATAGGTCTGCAAACCGTCGAAGTGATGAAGCAGGCCAACGTCACCGCGTTGGCCATCGACGCCGGGCGGACGTTGATTTTCGATCTTCCCAAGGTCATCGAAGCCGCCGACGCCGCCGGCATCGCCATCGAGGCGTTTGCACCGGATGTGCAGTCACCATCGACCGCTGGCGCCGCGGAAGGTTTGGCGCAACGGTGACGTTGCCACGGATTCGCGTCGCCGTTGTTGGCGTGGGTGACTTCGGCCGCAACCACGCGCGGGTGTACCGCCAACTGGAAGGTGTAGAGTTGGTCGGAGTCGTGGATATTGATCCGGAGCGCGCGCAACGCGTCGCCCAGGAATTTTCCACTCGCGCGCTGCTCGGAGTGGATGCGTTGGCTGGCCAGGTGGACGCCGCGAGCGTGGCTGTGCCCACCGTCGAACATGCGCCTGTCGGCTGCCGGCTTCTCGAACAGGGCATTGATGTGCTCGTGGAAAAAC
>Ga0207007_1231_pt1 | contig 13759 bp, 5 predicted proteins | sample Alteio_BWMinCont_85_FD_153487 | JGI IMG/M metagenome (GOLD analysis project Ga0207007, IMG submission 153487) | Enriched cells from forest soil in Barre Woods Harvard Forest LTER site, Petersham, Massachusetts, United States -... | ecosystem: Environmental > Terrestrial > Soil > Temperate forest >...
ATCGGGTCCCAGCTACGCCACTTTTGCAGCTGCCGTAAAGGATCTTACAACCAACGGGGTAAGCGGCGCTGTTACTTTTAAAGTTGCTGCGGCTACCTATAATGAACAAGTAACTATCGGTAAAATAACAGGTGTTTCAGCGACAAATACCATCACTTTTGTAGGGGCGGGTAAAAGTGCATCCATAATTGCAAGTACTGCAAGTCCTGTAGTGTATGTCAATTCAGGTTCATACATTAATTTTAGCGGATTTACGGTCCAAAGCTCCACACCGGCAGCCACTTTATTTGAGCAAAATGCCACATTATATTGCTCCATTTCTAATTCAAGTTTGATGGGTACAAAAGGGGGAAACGGTATTCCCCTTTATTTGAATAATACAAATTATTCTACTGTAAATAACTGTTACCTGTTTGGAGGTGGTGAAGGAGGAGAAATATTTGCGAGTAGCGGAACCAGTTCTGCTCCAATCGGGAATTTGACCTTTTCGAATAACAGGATTGTTGAATTTCAGAATTATGGTTTGTTTATAAACAATTCGGGTGGGTATGGCGTGGTAAACAACCTGTATAGCAGTAATGTAATAGATTCATCATATAATACTACCGGTTATGGGTTCTTTTCTGAATTTGAAACCGGCGCTACATATAGCAACAATAAAATATTGGCTAAACTGGCCTACTCATTTTATATTCTTTATCCAAACAGTAAGGCATCTGCACCGCCATTTCAGGTTTATAATTCCTTTAGTACGAATTACACTAATTATGGCCTTTATGTGAATCTCACAGGTACTTCAAGTGGAAACGTCTCTATTGACTTCAATACCTTTTACACTGATTCTACCATGAAGGCAAATGGGTGCATTTTCGCTACAAGTGCCGTTTCAAAAGGATTGAGTATAGAGAGCAATATTTTTGAACAGCTTATTTCAAATAATACCAGTACCAATGGTTTGCTTCAATTGGCGGGAACTGCTTCGGAATTTAATGTGATTGAGGGCAATGACCTATATGCTCCAGGGCAGTATTATGCCAATTTGTTCGGCACTGTCTATCATGACTTTCCCACTTATCAAACAGCAATGAATGCCAATGGATGGGAGCTGAATGCATCCAGTATAAAACCAGTTTATATAAGTCCTCCGTTTAACCTTCATCTTAATCAGTTTAATCCGGATCCGTTGGGTGTATATACCGGTATTTCTACAGATATTGATGGGAATGCCAGGTGTAAGTTGTTCCCAACGGCGGGCGCCAATGAATCGTCATATGACAAGGGTACCCCTACTGCAAAATTCTTTTTCCCGTCTGTAATATACCCAGGATCACCGGCGCTTGTTACCCAAACCGGAAAACCGGGAGAGCCAAAAGCATATGCGTGGTACCTGAATGGGACGCTCGTTAGTGATTCAATAGTCTTACTCACAAGTAAATTCGTGGTGGGTGTTGATTCACTCAGACTTGTGGTTACTTCATGTGGTGGATCAAGTACTTATACAGCTATTGATACCGTAAAATCTCCAAAAAAAGCTCCTGTGGTTGATTTTGTTTCTAATACCAATGTGATCCAAACAGGGCAGACGGTTTCGTTTGCAGATGTTAGTTCAAACGGGCCAACGTCCTGGACCTGGAGCATTAGTCCTGCCACCAGTGGATTATCTAAAACCTATGCTTATGTTAATAACGATTCTACCACACCAAATCCTGTGGTACAGTTTCTTACAGCCGGAATGTACACTATTTGCCTCACTGCAAGCAATAGCGTGGGAGCCGGGTCGCAAACATGCAAAACAAACTTTATAACAGTATATAGGGCGCTTAACATTGGCTCTCAATCTACAGTAAATGATTCCACTGGTTATTTGTATGACGATGGAGGTCCCAATGCGCCTTACAAAAGCAACGCTGTCAATTCAATTCTTATAAATCCTTGTGCAGATACCATTTACCTAACATTCAGCATGTTTGATCTTTACTGCGGCAATGCTTACCTGAAAGTTTATCAAGGCAAGGACAATACGGGTACGATGCTCGGCCCATGTCCTCAGGGTTTTACAGGAGGGCCAACTAATGTCTGTGGTGCTATTTGTTTCCCAAATGTCACAAGACCTGATACATTCAAAGCAAGGAACTTTATGTACATCGAAATGAACGATGGCACCAATAATGGTTCTGCCGGATTTGCGGCCCATTGGTGGAGCAAGCCAAAGAAAGGCAGCAACCCAAAACCCGCTTTTACATCGTCTGAATCAGGAGATTCGGTATGTGTTGGTCACAGGATCGTACTTACAAATACTACCCCAATTGACCCGAGTGACCCTCCTTCATTCTTTTGGTGGAGTGGCAGCATTTTAGCGCCATTCCCTTGTCCCGGCAACTGTGTTACAACCATTGACTCCTATAGTGTTTCAGGTCAGATCAATCTTACCCTCATTGCTTCAAGTTGCGGGGGTACAGATTCGGCCACACAAACGGTTACAGTGTATAATCCGCCACCCCCATCTATCAATTTTACAGTTGATAATCAGGATCCAACGGAATATGATCATATTTATTTTTCTGCCATTTCCAATGTCTGTATTGATGATTATAAATGGGTTTTTACCAAATCAGACCCTAATGACACCGGATCAGCGGTGTACCAGAATGGAACTGGTGCAAGTGACCCAAATCCAATTGTTTCATTTTCTGATACCGGGTATTATAATGTGACTTTAATGGTTGACAACAATTTAGGGACTCAGAGCAACGCCATAACCAAAACAAAGTATTTGCATGTGAGACAATCCTATTGTACGCCAACGGTTAATGCGCTCACTTCTGATATTGGGATAAGTAAGGTCGAGTTCAATCAGATCGTGAATTATACCAAGCCGGGTTCAGCCGTGTATTCAAATTTTGTAAATACACCTTCGTTAACAACCCCAGTTCAGGTAGGGATCACGTATCCACTTACGGTACAAAGGGATAGCCCGGCATATAATTCCATTACCAGGACTGCATATATAGACTGGAATGAAGATGGTGTATTCAGTTCATCAGAAGTGGTAGGTGTTGATTCAAATTCTACCTCAATAAGATGGACCAAGAATATAAAGGTCCCTGCTAATGCTACCATTGGTGCTACGGTGTTGCGGATTGCCATAAATGTAGGAAGCCAGGGAAATAATCCTTGTGGCCCTAGTAAATACGGTGAATTTCAGGACTATAGGATCTATGTACAACAGTACCACACACCTCCTGTCATAACCTTGAAAGGTAAGGATACTATTAATCTGGAACTAGGTTATCCTTATGTCGAGCCCGGATATTCAGCATATTCTTCGCTTAACGGGAATATTACCTCATTGGTGAAAGTAACTTCGAGCAAATTAAGTATTCCGTTCCCCGGTGGCACTTTGTATTCATATAATGTTACAGACTCTTCGTTCCAGAAAGCGCCTACAGTGTACAGGTATGTTTTATATGTTAAAGACACCATAGCCCCGACATTGGTTGTTGCAGGGCCAGACACCATCAAAGCACAGGTTGGAGCTAAAATTACGTATCAAAAAGTGACTTCCACTTCTGATCTTGTCACCAAGATACTGCATCCTGTAATGGATACGTCTAAAATAAATCACAAATTGCTGGGCATTTATCCTGTATATTATACCTTGACAGATTCTGCCGGGAATAAAACCACGGTGGTGCGCTATGTGGATATTGTTGATACTGTTGCAGCGGTTCTAAAACTCAAGGGCGGTTCCACAGATACAATTGCTGCCGGTTCTGCTTACAAAGATTCAGGTGTCGTAGTTACCGATAACTATTACAGGATTACTTTGCTTGATAGCCTGGTAAAGACATCTTTCAGCCCTACGCTTAACATTAACGTGCCTGGGGTTTATACGGAAACCTATAATCTGACAGATCCTTCAGGAAACAAATCAAAAGCAATTACAAGGGAAATTGTGGTTGTTGACAAAACACCTCCTGTCATCACATTGCTCGGCCCTGCAACTGACAGCGTGGCAGTTTATACGTCCTACTCTGATCCGGGTGTTACGGTAACGGATAATGTGAGCAAATCGAATCAGATTACAATTACCCGCTTAGGCACTTTCGTTGCATTATATCCCAGTGGTATTCCGGATTCCCTGGGGATCTTTACCATTATATATGTTGCAAGGGATCAGGCAGGAAATATTGCATCTAAGACAAGATATGTAAAAGTGCAGGATAGAACGGCACCTATCATTACCCTTGTTGGCAGCCAATCTGTATCGATATGCAGATGGCGAACTTATATTGACAGCGGATATACGGTTTCAGATAACTACGATAAAGTCAAGGATATTAAAATTGATACTATAGGGACTTTCCTAAAAACAAAGACTTCCATAGAAGGTCTTTTTGACCTGGCTTATACAGCAACGGATAAGTCCGGAAACAAATCCACATCATTATATCGTGGTATCCAAGTTATATCAGAAACTTATTCCCAATGTGCTTCAGGCATTGTAGAGGGATTGAACCCTGAAAAATATGTTTCAGTTTATCCGAACCCGGGCTCAGGAGTATTTTTTGTAAATATGAATTTCCCGCCTGATAAAGAGTCAGGCAATCCATCTACAGTTATATCTGTTACTGATATACTTGGAAGAGAAGTGGCGAGGATAAATGGCATTGCTTTAAACGAAAACAGTATCAGGATTGATCTCAGCAATCAGCAAAGCGGCGTTTATTTCCTGAATATCATTTCTGGCAATCAAAGGGCCGTAAAAAGAATTGAAATAGCAAAATAAACCAAAAAGGGAAACAGACTATAAGACAGAGATTATCGGATAGTGACGTAACCCTGAGATATTGTCTGGCTCCTTCGGTTATAACAGATAACCTTGTATTCACCTGTCTCATTCAGGTTTAAGGAAAAATATGCGCTTTCAAGGGAACCGTCTATCCAGAAGTTTTTGGATGTTACGTATATCGGGTACTTTTCGGTTTCGAACCCTTTCTTAAAAACATCTACGATCATGGTGTCAGTGTATAGAGGTCTGTCATTCACAACTTCTACACTCAATTCGCCAGCTTTGAAAACCGAGCCTGTATTTGTAGGAACCATATTAACAATTGACCTGCAAAATATGGTTTTTGCATTGTAATAACTCCTGTCAGGGTCTTTATGTAAGACCCGATTTTGTTGATGGTTTATAGTAGGCGGATTTTGCTCATTTTCAGGTTCAGTTCGGGTTTTGAGAATTATTGTAAGATCATTCATTGCAAGTTCTTTGCCTTCATAGTCCTGCACAGTACATTTATAGTTGCCCGCTTCGGTGAACTGGTAATCCAACAATGCCCAGGTTCGGTTGCTTTGTATTTCCATGGCGCGTTTCTCGTAATTCCTGTAAATATTGCCCGATTTTTTCCTGATATTTAATATTAGTTTTTTGCTCTTTATGCGCTTATTATGGTTGTAAAATAACACATAAACATAGCCGCCCTTTTCATCAAGGTTCCAGGTATTTGAGGCACCGACAGGCTCACCTTTGCTGTCATAATTACTGCAAAAAACGATTTCCTGAGCATAGCTAAACCCATGTGCAAAGAAGCAGATAAATACGGTGGTTGACAGGCTTTTTAACAAAACTAATTTTTAAATAATATACGAATTTAACTACAAATCTGCTCAGTACGGTCGACACCATGTGATCGTCCTTACTGATATGAAGTTCTTGATTAAACGCTAAAATCGTTAATTTGCATATCTATTCAGATTTTATGAATGAAAAAAAGGACAAAGGAGATGTGAATATGTTTACATTAAGTATTCTACTTATTGGCGTCTTTCCCGGTCTGGGTGTTTTGTTTTTCATTGGCGAAAAAACGTTGATTCGTGTTGATGCAGTATTCAATATTGCAGCAGTTGCCGGAATAATTGTCTTTGTTATGCACCTGCCATTCCTGAAAAAGCTGAACAGGTACCTGGCGGAAATTATAGGTTTTGCGTTGTTAGGATGGGGATTGATCATAACTGCTTTATTTATGGGCAGCAATTATCTTTTTCATGGACAACCGGTAACAGATATTTATCGGGTTATCACGGCTACGGCTCATCCGGAAGACCGCGAACTGCCATTCCCGGTCTCTGTTACCATTTCACAATTTGAAAACCTCCAGACAACGGTTCCTTCAAAAGCTTATGATGATTACCCTGACATGCTGAAATTTAAAGGCAATGAGGAGCAGAAATTTATTGACCAGCCAAAGCAGGCTAAAATGACAACTGCAAAGGGCTTGTTCGGATATTCGGTTTTGCTTTCCAAAGAGCTTGATTAAATTTGGAACTTGTTTTAACAATCAGCCCGTTATATAAATCAACAGTTTAGAATTGGATTTTTACAGTCTTTTGGGAATAACGGCTACAGCAAGCGCTACGGAAATCAAGAGCGCTTTTCGTGTTCGCGCCAAACTTTATCATCCTGACATAAACAGGTCTTCTGATGCTGATGAAAATTTCAGGATGCTCTATATTGCCTATGCCACCCTGATTGACCCGCTGAAGCGGAAATTATATGATCAGTTGCTTAAAGAAGACCTGAAAGCAGGAAGTGAATGGGTAAGTAGGGCAGAGTATGAAAAGATGCAGCGGAGGGCGGCTATGAGGGCCAGGATGTATGCAAATATGCAATTTGAGCAGTTCGAAGCAAGGACATTTTCAAAGGCTGGTTTTCACGCCAAACAAGCTATGGCTTTTATCATTTTTTTCGGGATGATGTGCGGAGGTATGATATTGCTTACCGAAGGCACGCACTATGTTTTCAAAGAAACCTTTAATGGCGCCCAGGTAACGGGATACGCCTTCTGGCTTGCAGGGCTGGTCTTCTGTTATATCAGCAGCAAGGCCCTTCTGGCCATTTACGAAACCTGGAGGCTTGGAGGGAGCGATTAAGCAATGTGCTGATTTGCTAATGCGATAATGTGCTAATTTTTAATTCCTAATTCTTAATTAGTTAGTGGTATATCGAATCCAGTTGTATTATTTTCCGGACATATAACTTTCCATCAATTACAAACAGGACAAAGTACATTCCGGGGCGGGTTTTCCATAGCGCTCCATTGAAATAGGTATCGTATTCGCCAGGTCCAACCTGCTCATTCTTTAAGACACATATCTCTCTTCCTATGGCATCAACAATACTTATCCGGATATTTGCAGCATTAACAATGGTATAGTTTATATCAGTCTGAAGGGAGAAAGCATTGGGGAAAACATTCAACGAGAAATTGAGATTAATAACCACTGTATAAGTATCAACTACCGTGCAAAAACCCGGCAAAGAAACGGTAAGAGTTACATGATACTTCCCATTTTTTGGATATGTGTGAGATAATTTGTAGCCTGATAATGTGTCTGTTAACATATCAGTGGTATCACCAAAATCCCAATGGTATTGCCATGATGGGTAGTTAGGGCTTTTAGCTGTGAACTGGTATTCATAACCATTGATATTTTTTGTAACAAACGCAGCATTTGGCAATGGCATAACTGTAACCTGGACAGTGTTCGAATCACTGCATCCGGTAGAATCTATGGTTTCAGAAACCGTATATGTTGTGGTTATTTTTGGGCTATCCACAGGGTTGCTCAAAGTGGAAATAAACCCTTTAGGATTCGATGTCCATGAGTAGCTGCACCCTTTTGCGGATGTATCTCCAAGCTGCACCACCGTGCCGGTACATATTTTTTCAGGTGCCCCTGCCACAGGCATAGGCCTCGGGTTTACAGTAATGGTTACTGAATCAAAGTTGGTGCAACCTACTGAACTGGTTACTGTTAATGAGTATGAAGTGGTTTTAACTGGTGTGACAACAAGTTTTGCTTTTGCAGAACTGAAACCGACAGGATTTGAAGCCCATGAATAAGTGTCTCCAGACAATGAATCGGAACCAATTTGTGAGGATACTCCTACACAAACGGTTTGGTTTTTGCCCACATCAATAACAGGTGCCGGGGAAATTTTGACAATAATGTCGGCAAAGTTTTTATTCACACATTTTGTAGCTGTATCGGTAACTGATAAGTAATAGACTGTATTATTGCCAGGACTTACAACAGGATTTGACAAAGAGGATTTAAAACCAGTAGGAGAGGAGGTCCAGGAATAAATAATTCCCGGTTTGGCGTTTGCCCCTATCTTGATATGGGTACCTGTGCAGATCAGATAACTGCTTTGTCCTACATTGGCCGAGGGTAATGGATTCACAGTTATTTTAGCAGAACCTGTATTGGAACAACTTGTACCTCCATCAGTTACAGTTAATGAATAGACGGTGGTAGCGGAAGGCATCACCGTAGCATTCGGAGCGTTTGAACTAAATCCCGAGGGAGAGGAAGTCCAACTATAACTGTACCCTTTTGTCTTCGATGTATCACCTATAGTCGCACTGTCTCCAATACAAATCGCTTTATTTTTACCAGGATTGACAACCGGCAGTGCATTTACTTTTACCAATACAGAATTTGAATTGGCGCAGTGGGTGACATTGTCGGTTTCTGTTAAGTAATATACTGTGCTGTTTAGCGGACTAACGGAAGGGTTTGACATGGTGGAAATGAAGCCCAAAGGATTTGATGTCCAGGAATAGCTGTTTCCAGGAATAGCAGAAGCTCCAATCGTGACAGAACCGTTTTTGCAAATCACTTTATCAGGGCCTGTGTTGGCAGGAGGCGGGGGAATTACCTGAATGGTTGTTGATAAAGTATCATTTTTAGGCACTGAATCCTGCAAACCATTTGGTTTCGAAGTCCAGCATTTAACTTTATTCGATCCGACGGAAAACAAAAAATTCCCGAGTTTTACCTTAATAGTACTATCAGGGTCCAGGATTCCCATCCAATGATACACGGGCTGCAGGGTTCCATTTATTGATAAATTTATCCTGACAGAATCGAGCTTAAGGTGGCTGTAATTTTTGAGCTGTACCACTACAGGCAAGGTATCCATGCAATAATTTCCTGCAGGAGATAAAAAAGAATCGATCCCGGCATCATTACCCGGGAAACTGAATTTGGCCAGAAAGGCATTGCTGCCATTATTCGTTTCCTTGCTCATAGTTTGATATGCCCCGCTCGTGGCCAATCCGCCAATACTATTTGCGACCCCTGTAATGAAAATGTTTTCAGAGCTATCAATTGTAATGCCGATACCAACATCCCTCGGGGTCGCAAAAAAGGAACCCCATTTTATATCTCCTTCCTTTGTAAACTGGGTTAGAAATGCCCCACTGGAAGAAATATTCGTGCCATCAGGGGTCGTTATATTAGAATTGCTTGATGCAGAGCCCGTCAAAAAAGCATTGCCGACTCCGTCAGCTGCAACCGCATTAACAACTGCCTGGCCGAATCCGCCAATATAGGTAGCCCATTGTAAAGCGCCGCCTGTATTGAATTTTGCAAGGAAACTTTGTCCATAACCTCCTAAATTTGCTTGAAATGAAGTATTTACTGCTATTCCGGTATCGCTTCCTGTACGTCCAACTAAATAAATATCCTCTGATCCATCAATTGCAAGCCCTGTTGGATAATCTGAACCGCTTCCACCAAAATATGTAGCCCAATCCAGTCCTCCTCCGCTGTTAAATTTAGCAAGAAAAGCATCTTCGTCATAGCCTTTTATTGTTTGATAAGCGCCGATGGTCGCCAATCCGCTATCACTACTGGTTGCACCAGAAAAGTATATATTACCAAATCTGTCAGCTACTATTTCGTTTCCGCTACCGCTGCCATCTCTGCCCCCTCCAAAATAAGTTATCCATTTTACCTTGCCATCTGTAGTAAATTTAGATAAAAAAGCATAGCTTAAATCGTATCCGGTTCCAAATATGCTTTTATATGAACCCTTTGTTGCTATGCCAGCTGATTGGGTATAACCAGACATATATACGTTGCCTGCAAGATCTACTGCAACACCATATCCTTGATCAAACCCACTGCCGCCCAGGTAAGTGCCCCATTTTAAATTACCGCTGCTATCAAATTTTGCAAGATATGCATCTTCATAATGGCCATTATCGCCATTGGAAACCTGGTAAGCTCCTTTTGTGGCTATACCGGAATCACTTTGTGTAAAACCGGTAATAAACACGTTGCCTAAAAGATCTATTGCTAATGCATTGCCATAATCATGGCTGGGTCCTCCAAAATAAGTGGCCCATTTTGGGAACCCCTTACTATTGAATTTTACCAGAAAAGCATCGTTTCCGCTACCAGTAGATTGATAGGCCCCACTCGTCGTTATTATTGCATTGGCGCCAAAAGAAGTTCCGATCATAAATATATTCCCCAGGGTATCGGTGGAAACATTGTTCCCTTCTGCCTGATTGGCCCCAAAATAAGTAGCCCATTCCAGGGATGGGTCTATGATCAAAGGCTTTTTTTCATTATAGCCGGATATTTGAAAGCTAATGCAGTTATCCGTTTTAATAAAATTGCTTTCAATAATATTTTTCCCCTGAAAACTTACCGGTTTGCTTTCTTCCATTTTCCCCAACACCAAAGAATATTCAATTTTTGAATCTTTTAATTTTTTAGCACTCTCCAATCCGTTCCATTGTATTTGTATATCGCTGACCTTGCCTCCTGGATATACGACAAACTCGTATTTCATACCTTCTTCACGAGAGTGAAGAATAAGGTCAATATGCGGATAAATATCCTTGTAAGTAATGGTTTTATAAGTATGAACATTTACGATACCATGATCCGCATCTCCGGTGGTATAGTAGTTTTCGTAGTATTCCTGCTGTTCTGATGCAAGGATTTGAGCGGATGGGTTGGAATTCAGGAGGATGAGGTCAGCACGGTTTGTGGCTATTTTTGAAGGTTGGTGTTTCGAAGGATCAAATCCTCCTGCCCCTCCCGAATAAGTCGGGACAGGCTTTCCAAATGGGGAATTATTCCCCGATGGCAGACTGGTTGCCTCTGAAATTTGTTTCGTTTCTTTTTCCGCCTTCGTAAAAACAAAACCGATTATCCCTGGCTTACAAAAGAGATATACCCCACCCTGGTGCCCGTAATAAGATATTTTTCGATCGGAAAGCTGCCCCTTATTTTCGATGAAATTCCAGTCTGAATGGTTTATAAGTTGCCTGTCAAAGGAAGGACTAGGGGCTTGGTCAGGCTTGCAATTATTTGAGATTATGGCATATATATTATTACATGTGAAAGAAATAATAATAATAAATATGTTTCTCAGGAAATTCATTTTTTCTGGGGAGTGATTTAATTCAAATATAATAATTTTTTATAAAAATTACATCAGCCCCCAAAAAATTATCTCATCAGCGTGACATTTCCACTTTCATAGTGATGCTTTCCTTTAATATCAATGACATCAACCTGGTAAATATATACCCCATCAGGCACATCCTGATTTTTAAAAGTACCATCCCATCCCGTATGACCAGTGGTTGCTTCAAAAATGTGCTCTCCCCAACGGTTATAAATATTGTATGAATAGCTTTTTATTCCAACCCCTTGAATGTCAAAGATATTGTTTGTTGCGTCTCCATTTGGGGTGAAGGCATTTGGAATATAAATTGTAACCAGGAAATTAACAACATTAACAAATCCAAAGGCAGTATCATTGGGGCAATGGTCTAACCCGTATGCAATAAGGGCTACATTATATTTACCCGTCTCATAATACTTATAATCAGGCGATACCTGTCTGCTGGTATCCTTATTCCCAAATTCCCATAAATAGGATGATGCATTAAGGGACTGGTTCACAAAAGTGACTGTTTCTCTTACCAAAGGAGAATCCGGATACGAATTAAAAGCAGCTTTTGCGGGAGGAATGACGTTAATATAAACGCTGTCTGTTGCCGGTACACCGGAACAATTGTCGCTCAATGTAACTGTATGCCAGCCGCTTGCGGAAGCTGATATGGTGAGGCTGTCTTCGGAATGATTGTTATCCAATGGCCATGAAAAATGATAATGCAAACTGTCCCCGCCACTGGCTTTTGCGTACAATAATATATTTGTTCCATAGCAGGTTTGTGTATCGCTTACAATTTTAACCTGGAGTCTCGGCCTCACTTTGAGCAAAACCGTACTGCTATCCTGGCAGCCGTGCGTATTGGTTACCAAAAGGATATAACGTTCCGTATTTGGCAATATAGCAACCGCATTAGGGTCAACAGATGAGGAGAGATAAGATGCAGGGCGCCAGAAATAGGTTACCCCGCCGGAGCCTTGCATGGTATAGCTCTCATTGTAGCATAAAATGGTATCTGGTCCGGCATTTGCATTTGGCAGTGGATAACTGTTTATGATCGTGGAGGCTGTATCGTTTCCCGTAAAAGAATCAAGGCCTCCGTTTGGGTTATAAGTCCAGATTTTCAGGGTATCGGTTCCATAGGGAAATGCAACTTTGCCAAGATTTAAGATTACAGTGCTGTCTGTTTGCAGTTTCCCGTGCCAGGAATAAGCAGGTTGTTTTTTGCCGTTGATGGACAAGATGATCTGCACGGAATCCAACTCATTTGGGCCGTAGTTTTTGAGCTGCACCATAAGAGGTAGGGTATCTTTGCAATAGTTACCTTGGGGACTTATGATGGAATCTATCCCAGCATCATTAATATCAGATTTATTATAAAATTCAGCAAGAAAGGCATCATTTCCTCCACCTCCAAATGCAGTCTGATGCACGCCGGTTGTTGAAAGCCCGGAACTGCTGGTTGTCCAGCCTGTAATATATATTTTTGCATCAGGGTTGGTTGCTATATCCAGACTATTATCACCGCCGTTGCCCCCAAAATAAGTTGCCCACTGCATCTTCCCCAAAGGGTTGAACTCTGCTATGAAGGCATCCTGACCACCTTTAATATTTCGCTGATATCCATTGCTTGTTGCGATACCTGATGGGCAAGTAGTATATCCGGCCATATATACATTATTAGAGCCATCTGTCGATACTCCATTTGCCGCAGTTGTAAAATCGCCCCCAAAATAAGTTGCCCATGATAAACTTCCATTGGGGGTAAATTTTGCCAGGAAGGCATCACTTCCCTGGCTGGTGTTCTGATAAGAGCCATTTGTGGCAATACCAGAATAACTGGTGGTATTGCCGGAAATATAAATATTCCCATATCTATCTGTAGCAATTCCGCCATATACTTCATTACCTGGTCCGCCAAAATAAGTTGCCCATTGTAGCTGGCCGCTGCTATTATATCGGGCAAGAAAAACATCACTGGCAGGAGTGCCGCTTAGGGAAATGCCACCACCGAAAGAAGTCTGGTATACTCCACTTGTAGCTATCCCAATGGTATCCGTTGTAGCGGCAGTAATATAAACATGACCATAGTGATCTGTTGCAACCCCTGCGGTACTATACAATACCCCTTTGCCAAGTATTGCAGACCAGCGAAATACGCCATTGCTGGTAAATTTGGCGAGAAATGCCCCGCTATCACCTGCATAATGTCCACCGGTTCGGATATTCGAGGGCGTTGTAAAAGTTCCGCCTATGTAGGCGTTGTTTGAATCATCTGTGACAACACTGTATGCAAGAATTGACCCACCTGAATCAATTGAATTTCCATAATAGGTAGCCCACGCAAGTTGTCCATTACCATAGAATTTGGTAAGAAAAGTTCCACCCGGAGCCGACTGGTAGGCACCTTTAGTAGTTTTGATTTCCGTGCTTGCCCAACCGGATAAACAACAAATTCGTATTTCATTCCTTCTTCACGAGAGTGAAGAACAA
>Ga0207007_1233_pt1 | contig 13689 bp, 15 predicted proteins | sample Alteio_BWMinCont_85_FD_153487 | JGI IMG/M metagenome (GOLD analysis project Ga0207007, IMG submission 153487) | Enriched cells from forest soil in Barre Woods Harvard Forest LTER site, Petersham, Massachusetts, United States -... | ecosystem: Environmental > Terrestrial > Soil > Temperate forest >...
AAAATGTAATAGCGCCAGAGCTGCACAAGGTCGTTTAGCCCGAGCGGTGAAGGGAGGAGCTTCAGTACATCCTCTTTAATTCCTGGCGCTATTCGGAGCTTCAGCTTATTCCAAATTGTTTGACTTCCCTTTTCGGTATTACACCGACTGCAAGCGCATCGGATGTTGTCCTCACTCTCGGTTCCGTTTCTAACTAGAGGCACAATGTGATCGACGGTTGCCGCGCGGCCGTCTCCGGTACGAGCGCCCTGGACCGTTGGACGCCCGCAGAGATAACAGTGCCACTTGTCTCGCTCGAACGCTTCCGCCCTGTTCATTTTTCCGTCTTGGGTGTGCCTTATTCGCGCTGCACGGCCATCGTCTTTCGTATTGTAGCCTCCGACCGATGCGCAGATCGACGAACAGAACGCGCGCTGTTGGTAACGCACAACGGATGGAGGAGCGCCTGGATTGTTACACGGTCGCACTAGGTCCGGCTTAAACAGCCTGCCGCAGTGTCTGCAGTTGCGAGACTCGGCATCCGACATTCCAAGTTGCCAGAAGCTCAGTGAATCTGGCCGCTGCTTAAGCCGCCGCCGCATACCTTGCCGCAACTTTTGGATTTCAGCGTATGTGGGTTCTTCCGTCATCATCGTCAGTAGAACATCGGTGCGGCGTCCAGTCCAAGGCCCTGTAACCCTGCGGCCAATAGGATGCGCGAGCTTCCAACCAGCATACCTGTGGAGTCGCTTATAATCAGCGTGTTCGCCGCTGCCGCTCATCGAAGAATGACCGCATCGTCGCTCGAAGTGCTTTCGCAATGTGCCAAAGCGTAACCACCGTGGGATTGCGCCTCCCTGATTCAAGCCCGCTGACGTAGCTTCGGTCCACGCCCATCCGCGCGGCAAGCTCCGCCTGCGAAATCTTCGCGGCAAGCCTCAGCCTTCGAACATTCTGCCCCACCAAACGTCGCGCGTCTTCTGGCATAGACGCGAGGGAACAGCCTGGTGCAATCTAATGCGACGCATTATAATGCAACATTGATAACTGACCGCCGGGAAGGAGTGACCTCTTGTCTCGTACCCTCGGTGTGGTAATCGCCCTGTGGATGTGCATGGGGGCAACAAGAAGCAGTGACTTGTCGCAGCTGTACAAGGACGCCATGGACACTTGCGCACGCAGCAATGTATCGGCGTACGACGATGGTGTGACCTCTGCGAACTTAGTAGCCCGCGTCTTAGTCGGGATATGTCGGCGCGAAAATCAGGTGTTCTACACCGCCGCGATGAGTGGTCGATCAGAGGCATACAGGGAGGGCTTCAATAACGCCAATGTAGAGGAGTTCACGGGCTTGGTGCTGCTGCATAGGACTGGCACGCAAAAATAGGCCTGCACTCCGACTATTGTGGTTGGGGTCCAAAATCTGAGAGGCCAGGTCGCAGCAGTGGCTTCGGACATTTCCCCCGGTGGTTCTCGTCAGTTCGCAAAATGGGAGATGCCCTTCCAAAATGGAGGCGCTGGTCGGTGTGCCGCCTCCCTGAGTCAATTTGACTCATCGCCATCCGTTTCGACTGTCCGTAAAATGTGCCTTCTTCGAACAGTCATCATTGCGGGAGGGCGCAAAGCCATGGCGAAGTCACACCTCAAGCTAGTCACACCAAACACCGAAAAGCGAACAGTCGGCCCCACGCGGGCTCCAAACAGCGAGTTGCGAACCCGCGAGTACCTCACCGATGCGGAGGTGGCGCGGCTGATGGAGACCGCCAGGAGCAACCGCTGGGGACACCGCGACGCGACCATGATCTTGATGGCATACCGGCACGGGCTCCGCGCATCTGAACTTGTTGACCTGCGCTGGGAACAGGTGGACTTCAGGACGGCCACGCTGCACGTGCGCAGGGTCAAACACGGCGTGCCAAGCACCCATCCCCTCCAAGGCGATCAACTGCGAGCCCTAAGGCGGCTCCAGCGTGAGCAAGACCCAAAGTCTCCGTTCGTGTTCACCTCGGAACGTGGAACGCCATTCACCACCGCCGGGTTCGCACGCATGATCGAACGCGCTGGTAAGGAAGCCGGGTTCGCCTTCAAGGCTCACCCACACATGCTGCGGCACGCATGCGGCTACGCGCTCGCCAACAAGGGACACGACACGCGCGCCCTTCAGGCTTATCTCGGCCACCGCAATATTCAGCACACAGTTCGCTATACGGAGTTGGCCCCGGGGCGGTTTAAGAATTTCTGGCGTTAGCTCCCGCACGTTGCTGTATGGCGGGTATGCGTTAGGTTTGCTTGCATCGTCTTCGTCTGCCGCTAGCCTGTGCGTCAACAAACTGCACAAGGAGAAGAGGTCGATGCAATTCGAAATTACTCACCCGAGCGAAGGCGACTTGCAATGGTGCGCTGGCGTTCTGGATGTTCACGGAAGCCTAGAGATCGCGAGCAAAGATTCTCCTAATCTGATGCTGGCGTTTTGGACGCCCTATCGGGACCGCTTAGTGGAATTCCAAAAAGCTATCGGCGGCTTGGGAAGACTAACTGGGCCGTATCCTCCCGGTGGGAACAGTGTGCAGCCTCAATATCAATTAGCGTTTCGCGGCTCCGCATTAGCTTTTTTGGAAAATTTGCTTTGGCCAAGGCTCCGCACCGAAAAGCTGGAAACCCTCAAAGCGAAGCACGAAGAAGCTTCACTTCTCCGTCAACGCTTGGGCCTCCGGAGCAGCACGATTACCCAAGATTAGGCCCTTCGAGCATTTGAGGCCACCAATGGCCGATCTAAAGGTGTAAGCCGACATGCGACGATTTTGATTTGTCGCCCTAATAGAAGGCAGACCCGAAGGATTACCTCTAGGAACCCACAGGCCTATTCTTGGTGGCCGCCCTTATAGAAGAGACCCCAAGGATCACCTCTAGCGACCTCCAGGACTTACAATATTATTCCTCGTGCTCCCGCGTGTGATCCCATCGGTAGTCCTGTGGCCGGTCACTCTGCGCAGAGTAGTCGGTGACCCCTCTTTGGGTCGTCTCCTAGTGTTGAGCGTAAAGCTCCCTTGAAGGAGCCCGGAGCGCCCCTCAAACAGGAGTGGTGTTGGAGATGAGTCTGCCGTGGAGAGGCTTCGTGGGCCCAGGTAGGAACCGCAGCCTCTTAGGTGTAACTCCAGGACACTCCGCATGGTGTGAGTGATGAGCGACAATACACGTCATCGACTCCTGAAGGTCCCACCAACGTGGGCCTTACCTGTTAGCGAGGAGCTTCACAACGGCAACAGCGTGTGAAACTCAAAATCTGATAACAGCAATGAGCGCTATAACGCACGACACCACAAAGCATCCGAATGACAAAATCACTGTAAACGTACTGGCCAGGAAGGCCAACATAGCTCCTCGCGCGTGATCTGCCGCTTCGCTTGATGCGACAGATGTTTTTTTTGCACCCGATGAAGCCTGCGCCATATCGTCGAATCGAGCGCTGGCAAGATTGAAAAAGAAGAACGCTACGGAAAGAAGCAGCACCCCAATCAAGAAAATAATGCTAGTCGTTTTGGCAAAGGTGAGAACTTGAGCCTTTCCTGATGCAAGCACCGTAAGGGACGCGATGGCACCTGCACTGTTGCCAGCGCCCAAAAGCTTCAGGCTTTCCATCATGCGAGTGAATTGAAACGTTTGGCCCAAGGGCCGAGGTGTGTTGTCCGCCGCCATGGCGTGGGGGCGCTTGTCATAAGCCTTGACCATCGAATTCATTATGCGGTCGCCAAGGTTTGGCATTGCATTCTCCAGCTGCGTCATCGGCGATATGACACAGACGATTTTTTTGGTCAGAAACCTGGTCAGAAACCGATCAGGCGGATTTTTAACATCTGCCTTAAGGTATTGTCCCTGCGAAACTTTCACCGCTCGGCGTGAAGGTGGCGGAGGGAGTGGGATTCGAACTTTGATTACGGTTCGCACTGAAAAAAGCCTCGTCAAATTTTTTTGCCGCTACCCCGTCGCTACCCCGTCGGGCTAAAACTGCCGACGCCCAGCGCTACCCCGAAATGGGATCGCGGTAACGTTCTGGATTTCATCGACTATTTTTCGGGAAAGTGGTGGGCGCACCAGGGCTCGAACCTGGGACCCGCTGATTAAGAGTCTAATCGTTTCGACCAGATATCAATGACTTAGCTGCAAACTAATTACATTCCATGCCATTAGAAGACAAAGGGTTACGGGTGAAATGCAAACCGCCCATTGGTCGCGCAATGTCCGCTAAGTGCCAAAAGCGGACATCGCCTGCTTCATCTGGAATGAAAGAGGCCGCCAACTGAGGCGGCCTGGGGCTCCCCGTGAGGTAACGGATGGAAGGGGCAAGCCCAACCACCCGCTTCCGGCACTGCTTATTGCAATAATTATAAGGCGCGTTGCTACTTCGTCTATGTCGTCGCCAGCCGCCTCCGTACAAGCATGGGCCCAAACGATGCGGCGAAGCCGAAAAATGCAACACACCAGGCGAAGGCCGTAACGTGCAGCAACAGCTCACTCCATACGGGTTCCAGTGCGGAGCAGATACGCGCGAGGGCGGCGATAACGATTGCCGCATAAATTGCCTGCGTCATCGCGGAGGCAGTAAGCGCTTTTCCGGTGTGGCCCAGGCTGGCACGAGTCATCACCGCGAGTGTCATCGTGCCCGCTGCTCCGACCGTCCAGGCGTGAATCCCGGCGCTTGTAACAACTATATCGACCGCTCCCGCACTTGCGAGCAGAAACCCAAGCGGCACAAAAGCGTAACCAACGTGCAGAATTAGCACCAACCTGTCGCGGCAAGTCCGATCTCCGGCCCATCGGGCCAAGCGCACGATATTCAGCACGCCCGTGATGGCGAGTGCTGCCGCAGTCAGTCGTCCAATGGGTTGCACGGTCCACAGCGCCAGTGTTGCGGCGGTGACGCCAATCACCGCGACGTCGAAGCGCGCGAATGGTACCGGCAGCCGGCCTAGATTCTCCCGCGCAAGCCAATTACGGGTGAAGCTCGGAATGATACGGCCGCCTATCACCACGATCAGCAACACGATGGTGGCGATGCCAATGCGGGCACCGTATTCTGCCGTGCCCCGGAGATGGGCCTCGACATGAAATGCGATATTGCCGGCGAGGAGCAACGTAACCAGTCCCACGACCCGGAGATTCCGCCAATTCTTGCCAGCAACGATCTCGCGCGCGGTGGCGGCTACGACTAGCGCCAGAAAATTCACATCGACAATCGCGGCAAGCAGCCAGCCTATCTCGCCGGAGAACGTAACGGCGACGCGCCCGGCGACCCACACCGCGACCAGCACGAGCAATGGCATGCCTTGGATCGGCAATCGTCCGGTCCAGTTTGGAATCGCGGTCAGCAAAAAGCCTGTCACCACTGCCGGCAGATAGCCGTACAGCATTTCGTGGACGTGCCAGTCGACGGGCGAGAAGTCAGTCCACAATTCCAGCTCACCTTTGAACATCGGTAGCCAGGCAAGGACACCGAGCCCCGCGTAGATCGCACCGAACAGGAAAAAGGGCCGAAAGCCGTAGGACAAGAAGACCGAACCGCGATAGTCCCTCAAGCGAGGAATTCCACCCATATTATCTCCCCGCCCTCACGCTTGTGCGCGCAGGGCGTGCTCGAACGCCCGCTTGAGGCAGATCGTCCCCGGGTCGGTCGTACGGTTCATCAGCCCAATCAACGTGACCCATTCCTCGTCGTTGGCTTCGTTTGTATAGCGCTGCACGGTTTGGACGACACAGGCGCCAAGATCCAGCCCGTCGGTGGCGGCCTGTTCTTTTACGGCCGCGAGCAGTGTCAAATCGCCCGCCCCGAGAATCGTTTCGACCGCAGTCGTCTCGTCGGTCAACCTAGCCAGAATATCACCAAGCACGATGATTGCTCCTTAATGCACACGCAGCGCATCCGCGCCAGCCAGGTCGATGCCTTCGATTTTCGCTGCCTTCACCAGCCGCGCGATGTATTGCGCGTCAGCCCGCCGCCGCACGCTTTCGCGCAGATAGTCGGCGATGCGTTCGACGACCACTTCATAGGGCAGCACCCGGCCCTGGTGCTTGCGGTCGAGCCGAATGATATGGAAGCCGTAGCGCGTCGCGACCGGGGCCTCGCACAGTTGGCCAGGTGAAAGCGCCATGAGTGCCTGCTCGAACTCGGGCGTTGTCTGCCCGGCTGTGATTTGCCCGAGATTACCGCCTTGGGCCGCCGACGGACAGCGCGAATAGGCCTGCGCCATAGTAGCAAACGATTCCGGACGCTCATTCAATGCCGCCAATACACCGGCAGCATCGGCTTGCGCTCGTGAATAAGCCTCACGGTCCGTGGGCAATGCCGCGAACAGGATATGCGCAACCTCGTAGATGTCCGGTGAGCGGAAACGCGCGCCGTTTCGGTCGTAATAGCGCCGGCAAGTTTCATCGTCCGGTTCAGGCACGGTTACTTCGCGGTCGACAACCCCCCGCATCATTGCTTCTTCGTCGGTCTCGCGCCGTCCAGCCACGTCGTTGGTCGGCTCGGGCGTCAGATCGATCGCGCGAGCCCGCTGTAGCAGCAGTTCGCGGATCACGAGGGCACGCGCGGCTTTCTGCCATGCTGCGATCGGCTTCGACGACGGATGATGCTGCATTTCGCGCACGATGGCGTCGCGAGCTATCGATACGCCATTCACGCTGACCGGAACCGGCCGACCGGCCGGAATTTGTGCGTACGCCGAACATGTCGTCATCGCGGCCACTCCGCAGGAGCTGTCGCTCGCACAGAGCTCGCGCGGAGCGCTGGCCTTTGCTGAGCGCGGGTTGTGCGCACCACCTGATAGCCGCGGCGCCCGAGCGCTGTAAAGCCATTGCGACAGCGGACCAGCTTCCAATCCAATCCGCTTGAAGTGGTAATCAGGGTTCGCCAGCACCCGAAGCAGATCTTCCGGTTCGCTCGCCACCTTTATTTCTCGAACGATCCTGCCCGTGTCATCCACAATGCAGACGCTCGTCTCCTTGACTGATACGTCCAATCCAGCAAAATGGTCCATGCTGCGCTTCTCCTTCTGATGCTTGAGGCCGTCACCACGGACCTCGTATTCACCATCAGCCTGAAGCGCAGCACCCAAAATCTTCAGCTATCCACAAGCTGCCGGCCGATTACCCCATCTATTGCCTCACCGCACCACCGCATCTCGGGAGACAATGCATGCGTCAGCAGGAATCATCGGTCGTCCGCGCGTTGCTGTTGTTCCGTGACATGAGCGAGCAAAATTTCACTGCGCTCATGAGCACTGCATTTCTGCAGCGTTTTCCGGCGCATGTCAGCTTAATCGCCGAAGGCGACTCCCCGGACTTCCTGCATATCGTCGTCGACGGTTCGGTCGAATTATTCGCGCAACATGATGGCCGCGAAACCACGCTCGATATCATCCGGCCGGTTGCGACGTTCATCCTTGCAGCGGTGATCCGCGACGAGGTCTATCTCAAATCGGCGCGCACGCTGTCACCGTCGCAGATCCTGATGGTGCCGGCACAGATCGTTCGTGATGTCTTCGATCGCGACGCCGTCTTCGCACGGGCCATCGTCAACGAAATGGCAGAACGCTACCGCGATATCGTACGCGCGTACAAAAACGAAAAGCTGCGCACAAGCACTGCCCGGCTAGCCAATTGGATTCTCCGGGAAGACATCCGTCAGGGACAGACGCATATGGTATCGCTCACAATCGACAAGCGCACCTTGGCTTCACGCCTCGGAATGACACCGGAAAATCTGTCGCGCAATCTCGGGCAATTGATGTCGCATGGCGTGCGAGTTGCAGGCCGTGACATTGTGATCGAGGATATGGCAGCGCTGAATAACTTTGCTAAACCGAATGCACTCATCGACGGCTGACAGTCGCTTGCTGCCCGCACGCAAGGACAATTGATTGCCGATTGCTCCATCAAGGTCGGACCTAACTGCGGCGTGCTGTAAGTTCCATAATCATCCATTCTGCGATGTCCGCTTTGGGTCATTAGCGGACAAACCAGCACAAGCCCAAAACGACTGTTTGTCCGCTTTGGTCCAATAGCGGACAAACGCGGGTGCAACTGAATTGTCCGCCAAGTGCCAAAAGCGGACTCATGCACCGCAGCAAATAGGGGTCTCTCTACTCAATCGTGTCGTCGGCGAGCGCGAGCAGTTGCGCTGGCACATCGATGCCGAGCGCTTTGGCAGCCTCGAGATTAATTACGAAATCGAACTTGGTAGGCTGCATAATTGGCAAATCAGCCGGTCTTTTGTGACCTGACGGCTTTTTTATACCAGCTGATTAGAGATTACTGCATCGTCCGCTCTATGTCCTCTCTTCCCCCCCAAACCAGCCGTGTTGGTCCGGAGCATCTCCGTCAACTCCAGACATGACGGCGATAGCCAGGTGTCAGCAAGTGAGGCCAATCGAGAAAAAAGGGGCGCATCACGGGCGCCCCCCTTTGTTGTGAGTGCGAGTTTTAAACAAGAATCAGAGATTCATAATCCCAGGGAAGAACAGATAGCAAGCCACGCTAATCACGACGAGATACCCCAGGACGGCCAGACACCAACCAAAATTGTGACGGATGACTGCACCTTCGTTGCGCACGAAGCGCGTGGTCGAGACGCCGACACTAGCTGTCTGTGGCGCTATCGGCTTGCCAATCTCAGCTCCGATCGAGTTCAATGTCGGCAGCAGGAGCGGCGGAAAGCCGAGGATTTGCCCAACCAATGCCTGGAACTTGCCGAACATGGCATTGGTCGAGGTATTGCTGCCCGACAGCGCGACGCCGATGAAGCCGAGGAGAGGGGCAACGATGATGAAAGCGGCCCCGAGTGAAGCGAAGGCCTTAGCCAGCGATGCAGCCATGCCCGAGAAATTGTAGACATAGGCCAAGCCGAAGATGAACACGCCGACGAGACAGGCACCCCACATCTGCGACCAAGTTTTGTTCCAAATCTCCCTGAGCTGCTGGCCGTTCACGCGTAGCAGCAATGCGACGATGATCCAAGACGCGAGGATGGCCGAACCACCAACGAACGGCGTCCAGTTGAAGATCGCCGCGATAGTCGCGCCCTGCGCAATCGAGGATGCCGCCGTGACCTGCATATGAAGCATCACGATACCAGGCAGCTTCGACCAGGGGCCGGTCCAAGCCACGACGACGATGATCAGCACGGCGACCGGCATCCAAGCTTGGAACACGTCGCCACCGGAAAGGCCGTGTTCGGCCGCCGCAGATTTACCGCCGGCAACCGGCTTACCGCCGTAGCCTAAGACCTGCGCCGGTTGCCAGACTTTGAGCAAGATCAGCAAACAGACAAAGCACACGATCGAGCCGGCGACGTCCGGCAGATAGGGGCCGAGATAGGTTCCCACCGGTAGCTGGCCCGCGATGTATCCGAACGAGCCGACAATCGCCAAGGGCCAAGCCCCCCACATGCCTTTTCTACCTGATACCAGATAGAGCAAAATCCACGGCGGCAACAGCGCCAGGATGGCGACGATCTTGCTGACAGAGCCCGACAGCGCGAGCAGTGGATAACCTGTGACTGCTGCGAGGGCGATGATAGGTGCGCCGAGCGCACCATAGGACACCGGCGCATTGTTGGCGATCGCCGCGACACGGATGGCGTCGAGATCGGGAATACCAAGCGCGATCAAGATCGGTGCGACGAAGGCCCAAGGATAGCCGAAGCCTACGAGGCCCTCCAAGAGCGCGCCGAACGCCCAGGCGAAAAGGATGGTCTGGACGCGAATATCCTGCGTCGCTTGCGAGATCAGCCAGCGACGTAGCTTGTCGAATGTGCCGGTGATGACGAGTGTGTTAAAAAGCATCACTCCCCAGAACGTGATCCAGTCGACGTTCCATACGCCAGTCGCGGAGCCATAAAGGTATGCTCGGATGCCTTCTTCAAGCGGCATACGCCACACCCAAAGTCCGAGCCCGAGTGTGATAAGCGAACCGATCAGCGTTGCCACCCAGGCCGACCAGCGCAGTCCGGCAAGCATGAACAGCAGCATGACGACCGGAATCAGCGCGACTAGCCAGGTAATGAACAGATTCCCAGTGGGATCGAGAATTTGTGTGAACATTTGGAACGTCCCCCGATTAATACCGATGCTTCTCGCGTCGGCAGCGCCAGGACCACTCGCCCGTCTTTAAATCGCGGCGTAATCCCTACGGGCAAAATCGCAACGGCTGCCCAAAAATAGGGGGCCCTCTCTTCTGCGGGCCGTCCAAAGGCTAATACCACCTTCGCATAAACATCAAGCATCTGTACTGCTGCGGTGCGGCAGACCGGCGGCGATGTCCGCTCTGGGTCATTAGCGACCAAGCCATTCTGCGTCAGCGCCGCCCTTTGTCCGCTTTGGTCCGAAAGCGGACAAACACGACGCGGCTAGATTGTCCGCTAAGTGCCATAAGCGGACTTCAAGCGCTTTGAGTTCAGGCATCTTCCTCCAAGGGCTCGAAATGAGGTCGGAACCAGGTCTGCGCGATAAGCGTAGGCACTACGGCGCTACCGATCACTGCCGTCAGCAGGATCGTGTATTGCTGCTGGTCGATGATGTGGTTGGTTAGGCCGAATAACGCCGAGATGGACCCGAAGGTCAGGCCCGTCGACATCATCAATGTCGTGTACATGCCTTCGCGCTTGTCGAACTTGAAATAGCGCGTCAGCGGTAAGATACCGACGAACTTGGTCACCATCTTTACCGCGAGAAAAGCAGCGATCAACCCGGCACCGACAATCAGTGCATGGGCTTCGATCAGCGAACCGGCTTTGAGAAAGTAAAACGGCGTCAGGAAGGCAAAGCAGATAGCGCGCATTCGTCGCTGGAGTTCCTTTTGTGCCATAAAGAATGGTGCCAGCACCATTCCGATTAGATACGCCGGCAATACGGCCTCGCTTTGACCTAAATTCGCGAGCCCACCAAGGACAAACAGCACGACGAAAAGAAACTTGATTTCAGGCTCGCTTGCGCGTTTGCCGATCCGCTTAAATAACCAAGGCACGATCCAAGGAAGGACCGCCATAACGGCAACCGTAACAACGGCGAATAAGACCAAGTATAAATTGTAGTTTGCAAATATGAGGCCCAGTGCCAGCACGGTGCCAATGTCATTGATAAAACAAGCTGCCAGGATGACTTTGCCGAGTTCGGTTTTGTTGTAACCAGTTTCGACCATCACGGCATAAACGACCGCCACAGATGTCGTGGAAAGGGCAATGCCGGCAATCTGCGCTTGCGGCCAAGGCCAGCCCAGCCCGTACCTGGCGAAGAGGAGGCAGCCGATATAAGGCGCAAAGAATCCCATTAGCCCGATCGTCACGCTTGAAAAAAAATGTTTCTTAACGACGTGCGGATCAATTTCTGTGCCCGCGAGGAACGTCAGAACAATCGCACCGAAGCCGGCGAGGTAATTGATCCAGGGCGTCAGCGGCAGCCCAATTGTGTTGCCCGCAACAGCGCCGATAACAATTTCGTAAAGGGCGGCTGAGATCGGTACCAAAATCGATCCCATGGCGGCGACAAATGCCAGCACCATCCATAAGGCCGACTGAAACCAGACGTTCTCCATTACCGCTCTCCTTCTCGTTCGTGCCAGATCACAGGCACAAAAAAACCCGCACTCAGCGGGTAGCAACGGCTCCCCACCGCATTTGCACGCGGTAGGAGTCATCAGCCTCACGGCGGTTTTGGGGGACCCCATCCCCTTTTGTATGGTGGTATTCTAGCGAAGAGAGAACTAGCCGCAAGACACTTCAAGCCGTGAGACCGTCCTTTTTTAGTGTCGCGTGGAGCCCGTGATGGGAGATCGGAAGAGACGAGTTTCTCCGCGTCTAGCAGACAAGAAACTGCCTGTTACCCTGCCAGACATTGCTCTCAATCATGGGCGCGTACTTTGGGTCCTGCAAGAACTTGGCTATCGCGGTAAGACGTCCCCCAGCACTTTCTATGAATATATAAAATCACTGCGGAAGTTCGGAATACCATTTAGGCCTGGGGAAATCGGTCTCGCCCGTCGAGGCCGGGCCAATTATTCCTACTTTCACATCATGGAACTGGCGCTTGCCCTGACACTTCGCGTGTATCACGCCGTTCCCGATTCGGTACTCGCGCAGATCATTCGTTATCGCAGACCGCTCTATCGGCATTTTCGGCGCGCCTACACCGAACGCTGTAACGGGCTGGGCACTCAGATCAAAATTCATGCCGATACCAGTTCGAGTTTTGCTCTAAGTGGGGTGTTTCTCGATCTGCAGATTAATTTTTCGGGTGGGGGGCTGGTCAGCTTCGGCCCGCCGAAAATACTTTCACCTGCCGATGCATTACAAGCATTCGCGGCGCGTGACCTTGCTGCACGCGCTTTTCTTCCAATAAACTTGTCGCAACTTGCTGAGAGAGTCATCGGCCTAGCGTTAATTGCACCATCACCGCGTCCATCTGAACCCCCATAATGAAATCGCCATGAAGAATCTGGCGCGCCCTTCCTTCTTTCGTTTCTTTGATTTGCTGCTCGGCACAACCAATCCGGGTTTGAAGCATTCGCGCTGGACCTTTGATGGGGTGGAGTTCACACGGGAACGACATAATTTCACTGGTGGCGCGTATGGATTTACCTTCGAAATATTCAGAATGGAGCACGCAGGCCGTCGCAGCTGGACCCTTATGGTCATCAAGGAATATTGGTGGTTTGGCGAAGAATCAAAAATAGCCAAGACCACACATTGGGCGCGCCCAATCCGTGGAAAGCGAAGTGACATGATGAATTGGCTTCGGGCGCAGGAAGCTGAACTCGAACGATCGATCGACCCTAAACCAAAGACATATGCCAAAGGCGGCCTTGCACCGCAATTATTGGAAAGTCCATGATGGCTGCAAATAAAAAACGATCGACATTGTCACTTATTCCGCGCGGGGTTTGGACTCTCGGCCTGGTAAGTCTCTTCATGGATATCTCATCCGAGATGATCCACGCGTTATTGCCCATCTATCTGGTGACGGTCCTCGGCACTTCGATCCTCACGGTCGGATTCATAGAAGGTATTGCCGAGGCCACCGCGAACATAACGAAGATTTTCTCGGGTGCACTTTCCGATTGGCTTGGCAGACGCAAACACGGACGTATCTCGACGTTTGCTCCGTACTTCTTGAAGAAGCCCTCTTTATCGGCAACGTAAAGAATGATCGACGCGAAAATCGGCGGAATCCCCGGAGCCGCAATCACTATTTTCGTATCGGCGGCAACCGCTGAGGCAGGCGCAACGGCGCTCATTACGCACAATGCAGTAGAAATTGCTACGATCCTCAACATAGGCTTACAGCACATCTTCTTCCCCTCCGCTCAGATTGTCGCCCGTTCAATAAAAAGTGATTCTTCAGAGCCGTTGATACAGCGCACTTACTTGTGGCTTCCAGCATCTGGATACACCGCTTGGGTCAGCAACAAGCCGCCCGACCGCGACAATGTTTATCGTAGCCGGTGGATTAGGTACCACGAGTATCCAAGGCGCCGCTATTGGCACTTAGCGGACAATCGCGGCACTGGATTTCATCGAATATTTTTCGGGAAAGTGGTGGCGCACGCAGTCGCATGCGAACCCGTCTCTACGTTCGAATTCCCTGCTAACAGGGAAAAAACAGGGATTTTTATAAATTCGCGGCTTCGGGAGCGCCGGAGACAGCAAATAATGGCGTCGTG
>Ga0207007_1234_pt1 | contig 13660 bp, 11 predicted proteins | sample Alteio_BWMinCont_85_FD_153487 | JGI IMG/M metagenome (GOLD analysis project Ga0207007, IMG submission 153487) | Enriched cells from forest soil in Barre Woods Harvard Forest LTER site, Petersham, Massachusetts, United States -... | ecosystem: Environmental > Terrestrial > Soil > Temperate forest >...
TGCTGACTACAATCGCGCAGGTGGACCCGAGCTATGGCAAAAAGCTGCACAAACACTTGCTACAGACGCAGCCGTGATTCGACTGCGGAAGGAGGTCTGACATTATGAGCAAAAGAGCTTTGTATCCGGGAATGGTGATCGTACTCGCCGCGCTCTTGGCCGCTACGCTGGCCGGAGTGCGTGCGGGCCAACTTAAGAGCGAAACTGTTCGCATTGGCAATGCCGACCTAGGCGGGGTCGTGAGCAGCCCCAATGGGCCCGAGGCGGGGGTCTGGGTGATCGCCGAAACCATCGAACTGCCAACCAAATTCGTGAAGATCGTCGTTACTGATGATCTGGGGCGCTACCTGGTGCCTGATCTTCCCAAGGCGAGCTATAGTGTGTGGGTTCGCGGCTACGGGCTGGTGGATTCGCCGAAGGTTAAAGCGACGCCGGGCAACACCCTTAACCTGAAGGCGGTCGTGGCGCCGGACAAGAAGGCTGCAGCCCAATACTACCCCGCGCTGTACTGGTTCTCTTTGCTGCAGGTACCGCCCAAAAGTGATTTCCCCGGCACGGGGCAGACAGGGAACGGTATTGCTCCAAACATCAGAAGCCAGGGCGAATGGATTCGCCAGGTCGTCAATACGGACGGCTGTACTGGCTGTCATCAGATGGGCGGCAAGGCCACGCGCGAGATTCCAAAGAGCATCCTCAGTCAGTCCAAGGACACGAAAGCCGCATGGGATCGCCGGATTCAGTCAGGGCAAGCGGGCGGCGGGATGAGTGCCCGTTTCACCCAGGTTGGCCGCCAGCGCGCGCTGGCGATGTACGCGGACTGGACCGACCGGATTGCCCACGGAGAGCTGCCGGCCGCCGCTCCTTCGCGTCCTCAGGGTCGGGAGCGGAACGTCGTCGTCACGATGTGGGACTGGGCAGATCCCAAGGTCTATCTGCATGACGAGATCTCGAGCGACAAGCGGAATCCGACCGTGAACTCCAACGGCCCCGTCTACGGAGGGCTCGAAGAGAGTGGCGATTACCTGCCCGTCGTCGATCAGACGCGTAACGCGTCGAGCCAAGTGAAGCTGACCGTTCGCGATCCGGAGACGCCGAGCTCCGCGAATACGCCTCCAGCGGCGCCGTCGCCGTACTGGGGCGACGAAGTGATCTGGAACAGCAAGACGACGGTCCACAGTTTCGCGATGGACAAGCAGGGTCGCGTGTGGGCTGCGGCGCGCATCCGTAAGCCCGAGACGCCGGCATGGTGTCAGGCGGGATCGGATCATCCGTCGGCGAAATTGTTCCCTATCAGTGAGGGCGAGCGGGGGCTGGAGCTCTATGATCCGAAAACCAAACAGATTGCGACGATCGACACCTGCTTCACGTGGGGCCACGTGAATTTCGACGACAACGATGTGTTGTGGTCGTCGTTCGGCCCTGCCGGCGTCGAGGGGTGGTTCGACACGAAGATCTGGGACAAGACGCACGACGAGAAGAAAGCGCAGGGCTGGAGCGCGTTCGTCCTCGACTACAACGGGAACGGGAAGCGCGACGCGTATACCGAACCGAATCAGCCGGCGGACCCAACCAAGGACAAGCGGATCAACGTGTTGTACTACGGCGACTCGCCGGCGCCGGACGGCTCGGTCTGGGGAACAGTCCAGGGGATGCCGGGCGCGCTCGTTCGTTTCATCCCTGGATCTCACCCGCCCGAGACAGCGCTGGCCGAGTACTACGAGGTGCCGTGGAACAACCCGAAGGCGCCCGTGCAAGGCTTCGCGCCTCGCGGCCTGGACGTCGACAGCAAGGGCATCGTCTGGACGGTGCTCTCGAGCGGACATCTCGCGAGCTTCGACCGCAGCAAGTGCAAGGGCCCGCTCAACGGCCCGACCGCCGCGACGGGACAGCACTGCCCGGAAGGCTGGACGCTCTATCCGCTCCCGGGTCCGAACTACAAGGGAGCGCTAGAGAACGGCAGCGCCGATTCGGCGTACTACGACTTCGTTGATCGCTTCGACATGCTTGGTGTCGGCAAGGACGTGCCGATTGCGACCGGCAATCTGTCCGAGGGATTGCTGGCGCTGGTGGACGGCAAGTTCATGACGCTGCGCGTGCCGTATCCAATGGGCTACTACGCGAAAGGCGTAGACGGCCGCATCGATAATCCGAACGGCGGCTGGAAGGGGAAGGGCATCTACACCGCAGTCTCGACGCGAGCGCCATTCCACATGGAAGGTGGCAAGGGGACCACGAGCAAGCTCGTGAAGTTCCAGATGCGACCGGATCCGCTTGCCAACTAATTAAGATTCCCAACTCCCAGGTTTCTATCTTGGGGGTTGGGAGTCGGTTTTTCAGGGTTTCTGCTTCTTCTTGGCGATCGACCTCAGATAATTCACGACATTCCAGATGTCCGGATCCTTTAGCTGATCCTTCCATGGAGTCATGTTGAAGTCCGGCGGCACGCCGTTCTTGATGTTGTCGAAGATCTCCCCGTCAGTCGAACCATGATCCCATTTGTCGTCGGTGAGGTCCGGCGCGGCTGGAATCAGATCGTTGCCAGGCCCGCCTTCACCGTTGATGCCATGGCACGTCGAACAACTCTTCTGATAGATCGCTTTGCCCGCCGCGACAGATTTCGGTGTCGCAGCGACCGGGTTCTTGACCTTCGCGGCGTCGGGATTCCCCTGCGCCGCGATGCCAATGCGACCGAGACATGCCAACACCAGTGCCGCGAGGATCGTTCGCCTGCACAAGGGCGTAGCAAATACCTGCTCAATATGGAAATAAACCTTTTTCATACTCAGTCCTTCAATAGCCTCCGGACGCCTATATGCCGGGATCAGCACGGCCTTGGCTAATTCTACGGAGCCGCAGTTACGGCAACCTGGTCACCCTTATCCGGCAGTCGTAGATCGCGATAGACAAGCTGCGGCGGACCCGTGCGCACTCCGGGCCTGGCCCAATATACAGTCGAACCCTCGAATCCTTTGAAAACCTGGCCCGCAGGTCCAGGACCAGGAATCGTGTAGATTTCAGCCGCGGGCCCTAAAAGAGTCAGGGTGTAAGTTTGCTTTTCGGCTGCCGCAATGCGCGGGACTTTCCAAACTGCAACTTCGCCCGAGAGGTCAGGCTTCGGACGTTCCGGGAGATTTGGAGTTGGAGAAGGATCGAATCGGCCGGGCGTATTCGCAATAGACGGCTCTATCCCTAATTGTGCGAGTGGTAGAACTCCCTTGAATCCTGCACCCGTTTCGCTGACGAACTTGGTTCCCGAGGGAATTCTGAGGAAAATCGTGACGTCCTCCGCGTCCAGGCCCCGCTGCACCACACCATCGTTAAAGATAGTCAGTGTGTAAGTGGTATTTGTGTCTTGACGCGCCCCCGCCCTGAGCGACGCGTTGATCGGCGCGCGGAATCCAGTGTCCAGCATGAATTGGTAGATCACCCGCAAGACCGTTTCCGGCAGCCGGTCCTTCGAAAAATTCCCCATCCTGCCGTGTGGGTACTTCTCGGTATGCTGATAGATCTGCTTCGAGAAATATGCGAAATCCGCGTCCTTGCCAATGCCGCCAAGCCATCGACGAGGAATCGCCAGCTCAGGTTCGTGACATTGGCCGCAGCCAAAGGCACTTTGGAGCCGCTGTCCCTCTGGTGCGCCGGCTGGAGGACTTTGCCAGCGCCACGCGCCAAACTGTTCCGCTTTCGGCAGAGTAGAGAAAAACGCTTGGAGATCTGCAATGGTCTGGTCGCTCACCTGTGTTTCCGTGTACGCAAGCATCAGCCCATAGGGCTGACGGAGCGCGTGCTTGATCTGCGCCTCGCTGAGCCCGCGGCCCGCGAGGTCCGGCCCCCAGGCGCCTTCCGCCTGTACACCATGACAGTATTGACACATTTGCGCCTGCCAGAAGGCCTTGCCCGCTTCGGCCTTTCCGACTGGGGTAGGTGCAGCATGGAGGACGAGTTGGCAGTTAAACGCCGGTGCTACCATTGTGGCCATCAACAATGTCCCCACGAGTACAGTGAACTTAGGCGCGTTGAAGATCTTTCCAAATAGACCCATTTCCACTTTTGTATCCATGCGCGATCCGGTGTCTCTTGTGGGGCTAACTGGAATTTCCATTTTGACTTCCCGGCCGACCGATAACGTACACCCACCACCGTCAGTATGCAATGCTCTAGGCGGGTTTCTGAGTTCAGGTGCCAGCTCAACCGGTCGATGCAACACACATCTAATCAGTTGATCCGACAATACTTGCTCTAGGGAACCGATCCGTAAGGCTGTACTCAATCAGAACCTAAACAGGGCAGTGTTCCATTCCACATCAATGCCCCTTAACGAATTTAGCTTTGTAGACTCCCGCACGTGGACTTTCAGGTAGTGTTGCGACGACCCATTGAGACCGCCCGAATTCTCGGGCGCTTGGCCGAGAGTTCTCGCTCCGGCCAAAGCTGATTTTTCCCGAGTAGTGGAAAAGGATCCCAAAAATGTCACGGCCCTCGACATGCTCGGCTTGACCGATGGTTCGATGGGAGATTGGACCCAAGCCATCGCTGATTTCGAACAGGAAGCCGCACTGAAGCCGAGGATGCGCTTCCGCGTTTCCGACGCCTACTGCAATCGCGGCTCCCATTACCCCAGAGAGAAGTACGATCAGGCCATTTCGGATTTGAACCTGGTGATCCAAATTCGCGACGCGTCTGATCCTTGTGAGTGCGAGCCTTACAATCCGTTGCTGGCGATCTACCTCAATCAGACACGGGAATACGACAAGGCGCGAGAGGTGGTCGCGCTTGCTCAGCGTTCGGGAAAGCGGATTGCCCCCGAATATCTCGAGCAACTGAAAGCGTCGAACGCTAACCGATGACCCTTGATGTGCGTCTCTTAACCCAACCAGCTAGCCAGCCTGACCAACGAACTAATACGCCATCGCCATTTGGAACAAACTGATGGCGCCCGTCCGTGGTAGAATCCGCCCATGTCTAACAACCTGCCGATACAACGACGAACGTTTCTCGGGATGGGCGGCGCCGCCGCCATCGGACACTCGCTGCGCGCCTTTGCGCTCCCCGCGCAGACACCAAACAACGCCGCCGCGCTCAAGGTCGATAAAGACGTCGTGGTGGGAAAAGCCGGCACTGGCGACCTGCTTTGCGATATTTACAGACCGCTCGCGGGCGCAGAGAAACACATGGCGATCGTGCACTTCCACGGCGGAGGTTTTGCCGGCGGCAACAAGGCCGGTCTCGCCGCCAAGGTGGCGCCGATCACGACGCGTGGCTACGTGTCCGTCGCGGTGGAATATCGCCTGAGTGGCGCGGCGATGTGGCCCGCCCAAATTGACGATGCGAAGACCGCGATTCGTTGGACGCGCGCCAATGCTGCCTCGCTGGGCATCGATCCCAAACTCATCGCTATTGCCGGCTATTCGGCGGGAGGACATATCGCGCTGTTTACCGCGGGCGTCCCCGAAGCCCAGCTTGCCGCGTGCCTGGCGTTTTATCCGCAAACCGATCTGAACGATACCCACATGGGAGGAGCCCCGCGCATGGTGCAGGCGCTGCTGCCGCCTGGCGCTGACGAAGCCGCCATACGTGAGGCCAGCCCCATCACGCATATCAAAGCGGGATACCCGCCGACGATCATTTATCACGGCTTGGTGGATACCACGATACCTTGGGAAAACAGCGAACACCTGTTGCAGACGCTGCGTGGCGCCGGCGTTCCGTCAGAGCTGCATACCTTCGAGGGCGTTCCGCACGAATTTGACCAGCATCCTGAATTTGCCGAGGCGTGCGCGGCGCTGACGGATTTCTTTCTCGAGCGGCACATTCTCCATCCGCGAACGTATCCTCCTTTTGGACGTGGAGCTGGCGCCCCCGCACGCCCTCCCGGGCAATAGTCTCGTTCCAATACATGATAAACAGCATGGCCGAAAGGCCATATTCCGATAAGCCGGCTTGCGCTGTTCACATGCGGGAGCGGCGCGGCCCGATAAACGAAATTATCGAAAATTGGCCTTTTCCACTGTTCTGGTACCGCGCATTCCGATCTTACCGCTGGACTTGCTGCATGATGTCGCAGTAGTGCCTCGATCCGATCTCACCGCCAACATCCGGGTGGGCGCGACATAGCGCTTGAGTGTCTCGCGTAACTTCCTTCGCCCGCGGAGCACTCGCGACTTCGCGGCTGTAACGGATACTCCCATCATTTGAGCGCTATCTTTGAGTGATCGCTCGTCAAGCTCGCGTAGCTGAATTGCCCTCCGCATCTCTGGCGTCAGTTGATTCATGCCAAATGAAAGAATTCTCTCTCCCTCTTGTTGTGAATAACTGCGTTCCGGGTCCGGACCTAAATCAGGGATTTGCAGCGCAAATGCGGTTTCTTCTCCCGTTGTTAACTCGTCGGTTGATACCGCACTCAGGCGACGGCTTGTTCGCAGGCACATGAGCGCCTCGTTGATCGCGATCCGCGTCAACCATGTAGAAAACGATGATCTACCTTCGAATAACTGCAAATGCACAAATGCCTTTTGAAAGCTTTGCTGAACGATGTCTTCAGCGTCCTCTCGGTTACCAGTCACACGCTGCGCAACGCGGAGAATCCTCCGCGCGTGACGCTCGACCAGAACTTCAAAAGCCCGACTGCTTCCGCCCTTGGCGGCAGCGACGAGAATGGCGTCTTCTGATCTCGGCTGACTGCCGTTGGGAACACCTTCTGCTTTGTTGTCATCGACCCTGTCTAGGAAGTCAGCTGACATAGTCTTGATCCTCCATCCCCTTGAATGGCGAAGTCGGCGAGTTGCTTGCGTGTGCCACGTTGCCTGAGTCCGTTTGTGTCCAAGCGTCGTGTTTCGCGTTCATCTTCACGACTTCAGAGTCAAGTCGCGTTGTGGCTCCATAAACAATGACGCTGAGCAAGAGTGCCGCGAAAAAAGAGGCGATTATTCTGGAAAGCCCGCTATGGCGGCTGATTTTCAGTCCCTCAAGCACATGCTTTATGTAGAGGCCGTCGGCTATGAATTGCGCACCCTCTCTTGACATGGCGCGCAAGAGCTTTTCCGCACCTTTGTCGATGAACGTGACGTCATTGAGGTCCACAATGCATGCACGTCCTTTGTGATTTCGGATTGCCTTCCTCCAAATTATTCTCAGCTCGCGGACCCAGGGCCCAATCAGGCGGCCTTGCAGAATCCATCGCGCTTCCGTTGGGGTTTCGGTCATAGTGATCTTCAGCATGTTTCCCTCTCTCGCATCCTCATCACGCGCAACTGCTTGCCAATATCGGAAACAGCGGGCCGGCCATACGCATGTGGACTTCGGTACCTCCGCATTTAAAAAGGACCTCGTCCATCAGCCAACGCATTGAGAGTTGCAACCGGAGTGCCAAAGGCGATCGCTTCGCGAAGCCCACCGAACTTATTGATTTATGTGTGGGATGCACAACGGCGAGGGTGTCCGACAGATCACGGTGCCAACGTACCGCTGCCAGTCAGATGGTAAGCTGCCATTTTTCTGGGACCAGCGAAACCATCGCCTATATGGTTGTTCACACACATGGGGTGGAGACCAACAGTGCTCAAGCGCTAATCACCAGGCGAGATGCTACGCCGACGGCCCATGCGCGCGGTCCAAGGTAGTCGGGGACGCTGCTGCTCGAGGCACCGGGCGAAGTGGGAGACTCCCCAGGCCACCAGAGATTGCTTGAGGATTGAGGGGATTACGCCCGGCCGGTGCCTCAGAAGGGTGTTCACTTTGGGAGCTTCTTCAATCGGACACCGGACGCTGCGAATGCCGAAATCTCGCGCTAGCCGAATGACCACGTTAGAGACTCTTACTCTCACAGTCGGGGTCATCATGACTATGGCCTCTCCTCACTGATCTTGAGTTATTCAACAATGTCGAGATCAAGGCCGTCGATACGGCGCTGGAAGCCTGCAAATCGTCCGAAGAGCGGCGAAACTAGGTTGTTATAGACGTCATGCGCATTTGCGTGGTTTGTCAGATCAAGTGAGTACACGCCGAGCCGAAGCTTTCGTTCCCCGAAGCGGCGGATTAACGGGATGCGCAGTGGAATATCACGATAGACCTTAATGTCCAGTGAAAAGAAGATCGGGAATCGTAAACTGTTTGGCGTATCCGCATAATTTTGGAGCAAGTCAACTTTGGAAAACGGCAACCCCGTATGCAAGTCGACCACTGGGCTGAATATTATTTTCAATGGAAGTTCGAATACCCCCCAGCTCACGAGGCGGTTGGGAATATCGGATGGGAGGACGCCTGAAGCGTTTGGACGAATCAGCGGCTGCTCGAAGGGTATAAAGGTGTCGGAAAGGGTGTTCAAGTCGCCTCGTCCACGACTCCAGACGTAGGAGATGCTCAACTCGCTGCGCCTGAAAGGCCGGGAATGAATTGCCGCTTCGAATTGGCGATAATGTGAACTTCCCGTATTCGTGAGACCTAGCATTGATGTGCCTGCGGCAATGTTGATCACCGGATCTACTATGAAGAGATCTCGCGTTTGGCTGTCGCGGTAGCTCAATCGTAGATTTAGGTCTTGCCGCAACTCCCGCTCGACTTCGACATTCCACGTGAACGTGCGCGGACTCGTGCCTGGAGCCCGTTGGGTCGTTTGCGCGCCCGAACTGAGGTCCGAGGCCAGATATGTGTTCTGAAGCAATTCCGGTTCGCCGGTGACGGCTCCGGACGCATCGAAAAAGGTGATTACTCGTGTTGGGTTGTCAACGAAATCCGTTGCGAGTAACGGGACGTGGCTATAGAACAAGCCTGCGGCGGCGCGAAACACGGTCTTCCCATTCTTCCCCGGCGAATATGCAATGCCAACATGTGGTCCGAAAGCCGCCGCGCGGCCAACGGACTGACTCGACACGCGCGCTCCGGCGTCCAAGACTAGGTGGTCGTTGAGAGTCCAGTGATCTTCGACAAACTCAGCGCTTTCAGTGGCTGCAGTACGCAGCAGCCCTGGGCCCTGGAAGGAAATCTCCTCAGCGACAGAGCCGTCTTCCCTTTGCAATTCAATCGGATGAGAGACACTGTTTCCTTCGTAGGACCGGCGGGAGACATCGACACCGACTTTCACCTCGTGACGCCCATGCCAGGACTTGACGGGCAATTGGAGGGCCGGCCGAGCCTCAAACTCAGTGGCGGTCCTTGACCAGGAATTAAAGAAATTTCCGCCCCAACCTTCAGGAGTGACCAGCATGTCGGCCTGCCCCTGACCGTGTGCATTGCTGTCGAATCGGGTGTAGGCGAGACTTGTGTATAGGAGTCCGCCTGAACTTAGCTGGTAGCTATCGGAGATCCCAAGGGAAACTCCGTGTTGGCCGTAGTCGGATGATGCTGTTTGCGGAACCAACGCGGTGATGTTTGCGAACTGCTTCCGCAGGGGGAAGATATTGATATTAAAAGTTAGCAGATGACGCGGAGATAGGATCGCCTGGAATTCCGTAAACGAGGTGAAACCTCGTGTCTTTGTTTCGTTAAGCGGCCAAGGTAGTCCCCGTACAACCTCTTTTCTAAGTTCATACGTCAGTTCCTCAGTGAAGTTCAGTTTACTTTTGATCACTGGACCGCCGAACAAGACCCTTGGGGTCAGCTCTCCAAGCCCTCTGAGGTGACCGTTCTTCCCTCGCAAGCTGGGAGTCACGTCATCCACCTTAAAACTCCACGTATCCATCGGCGGTTTGGTTTCGATTCGCGTCATGCCTCCAGAAAAACCGCCATATTCGGCGCTATCCGGGGCGCTGTGAACGCTCATGGATTGAACAACATCGATAGGCACGGGAATTGCGAAACTTCCTGTCACTGGATCGACGTTCTCCGTCGAGTTGAGTAGCAGGATTCCCTGATTTTCCGATTGGCCGTCGAAATTCAGCTTCCCCTCAGGCGTACGGACAACTCCAGGAGTGAGAGTCAGCGCTTCCGTGACCTTGTGTTGCGCAAGTGGCAAGGTGTCCAATTCTCGGCTGCTGAGGTTAGACGTCGTCTCGACGCTCTGCGCCGAAATATCGGAGGCCTGCCCATGAACTTCAATTTCTTGAGTGACATTATTGATCTGCAAATAAACGTTTTCGATAAGGGTCTCTCCCTGCCCAACCATTACGATCTTGGCCCAAGACTGAAAACCATCCTGGCTGACTTCTAGCGTGTAGCTTCCCACGGGCAACTGTATGAACTGATAACGACCACCCTCGTCGGTGACGGTCGATTGCAGGATCGATCCCGGGGCCTGACTGCTCAGCACCACTGCCACGCCGGCAAGATCATTTGTCTCACCTTGCCCTGTGATTGCGCTTACCCTGCCTGTGATTGAAGGCGCGGCACCATGCGCGTCACTGTTTTTACCGTCTTGTGGAAGTCCAGAAGCCACGCGTGTCAATAGGAGGCATGACATGAGACCTGCCATAAATTGCAAAATGAACTTCCGTCCGTGATCATGTACGGTTGTCGACTCGGTTAGAGGACGAAGGCGGCGCTTTGAAGGGTCTCTCTTATTTGTTTTCATCTGAAAACACCAGAATGCCTCTCACGTTTTTAGGTGTTAAAACCCTGTTCACGTCCGTTTACTTCTATCTCTGGACCAGCCCTTACGGGTCGTGCGACTCAAGTAGTGATCTGCAGCACTGTGTTTCCCCTGCGCACAGTCAGATTGCACACGTCATGCCAAAACCAGTATTGAGCTTCTTTGCGCTGGAAATGCTTAGCGGAGCATGAGATAGAAAATACGGCAGATCGACTTCAACTCAGAATGCCAACATGCCACTGCCACCGAGGTGGCACTTTGCTTGGGACTTGGCACCGCGGCACAAATCGTGAGTAGCGGGGTAGGGGCGATTACCGGGGCAGGGAGGGACTCCCGTACATATCTTTATTCGGTTCGCTCACTGCTGCGGCCAATTCCGAGTTTTCGCATTCTTAACTGAAGAGTGGAGCGTTTCATTCCCAGGCGAGCCGCCGCACCACCGGATCCTGCAACCACCCAATGAGTTTCCCGCAATGCCGCCAGAATCTGTTTGCGCTCAGTTTCTTCGAGAACCCTTCGAATGTTCCGATGATCTTTGGACTGGCTTGGGCTTTCCAGGCTAGAGGTAGGTGCACCGTTGGTTTTTAGATCCGAGAGAGCAACTCGCAACGCCGGTCCCTGTGAGAGGATCACAGCGCGCTCAATCACGTTCTGCAGCTCGCGGATGTTGCCAGGCCAGCGGTATTCGCATAAAGCGCTCATCGTCTCCGATGGGACGCTGTCGATCCTCTTGTTCATCTGTAAGGCGAACTGCTGCGCGAAATGGCGGACCAGCAGGGGAATGTCTTCGGGACGTTCGCGCAACGGCGGAACGCGAAGCGGAAACACATTCAATCGGTAGAAAAGGTCGGGACGGAATTTCTGTTGCTCGACCATGACAGTCAAATCGCGGTTGGTGGCTGCGATCAAGCGCGCATCAGTGCGGAGGGTGCGCGTGCTTCCGAGGCGCTCAAACTCGCGCTCCTGCAAAACCCGAAGCAACTTCGGCTGGAGCTCGAGTGGGACTTCGCCGATCTCATCCAAAAACACCGTGCCATGGTTGGCCAGTTCGAAGCGGCCGATGCGTTGCGCGATTGCACCCGTAAACGCACCCTTCTCGTGGCCAAACAGTTCACTTTCGAGTAAGCCCGTCGGAATGGCCGCACAATTCAGTTTCACGAAAGCATTCGGACCGCGAGGACTCAGATTGTGTAGCGCCCGGGCCACCAATTCCTTGCCGGTTCCCGTCTCGCCATAAATGAGCACCGTCGATCCCGTCGGCGCCACGGTCTCAACCTGCTTCAAAACACGGCGCAGTGAGGCACTCTTTCCTACAATTTCGTCGAAGTTCATCTCGCTGCGGATTTCGTCTTCTAGGTATAGCTTCTCCTGCGCCAGCTTGTCTTTTAATTCTGCGATCTCGCGATAGGCTAAAGCATTCTCGACAGCGATTGCCACTTGCCCCGCTGCGCGCATCAGGAAATCAACATCTTCCGGGCTGAATGCGTTCTCGACCCGGCTGCCGAGTCCCAGAACGCCGAGTGTCCGGTTTCGTCTGATTAGGGGTAGAAGGCAGCCGGAGTAGATGTCTTCCGCGAGAATCACGGGAGTATCCAGCTGGACCACGGCATGGGCTCTTGGTTCCATGACAACAGGCTTGCCGGTTTTGAATGCATCGCCGACGAACGACCCCTCGACTGGGTACAGCGAATCCTCCTTGGCAAATCCCTTGCTTGCCGGGAAGTCCAAACCGAGTAGGCGCAAATGCCGCTGCTCCGCATCCGGCAGCCAAACGCAAACGGCGTCGCAGTGCATGTCTTGCCGCATGCTCGCGGAGACAGCGCGAACGAGACTGCGAAGCTCCAAGTTCGAGACCAGAGTGTTGGTCATGTCCAAGAGCAGCTTCAGCCGGCCCTTTTCATGCTCCAGCTCCGCCTGCATGCTGCGGGATTCTTGCGTGGTGAGTGCCTTATCTGGCGTTTGCGAGAGGTTCATCTTCTATCCAACCCCTTCAAAAATCCGAACCCTGCCTCGTTACCGTTACAGATGTCGCTAGCCGGATCAGAGATGCAAAGAAAACCAAGAACGATGATTATACCGCGATCAGTACCCAGGCACTCAGGGTCTTCCCCGTTAGACTGACTTCCTGCCTGGCATAGGCAGCGATGGAGAATTACTCAGCGAACTTGCGGACATTTTCCGCGCGGCGTGCCCAACGCCGCTGAAAAGTCTTGAAGAACCCATTTGCCGCCACGAATTTTGTCACCGCTGTTAGAAACCGCTCACCTACTGGGACGTGCAGCCCGGAACTAGGCTGCAACCAAGGCTAAGGAAGCGCGCTCACCGTAGGCAATTCGATGACATCAAAAACGTTTCTACACGCTACGTGTGCCGTAGTGCCATGTCCCAGGCAAAGTGCCACCTCGGTGGCAGTGACCTGTTGGCACTCTGAGTTGAAAGGCTCCGCCGTTTTTTCTATCTCAAACTTCGCTAAGGGTTTCCATCACAAAGAGGATGAAGGCAAGCATTGGCATGATGTGTGCATTCCAACGGTGCGTATCGGAAACGCACAATACCCTCGGGGAGGGCAGACATCGTGGACATAGCATTTCTGATCGGCAGGATCGTTGCTGGCGGCTACTTCATCCTCGGCGGTTTCAACCACTTCGCCAAACTTGGCATGATGGCGAGCTATGCGAGAAGCAAAGGCACTCCCTTTCCACAACTTGCGGTGGGCGGCACGGGCGCCTTACTGCTCTTGGGCGGGTTGAGCATCGTTCTTGGCTATCAGCCAACTGTTGGCGTTGCGATCCTAGTTGTTTTTCTGCTGGGGGTTTCTTTCAACATGCACAATTTCTGGACGGTGCAGGACCCGCAAATGAAGATGGGAGAAATGGTCAACTTTATGAAGAACATGGGTCTGCTCGGGCTACTGCTGATGCTATTGGCAATCCCGCAGCCCTGGCCGATGGGTCTCGGTCGCTGACGTCGCGTCTGAACCACGGACGCGAGTGATCGCTAAAAGTGTGGGGGCCAGACGGAGGCAAGAAGTGAGCAGATACGGAGATCTCGAACATGAGGTTGCGCCGCCCAGCGAACGTTCAGCGCAGGACGATTGGGCCGCGGAGAACGTCATCGGATATGAGCCTGGGTCAGTGG
>Ga0207007_1154_pt1 | contig 13598 bp, 9 predicted proteins | sample Alteio_BWMinCont_85_FD_153487 | JGI IMG/M metagenome (GOLD analysis project Ga0207007, IMG submission 153487) | Enriched cells from forest soil in Barre Woods Harvard Forest LTER site, Petersham, Massachusetts, United States -... | ecosystem: Environmental > Terrestrial > Soil > Temperate forest >...
CTCGTATTTGCCGCAGTAGGGGCATTGGAAATCGGCATATTCGATGATTGCGACCGAAGCCGCAGAATCTCCTCTGAAAGCTTCGCCCCGAATTGCCAGAGTAGATGGTGGTTGAGATCCGGGCCTGGCGGTGGGATTAGCTGCCAGGAGCCGCTTGAGTTCGTTCAGTTGGTCGATAATCTGCCGCTGCTCCGTGTCCAGGCTCTTGACATCCTTTTTCAGCGCCGCTATTTCATCTCTTGATGGGGATTCTGCTGTGTCTTTTTCCTGCCGAGCCTGCGCATTTTGGCAAATGGCCGCGGTTGGAAGCATCAAGACTGAAACGATGAGCAATCTCATGATGTACCACCTCCCCTTGTGGGGAACTTAAAACTTTGCCTGCCAGTTGCGCTCTTCCAGATACGACACGAAGCTAGTAGAGTCACTTAAGGCTGTGGAGCTATGACTTTGCCGTCACGAAGCCCGAGTGAAATCATGTTCGTTGATACAACTTCCTCGGAGGTAGCCTGGAGGAAGTAACTGGTATCTTCAAGTTTCCACTCGTTACAAACCACTCGGATTCGGACAGTGCTTACCCCATCGGTGAAGGCATTTCTCAACAAACTTTGCGAAGTGGGTAAGAGAACTTCTAGGCTCGATCCCGGGTCAAGTCGCACGAACGAAGCGCTGATGCTCGTCGAACCCGCAGTCACTCCTCCTCCGGCACCTTCCCTAACGGCTCCGGCTGTAACTGTCTGCACATCGAAGAAGAACATTCGCTGCGAACTGTTGCCCGCTTTTTGGATTTCCGTGATGTTTCGCGATACTGGCAGATCGAACGCTGAACTCCCCGTATTGCGCACCAACACGGCGACTACGACTTCGCCCTTTTCGTTGACCGAGTTCTGGAGAACTTGGACCGCCAGAGGAAGCCGATAGCGGGATGGACCCTTGACACTTGTTCCACCACCACCACCTGCCAAACCGGGAATTCCTGGCTGCCCTCGTTCACTTGCCAAAACTTCCTTCGTCAAGTCGATTACCGGGGCCGACTGTGACAGAGCAGGCCACCCAAAGAGCACCACCGCTCCAAGATAGGCAAGCCACAATGGCCGCACGCTGCGAATGAGAGCCGTTGCGTTAAGGGCATGGCGTATATGTCGCATAGTTTATGTTCCCCAGAAATGTGTCAGTCTCAGAGTAATTTACCGGATAAGGCTCAACGTCCGAAGCCGTCGAGACCGTGCCCAAGAGAGTGATGATCCGATTTGTGGCACTGGTCGCAAAGGTCGAAAGGTTTGCTCCCGGCAACGCGGTGTCACTTTCGAAGTAATCTCCGGGATTATTTGAGTCTAGAGAATTTGAATAGAAGGCATAGTGGCTTTCCGTGCTGCTATTGTATTCATGTCGCTCCGTCTGAGCGAAGAGGTTGGACCAGGAGATGAAACCGCAGGCTCCCCACTGCTCTTGAGAGAAAGTTGAGGACGAGTTCACAAGATCGGGGTTGATTTCATACTGAAAATTCCATGTGCTAAAGCTGATGTTGGAGGGCCAATACGTATAGCCTTGGTTCGGACCGCCGTCACTAATTGTCGAGTACGAGTTGCTGCCTAATGTGTAATGCCACCCAAAGTAGCCCAGTCCGGAATCCTGGCCGGTTGCTGACGGAGGTACAGGCAGATTATAAAATGTGCCGTTTGCGACGGAGGTCGGCGATGCAGCGCTCGTGTGAAAGTTTCGGTTGGTGACAGTGACCGTGGCTGTCGGGGTCGACGACCCATTCGGACCATTCACGGTGACGCCTACTGTTCCGCTGGTCACCATCGTTCCGGACCAAGTGCTGCTGTTCACGTTCCGTGTCACTGTCGCCGTGCCGGAGTCGGTGAACGTCCAATTGGAGAATGAACTGCCGGGGGCGTAATTCGTGACGGTACAGGTCACGGTGTCTCCACGAGTAGCAGAGGAGGGTGAACAACTGAGGGCGGGCACATACCCCTGTGCGGAGGCATAACTCGTGGACCAAAAACCACCGCACCCATCCTCTCCTGAATCGTAGCTGATATAGTCCGGCCAGGAGGCAGTAATGGTCGCGGAGCCTGCGGCATTGCATGTCAGTTCACCGTCGCCGGAATCGACGCTGATGGCCGTACTGTTGTCGCTGGTATACGAGGGGCCAGATGCAGGTTCTCCGAAAACATAGTGACCGCATCCGTCGCTAAAATCCTCCAGCGGCTCGAATCCATAGCCCGTCCATCCGACCGCGAATGTGCCGGAGTCAGGGGACATGTGGGTTCCGGCCGGGCTCTCGCAGCAGTTGGGCGCATAGTGGCAGTTATAGCTGCGAGCCGTTCCGGCTTGGGCATTCACCTGTTCGGCCCGGCCGATCATGGTGTGCGGGATGAGTTGAACCCAGAAAAGAGCTCCGTTCGTCGCGTCGGAAGGGAAACTGCGGCCTTGGACGTCCAGCTTTTTGGAATCCTTTAGATCCTGGATATCGATGGCCACGGTTTGGTAGGGCTGCAGGAACCGGCGTTCGGGAGTATAGGTTTGCCCATCCGGAAACAAGAACTGAACCAGGGCCGAGGTTTCCTTATCCGTTGTGTTTTTCAGGTGCAGGATCGTGTCGGCGCCTTGTTCGAGCGACCAAGGATAATCGCCTCCCTGGGTTGTGTTCATGGCCGCCGCGTCTTGAATGGGGACTTCGAAGGAGTAGTCGCCGCTCTGGTCAACGCTGGCAAGGAAGCCGATGAGGCTCCCTGGCGGTCCGTCGTAGTCAATATCCACGCCGTTATCCTGGATTGGGTCAGCACTGGCGCGCGCGGCGAGCGGATCGGCCAACTCGATCTGCTTTACCTCTCCAGGGGCGATCAGTACGTCGTTCACGTGCATCGTGCTGACTTTCGGGCTGGGCGTTTTGCTGTTCTTCCTCGCAGCCGGCTTCGCATCGGCCGGCTGGGCCTGCTCCGTTTGGGATTTGTCTTCCACAGTATAGTCCAAAGATACGTGGGCGGTTACGGGGCTGGCGCTGACGTTGGCCAGCAGGAGCGGCGAGTGGAACCGCGCACCCTCGCGGAAGCCCTTCTTGGAATCCGCTTGGCCAAACCAAAAGTGCGCTCCGGCAAGGTGGGTCGAGGTCTGGAGCAGGGAGTCGAACATGGCGAAGCCCGACGAATACCCGTTCTTCAAATTCAGGACGAAGCCGGTGGTGATGATATCGCCGGGGACTCCGGTGTGCTGCAATCCAACGATTGTTGCACCTGCTGTGCTCTGCCCGAAATCCTTGCCGAAGTCTACGACCCGCGTCTGGCGAGGATAGAGTTGGATTTCCTGCTGCCGGGACCCGACCCCCAATTGCACCGTGTCCGTATTGTGGGATGCATTGGTGATAGCAAGGAATCCCTGCGCTTGAGCATCCGGGAGCCAAAGCACGCCATTCAGCTTGGTGGACATGGCGTGGAATTGCATCATTTCCTGCACAGGGGATTCGAAGCTCACTCTGTTTTCCTTGGAGGAGACGGTTGTGTGGGCCGAGACAGCCATATTGATTCCGCGGTAAGCGACCTGGATATTTCCTTCGAGGAAGCGATCGTCCTTGATTAGGCTGGCCAAATCGAGTTCCACGACCGAATCGTGGCCAAGGACGATCGGGTCGAGCGGCAGGGCGTCGCCCTGCATGTTGTAGACCGTCACAGTAGCGGTGATCGAGGAAACCTGGGTGTTGTTCATCATCAGCGTAGAGCTCATTCCATCACGCAGACTGAAATAGGGAATGTTGGTAACCCGGTCGGCAACGGAAGGCGGCACGCGATTTATGACAGACGCCGGCAATTGGGAATCGGGCACCGACCCATGAACATGTTCGGATTGTGGGTCTGCCTGCGCCCAAATGAAAACGCTAAAGATGAGGCAAACAACAATCAGAGGGATGGCAATCTTCAAATGACGCGTCATGGCCGGCCTCCGTTCGAGCGAAACGTTCGTACGCTGCGACGCGAAAGCTACGCTCAGTCTAGTGGCGCGTCAACTTACCGGATTGAACAGGATTGGACAGTTTCGGACGGTATTTTTCGGGCGAAGCGGAAATTGATGTCGAATCCAAATCGCACTGACTCAGAGACTCCTGGCAAATCACGCGTCGGCCACTTGGCAGTCTTCGCCAATGAATCCAGCCATGCTCCATCCAATAATAAATAGTTGACCTGCTGACGCCTGCTACCGCGAGCGCGAAGTGAATTGGCAGGAATCTCGTCTCTTTCTGGCAATGCTCGCAGAAAAAAGGGGACGTTAAGAGCGAACGAGCGTACAACATGCGTTCCTCGCGGACACTACGGGTCCAAAGAGTCGAGAGCCAACGTCAGTAGCAAATGGTTATGCCTAAGTATTTATTATTGTCAAGTGAATTATTGATGACGTGGCTAGCCGCTCACGCAAAGCACTAAACAGTTAAAGCCGCCAGGTTGGGCGAAGATGGGCGTGATAAGAGATTCCGGCGGAAAAGCGACACGTCGAAGAGCTGCGGGCTCCTCGCTCGGGAAATTATTATTAAGTTACAATATATCTTTTATGGATATATATGGTCGGGCAAATTCCAAGCGGAGTTCTACGGATTTTCCGTTACCGACGCCGACCTGATCATGGCTGACGGTAAGAGCCTGGAGCACAACGGCGTGGTCCCGGATCAGATCATTCTTCCCACGGCGGAAGATATTGCCGGGGGCCGCGATCCGGTTCTGGCACGCGCAGCAGAACTGGCCGACTCCAACCTGGACCCGGCCGTGGCCGGAAAGATGTTCCCCTACGAGTGGGTCCCATTCTGACGCCTGAGCGGTCAACCCTTCTCCTCGCAGTATCTCAAGGTGGCTTGTATGCGGTCAAATCGCTCCTCGGACAAATCGGGGACGACGATTACTTCCGAGAGGCCAACGATACATCCTGAATGTGGTGTATATTCGGTCGCAGTTCGGGGCCCAAATAGTTAAGGTCCGGGCCGATGGAGGAAATATTTCATGCGACCATTTTACCTAAGAGGTTTACTTGCAGCAGGGATCGCGATGTTGGCGTCCATAGGATTGGCTCAGCATGACCCAACCGCAGGTCCTTATAAGGTGCTAAAGACAGCCAAAGTTGGCGGCGAAGGCGGTTTTGACTATATTTCCGCGGACGTCGAAGGCCGTCGTTTGTATGTCCCGCGGAATGGTCCGATGGGGCAACTGACGGTCTACAATCTGGATACGCTTGAACCAGCCGGCACGATTCCGAATGTCAAATCGGGCGGCGCTATCGTCGATCCCAAATCGCATCACGGATTCTCGACGACAAAACCGATCACGATGTGGGACACGAACACCTTGCAGGTGATCAAGACCATTGACGTAGACGGCCGCCCTGACGGGATCATGTTCGATCCGTACAACGAGCGTGTGTGGGTGCTGAGCCACATGGCGCCGTATGCCACGGTAATTGACGGCAAGGAAGGCACCGTGGTTGGGACGATTGATTTGGGCGGACAACCGGAGCAAGCGGTGAGCAACGGCAAAGGCACGGTCTATGTGAATATCATGGATAAGGCCAACGTTGCCGTGGTAGATGCGAAGAAGCTGACCGTTACGGGGCACTACGACCTTAGCTCGAGGAATGTCGACAGCGGAAGCGGGCTGTCATTGGACGCAAAGAATCATGTCCTGTTTTCGTACTGGCGCGTGCCGTCATCCGTAGTGGTGATTATGAACGCCGACAACGGCAACGTCATTACCACCTTTCCGACTGACACGAACGTGGATACCGTCGCGTTCAATCCCGCCACGATGGAAGCCATAAGCACGGCCGCCCGCGGCTCGATCGTGTTCATCAAGGAAAACAGTCCCACCAGCTTCGCGGTAGAGCAAAGGCTGCAAACGATGCCGGGCGCCAGGACCATGGTACTCGACACAAAGACGAATCGCGTGCTGACCCAGGCGTTCGAGTATGGGCCGGTGCCGGCTAACGCGCCGCCACCAGTAGCAGGTCGCCCCGCCTTCGGTCCCCCGGTGCCTGGTTCGTTTACAATTCTGATGGTGGGTAAGTAGTAGGTAACCCACTAAGATCTGCATGCATTAGAGGAACGACAGCATCCGCCTGACGCTCGGCTGGGAATGCATTAGCCGTGGATCTTTCGACCCAAGAAGCCCGGTCGAGAAGTCGATAGGCCGGCGCCCGGCCAAGTTCCGTGTGCCACCCCTGGGTTTTCTGGTTATCCTCGGCCCATTTTCCCACAGCTTTCGCAGTGGGCTAAGTTGTGACGTCTCCCGCAAAGGCGTGCAGCACACACCCAAACCCTGATCGATTGACAGTACGGTATTAAATTCCAGTTCAGCTTTGTTCATTCTTCCGGTCAAGCACCTTATCGCTTAGGGTCATGCAGGGTGGGAGATTCATTGCGGACAAAGCAACCTAGTCACCGACTTCTGTTAATTATGCTGTACGTTTGTGCTTAACTGGTGTTAATGTCGTTTGCTTGTTCCGGTTAATGCTGCGGCGCCAACCCTTCTCCTCGCAGTATCTCAAGGTGGCTTGAAATCCGGAGCTCCTGGAATCAGGGGAGGTGAATCGTGTCGCGCATCATGAAGTTGCGTTTGGCCCTTGCGGTGTCGCTCCTCATGCTTATGGCAGCGAGGGCACTGGCGCAGGGGGAGACCACCAGCGCGATCATCGGCCAGGTGACCGATGCGACCAATGCGGCTATTCCAGGCGCCACGGTGACGATCAGCAACCCCCAGACCGGCAACCAGCGCAGCGCCAAGACCGATGAAGAGGGCCGGTTCAATTTTCCCCAGTTGCGCCCAGGCACCTACTCAGCCAAAGCTGAAGCTGACGGTTTCGACCCACAGCAGAAGGACAATGTGATTTCCGCCCTGGGCCAGAAGCAGGTAGTCAATTTCACGCTGCAAGTAGCTCATTCCGAGCAGAGCGTGGTGGTGAGCGCCGAAGCTCCGCTCATCAACACCGCAAACGCAAACACATCCTCGACTCTCAGCGCACCGGCGCTTGCGGACCTTCCCAATCCGGGCGGCGATCTGACCTATCCGTTACAGTTCGCCTCCGGAGCGCTTATCAATACGGCGGGAAGCAGCAGCGATGCCGTCGGAGGGAACAACGGCTACGGCAATGTGGAATTTAACGGCCTGCCCGCGGCCTCCAACGGCTATATCGTCGACGGACTGGAAACCAACGACCCGCTCACCAACCTGAACATCGGCCTTGCGACCAATCTGGTGCTGGGGATGAATGCGATTTCGGAAGTGACGGTGAACACGCTTTCCTATTCCGTGGATCAGGGACGCTATGGGGCATCGCAGATCAACTACGTCACCAAGTCCGGCACCAATCAGTTTCATGGGAATCTTTACGAGATCTGGAATGGTGCGGCGCTGAATGCGGCGGATTATTTCACGAATGCCACGCCCGGGAACCAAAAGCCGCAATCAAGCGTGAATCATTTGGGAGGCAGTTTGGGCGGACCCATTTTGCACAACAAGCTGTTTTTTTTCTCCGATTTCGAATGGGTTCGTCTGGCACTGCCGATTGTGACGCCGGATACCGTGCCGACGCCTGCATTCGAGAAGTACGTCTTGCAGCAACTCCCGCTGGGCGGGACCGACGCCATTACTGGAAAGCACTATCCGGCGGCGCCACTGTTGGCGCCGTTTTATCAAATGAAGATGTTTTCGCTGTACGGAAATACAAGTGGAGTGCCTCTCGCCATTTATGGCTGTCCATTCGATTCCGGCGGCGCCGCGGTAGCAGGTATTCTGCCGAAAGGAAATGGTTGCGCCAATCAGCAACTCGTCTCACACACCAGCAATGACCACGAACAGGTCCAGACGGTCCGCGTCGACTACAACATCAACGCCAAGGACACCGCCTGGCTGCGTTTTCAGGCCGATACCGGCGTGCAGGCCCAGTATACCGACCCGATCAATTCCTTGTTCAACGCGATCTCTTCGCAGCCGCAGTATGCGTTGGGGGCGGGAACTACGCATGTCTTTTCCCAAAACCTCGTGAACTATTTCAATCCAGGATTTTCCTGGTATGCCAGCTTGTTCGGACCGAGCGACTATTCGAAGACGCTGGCCGCCTTTCCGATTGTGTTGCAAGGCCAGGGCTCGAATGCACCATTCACGAACATCGGAGGGCAAGACAACACGTGGGTACAAGGGAGACGCGCGACGCGGTTTTTCATCAATGACAGCCTTTCCTGGATTCACGGCGCTCACGAATTGCGGTTTGGGACGAATGCCCGGATCTTTCGCCTGAATGATTATGATTTCGGCGAGGGGAATGTCCCCACGGTGACCTATACGGACTTGTACCAGTTCATTTACGGAGCGGCCGCAACCGCCTCGGAGACATTCCCCACCGCGGCGAACGAGCCTTTCAACTTCCTCGATCTGGACTTCTATGCGCAGGACACCTGGAAGGTGACGCCGAAACTGACGTGGACCTTCGGCATCCGCGATACCTTCAATTCAAACCCCCTCAATCCGCACGCTGAAGTTGCGCGTCTGGATGGTTCCTTCGCTGCGATCTCTCACGATGTCAACCAGCCACTGAACGCCGCTATTCAGACTCATCTCAACAATCTATTCTCCTCGACGCCGCTGGCGATTCTGCAACCGAGAATGGCGGTGGCCTGGCAGTTTGCAACCAATACCGTGCTGCGGACCGGGTTCGGAATCTTCAGCGACCTTTTGCCAGGCAGCGTGGCCGACGCCATCGGGATGAACCCACCATATGTGCAGACGTTCCAGGGAGGTCTGCAGGGCACCGTAGGAAAGGCCGGATCTGCGGGTTGCGACCCGGTATTGGTATTAGGCTGCACGGCAATCGCGCCCGGGGTGCCAAACAGTGCGGTGGGCGCCACGTTCGCCGCAAATCAATCCTTCCCTTCAGGGTTTGCCAATAGTGAGCTCTCCTGCGCATCTCCGCAGGCAAACCCCGCAGCTTGTCTTCAGCCAGTGGCTATTACCGCAGTGCCCGACGGCAAACTGCATGCGCCGTACTTCATGGAGTGGAGCCTGGGGATCGAACATCAGTTTGGGAACACCGCCAGCGTGCGCGCACAGTACGTCGGAACGCGCGCGGTGAACCTGCCGTATCTCTCACAGGTGAACGGGTACCAAACAGTGTGCCCGGGCTGCTTTGCTCCGTTCCCGTACCTGCGTCCGGCAGACCCACGGTTTGGAGCGGTGACGCAATTCTCCACTGGCGCGAACAGCCACTACAACGGCCTTCAGCTCACGGCGATGAAGCGCCTCGGGCACGGCCTCGAAGGGACAGTCAACTACAATTTCAGCAGTTGCATGGATACCGTCTCGAACGGCGGGTTCCTCCCGTTTTCCGCGGGAGGGCTTCTTTCGCCGCTCCCGGGAAATCTGGCTCGCGATTACGGCCCGTGCGATTACGACATTCGGCACAACTTGAATGGGCAATATGTCTATCAGTTGCCGATTAAGGTGCGGAGCCAGCGGCTGGGTTATTTGTTGAACGGCTGGCAGGTGTCGGGGACCGTCTTCTGGCACAGCGGGATTCCATTCAGTGTCCTTAGCACGCCCTACTCGGCAAACGCCAATGGCATCGTGCAGGGCGGCGGACCGCAATTCGCGAGCGTCGTTGCGGGCGTGCCGCTCTACGAACACAACCCCATCCCCGGTGTGACGCAACCCGGCGGAGTGCAGTGGCTCAACCCGAACGCTTTCACCTCGGCGGTGGACCCGAGTACCGGAGCATGCGCTGGCACTGGCACTGGTGGCGTCGTCGACAGCCCCCAAAATTGCCAATTTGGAAATCTCGGACGCAACGCTCTGCGCGGTCCGAATTTCTTCTGGAGCGACCTCGACGTTACGAAGTCGTTTTCGTTGACCGAGCGTTTGAAGTTGCGGCTCGAAGGCCAGTTCTTTAATGTGTTCAACCATCGGAATTTTGGCCTGCCCAGCAGCGTGCTGGCCGGCATTCCAGGGAAGCCTTCCACGCAGACTGGATTCGGGGCGCTCACCTACACTGTCTCTCCGCCAACCGGGCTGCTCGGCGTCGGGTTGGGCGCCGATAGCTCGCCACGCATGATCGCGCTTCACGCGCGCCTGGAATTTTGAGGGTTTCGGCTGCGGGAAAAAGGGCACACGGCGAAAGCTGCGGGCGGCTCGCTCGGGGAATTATTATTAAGTTGCACTGTATCTCTTTATGGGTATATATGGTCGGGCAAATTCCAAGCGGAGGCTCACATGTCACCCAACCGGCATGGCTCCCAGGCCCTGGTAGCGGTTGTAGTATTTTTACTGGCTATGGCCAGCCCTCTGCAGGGGCAGAAGTTCGATAAAAACGAACTGGAGCGCGATCGCGCCATTCTTAAGGACGCCTACGACACCGTCAAGAAGCACTACTACGACCTGAAGTATCACGGGCTTGATTTGGATGCGCGCTACAAAGCCTCCGATGCCGATATGAAGAAAGCCTCTTCCAACGGGGAGGCCTTCAGCATCATCGCCGATTTTCTGGACGGCTTGAATGACTCGCACACTTTTTTCATGCCGCCGCAGCGTCCCTACCACCTGGACTACGGCTACCGCATGCAAATGGTCGGAGATAAATGTTTCATTGTGCGCATTCGTCCCAAGACGGACGCGGAAAATGCGGTTCACCTGGGCGACCAGGTCGCCTCTTTCAACAATCTTCCGATGAACCGCGGCGATTTTTGGAAAGTGGAATACTATTTCAACTCTCTTGTCCCGCAACCGGGCTCGACGGTGGTGGTGCGCGATGCCGCCGGGAAGGAGACAAGGATCGATGTGAAGGCCAAGATGCAGCAACTGAAGAAAGTGGCCGATCTCACCTCGGACACGGACTTCTGGCAATACTATCGCGATATTGAAAAGGCGGACCACGTCGATCGCCATCGATGGACCGAGGCGGGCGACGTGATGTACTGGAAGATGCCGGAATTCGACCTCGATGCAACGGAAGTGGATCGCATTCATGGAATCGCGCAAAAGCACAAGGCCCTGGTCCTGGACCTTCGCGGCAACCCGGGGGGATCGGTGGAGACACTGAGTTGGATGCTGGGGGACGTATTGGACCACGACATCAAGATTGCCGATCGCATGGGGCAGAAGGAACTGAAACCCCAGGAAGCCAAAACCCGCAAAGGGCGCGTTTTTTCAGGCAAATTGATTGTGCTGGTGGACAGCGGTTCCGGGTCGGCGGCGGAACTGTACGCCCGCGTGATTCAGTTGGAGCACCGCGGCACGGTACTCGGAGACCGCAGCTCGGGGCTGGTCATGGAAGCCGAGCACTTCAACAGCTCCCAAGGAGCCGACACCAAAGTCTTCTACGGATTTTCCGTTACCGACGCCGACCTGATCATGGCTGACGGTAAGAGCCTAGAGCACAACGGCGTGGTCCCCGACCAGATCATTCTTCCCACGGCGGAAGATATCGCCGCGGGCCGCGATCCGGTTCTGGCACGCGCAGCAGAACTGGCCAACTCCAACTTGGACCCGGCCGCGGCCGGGAAGATGTTCCCCTACGAGTGGGTCCCATTCTGACGCTTACCGCCAGACCAAACAACTAAGAGTGGCGTTGGTCCTGGCCGAAAGAAACGGCGTCTCTCCAGACGAAACTACGTACAATATGTTTCAACCAAACTCGAATACGCGATGGAGCTGCGTGGGAAGTTTGGAATGAAGGAGGCTGATCATTATGGCGAAGCTGCTGCAGTTGTCCAAAGTGAACGTGGAAAAGGAACCGGGAAAGAACAAGATCAAAAGAGCGCAGTTTGAAGGATTTCCAGTTGCGGTGCGCATGGGCGTTCACGGCGGCGTGGCGGAATTTTTCAAGCTCAAACCCGACGAGCCGTTGCCTTCGACGCTGGACTACGTTGTCGCGGCGATTGGCGGGTGCATGACGGGAACCGTGGCCGGAGCGCTCGAAGCGCGCGGCATCAGCGCGGCTCCCGACAAGCTGCGAGTGGAAGCGGAGGGAAGGATTGAGGAAGTGGACGGAAAGATGATTCTGACGCATGTCGCGTTGCGGTACCGGCTGAAAGTGCCGAAAGAGAAACGCGCCAGCGTGGAGAAAGCGCTGGAACACCACGAAACGCTTTGCGCGGTGTCGGAAAGCGTGCGGCGAGGAATCGTGGTGGAATGGAAAAGCGAGATCGAGGAGGAGTCCGAGGCCGGCTCGCTGATGACAAAGGCGCGCTAGGATGGACAAGCAAAATGGTCCGATGACGCGAAGGGAATTTATCGAGGCAACCGGAGCCAGCGCGTTGGCCGCCGGACTGTGCGGTTCTCTTGCGTTTCCCGAAAGGACGCCGGCGATGCAAAGCGAGAAGAAAGCGGTCACATCGACAAAGAAACAGATTCAAGCGCTGGTCTTCGACGCCTATGGAACGCTCTTTGATGTGAGCTCAGTGGTCACGGCGTTGAATCGAAAATTTCCCGGCCAGGGGATGGCGGCGAGCGCGGAATGGCGCGCGAAGCAACTGCAATACTCCTGGGTGCGGGCGTTGAGCGGCCAGTATGAAGATTTTTGGAAAGTGACGGAGTCTGCGCTGATCTTTACCTGCAATGACATGAGATTGCCGTGCGATGCGGCGGCGCGGGCACAATTGATGGACGCCTACCTGCACCTGGAACCGTTTGCGGAAGTCAAACAGGCGCTGCAATCGCTTTCCGGCCGGCCACTGGCCATTCTGTCGAACGGAACCATCAAGATGTTGCAGGGCGTGGTGGATAACGCGGGGCTGAAAGGCGCGTTTTCGCAGATTATCAGTACCGACGAAGCAAAGACCTACAAGCCGAATCCCGCGGCATACGAACTGGCGGTGCGGAGGTTGGGTCTCGACAAGAGTCATATTGGCTTCGTTTCATCGAATTTTTGGGATGCCGCGGGCGGCAAGGCGTTCGGGTTCACGACCTATTGGGTGAATCGTACCGGGGCTCCCGCCGATGAACTGGGCGTCACGCCCGATGCCACGTTGCGATCGTTAAGCGATCTGGTTGACGCCACGAAAGTGTAGGGTTGCGTCTAAAGCAAACACAGGTAGATTGCAACGCTTCCCAGCAGGACTCAGAAATCTAAATAGCAGAATCAGCGCGTGCCGGCCGCTTGGGGCTGTCCTGGTTGACAGAAGATACAAGTGAAATGATCTTTATCGGTCGGCTCAACTATGTGCGACTGTTCGCCGTGCGGTACGCAAGGGATTTGAAATAGATACCAATCCTTGTCATTCTGGCCATGATGGATGCGCCGAGGAGTGAGCACCCAAGGCTTGGCCAACATGACCGGATCTTCCACCGTAGCTTCGTAGGTCAGGTCGTCCCCATTGCGGGTCCAACGCTCGATCACATGTTCCTTATCACTATGGATCGAGGTGTATTTCGCGCTGCCGTTCAAGCTTCCGCCAAGCCAAGTTTCGTCATTCAGGCCAGCCACATCAACGACCAGGGTATCTCCTTCCCAGTGGCCAATGGAATCGCCCATGTAGGAAGTTTCCAGATCTTCCGGATGGGAACGCCCGTCCATGTATATGATCCTATCGTTCAGAGCCCTCAGGCGATAGTGATGGTCCGCACGGAGGGCACGAC
>Ga0207007_1229_pt1 | contig 13579 bp, 12 predicted proteins | sample Alteio_BWMinCont_85_FD_153487 | JGI IMG/M metagenome (GOLD analysis project Ga0207007, IMG submission 153487) | Enriched cells from forest soil in Barre Woods Harvard Forest LTER site, Petersham, Massachusetts, United States -... | ecosystem: Environmental > Terrestrial > Soil > Temperate forest >...
ATCGTCGGTGGCCTTTTCCTCGGGGACGATGGTCTTGAGCGTATCCAGTTGGTTGTTGAGCGCGCTCATCTCCTGATTGAATTCCGAATAGCGGCGCTCGTAAACCTGCAAGGCGCTCACTTCCTGATTCAACTGGTTGTCCTGGGTATGCAGCGCTTGCAGATCCCCGCGGGCCTTGGCCACCGGCAGACCGGGGACGTATTCGCCGGCCACCAGCAATACGATCGCCAGCAGGACGAAGATGACCGCCTGCATGTACCAGGGAGCTTCTTTGAAAGAGAATCCCATGTTCTTCCCCCTAGCCCTTTCCTGCTGAAGTGGTTGTCGCCGTCGCCGCGGCCTTGGCCGTCGGCAAGGCGAACTGCGCCGTCAACGTAAAGTTAAAGGTCTGGATCGCGGTGTTCTTGGTGTCTTGCGTGGACTCTTTAATCTCCACTTCGCCGAAGTAGCCGGAGCTCTTCAGTTGCGTGATGAAATTGGCCACCGCGTTGATGGAGCCCGCCGTGCCTTGAATGGTCAGGCCGTCGCCGGTGCGGTCCAGCGAGGTCAGCCAGAGCGTGTCGGTGCGCGAGACGGTGTTGGCCAAGGCACTCAGCAATTCCTGGCCTCCGGTGCGATTGCGCTGCAACGTCTCAATGACGTTGATGCGCTCCTGCAGCAGCATCTTCTGGCGCTCGAAGTTGTCCACCTGCGCTTTCAATTGTTCCAGGCGGGCCTTTTCGCCCGACTGTTTCTGGATGTGGGTCCGTACCTCCACGGCCTCCGAGTTCATGGAATGCCAGTGGAAATAGAGAACTCCGAAAGAAACCACCAGTGCGGCAAACAGGAAAACGACCTGGAGTGTGGATTCCAGCGGCACCGTCTCCCGCGTTGCCTTTGGCCGAACTCTCCCCAGCAAATTGATGCGGATCATGGCGTGTCGAAACTCCTGAGCGCCAACCCCACGGCGATAGCCAGGCGCGGAGCCATCTCGCGCACCTGCGCTTCGCTGTGCTGGCCGGGATTGATAACGATTTTTCGGAACGGATAAAGCTCTTCGACCGGGAGCGCAAACTCTTCGCGCAGCAATTCGATCAAGCCTGGCACGCGAGCCGAGCCTCCGGCGATGTAAATTCTCTGAATGTTTTCACCGGTGGCGGTGGCCCGAAAAAAGTCGAAGGTTTTCTGGATTTCCAGAATCAAGATGTCGGAGACCGATCGCAGGATGGTGGCGCGCTGATCCTCGGCCACGCCGGCCACGGCCTCGCCCTTCTTGAGTTTCTCGGCATCTTCGTAGCTGAGGTCGAGTTCCTTCTGCAGGGCATCGGTATATTGATTGCCGCCTACGGAGACGTCGCGGGTGAACAAGGGGACTCCCCCGCGCACGATGTTGATATTCATCACGCTGGCGCCCACATTGAGAAGCGCCACGGTCTGCGCGGGATCCGGGTCGTAGTTCATTTCGTAGCAGTTCTGCAGGGCAAAGGCGTCGATATCCACGACCGTCGGCGATTTGCCGGCCTGCGCAAGCACATTGGTGTGGTTGAGAATCTTGTCTTTTTTCACCGCCACCAGCAGCACGTCCATCTGGGAATCCATGGACTCAAGGAGTTGGTAATCGAGATTCACGTCGGTGATATCAAAGGGGATGTGCTGGCTGGCTTCCGACTGAATGCGATCGTAGAGTTCCTCTTCACTCATCATCGGCAAGGTGACGCGCTTCACGATCACGGAGTGGCCGGAAACCGCCGTTGCCACCGTGCGCATCTTGACCTGGCCCTTGTCGAAGATCGTTCCTATGGTGGCGGACACCTGCGGCGCATCCATGATCGCGCCGTCCACCACGGTATCCTGGGCCAAGGGCTCCAGGCCAAAGCTGACCAGTTCGCATCCCGCCTTGGTGCTCTTCAGCTCGACGGCCTTGATCGAGCTCGATCCAATGTCCAGCCCTACGACCGGCTTGGTTTTGCTCTTACCGAACATTTTGTCGCCTTTCTCCCGCCGTTCCGGCAGCCGCTTTTGCCCGGGCTATTGCCGTTCTGCTGGTGCGTATCCGGCGCATTTTCTGCTCCATCCAGCGGTCCAGCACCGTTTTGCGAAATTTCCACCGGCTCCCCAGCTTGAAGGCCGGAACTTCCCCATCGCAAATGTAGCGATACAGGGTGTCGGGCGAGACTCCCAGGTATTGGGAAGCCTGGCGCAGGTTCATTACTTCGCGAGACTCAGGAATGGCCACCGTTCACCCTGTCCGGACCCTTGGGTCCCCCCACGAAACTGAAACTTGCTCCGTGTGCCAATCTGGCATTGGGAGGTAAGAGGGTCAAGCAACGAAATTTGAGGTGTTGTCCTAAGAATACGGGTGCAGAAGGGGTGTCTTAGGGTAGAAACACCGCACGGGACTCAATCAATTGAGTCATGGGACGGCTAGGACCACTATATATTGTGGAAAACGGGGGGATTTTCCGCTTTTCAGCCCAGGCCGAGTTTCTTCCATAGCGCATCCACGCGCTGTTTGGTGGCCGCATCCATCACAATCTCACCCGGCCAGGGCCGGTCGAATCCCTCTCCGGGCCACTTGCGCGTGGCGTCAATTCCCATTTTGGAGCCAAAATCCTGCCGCCGCGCGGCGTGATCCAGCGTATCCACCGGGCCCAGCACAAACTGCACGTCGCGTTCGGGATCAATCGCGCACAGAGCCTTCCACACCACTTCCCTGAAATTGTGCACGTCGACGTCGTGGTCCACCACCACCACTACCTTTGTAAACATGGCTTGGCCCAGCGACCAGATCGCGCTCATGATCTTGCGCGCGTGCCCCGGGTACGACTTGCGAATGGCCACGATCATCAGGTTGTGAAAAATGCCCTCCGCGGGCATGGCGATGTCGGCGATTTCCGGATATTGCATCTTCATCACCGGAAGAAAAATGCGCTCGACGGCATGGCCCATATAAAAATCCTCTTGCGGAGGCGGGCCCACGATGGTCGTCAAGTAGACGGGGTCGCGGCGATGGGTGATGCAGGTGACGTGGAAGACCGGATACTCCCCCTCAAGGGAATAAAATCCGGTGTGATCTCCAAACGGCCCCTCGGTGCGCATCTCCGAAAGATTCACGTAGCCCTCCAGGACGATCTCGGCGTTGGCCGGAACTTCCAGCGAGCAGGTTTCACACGGCACCATTTCCACCGGCTCGCGGCGCAGGAAACCGGCAAACATCATTTCGTCCAGATCCGGCGGAATCGGCAGGATGCCGGCCAGACAGGTCACCGGGTCGGCGCCGATGGCCACGGCGACTTCGATGCGGCCTTGCGGGTCGGCGGCGCGGGCGCGGCGGAAATGTTCGGCGCCGTGTTTCTGCGTCTGCCAGTGCATTCCGGTGGTGCGTTCGTCGAATACCTGCATGCGATAGACGCCGGCATTGCGCTTTTGCGTCTCGGGATTGCGGGTGATGACCAGCGGCCAGGTGATGAAGCGCCCGGCATCTCCCGGCCAGCACTGCAGGATGGGAAACTCCGACAGGGAAAAACCTTCGCGGCGGATGACTTCCTTGCAGGGGCCCGACTTGACTTTCTTGGGGAAAAACGCGCCAAGCTCCGCAAGTTTCGGCAGCATTTTGAGTTTATCCAGGATGCCTTGCGGCACTTGCACATCGATAAAAGAGCGGATGCGATCGGAGACTTCCTCCAGCCGGTCCACTTCGAGCGCCAAATTGATGCGTTTTTCGCTGCCCAGCATATTGATCAGCACGGGATGGCGCGATCCCTTGGGCCGCTCGAACAACAGGGCCGGACCGCCGGCGCGGGTGACGCGGTGGGCAATCTCGGTGATTTCCAGCACGGGGTCCACTTCCGCCGAAATGCGCTTCAACTCTCCGGCCTTTTCCAGCCGGGCGATGAACTCCCGCAGGTCCTTATAAGCCACGCCATCCTCCTCGCGCTCGCGCCGCGATGCCAGATCCAAAACGGCGAACAGGTTAGCACGAATGGCAAAGCCTTGCCGCAGCGGCATCCGGCAACAAAGTCTTGCGGGAATCCGGATAGGTCTGGTAGCGTTGCAAACAGGCGGGCGTGGTTCAGTGGTAGAATAGCGGCTTCCCAAGCCGCGGATACGGGTTCGATTCCCGTCGCCCGCTCCAAGATTCGCGATGTCTTGATCGACTTGCTGCGACAGTCTTGCCTGTATTCAGCCCCCGAACTAAACGCGTTGGACGAACGCATTCGCGAGGAAACAGGAGTTGGTGCCCGCCTGAAAACCTAATCGCTTAGGATCTGTGGTAGAATGATTTTCGTGCCAACCGTTCTTAGATTGCCGGGACTCCGCGTAGTGATCTACCCAAACGATCACCGGCCTGTCCACGTTCATGTAATCGGGTCAGACCACGAGGCTGTATTCCATCTTGGATGTCCAGACGGGCCAGTTGAACTGCGTGAGAATTAGAGGTTTTCGCAGTGGACAAGTCTTAAAGATTGCAGCCGCGTTAATGGAAGTTTTGGGAGATCTCTGCCAGGCGTGGGAGGAAATTCATGGGATCGCGTGACAATTTCGCACTCGCAAACCAACGAGCAAAGAAGCTTCAAGGGTCCATTCCCAGGGCTGTCTCCGCTCGCTACGACCGGAAGAACAGAAGGATCGAGATTCATCTCAGCTCAAATCTGAAGGTGAGCTTTTCACCGCGCGATGCTCAGGGTCTGGAAGAGGCCACAGCCTTGCAATTGCAGGAGATTGAGATCAGCCCGTCTGGTTTCGGTATCCATTTTCCAAAACTGGACGCGGACCTTTATCTCCCGGCGATTTTGCAAGGCTTCCTCGGATCTCGGAGCTGGATGGCATCCAGGCTTGGACAGGCTGGTGGTAGATCGAGAAGCGTCGCTAAGCGAGCAGCTTCGAGAGCCAATGGCAAACTCGGGGGAAGGCCGAGAAAAGAAAGTCGAAGCGGTCGCTAAATACTCACCGTTTTTTTCCCGCGTTCTTCGTGAGGTGCCAAGTCTCGCAGTAGGCGCACAGATAGGCCCGAAGCTGCTTCGGCGCGTCATTACTGGCGATCTGATGCGCGGCGGTTGCCAAAGCCTCGCCTTCGGTCGCGTACTTGCGCTTGCCTGTTACCGGACATTTTGATTCGTTATCCATGGAGGAAGCCTATTGCTATCATAGCTATTCTATGACTGAAACAATTGCATTGGTGACCGGCGCGAACAAGGGAATTGGAAGGGAAATCTCCCGGCTCGTGGGGGAGCAAGTAAATGTCCCTTCTATACCGCGCTGACCACGTCGGCAGCTTTCTTCGGCCAGCCGAGCTGCTGGAGGCTCGCCGCACTGCGGCCGATGATCAGGCCCGCCTCCGGTCCATCGAAGACCGCCACATTTTACGCATTCTCAGTAAACAGAAGGAATTGGGATTCGAGATCTTCACCGACGGCGAGCTGCGCCGCAGCAATTTCATGAGCGATCTCACCGACGCAGTCGAAGGCTTCGATTTGAACAGTTCCGTGGCCCGGGCGTGGCAAGCCGCTCCGGTCGCCAAGAGTGCTCCTGCAAGCGCCGCTGCACTCGGAGTGGTTACTTCCAAACTCCGCGCCGTCCGGCCGCTCACGGGCCATGAATTCCCCTTTCTGAAGCAGCACAGCCCTGGCGCCGTCAAAATGACCTTGCCAAGCGCCACGCAATTTCCAGCCATAGCATTCAAGCCAGGCGTCACCGACAAAGCCTACGAAAGCCACTCCGCGCTGCTCTGGGATATCGTCGAAATTTTGAAGAACGAGCTGGCAAGGCTCTCCGCCGAGGGCGTGAACTACCTTCAGATCGACGCTCCACGCTACAGCTACTACATGGATCCAAAGTGGCGCGAATGGATTCGCGCCGAGATGAAGGTTGAGCCTGCGGCCTTCTTTGAGGAATCGCTCCAAGCCGACAACGCCTGTTTTGCGGCCGCGCGCCGGCCGGGTGTCACTCTGGCGATACACCTTTGCCGTGGGAATAATCGCAGCCACTGGTACGCCGAGGGCGGATACGACGCTGTCGCCGAAAAACTATTTGGCACGCTGCAAGTGGACCGTTTTCTGTTGGAATACGATGACGAGCGCTCCGGAACGTTTGAGCCCCTGCGTTTTGTGCCGCGCGGAAAGGCCATAGTTCTTGGATTGGTCAGCAGCAAGCTGGCCCGGCTTGAGGACCCCGCTGTGCTGGCTCGCCGCATCGACGAAGCCGCGCGCTACATGCCCATCGAAAACCTGGCGCTCAGCCCGCAGTGCGGCTTCGCTTCCATGATGGAGGGCAACCTGATGACCGAAGACCAGCAATGGGCGAAGTTGCAGCTTGTCGTGGATACCGTCCGCGAGGTGTGGAAGTGATTGGCGATGGCAATCTCTTGACGGCACAAACGAGGAGAAATCACCATGTCCAATGATCGCCCCATGCGGACAATTGCTCTCGAAGAGCACTTTACGACTCCCGAAGTTCAGAAGGCCACAGCCAGGGACGACGTTGCCGTGCCCGAATTCTTTAAGATTCTGCAGAGCAAACTTCTGGACCTGGGACAGGGACGAATCGCCGACATGGATGCGGCCGGAATTGATATGCAGGTGCTTTCGCTGGCTGTGAGCGGCCTGGAGAAAATGGAACCGGCCAGTGCAACCGCGCTGGCTCGCGATACAAACGACACGCTTGCCGCAACCGTTCGGGCGCACCCCGACCGTTTTGCAGGTTTCGGCACCCTCACCGTGCAGGATCCGGAGAAGGCCGCCGCGGAATTCGAGCGATGCATCCGCCAACTGGGATTCAAGGGCGTTATGCTGAACGGAACTACCAACGGCTTGTTTCTCGACCATCCCGGCTACACGCCGCTGTTTGAAGCGGCGCAGCATCTCGATGTTCCCATCTATCTGCATCCAGCGCCTCCACCCCAGCCGGTGCAGGAGGCGTACTACCGGGGACTTCCGGGGGAGCTTGGATATCTCCTGTCCACGGCCGCATGGGGATGGCACGTGGAAACCGGAATGCACTGCCTGCGCCTGATCGTTTCGGGCCTCTTTGACCGTTTTCCAAAGTTGCAGATTATTATCGGGCACATGGGTGAGGATATGCCGTACTCCATTGTCCGCGCCGAGGATGTCTTCGCGCAGGGCGCAAAGAACCTGCAGCGCCGGATAACCGAATATTTTCAGGAACACTTCTACATCACCACCAGCGGATACTTCACCATACCCCCCTACCTGTGCGCCCTGCAGGTCGTGGGCGCCGATCACATCCTGTTTTCGGTGGATTACCCATTCAGTTCGAACAGGACGGGGCGCGAATTCCTGAACACCTTGCCGGCCAGCTGGGAGGACCTTGAGAAGATCGCACATCGCAATGCGGAACGACTGCTGAAGCTCCCGGCCACTCGTAAGTGAACGTCTAAATTGACGCGATAGGGTAGGAAGGCTAGGATTTGCGGGCGAAGCGAAGCCCAAAACGGAAATTCCGGATAACATCTTGACCCCAATAAAAACCGCATCCGGTTTGAAGAACAAAAGGTAAAGAGTGATGTCACGCCGGCTCGTGGATCTTTCGATCGCTTTGGAAAACGACGCAATTGCCGATCCGCCATTCATGCGGCCTAAAATCAAATACGTGGGCCACGTGGATTCGTTCGATGCGATGGCGGCGTTCTTCCCGGGTCTGCGGCGGGAAGAATTGCCGGATGGTGAGGCCTGGGCCATTGAGCATGTGGAGTTAAGTACGCATAACGGCACGCACCTCGATGCGCCATACCATTTTCATTCGACTATGAACAGGGGTGAGCGCGCGATCACCATCGACGAGGTGCCGCTCGAATGGTGCTTCCAGCCGGGAGTGAAGCTCGATTTCCGGCATTTCGGCGATGGCTATGTGGCTACCGCCGCCGATGTCCAGCGCGAACTTGAGCGCATTGGCCATGAGTTGAAGCCGCTTGAGATTGTCATCGTCAACACACGAGCGGGCTTATGCTATGGCCAAAAGGACTACGTGTCGACGGGTTGCGGCATGGGCTACGAAGCGACCATGTATCTGCTGGAACGCGGCGTGAGGCTCACGGGCACGGATGGCTGGAGCTGGGACGCGCCGTTTGTTTACACGGCCGAGAAATACAAGGAGACGCACGACGCGTCGCTGATCTGGGAAGGACACAAAGCCGGTCGTCATATCGGCTACTGCCATTTGGAAAAGCTTCACAACCTGGAAAGCCTCCCAGCCGATGGCTTCACGATCGCTTGTTTTCCAATGAAGATTCGCGGTGCTTCGGCTGGTTGGACTCGCGCCATCGCGATCTTCGACGAATGACGGCTCTTCCATTTCGTCACGACAAACGGATCCATGAGGGTAACATCCGATGAGCGGACTGGATGAAACACACGATCCGGCGCGAAAGAGTTGGATCGCCTCCGCCGAGGGTCATCGCGATTTTCCGATTCAGAATCTTCCTCTTGGCATTTTTAGTCCGCCCGATGGCGAACCGCGCGGAGGCGTGGCGATTGGCGACGCGATCTTCGATCTGCGCGCGGCCGCGGGAGCGGCGATGTTTTCCGGCGCGGCCCAATTGGCCGCAGCGGCTGCTTCGGGACCGACGTTGAATCCATTGATGGCGCTCGGCAAAGGGCCGCGGGTCGCCTTGCGCAAGCGCTTGTCGGAATTGTTGAGGGCCGATGGAGCGGAGCGGAAAACGGTGGAAGGGCTCTCCGCAAAGCTGCTGCATCATGGCGCGGATTGCGCAATTCACTTGCCGGTCGCCATCGCCAATTACACCGACTTTTTTGCCGGGATTCACCACGCGATCCATGCCAGCCGCTTGCTGGGACTAGGGCTGACGCCAAATTACAAGCATGTTCCCATTGCGTACCACGGGCGCGCCTCCTCCGTGCGCCCGTCAGGCACGCCGGTCCGGCGGCCGAACGGCCAGCGAATCCTGGAAACTGGCGGGCCGCCGCGCTTCGGCCCTTGTCAAAAACTCGATCATGAATTCGAGTTCGGCGTCTGGATCGGCCCCGGCAACGAGTTGGGAGATCCGGTGTCTATTTCGCGCGCGGCGGATCATATTTTTGGGTATTGCCTCTTGAACGACTGGTCGGCGCGCGACATCCAGGCATGGGAAATGCAACCGCTGGGCCCGTTTCTCTCCAAAAACTTCGCCACAACAATTTCGCCGTGGATCGTTACACCGGAAGCGTTGGCGCCCTTTCGCGTAGCGCAATCGGTCCGGCCCGCGGATGATCCTCAATCGCTGCCATATATGTGGGATGACAACGACCAACGATTGGGCGCGCTCGATATTGAATTGCAAGCATGGATACTGACTCCCGGCCTCAAAACCCGGGGAAAATCGCCGCACCGCCTGTCGGTTGCAAATACAAAAGATCTCTATTGGACGTTCGCGCAAATGGTGACGCACCATACCAGTTCCGGTTGCAATCTGCTTCCCGGCGATCTATTCGGCAGTGGCACGATTTCGGGCCCCACATCCGAGGGTTGCGGATCCCTGCTGGAGCTAACTGAAAACGGGAAGAAACCGCTCGGACTCGATTCCGGCGAGACGCGCGCCTATCTCGAAGACGGCGATGAAGTCATATTCCGCGCTGGTTGCCGCGGGGCAGGCTATGTCTCGATCGGATTCGGTGAGTGCCGAGGCGCAATCCTGCCCGCCAGGCCCTAATTGTTCAGTAACGGTCGCGGAGGCGAAAACAGGCGCGGCAGAGGGTTTTTACCGAGGTGTGGATTGCCTATGATAGCTTTGGACCGTTTATCCGAATCGCAGGAGACTCGTGAATGGCTTCATCCCAGTTTGCAATAGGCACGTTCTCGTTCGCGGGTAGCCCGCCATTTGCGGGGTTGGTCATGGATGACAGGGTGATCGCACTTCATGCGATGACCAGGATTCTTCATCGCCTCGATCTTCATCCCATCGGCGCGGATTCCGTTCTTTCGCTCCTTGAACACTGGGAGCACAACTTCGCAATCTTGCAAAAAGTCGCGGATATTTGGTCGGCGGACGGCGTGGAGTATGCGAAAGAGAAGGAGTCTGTGTCTTTTGTTTCCATCCGGCAGTTGAAAGTTCATCCACCGGTCAACCTGCCGCGCCAAATCTTCTGCTGCGGCGCGAATTATCGAACCCACGTAATCGATCTCATGGCCGATCAAGTCTGGCCGGATACCGCTGACATGAGCAAGGAACAAAGACGGGCTTTCGCGACCAAGATGATGGATGACCGCGCAGCCAATGGCGTTCCCTATTTCTTTTCCAAGGCGCCTTCCGCGGTCAGCGGCGCCTATGATCCCATCGTAGTTCCAAGAAACGTGCAAAAGCCCGATTGGGAGCTGGAACTTGCCGTGGTCATTGGACGTCCGGCGCGTCATGTCCGGCGAGAGCGCGCGTTTGACTACATCGCTGGCTATACCATCGGCAATGACATCAGCAACCGCGACCTCATCATCCGCACGGACATAAAACAGATCGGAACGGACTGGGTCGTGGGCAAATGTATGCCCACGTACCTGCCCTTGGGTCCTTATTTGGTTCCCAAAGCATTCGTTGAACGAGTCGAGAACCTGCGCATTACGCTAAAACTCAATGGCGAAGTGAAGCAGGACGAAGACACCTCCGACATGATTTTCGATGTGGCGCGGCAGCTCGAATACCTAACGAGCTATATCCAACTGTGGCCGGGCGATGTGTTTCTCACGGGCTCTCCCGCCGGTAACGGCACGCACTTTAATCGATATCTGCGTCCGGGCGATGTGGTGGAAAGCTCAATCACAGGACTTGGCACGCAGCGGAATGAATGCATCGCGGAAGGGTAATCGGTCGGGCCGCGGAGACGCCATGTCCCAAACGGATGTCGCGAATATGGCCAACATTCAAAAAGTCCTAATCGTTGGTGGCGGAATCGCCGGTTTGTCCACCGCCATTGGCCTGCGCAGAGCGGGAGTCGAAGCGGAAATCGTCGAGATCAAGAAGGAATGGACGGTCTATCACGTTGGCATCATTGTCTTCGCAAATTTTATCCGCGCCATGGTTACGCTGGGCATCGCTGACAAATGCGTCGCAGCCGGCTTTCCCTATCACGATCTCCGCTTCTACGATATGCAGGGCAATTTTCTATCATCAGTGGGTGGGGCGAAGCTGGCAGGACCGAACTATCCCGCAAGCCTGGGCCTGACCCGTCCTGCGCTGCATAAGGTTCTCTCCGAAACCGCAATGGAACTCGGCACGCGAATTCGTCTTGGCCTCACAGCCTCGGACCTTGAAGAATCGGCCGGCCGGATTTCCGTGAAGTTTACCGATGGGACTCGCGGCGAGTACGATTTTGTAGTTGGGGCGGACGGGATCGATTCAAAGCTTCGCGGGATGTTATTTGGCGATGGACACGGGCCTAAGTTCACCGGTCAGGGAACGTGGCGCTGCCAGATTCCGCGCCCGAAAGACCTCGATCATGCGCTCATTTATGATGGCCGATCGAAGGGCAAAGCCGGTGTCGTGCCGCTTACCCAGGAAACCGCCTATCTCTTCAAGGTCGCCGCCGAGCCGGGTAATCCCCGGTTTCCCGCCGACCGATTTGCCGAATGCCTCAGGGAAAGGCTCGAAGGATTCGGGGGACTGATCGGTGAGATTCGGGATAGGGACATAACTGCAGCCTCGCAAATCGTCTATCGCCCATTGGAAGCGCTGATCTTGCCTACCCCGTGGTACCGAGGTCGCGTGCTTCTGATCGGCGATGCGGCTCATGCGACGACTCCCCATCTGGGTCAAGGAGCGGCGCAAGCCGTCGAGGATGCCGTGGTTCTTGCTGAACTGCTCCCCAAGGACGCGCCGTTAACGGAGCTTCTGGACGCCTTCATGCGGCGGCGCTACGAAAGACATAAATTTATTGTCGAGGCTTCGGTACAAATCGGCGAATGGGAGCAGCATCCCAGCCCGGACGCCGATTTCATCGGGCTTACGGCAAAAAGCATGGAAGTCACCGCCGAACCCATTTAGGCTGATACATATTTTTGATTTCCGCGGCCCGGCAGTGCGGAGCAAGTTGACACGAGAAGGCCGCGGACGTATCGTCTCGGGCAAAAGTGGAGTTGCAATCGGGAGAAACCTATGTCCAAGCGCTTTTTGTCGCACCTTGCGCACGTTGAGATGATAACGCCCAAGCTCGATCAGTCCGTTCGCTTCTTCAAAGAGATCATGGGGCTCTATGAAACGGCCCGCGAACGAGACTCCGTCTATCTGCGCTGCTGGGGTGAACATTATCGCTATAGCGTGGTGCTGACGGCGGGTAAAGAACCGGCTCTAGGTCACGCCTCCTGGCGCGCGGCCGGGCCGGCGGAATTGGCCGAAGCAGTATCGCGGATCGAGGCGTCCGGAATCCAGGGTGAATGGCTGGAGCAATCGCTCGGCCACGGCCGCGCCTATCGGTTTCGGGGGCCCGGCGGCCACGCGCACGAGATCTTCTGGGAAGTCGAAAGATTTGTGGCGCCGCCCGAATTGCAATCGACCTACCCCGAGCGGCCTCAGCGTTATTTTGCGCGCGGTATTTCGCCGCGGCAAATCGATCATGTGACTCTTTGCACTCGGGATGTTGTGAAGACCTGTAATTGGTATCAGGACATTCTCGGCTTTCGCTCGATGGCATACAGTGTGCTTGACCACGATCCCAGTGTGGCTGTGTTCGGCCTCGTTACATCGAACGAGAAGTCCCACGACTTGGGGTTTGGCATCGATATGTCGAAAGTACCGGGCCGGTTTCATCACCTGGCGTTCTTCGTGGACTCTCAAAGTGAGCACTTGCGATCGGCTGAAATGCTTTTGGAAGCGGGAATGCCGATCGAATATGGCCCCGGCCGCCATGGAATGGGAGAACAAAGTTACGTCTACTTCCGAGAGCCCGGCGGCTTGCGCCTGGAAATCAACACCAGCGGGTATCGCAACTATGTGCCGGATTGGAAGCCTGTGTATTGGCGTCTTTCGCAAGGCTCGAACACCATGTACCGCAATATCGGAATGCCGGACTCGATGACCGAAGCGTTTCCGCATGCCACCGAACCAGTCGTGCCCGACGCCGACTTGCCGCCGGCCTTTGCGGGTCACGAGAATCCGTGGAAGAAATATGGATGAATTGCCGCGCTTGCCGTCGGCGATCACCCTGCATACGCTGCTCGGAACCTATCCCACTACCGCGGCGCTCAAGAGCGGCAAGATCAGTTCCTCGCTGGTCCATTTGGATTTCGCGGATGTGAAAGTCTCGAACACGGCCTTCAAACCGCTGGTGCGCGAGCAGAAATTCGACCTCGGCGAACTGGCCATCGTCACGTTTCTGCAAGCCAAGGCCTATGGTAAGCCCTACGTCCTGCTGCCCGCGGTGGTGATGGGCCGCGCGCAGCATCACACCATTGCTTACAACTCCGAGCGCGGCCACCCGGCGCCCGCCGATCTCCCCGGGCGCCGCGTCGGCGTCCGCGCGTATACCCAAACCACGGGAGCATGGCTGCGCGGCATTCTCGCGGAGGATTACGGCGTCGATTTCCGCCGCGTACCGGATGATGATTTCGAGGGATTGCCGGTTGGCATCGACGCCGAACCGCGTGGCGCCAGGATCGGTTC
>Ga0207007_1224_pt1 | contig 13529 bp, 11 predicted proteins | sample Alteio_BWMinCont_85_FD_153487 | JGI IMG/M metagenome (GOLD analysis project Ga0207007, IMG submission 153487) | Enriched cells from forest soil in Barre Woods Harvard Forest LTER site, Petersham, Massachusetts, United States -... | ecosystem: Environmental > Terrestrial > Soil > Temperate forest >...
ATGGCGGCGTTCTGGTCTGCCAGCAAGCATTCAAGCTGACCGCCCATGAAAATAACACTCCAGACATCGGGCAATTTAAAACGCATCGGCGTGCTTGGCAGGCTGGAGCATCCGGCCGAACGCGCCAAGCTGATCCATTTGCTGGATGAGGCAGAAGCCGGCCAGCCGCACCAGATCGATTTCTACGATGCCGACACGCTGCCGCAGGACATCGTATCGGCGATTGCGCGCTGTCTTGATCGCGCCATAGAACTGAAAATCATTACCTATCATTATTTGCTGACCCATCATTTGATGCGTCTGGACATCCCGGTACACCCGGTGTCCGCAAAAACACATCAAATAAGAATAGTCCAGTATCAGGCCGTTGTGCTGGCCGGCTCTGCCAACAGTCTCGATAAAATATTGCAAATCGTTGAGCAACTGCCGATGGGAAAGGTGGCGATATTTATCGCGCAGCATATTTTGGAGAATCAGGTCAATCTGCTCGACAACCTGTTGCGGGTGCGTACCGACTATAACGTCATCATGCCGCAGAATCTGGTGCCGGTAGTACCGGGTACGATTTATGTCGCACCGCCTGGCCACCATATGAAAGTCGCCCATGGACTGGTCTATCTGACACGCGATCCGGCAGTGCAATATGCCCGGCCGTCGATCGATGTCCTGTTTGAATCTGTGGCGCTGGAATATCAACATCGTGTCATGGCCGTGCTGCTGTGCGGATTCGGCCAGGACGGCGTGGTGGGCTGCGCCAGGCTGAAAGAGCTGGGCGCCACTGTCATCATTGAAGACGGTGAAGAGTGCGCCAATGCGCGCGTGCTACCTGACGCGGCGATCAATGCCGGCAAATTTGATCATGTTCTGAAGCTGCCGGCTATCACCAGTCTGGTTGCGGCAGCCATTCATTCCAGCGAAAGTGCGTCGGACAATTCACACAGTGTAGCGGGAGAGGTAGCCCCGCTGACCGACCTGCATCTGAATTTATTCATTAACGCCATAGTGAGCCATTACGGTTATGATTTCCGCGGCTATCAGCAGGACAGTCTAAAGCGTCGCCTGTCCAATTTAATGGGCAAATTCGGCCACACCACCTTGCTGGAATTTCAGCGCGCGGTATTTTCCGACGCCACATTATTCAATCGCATGATGTCGGAGATATCGGTGGGAGTCAGTACTTTTTTCAGGCATCCGGAACAGTTTCGTTTGTTGCGCGAAAAAATATTTCCGTATCTGGAGAGTTTTCCGGTCATCAAACTCTGGTCCGCCGGATGCGCAACGGGCGAAGAACCCTATTCTTTGGCTATCATCCTGGAGGAACTGGGATTGATCAAGCGCTGTCGCTTATTCGCCACCGACTTCAATGCCTACCTGATCGACATCGCGAAGACCGGATTATTTCCGTTAAAATCGCTGGAGACCAGCCGCCCGAATTATGAAAAAAGCGGCGGCCGGATTGGCCTGGAACATCACATGGAAAAAAATGCGCGCTACCTGACCATGAAAGAGCAGCTACGCAGTTCTGCCCTGTTTCATCGCCACTCGCTGGTTGATGAGGGCATCTTTAACGAATTCCAATTAATCGTTTGTAGAAATGTCATGATTTATTTCAAACCGGAACTACAGAGTAAAATACTGGAGCGCTTTTCACGATCCCTGCATCGCGACGGATTTCTCGTGTTGGGCCCGCAGGATGGCATGCATCACCTGGCGCGCGCTGCCGGATTCGTACCTTATATGACGGGAAGTCACGTGTATCGCTTGAACAATGGAGGAAGCGCAAATGGATGAGCGATTTTTAATACTTGCCGTGGATGATAACGAGGGCAATCGCTTTTTACTGAAGGAGCTGCTGTCCCGCATGCCGGAAGTGCAGGTTATCGAGGCGACCTCGGGTTCGGAGGCATTGCAGCTGACCGTGGATTACAACTTCAATCTGATTTTGCTCGACGTGCAGATGCCCGGCATGGACGGCTATGAGACCGCCCAGCATTTGCAGATGACATCGCGCACGCGCGACATTCCGATTATTTTCCTTACCGCCGTATTTAAATCCGAAGAATTCATCAAGCGCGGCTATGCAGTCGGCGCGGTTGATTACTTAACCAAGCCGCTAGACGATAATATTTTACTCAACCGGATCAGACATTATCAGCATCTGAAAGAACGGGAAAACCGCCTGCTGACCGCCATGACGCAAATGCGTTCGATGCAGGACAATCTGCTCCAGTCGGAAAAGCTCTCTGCCCTGGGCGCGATGGTGGCCGGCGTATCGCATGAACTGAATACGCCGCTGGGCAATACCAAACTGGCACTGTCGACCTTGCTGGACCGGATCAATGACGTCAATAAACTGTATTTGTCAGGCTCTCTAAAACGCAGCAACATTGAAGAATTTATCAAGGAAAGCCAGGACATCGCCACGCTGGCGAGCCGCTCGGTGGAGCGCGCATTGAATCTGGTCGTCACCTTTAAACAGGTCGCCATCGATCAAACCTCGGAGCGTCAGCGTCTGTTTGATCTGGCCACCATTATTCGCGAAACCATTACCAGTCTCTCGCCCAGTTATAAACACGATCCGTGGCAGTTTGTGATCGACATACCCGACGGCATACAGATGGACAGTTTTCCGGGGCCGCTGGAACAAATCATCATCAACATGGTGCAAAACAGCATACGTCATGGCTTTGACGGACGTGATCACGGCTGCATCACCATACGCGCGAGTGTTGAGGAATCAGGGACCGATTACAGGGCCAACTCTGCCATCATCACCTTTAGCGACGATGGTGCAGGCATAGCGCCAGGCAATCTGGAGAAAATATTTGAACCGTTTTTTACCACCCGTCTTGGGCGCGGCGGTTCAGGCATAGGTTTAAATATCACGCGCCGGATTGCCACCACCATATTGGGCGGGACTATCGACGTGCAGTCCGAGCTGGGTGTCGGCACCAGTTTTACATTGAAAATCCCCTGCAAAATGAAATCTGCGAACGGACTGGGATAGCATAAGGCAGAATTTGTCCCACAGCCTGTCGGACACCCATTCAAACTAATGCTATTTCAAACAAATCCAGCATCGTCAAACCCAAATAAACGCCGCACAATGACCGAACAAGAACTAGACCAACTACGTCGCGCATGCCACAGCTCTTTACCTGGACATAGCCAGCCTGATCCCGCAGCCGAATTCGCGGCAATGTCTGCATACTGTGCACAACATCATGTCCTGCACGATGTGTATGGCGAAGGTGAATTTATCCAGCAGTTTGAGCAGAAAATTGCCAGCTTGCTGGGATTGGAAGCCGGCGTGTTTTGTATTACCGGTACCCTGGCCCAGTCCGTGGCGTTGCGCCTGGCATGCATGCAACGCGGCAGTTCGCACGTTGCGCTACATCCGACTGCACACATCTTAAAACATGAAAACAGCAACTATCAGTTACTCGACCATTTTAAAGTTATCCAGTTTGGCGACGCTTGCCGCAGCTGGACTAGCAGTGATCTGGAACGAATACCTGACCAGCTTGGCGCTGTGTTACTTGAACTGCCTATGCGGGAAATCGGTGGCCAGCTACCCAGTTGGGAGGAGCTGCAACGCATAAAAGCATATTGCAATGAAAAACACATCCATCTACATCTGGATGGTGCGCGTCTGTGGGAAGCGCAGGCAGCTTACGGACGTTCATTTGCTGAAATCGTCAGCGGCATGGATACGGTGTATGTCTCGTTCTATAAAGGGATAGCTGGTTTGGCCGGTGCGATGTTATTGGGATCCAAAGAATTTGTCGCGACTGCCAAAGTATGGATGCATCGCCAGGGTGGGAGCGTCTATCGACGTTCTCCTTATGTCGTTGCAGCGGCGATGCAGTTTGATCAGCGGTTGGCGGCAATGCCGGCTTATCTGGCCAGAGCCAGGCAGATCGCAGAACTCATTAAACATTTCCCGCGCATACAATTGAATCCCGCTATACCGCAATGTAATTTATTTCATTTATATTTGCCGGTGGACGCTGAGCGCGCAATCGAAATTCGCAATCAGATTGCAACCCGGCACGGCGTCTGGTTATTTAACCGCGCTGCCAATGCGCCGTTGCCGAATCAATCTGTGGTGGAATGGTATGTGGGAGACAATGCGCTTGCTTTATCGGATACGACGGTGCTGGAGGCGCTGACGTTACTACATGACCTGCTGAGTGATTAAACGTCTTGAGAAATAGCTGTATCAGCGGTATTACTTCCTCGTACAACCCGGGTGATTTCTCTGCATGGCTAAGCGCCCGGCCCAGCAGAGTCTTCGCTTCGCTTCTTTTCCCTGCTTTGTAATAGCAGTCTGCTGCAAAGTAATCCAGAACCGGACTTTCAAACAGATCCACTATTTTTTCATAATAGGCAGCGGCGTCTGCGATGCCTTCTTTGCGCCAGATCATCGTGCCCAGACAGGCAAATGGCTGCGGCTCCATCGGGAACAGGGTTAGCAGAACAGAAATGACACTTTCCTCGATATGAAAATCGCCTATGCCGTAAAAACTGTTCACTGCCTCGGAAAATAATTTAAGCGAGTCCTTATTTTTTATAACCTGCGTATCGATAATCTTTGCCACCTCGCTGGGGATATGCAGGCTAGCATAAATTCTGCCGGCAATACTGGCAACAGGCTGGTATTGGGTTCCAATCAGTTGGGCCAGATGGGTCAGGCCTTCAACAAACAGCGCGTTACTATGTTGTAGCAGTTGCGCCAACTGCGCCGTAGTATGTTCAACATGTGCCTGTGCTTCTTGGTAACTGCCAAACTGCGTGCCCTGCTGCAGAATGACCATGCCGGCCAATTCACTGAGATATGCGTCGAATTCGGTTTGATTTTCGATGAGAATTTCTTGCATTCGCCTGCTCCCCTGCACTGCGTTGATTTCTAACGGCGTTAGAATCCAAGGAAAGTACATTGAATTGGGACAGCAGCCAACTGAGGGGAATTACGCTGTTAAAACTACTTATTTAAAAGACGGGAATTTTAATGACGACAATAGTTCCGCTTTGAACAGCCGGATTGGAAAAATCCAAAGCAATCTCGCCACGCAGATTAATCACGATACTCTTCACTATCGATAAACCTAACCCAGATCCGGTCTGTCCGGTACCCAGCACCCGATAAAAAGGATCGAACACTCTGGCACGCTCTTCCAGTGAAATGCCGGGACCGCTGTCCCGCACTTCGATGCGCGCGAATTTGCAATCACCGTCACCTTCGGCTTTAATCCTCACATCAACCGCAGCGTCCGCAGCTGAATAACGTATCGCGTTATCAACCAGATTGCGCACCAGCGTGATTAAATCCATTTCACCAGCAACCACCACCACGTCAATATTCTGCTCAAACCCCAACTCGACTTTTTTAGCTTCGGCAAACGGCATCATTTCTTCAAACACCACACGTACCACCTGCTGTAACGACACCGGTGTCTTCGTCGTCGGGAGGACCTGTTGCGCGCGCGCCATCGCCAATAGCTGATCGACCAGATCATTGGCGCGTTTCAGGCCGCGCGCAAATGCATTGAATTGGTGATGCGCCTGCTCCGACATCTCCTGCTGTGAAAAATTCCTGGTTTGTAAGGTCAAGGCGGTCAGCGGCGAGCGCAACTCGTGCGCCGCATCCGCCACAAAACGGCGCTGCTGTTCCAGCGCAGCGGCGATTCTTGCCAACATGGCGTTGAGTGTAAATATAAACGGGCGCAACTCTGTCGGCAAATGCCGGTCCGACAATGCCTGGATATTTTCCGGGTGCCGGGCGTTGATTTCCATCGACAGTTTGGTGAGCGGCCCCAACATCCAGCGCAACATGGCTATCATCAGCACGATCAAAAAGGGAATAATCGTCAATATACGCGTCACAGTTCTAAACCCTGCGTGTCGCGCGATTTCGTTTCTAACTTCGGTTTTTTGCGCCACCACCATTTTTTCGCCACCCTGCTGCGCCAGTACAAAAACGCGCCATTCAATATGCCCGAGTTGAATGGTATGCAAACCGAGGTCCAAATCGGCGGGGAACATCTGTTGACTATCCGTCTGCTTATTTGTCTGCTTATCTGTCTGCTTATTTGTCTGCTTATTTGTCAGCCTATTGATCAGATCGCCCGTCTGATTATTCTGCTCCGTGGCGCCAACCAGTTCTACCAGTACATGCGCATCCGGGTCTTCCAGATCGCCGGGATTTGCCGCAACTGATCCGGCAGCAGCGCTTAAGTGTCTGGCATCGACCATAGCCGCAACGACGCGTAAATAATCGTCCTGCAATTCGTGCACGTCATGCAGGGTCGAATAGTAACCGACCACGCCGATATACACGGCGGCGACCGCCATCACAACGGCCAATGCCAGACCTAGACGGACCTGCAGGGAGTTCAGTTTTTCTTTGATACCATCCATCCCAAGCCCCGCACATTTTTAATACACTGCGCGCCCAACTTTTTACGCAGTCCGTGAATCAAGAATTCGATCGCATTACTTTCCACTTCTTTTTCCCACTGATAAATCCGGTCTTCCAAGTCCTGACGCGACAGTATCGCCCCGGGTCGGATCAGCAGCGCTTCGAGCAGCGCATATTCGCGTGCAGACAACCGCACTGCTGCGCCATCCAACAAGGCCTCCCGCGTGGTGAGGTTCAAACTCACATTGCCATTTTCGAGTATGGAATTGGCGTGTCCGCTTTTGCGTCGGACCACCGCGCGGATTCGGGCCAACAGTTCGGCTATATCAAATGGCTTCAAGACATAATCATCTGCGCCGAGATCAAGTCCGGCGATGCGCATTTCAAGCGCATCGCGGGCCGTCACGATTAAGATCGGGGTTGGGTTTCCCGCCTGGCGTAATGCGCGCAGCACCTCGATGCCGTCCATTTTCGGTAATCCCAGGTCGAGCAAGATCGCGTCATAGTGCTGGGTTTGCGCAGCCAGTAAGGCGGAAGCGCCGTCTTTGGCCCAGTCCGCCGCGTATTGGGCGCTTTTTAATGCGTAGATCATGGCGTCGCCTATCATTGCGTCGTCTTCGACCAGCAGGATTCTCATGAGTTGTAGTGTGTAAAAAAAGGAAAGGTCAGAAGGGGCGCTGCAATCCGACGCAAGTGTAGCGCAGAATGCTTAGCGAAAAATTAGTGTGATTATTTTTGGAGGGATCCAATTCGTAGGTTGGGCTACGCTTCGTAGGTTGGGCTACGCTTCATCAGCCCAACATTCACCCGCAAACAATTGAAGTTGCCAGTTTATTTTGACGTAGAGCGTTGGGCAGGTAAATCGTTGCCCAACCTACAGAGTTACCGTATCAATTTAACATTTTGACGACCAGCCAGATTGATCTTTTGCTGTGTTGTGATTTGATGCGCACCATCAAGCGTAAACGTTCTGATCAATTCAGCCAATACTTCGGACTGCTCTCTTAACGACTCCGATGCCGCTGCCGCCTCTTCCACCAAGGCAGAATTCTGCTGCGTACCTTCATCGATCTGATTAATCGCGCTGCTGACCTGATTGATCTCGTCGCGCTGTTCTTCATTGGCCGTGCTGATTACCGTCATAATCTCGGTAACCCGCTGTACGCTGTCGACAATTTCTTTCATGGTAGCACCGGCACTGGCAACTATCGTACTACCGTGATTGACCTCCTCCACCGAACGGCTAATCAACTCCTTGATTTCTTTGGCCGCAGCTGCCGAGCGTTGTGCGAGATTACGCACTTCGCTTGCCACCACTGCAAACCCGCGCCCCTGCTCACCCGCGCGCGCTGCCTCAACAGCCGCATTCAAGGCCAGAATATTGGTCTGAAATGCAATGCTGTCTATCACGCTGATAATATCGGTGATTTTTCTGGCCGACGCGTTGATTGATCCCATGGTGTCAACGATTTGCAGAACTGCAGTGCTACCGCGATGTGCAACGTCTGACGCCGAATGTGCCAGTTGATTAGCCTGGCGCGTATTGTCTGCATTGGTCTTGACGCTGTTCGTTAAATCGATGAGCGAAGCTGAAGTCTCTTCCAGCGCACTGGCCTGATTTTCAGTCCGCGACGACAGATCCATATTCCCTAACGAAATCTCATTCGACGCAGTCGCAATCGTATCGGTAGAGTCTCTGATCTCACGCATGGTATGCGACAGTTTCTGCTGCATCGATTTCATCGCAAACAGCAAACTTTTGTTGTCGTCAGCGCGCAGTTCAACTGCCACCGTCAAATCGCCGGCCGCGATGCTGTGCACGATTTCCTGCGCGTAGCTCGGCTCGCCACCCAACTGGCTGTACACATTCTTAATCAGGAAATAACCCAGTGCGCCAGCCAGCAATCCGCCGCCAACGATGACTGCAATAACAATTCCGCGCAAAATCTGATAGCGAGAATTAGACCGTTCGTAATCGCCTTTGGCCTGATCAACCTGTATTTTTCTAAGCGCATCGAGACTTTTTCTTAATGGTACAGACAGCGATTGCACCGTATCGAGCAACTCGCTGGCATGTGCCAGATCGCCATCGCCCATGGCTTTCATGGTGGCCCGCAACCCGTCGTTAATTATTTTTTGTTTGTCGCCATTAAAGGATACGGCAAGTTGCCGTTCATTCGCAGACAGTTCTGACTTGGAATAGATGTCCCAGGTCTGGTCGATTTCGGCGATATTTTTTTCTATCTGCTCGCTTTTCTTTTTGATCGTGGCAGCCATCGAATCCTGGATCGCTTCGACCAGTTCCAGTTGGCTTTGTACCAATAGCCTGTCGATACGCGAGATCTGCTCCAGCGCGACAGTGCGATTTTCATAGACAGTTTTCAAACCGTCGTTCGCCTTATCCATGCCGAATAAACCCAACACCCCGATTCCTACCGCCATCAATGCAATAAAGCCAACTACGATACTTAAGCGTGACCGCAACGATGTATTCAACGAGGTATTCATTTGGATTCTCAAAATTAGGCGTTACAATTTCATGCAGCAGCCGAAGCATAGGAGATGGATGTTTCACTCTCATGACAGCGGAGCGCGAGTTAATAAATAGACCATGCCGGATAGGTCGGTATAGCTTGGTATTTTTATATTTCAAATCGGACGACGCAACTCCACACGGGTGCAATTCATGACGAATAATGTGCGCGAAATTTATCAATCCAAACTGGTCTCAGCCAGCCAGGCAATCAGCCATGTCAGGGACGGTGATTGCATTATCATTCCTACCGGGGTGGGCGAACCGCCGCAATTATTGACGGCGCTGTCAGAACAAAGAAGGCGTTTTAACGATGTCTGTGTCGCGCAAATTCTGGCGTTGCGCAAATACGGCTATCTGGATCCCGCAACCGTTAGCCACGTGCGGCATGTCTCGATGTTTTACGGACCGGCATCACGTCCCGGCGGCCAAGCTGGCTGGATCGATTTTATTCCCAACTATTTCAGTGAAATTCCGCAGCTGATCGAACAGAACAATATCGCTGCCGATGTGGTCTTTTCGATGGCCTCTCCGATGGACGAGCACGGCTACTTCGCATTAAGTCTGGCGACCGATTACACCATGGCGGCAGTGGCTAAAGCGCGCACCATCGTATTGGAAGTGAATGCCAATGTGCCGTTCACCCACGGTGAGTGTCACGTGCACGTGTCGCAGGTCAGCGCGCTGATTGAAAGTAGCGACCCGCTGTTTGAAGTGGGTATGCCGGTGATTAATCCGGTGCAGGCAGCGATCGGCAAGTATGTCGGCGAAATGATAGACGACGGCGCGACGCTGCAAATCGGTTTTGGCGCGATCCCGGATGCGGTGGTGATCCAGCTCGCAGAAAAGCACGATTTGGGGGTGCACACAGAAATGATCGGTGACGGTATTTTGGCACTGGTTGAAGCCGGTGCCGTGACCAATCGAAAAAAGAATTTTCACCCGGGGAAAATGCTGGCCACTTTCGCGCTGGGTTCGCAAAAGCTGTATCGCTTTATGCATCACAATCCCATGCTGGAGATGCATCCGGTCAGCTACACCAATGACCCGGCGATTGCCGGACTCAACGACAATTTGATGTCAATTAACGCGACCCTGCAAATCGATTTGTTAGGTCAGTGCGGCTCGGAAAGTCTGGGCGGCAGTCCGTATTCCGGTACCGGCGGTCAATCCGATTTTGTGCGGGCGGCCAATCGTTCCAAAGGCGGCAAGTCGTTTATCGTATTACCTTCCACCGCCAAGAACGACAGCATATCGCGTATCGTTCCGACCCTGGCTGACGGCACTCATATCTCGACCAGCAAAAACGATATCAATTATGTGGTGACCGAATTCGGGGTTGCGCAATTGCGCGGAAAATCGAACCGGCAACGTGCAGAAGAATTGATTTCAATTGCGCATCCGAATTTTCGGGCGGAGTTAAGAGCCGCGATGAATCGGAGGAAATAATCTAGGCCCCCCCGTCGCTCCCATTATTTTTTACAGTCTTTTGGCAATTGCATTTTCACCGCAGCGACAAAATCGGACAGCACGCAGTGCTGTGCGTTTTGCTGTGACTTGTTGCAGGCAGCAGCTTGCAAGTCGATCTGCCTGGCCGGTGTACTGGACAACTCCCGCACCTGATCCATGTCTTGATAAAACAAACGCATGCGCAACACCGCCTGTCCCGTTTTATTGTCACGCCAGCGCTCAAATGCCATAGTCGTGCCCGGTGCGGTAACGTCGGGCTGATCTGCCAGATGCCAGTCCAGTCCAAACACCCCGGCCAGATTCGATAAATTGGTGTCATGCCCGGTCAGGACGATTAAACGCTGCGATGCGCTCACTGCCGGCGTGGTGGTACTCACCGAATTCTCGGACAGCGCCGCCAGAATAAATTGCGCCAGGGGATATGCCCGACGAGTTGCAATATACGGCGTTCGGCGCGTCAGATCTGACGTATGTTCGTGCACGGATATGAATTGTTCGATATCTGAACGATTAACGCGCCCCCAACCCACCTGTTCTGACGGCAGAGCGTTTTCGTATTCCAGCAATAGCACTTCGGCAACGGTAGAACCGGTAGACAGGGGTCCGGAAATTTTTACTTCCTTGCCGGTCGCCGTAAGTTTACTCTCGCCTTCCAGGCACATGCCTTTACCGTGCTGACAGGCCTCTGGTGCCAGCACGGCTTGCAGTCTGCCCAGCGTCGCAGTCGTAAGAGGCGTATCGATAGCACCCTGCGCCAACACGGCCTGCTGCGCAGCTAGCGGATCCAGTTTGCACACTCCGGCGCTCAATCCATCAAACAACGGGTCGACCTCTTTATCCGACCACGCCACCGAAATTTCCGGCTCGTGATTCCTTATCATTCCCAGCGCCAAAAATTGTGCCGTAGCGCGCGTGCGCTGATCTGCACCATCTGCCCAAATCAGCGTCTGGTTGGCTATGGGACCCTGTGCCGGCAACAGTCCCTCACCAACATAAAAATCCCGCAGATCGGCGCCCAGCTTTTTGATCGCCAGGCCACCGTGCGGCGTGAGCTCACCGGGTGCAGCGCCCCATGCGGCATCATCGGGCCAGGCCGAATCCGATAATGGCGCCATGGACTGCGCTGACTTGGTCGGCGGACGAACTCCGTGTCGCATAACCAGCATGGCGCGTTCCAAGGTGTAATCGGATTGCTGTGCAATCGCGGCAAATGGGATGAGCAGCGTCAGTAGCACAGTCAGCAAACTGACTGCTTTAAGAATAATCTGCATGGTCAACCTATCGGGTAATTTGTATGCCTAAATAAAACAGCGACTGCAACTGATACGAGGTTTGCTTGCCGAATTCCTTACCACCTGCCGCAAGCAAGCTCAGATTCTCTGTGAGTTTCCAGGTCAGGCCCAGATTCACCAGGGACTGCGTTGAACCTGGCTGAATCGGGCCACTCCCCTGCACACCACTTTCCGTATAGCTCTCGTGCAATTCAATCAGACATTCGATGTCTTTGGCACAGTCATGTCCGACCACAATGCCCGCGACCCATTGATTGGCACCACCCTGGACAAAATTGCGTCCGACTTCGGCATCCAGATCAAAGCCGTTTACTTTTGCAGAAGTTTCTATCGGCAAAAAATATTGCCCGCCGCTTTGGGCAACACCGCGGTCTATCGACGCGCTACTTAAACTGTGCGCATATTGCGGATAGGTCGACACAGAAAATCCGGATTCTTCTTCGTCTATAAACCGCCATTTGACACCGTAGTTGGCAAAGCCCGGGCCGGATTTCCAATTTTCACCGGGCTGCTGCGCATAGGTCCACGGCACATCTGCTTTCAGCTGAATATAGTCACCCCAGCCGTAATTGATATCGGCGTCTGGCAAATTCACCGATTTCCCATCCAGGGTCCGCTGGGCAATAGTGGCCAGGTTGATTTCCCAATGACCGTCGCCGGGTGTATCCGGATCATCGGTCACCAGCGGCGGGCCGCCGACTGCCCAGGCTGAACCCATCGTAATTGTTAAACCCAGCGACAACACGCCACGTGTTAAATAATTCAAAGCAGAACTTCCTCAGACTGATTGTTTTGTGATTCGATGTAATTTGATGTCATTCGATGTCATTCGATGCCATTCGTTGCCATTCGTAGGTTGGGCTACGCTTCATCAGCCCAACGTTCTTTGCGTAGGTTGGGCTACGCTTCACCAGCCCAACGTTCTTTGAATTGGCGGTAGAGATAATTTGGGCGCGGAGTGTTGGGCTGATGAAGCGTAGCCCAACCTACGAAGCGCAACCCAACCTACGAAGCCCAGCTAACGTAGCGTACCCCATCAAAAATTCGAAGGATTTACTGCTTTTGCAAAACCAATACACGGAACGTATCTGGAATGCCTTGACGCTTCTCTTCACCTGCAGCAGGTTTGAAATCCGCAGTCGGTAAATACAAACGATGCGTCGCCGGATCCGCTGCAATGGTGCGTGCACCCAGTTGGGTAGGGATCGTCGCGACCGTCTGGAACTTGCCATTCACCGTCCCAACTACACTGATATTTCCATCAGCGCCATTGGCGCTGAACGCGTAGCCATCCATGTACGCCACGCCGTCCGGGCCGCTACCGATTTTTAGCTGCGCGATATGTTTGCCGGCAGTGCTGGTCACCAGCATCAAATTATTTTCGCAAACAGAAAATAAATTCTGCTGTTCATCGATCGCCAGACCAGTCGGCGATTCGCATGGTTTCAATGAATAATGTTTGCCGAGTTTGTCCGTGGTCAAATTAATCGAAGCGATTTCACCTTTGTCTTCCAGATTGAAATACACATTGCCGTCAGCGCCTATCACGGAAAATTCCGGTTTGCCGCCAACGTCCACGGTAGCGACAACTTTCAAGGTTTTCGCGTCGATGATGCTGGCATTGCCCGACTTGCCGTTGAAGGTCACCACTTTATGGCTGGCTGGCGCATACACGATGGAATCCGGCTTGGTACCGACGCCTATCGAGTTGATCACTTTAAGTGTAGTTAAATCAAATACGCCGACCGTGTTGCTGGCGCCATTGCTGGTAAAGCCAACGCCCAACTCTCCGGCGATTGCTACACCATGAACA
>Ga0207007_1138_pt1 | contig 13439 bp, 9 predicted proteins | sample Alteio_BWMinCont_85_FD_153487 | JGI IMG/M metagenome (GOLD analysis project Ga0207007, IMG submission 153487) | Enriched cells from forest soil in Barre Woods Harvard Forest LTER site, Petersham, Massachusetts, United States -... | ecosystem: Environmental > Terrestrial > Soil > Temperate forest >...
CTTCACCATTGCAGGCCCAGCTATCGTGAGACCTTCCGACACAGACCTCGAAAAATTGGTGAGGATGATCGATGAAGCGAAAACGGTGGCGATCTTTGGTGGGGACGGCTGCAGAGAAGGTCGCGACGAAGTGCTTGAACTGGCGTTCAAGCTGAAAGCCCCCGTCGGCTATTCCTTCCGCGGCAAGCAATGGCTGGAGCATGAGAACCCTAACGCCGTTGGCATGACCGGGCTGATGGGTTATGGGGGAGCGTACAACGCACTCCATGAAGCCGACCTCTTGCTTATGCTGGGCACGGATTTTCCGTTCTCAGAATTTCTTCCCGGCGCCAGTGTGAAAAAGGTTCAGATTGACAAGAACCCGAAACACATCGGCCGCCGTACAGCGCTGGATCTCGGTCTTGTCGGCGATATCAAGTCGACGGTCAGTGCATTGCTTCCAGCCGTGAAAGAAAAGACGGATAGAGAATTTCTAGCGAAGCAGATTGCACACACGGAATCCTTCCACAAACTGCTGCAGCACTATGTCGAGAAGGGACCGGCGATAAAACCGATCCGTCCTGAATTCCTCGCCGCGACGCTCAGCGAACTCGCATCGGATGACGCAATGTTTTTTGCGGACACGGGTACAGCCTGTCTCTGGCTTGCGAGACATATCTATGGTGGAAAAAAACGCAGGCTCTTTGGCTCATTTTCGTGGGCGTCTATGGCCAATGCTGCCCCGAACGCCTTCGGATGTGCTTTGGCATATCCCGGCAGACAGTGCATCGCGTTATGCGGCGATGGCGGCTTCACGATGTTGGGAAGGGCGATCTGCTGACGCAGATAGAACGACGAACTCCCGTGGTTCAAGTCATTCTCAACAACGAGAAGTTCGACTTCGTCCATATCGAACAGCAGGAGGCCGGCTTTATTCCGTTTGGCGTCGAGTTCAAGAACCCAAATTTCGCCAAGGTTGCCGAGGCGATGGGGGCGAAAGGGATTCGTATCGAGGAACCCGGGGACGTTCGAGAAGGTCTGGCTGAAGCACTCGCGTACAAGGATGGTCCCGTCGTTGTCGACGCAGTTGTAGATCCTTTGGCGCTGGCCATGCCGTCCCATTCACCATTCCACACGGTCAAGGGGTTCACCCTCAGTTTCGCCAAGCAAGTGCTGAGCGGAAGGCTGGATACGGTGATCAAGGAGATTGGGCGAAACGTGGGAATCGTCTGAGTCTGGGGCGTGGTGAAGACATTGTGGTCACTCTCGTAGCTACCGAAATGCAGATCAGCAGCCTTGCATCGCCCTCGACGCGTAGAAGGATATGTTGGACATGACCGAACCGATTCTGGTGGTAACGACCCGTTATACCAAGGAAGTTGAAGACCGTATCAACCGGGATTACAGCGTCCGGCGAAGCCCGAACCAGTTTCCTTTCAGTCAGCAGGAGCTGCTCTCCGCGGCCGAAGGAGCCGACGCCTTGTTTATCACGCCGGCAGACCGGTTGGACTTTGCGTTTTTTCAGAAAGTTTCGCCCACCGTAAAAATCATCGCCACGTTTTCGGTGGGCTTTGAGCATATCGATGTGGAAGCCGCCGCTCGCAGGAAAATTCCAGTCGCCTATACCCCGGTGTCAACAGTGAAGCAACGGCAGACATCGCTATGCTGCTTTTGCTGGGCGCTTCGCGTCGCGCTTATGAGGCTCAGGAGTTGGTTCGAACGGGAGAGTGGAAGCCCTTGAATCCGGACATGCTCCTGGGGTGGCAAGTCGGTGGCAAAGTTCTCGGCATTTTCGGAATGGGGCGCGTGGGAAGCCGTGGCGCGTCGAGCGCGAGGATTCGGAATGAAGATTCACTATTGCGACGGTTCACAGTTACCCGCGGAAATCGCAGGCGATGCCGTCTACCACAAGGATCCGTCGGATCTGCTTCGCGCAAGCCAGTTCTTGAGCCTGCACGCCCCGGAGACCCCTCAGACCCGTCACTTCCTGAACTCCAAAGCCATAAGCCTTCTGCCCCCCGGGGCGATCGTGGTGAACACGGCTCGCGGCGGATTGGTGGTCGACGACGACCTTATCGCTGCTCTCAAGAGCGGGCGGGTCGCCGCTGCCGGACTCGACGTATTTGAAGGCGAGCCAAAACTTCATCCGGAATATGTTTCGCTGAAAAATACATTTCTATTGCCGCATATCGGCAGCGCCACGATCGAAACCCGTACAGCCATGGGCATGCTGGCGCTGGACAATGTGGAGGCGGTGCTGAACGGCAGGCCTGCGCCGACCCTCGTCCCTGGTCGCAGTCGGGAAATTGTCTGAACGGCTAGGAGGAAAAAATGAGCGAAACCTGGAAGGTGGTCATCATAGGCGGGGGATTTGGCGGGCTTTCTGCGGCCCAGCACTTGAACTCAGATCTGGTGGACGTGACGCTTATCGATCGGAGAAACTATTACCTTTTCCAACCACTACTCTATCAAGTCGCGACGGGCTCTCTTTCGGCGGGACAGGTCGCGGCGCCCCTTCGCGGCGTCTTAAGCCGGCAGAAAAGTACTCGGGTCTGGTTGGGAACCGTCGTGGACATCGATCCGGATTCTAAACGCGTCGTTCTGGCCGATGGGACCATCGTTCCTTACGATTCGTTGATCGTCGCCGCCGGCTCGCAGACATCCTACTTCGGGCGCAACGAGTGGCAACAGTGGGCGCCCGGTATGAAGAGTGTCGAAGAAGCTACGGCCATCCGCCACAAAATTCTCTATGCATTCGAAGTGGCCGAGCGCCTTTCGGATCCCGTGCAGCGCCGCGCCTGGCTCACGTTCGTCATCGTGGGAGCAGGGCCTACGGGCGTGGAACTCTCTGGAGCGATTGCGGAGATCGCCAGGCAAACGCTAAAAAATGACTTTCGTTCCATCCGTCCCGAGGAAGCGCAGATCATCCTGCTGGACGGTGCGCCTCGAGTACTGATGCCTTTCCCGGAAGACCTGGCCGAAAAGGCAAACCGCAGGTTGGCCAGGCTTGGAGTCGAGGTGCGGTGCGGTGCTATGGTCAAAAACGTGGACAAGGATGGTCTGACAATTGATTCCGGCGGGCGAACTGATTCAATCGCCGTGAAAACCGTGGTCTGGGCTGGCGGTATCACCGCGTCGCCGCTGGGCAAAATCGTGGCGAGCCACACCAAAGCCGAGACCGACAGAGGAGGAAGAGTCAAAGTAAAATCTGACCTCACGATTCCAGGCTATCCGGACATTTACGTAGTAGGCGATCTGGCTTCATCGATGGATGAAAAAGGAAAACCTTTGCCTGGAGTGGCTCAGGTCGCCATGCAGGGAGGGGCGTATGCAGCCAAGTCGATCTTGCGAAAAGTAAAAGGGCAGCGGGAGCTTCCACCCTTTCGTTACTTCGACAAGGGGTCTCTGGCAGTGATTGGACGCTGGGCCGCTGTGGCGGACGTTTTCGGTGTGCATATTTCGGGGTTCTTGGCGTGGATGGTTTGGGCTTTTATCCATATAACCTATCTGGTTTCATTCCAGAGTCGCATTCTGGTTTTCATTCAATGGGCGATACAGGATCTGACATTCAGTCGCGGCGCTCGATTGATCACCGGCAAGGCTCCAACCGACTTCAACTTCAACAACGAGGTCTCGCAAATGCGCCGTACGCCAGAGACAAAACCTGAACCGGTGAGTGCGCAGCCTTGACCGTTTCGGGCTCTTCGGCGTGCATCGAGAGAAACATTCAGGGCAGCGTGTGCGAAAACGCTGATACTCGGCGCCGTGAACCCTTCCCGGAGATGCAACTTTTCCCGGCCGCCGCATTGCACATCCGATACAATCTATTCCGATATCGCCAGCCGGCGCTGTTCATTCAGAGTAGTTTGGTAAGCGAGACGTGAACGACTGCAGCTGATTGCGTCGTGCCGACGTGCGAATCTCGGCAGAGGACATGAGATCGGCCAGTGGCGATCTCGATTAGCTCTAGACAGAGTGACTTCAGCGAGAAAGACCCCTTTTCGTCATGTGCGCTCATAATGGCCGGTTGCGGCCGCAGCGAAGAGAAAGATGTCGCACTTCATTTCGCCGCATTTCTCACAGGGGCACGGGACAATGAGCACGCAGGATGTGCCAACCGTATTCATTGTCGACGATGATAGAGATGTGCGTGAGTCTCTCCAGGAGTTGCTGGAGTCCGTCGGCTTGCATTCTAAGTCTTTCGGAACTGCACAGCAGTTCTTGTCCAGTCCGCGCAGTGACGGCCCCAGTTGCCTGATTCTTGATGTGAGACTCCCCGGCATTAGCGGCTTGGACCTTCAGCACGAACTGAAAAGAGAGAAAGTGAGTATTCCGATCATCTTTCTCACAGCCCATGCGGACGTGCCGATGTCGGTCAAGGCCATGAAGTCTGGAGCAGTTGAGTTTTTGACAAAGCCATTCAGACAGCAAGATCTGCTCGATGCGGTTCAGCGATCGCTCACTCGAGATCGCATCGTCCGCGAAAGGCAACGAGACACTGCTGAACTGCGACAGCGATACAACACATTAAGCGTCCGGGAGCGAGAGGTGATGAGCCTGGTCGTTTCCGGGATGCTTAACAAGCAAGTTGCGGCGGAGCTCAATGCCAGTGAAGCCACTGTCAAAATGCATCGCAGCCAGGTGATGAAAAAGATGCTGGCTCAATCCTTGCCTGAGCTGGTCAGAATGGCGGACAAGCTCAAGTCCATCACATAGCCGACTTTCCGTGAATCGATGTCTCCCTCCCAGGATTATCGATAGTAAGGTTCTAATCTCCTAAAGTCTGCTTCAGTCAGCCTAAAGTTTGCTTGCTCGAAGTGAAGTAATGACGTTAAGCTGCCCACATGTCGGTGGACCGAATGTCCAAATTAATAGCGATCATTGATGACGACGAGGCCATGCAAGATTCACTGCGCGACCTGATGGAAGCGGCTGGACTGGTCGCGCGGTGCTTCGGATCCGCGGAAGAATTCCTCGAATCCGATTTGCATGCTCGGGCCGCGTGCCTGATTGTTGATATCCGTATGCCGCAGATGTCAGGACTGCAGTTGCAGGCCAAATTGAAAGAAGAGGAATGCAATATTCCGATCATCTTCATCACGGCTCATGGAGATGCCAGGATGAGAATTCGAGCGATGAGAGAAGGTGCAGTCGAGTTCCTCGCAAAACCGTTCGATCATCATTTGTTGCTCAAAAGGGTCCGTGCTGCCCTTGATGTGTGAGCAACCCTGGCTATTGCAGTCGCGTGGGGAGCCTTAAGCGTAGAGGTTTTCTGTGGGAGATTATGCAGCAGTCATGAACCCTGGGCCAGATCACGCCGAGCGTACGTTCGAGCGGATCATCGGCAATAGCGCTGCCCTCGAATCTGTGCTCGAGCAGGTGGAACAGGTTGCGCCCACAGACTCGACTGTCCTAATCGAAGGGGAAACCGGTACCGGCAAGGAGCTCATCGCGCATGCCATTCACAACGCCAGCCAGCGTTGCGGGCGCGCTTTTATCAAGCTGAATTGCGCGGCCATTCCGCTGGATCTTCTGGAGAGCGAATTGTTCGGTCACGAGAAGGGTGCCTTCACCGGAGCCATCGCGCAGAAGATCGGGCGCTTCGAAATGGCCGATAAAGGCACGCTGTTGTTGGACGAAGTAGGCGACATCCCCTCGGCGCTGCAGCCGAAGTTGCTGCGCGTTTTGCAAGAGCAGGAATTCGAGCGTTTAGGGAGCGGCCGCACACACAAAGTGGATGTCCGGCTGGTAGCGGCAACCAATCGCGATCTGGTCAAGATGGTAGCTCGCGGGCAATTTCGCAGTGACCTGTACTATCGTCTGAACGTCTTCCCCATCTTGCTGCCCACGCTCCGAGAGCGCCGGGAAGACATTCCTGCTCTTGTCACGCATTTCGTGAAGCTGTTTAGCCGCCGCATGGGGAAGCAAGTCGACAGCATTCCTCCGGAAACCATGGCTGCCTTCCAGTGGTACTCTTGGCCTGGCAACATTCGCGAGTTACAGAACTTAGTGGAGCGCTCGGTTATCCTTTCGCGGGACGGCGTGCTCCCCAACCCACTTCAAAAAAAACAAACAGAGATCATGATCCCCAGTCTGCATCGCACCCGAACTCTCCACTCATCGGTGACCTTGGAAGACTCGGATCGCGCTTTGATTTTGGAAACACTTGAGCAGGCCGGCTGGATCGTCGGTGGACCGCGCGGCGCAGCGGCGAAACTGGGACTGAAACGAACCACGCTGCTTGCCAAGATGAGAAGGTTGGGTATCTCGCGGCCTATCCCTCCTGAAGGAACCGGCCTTCCCGAAGTCACGCAAGAGGATACCCAGATTTGAGGGTAGAACCGGCAGCCTCACATGACATCCGGCCGAGGTCAGGTTTGGTAAACTTCTGCGCCATGGTTGCCCATGTCGATCCCACGCTGCCCCGCGCCATGTGCACCTTGAGAGCCCGGGACTTCCACCTTTCGCGATCGTTCCTGGTTTGCGTGTTATCGCTGTGGGTCACGTTAAGCGCGGCTTATGCCCTGGATCCGAACAAACGCCTTACCCAATACGCGCATACTGCATGGCGAATACAAGACGGATTCCTGCCGAACACTCCGTTTTGGATTTCACAAACAAAAGATGGATATCTCTGGGTGGGCGGCGGCAGTGACGCGTTGCGTTTTGACGGCGTCCGTTTTACTCCCTGGTCGGCTTCGATCGCTTCTACACCAATTCGCAACCTCGTCAGTGTGCGGGTGGGAGAATTTTGGATTGCCACTGGAAGCGGGCTCGCTCACTTCAGGGACAATGTCGTGATTTCCCAATACGATCTTCTGGGAATTACCGGCGTCTACAAAGATTCTGACGGATCTCTGTGGGCCCTTTCTTTACGGAGTCCGGACCAAGTTCTATGTCAGGCAACGGATACGAGGATCCGTTGCTTCGGGCAGGCAGAGGGTATAACGATTCACGTCCCGTTTTCATTCATCCCTGATGGGAAGGGAGGATTTTGGATCGGAGGCGACACGTCATTGCTCCATTGGAAAATGGGTGCAGCCCATGAGATCTACAGCCCTCAGCACCTTCAATCAAACGTGGGGCAAATCGGCATCCGCAGTCTTCTTGAGGATTCCGACGGTTCCCTACTGGTCGGAATCATGGCGGCGGGGCCAGGACTTGGGCTTGAAAGACTCCGCAATGGGGTCCTGACGCCGGTAGTTCTCCCAAACCTCGACGGAAGCAAGCTCAATATCGAGGCGATGATCGAAGATTCCGATGAGAACATCTGGATAGCAACAGATGGGAACGGCGTCTACCGCATTCACGGCCAAGCGGTCGAACATTTTGGGCGAGCGGACGGCTTATCTAGCGACACCGTCTTTGATCTGTACGAAGGCGACGACGGTATAGTCTGGGCGGCCACGTCTAACGGGATTGACAATTTTCGGGATCTTCCGATCACCACCTTTTCGACCTCAGAGGGGCTTAGACAAGACGAGGCCGTTTCGGTTATGGCCACTAAAGACGGGACGGTCTGGGTGGCAAATCTCGGCAGTCTCGACTTCATTCGAAACGGAGTCGTTTCCTCAGTTCGCGTGCCTGGACAGCAAGTTACTTCATTCCTCGAAGACCATCAGGGCCACATTTGGGTTGGCATTGACGACGGGCTCTTCATCTATCAAGATGGCCGCTTCCGGCGGCTCCCGGAACCAGATCATCACCCACTGGGTTTGGTAGTCGGTCTCACCGAGGATGTCGACGGCAATATTTGGGCGGAATGCAAAGGCGCTCAAGCAAGAAGACTCCTCCGCATCCGCGATTTCAAGGTGCGCGAAGAGTTCTCCGAAGCTCAAGTTCCGAAGGCTAAGGCCATTGCGGCAGACCCGAAGGGCGGAATCTGGCTGGGTACACTCACAGGTGACTTGACGTTTTTCCGGGATGGAATTGCGCGTACATTTCCCTTGAAGCTGAAGGGCAAATGGTGGGCCCATCAGATCGCCATTGATCCCGATGGGTCGGTGATCACCGCATCCGATGACGGACTTGTAATGCTCCGCGCCGGGCAAGTTCAGCACCTGGGCAAAGAAAACGGACTTCCTTGCGACGGAGTCAATGGCTTTGCTGTGGATGACAACAAGAGCCTATGGCTAAATACGCCCTGTGGATTTGTAGAGATTGCAGCCTCGGACTTCCAACGATGGCGGATTCATCCAGACACCATCGTTCAGGCCCGAGTATTCGGTACGTTGGACGGAGCTTTACCAGGTGCCACGTCTTTCAATCCGGCCGCGAAATCTCCCGACGGGCGCCTGTGGTTTGTAAACAATGTGCTTCTTCAGATGATCGACCCGTCACATCTCTCTGGTGACGGGACTGTTTCGCCGGTCTACGTCGAGACCGTTGTTGCTGACCGAAAGCAATATAAACCACAAGAGGGCATTCAACTTCCGCGTTTGACTCGTGACCTTCAAATTGGCTACACATCGCCGAGTTTTCTCATTCCCCAAAAGGTGAAGTTTCGCTACAGGCTTGACGGACATGATCGCGATTGGCAGGACGCGGGCACTCGTCGCGAAGCTTTTTATACGGAGCTGGGCCCCGGGAAATATCGGTTTCGCGTAATTGCGTGCAATACCAGCGGGGTGTGGAACCAGCAGGGCGCGACACTGGACTTCGCGATTGCTCCAGCCTTCTACCAGACGAACTGGTTCCGCGCACTGTGTGTGTTGGCGTTCCTGGCCTTGGTTTATGGGGCTTATCGATTTCGCGTTCGGCAACTGCGGCGTCAGGAAAAGAAGCTGCGGGATGTGGTTGAAACCATTCCAACATTTGCCTGGACGGCTCTGCCCGATGGCGCGGTGGACTTCGTCAACCATCACTGGGTGGAATATACGGGTTTGTCCACGGAGAAGACGATGGGGTCAGGATGGGAAGCCGCCGTTCATCCTGCAGACTTGCCGCGCTATGTGGAGAGACGGCACGCCTCCTTGGCATTTGGGGAGCCCTTCGAACATGAAGTGCGTTTCCGGCGTACGGCGGACGGTGAGTATCGCTGGTTCTTGAGCCGAGTTGTGCCGCTGCGGGACTCGGGAGGCAAGATCGTCAAGTGGTACGGCATCTCGACCGACATTGAAGATCGCAGGCGCGCCGAGAACGAGCGTGAAAGGCTGCGACAGCTCGAGGCGGATCTAGCCCACGTCAACCGCGTGAGCACGTTGGGGGAAATGGCGGCGTCGCTGGCACACGAAATCAAACAGCCCATCGCGGCCGCCATCACCAGCGCCAACAGCTGCATTGAATGGCTTGCGCATGAGCCGCCCAATCTTGATCGGGCTCGTGCCGCGGCGAGCAAAGTCGACAAATACGGGAATCGCGCGACCGAAATCATCGATCGGATACGTTCGTTTTACAAGAAGTCCGCTCCCCATCGTGAGTTGGTTGACGTGAACGAGATCATTGAAGAGATTCTTACGCTGCTGGAGAGCGAGGCGGCCAGATCGTCAGTGACAGTGCGCACGGAACTTGCAACCGAACCGCCCGAAATCAAGGCCGACCGTGTGCAACTGCAGCAGGTGTTCATGAACCTCATGCTCAACGCCATCGAAGCCATGAAAGACTCAGGCGGAGAGCTTACGGTGAGGTCGGAACTGCAGGACGGTCAACTCCAGTTCTCGGTCAGCGACACCGGCGTGGGGCTGCCCTCACAGGAGGGCGAGCAGATCTTCTCGGCGTTCTTTACGACCAAACCGCAGGGCAGCGGGATGGGGTTAGCCATCAGCCGTTCCATTGTGGAGTCGCATGGCGGCCGGTTGTGGGCCATTGCCAACAACAGACGAGGTGCAACTTTTCAGTTCACCTTGCCGATTGAGGTGTCGGAGTCAAAGCCTTTGGTCGTCTAACACTGTCTTCTGTCTTCAACTATGAAACAGGAGACTGCATCTCATTTGGTGGTCTCCTGCCCCGCGGCAGTAGTAAAGTGTTGCTCATTACTGGGCAACTGAGTTAATCGCCTGGGCGTACGGATGTGATGACGGTTCTACAAACAATGTGGCGCATGGCCTTGATCGTCCGAATACGGGGACGACGCGTTTTCGTGTTGGGTGCCGTGTTGGCGAGCTTGTGGCTGGTAGTGCTTCCCCGTGCGCTCGCCCTTGATCCGGACCGGCGGATCTCCCAGTATGGTCACACTGTGTGGCGCATCCAGGATGGCGCCATCTCTCCCCCTACCAATATTGCTCAAACCACCGACGGGTTTCTCTGGGTAACCACTGCGCAAGGGTTGATGCGTTTCGATGGCGTCCGGTTCCTGCCGTGGCAGCCTCCGCCGGGACAGAATCTGCCAGGCACACATTTCTCGGCTGTACTCGGCTCTCGCGACGGCTGCCTCTGGATCGGTACCACACGCGGTTTGGCTCGCTGGAAGGATGGCCAACTGCGAACGTTCACGGACCTGGAGCATTACACCGGCACAGGTGCAATTATGGAGGACGACTCCGGGACAATATGGGTGACTCGCTATGGGCCCAATGCACGCGAAGCGCCGCTGTGCAGCATCTCCGAAGAGACGCTGCGCTGCTTCGGGAAAAAAGACGGTATTCCCGTCGGCTACGGCCTCGGGCTGACTCATGATAGCGAGGGCAATATTTGGTTCGGGTCCTCAATGCTCGTTCGCTGGCGCCCCGGCACTCCTGCTACAACATATTTTGGTGAAATTGCTGAACTTGCAAAAAGCGATGGAGTAATCCAAGTCGCGCTTGGTCCATCAGGCACGGCATGGGCGAGCTTAGATGGAACCGGACCGCAACTTGGCGTCCGGTACTACTCTGGAGGAAAGTGGACGAGCTACGTTGTCCCAGGATTCGACGGAGCAAGAGTCCATTCTCATACCCTACTGGTCGATCGCCGAGGAACACTCTGGGTTGGCACAGAGAATGATGGACTCTACCGCATTTCCGGTGGTGTCGCCGACCACTACGGCGTGTCTGACGGGCTGTCAGGCAATAGCGTGGGTGACCTTTTTGAGGATCGAGAAGGAAACATCTGGGCGGTCACCGATGGCGGACTCGATATGTTTCGCGACACAGCCCTGATTGGTTACACGACACGGCAGGGAGTTTCCAACTCTGATTTCCATTCGGTTATGGCGTTACGCAACGGAGCGGTGTGGATCGGTTCCGGTGACGCCCTTAACATTTTGCGAAAAAGAGACGGCAAAACCGCCATTTTCGATCGAAAGCTATCGGGCAAAGGGGTCGGACCGGGGATGCTGGAAGACCACAATGGCGTGGTTTGGCTTGGGGTGGATTTGGCCCTCATGCGGTTTCAGAATGGCCGTTTTCGAGAAATCGGTGGGCCGCGTTTCGCGAGCATCGGCGGAGTGTCAAGTATTGCCGAAGACGCGGGCGGGACGATTTGGGTTCTTAATGGTAGGGGACAACAGGTATTCAGCATTGGTGGGAACAAAATCAAGAAGCAAGTTCCGCTCAATGACGAACTCGGCAGGCCGCACTATCTGGTGGCCGACCCGAACGGCGGACTTTGGATCGGCACTGGCGGTGGCAAAAGTACCGTTTCCTACTTCCGCGATGGAAGTTTGCAGACTACGTCGCTGAATTCTCCCCATGGTCCGGCGGGTATTAACGCACTGTTCGTGGACTCTGACAACTCCCTCCTCATCCCAAGTTCGCAGGGTCTCTACAGGCTCAACCATGGGCAACTGACCCTCTTCAGCAGTGACAATGGCCTGCCCTGCCCTCAGACCTTCAGCGCGATTCGAGATAACCACGGTGCTCTTTGGCTCTATACCCGATGCGGCCTAGTCAGGATCGCAGAATCCGAATGGGCGAAGTGGATTGAGAATCCCCACGTTGCGATGTCCCTCATGATTCTGGACGCTCTTGACGGAGCACAGGCCGGGACCGGGAGTACTAAGCAACCGGCGGCCTCGAAGGCGCCGGACGGTCGATTGTGGTTCGTAACCGGGGTCTCAGTACAAATGCTGGATCCGGACCGTCTCTACGAGAACCCACTTCCGCCGCCGGTGAATATTGAAGATGTAATCGCTGATCGAAAGACATATTCGCCGCAGAACGGCCGCCATCTTCCCGCCCTTACACGTGATCTCGAGATTGACTATACGGCTCTGAGCTTTGTCGTTCCCCAGAAGGTGCATTTCCAGTACAAACTGGAGGGCTACGATCGCGATTGGCAGGACGCCGGAACTCGAAGGCAAGCTTTCTACACAAACCTTCCACCGCGGAGCTACACCTTCCTAGTAAAGGCTTGCAACAACAGTGGCGTGTGGAACGAATCCGGCGCATCGCTCAATTTCTTCGTCGCTCCGGCCTATTACCAGACGAATTGGTTCCGATTGTCGTGCGTCGCTATCTTCATTGCGCTGCTTTGGACACTTCATCGATGGCGCGTTCACCAGCTCAAGAGCCAGGAACGGCGTCTGCGAGAGGCTGTTGAGACAATTCCAGCGATGACCTTCACTACATTGTCTGACGGCTCCAATACATTTGTGAACAAACGCTGGACCGAATACACCGGGCTTTCTGTCGAGAAGACTTCAGGCGCAGGTTGGCAGCGTGCGATCCATCCTGAAGATCTTGTGCGCCATTCGGAAAAGTGGCGCATCTCTGTTGCAACCGGACAGCTTTTCGAAGACGAGTCGAGGTTCCGTCGCGCCACTGACGGGGAATATCGCTGGTTTCTGGTGCGTGGTGCCCCACTCCGGGACCAGCAAGGAAACATTGTTAAATGGTACGGAACCCTCACGGACATTGAAGATCGCAAACGTGCCGAACGAGAGCGCGAGAGATTGCGTCAGCTCGAGGACGATCTGGCACACATCAATCGAGTAACCATTTTGGGGGAGATGGCCGCGTCGCTGGCACACGAAATCAAGCAGCCCATCGCGGCCGCCATCACCAGCGCCAACAGCTGCGTTGAATGGCTGGCGCACGAGCCGCCCAACCTTGATCGGGCTCGTGCCGCAGCAGCCAGAATCGATAAGTATGGGAATCGTGCGGCTGAAATCATCGACCGTATACGTTCCCTCTACAAGAAGTCTCCTCCACAACGTGACTTGGTCGACGTGAATGGAATTATCCAGGAAATGCTCACGCTGCTAAGAGGTGAGGCCGATCGATACTCGGTTGCCATGCGTACGAAACTTGCCGCTGAACTGCCGGTAGTCAAGGCCGACCGTGTGCAACTCCAGCAGGTGTTCATGAACCTCATGCTCAACGCCATCGAAGCCATGAAAGACGCGGGCGGAGACCTTACTGTGAAATCAGAACTGCAGGACAGTCAACTCCAGTTCTCGGTCAGCGACACCGGCGTGGGGCTGCCCTCACAAGAGGGCGAGCAGATCTTCTCGGCGTTCTTTACGACCAAACCGCAGGGCAGCGGGATGGGGTTAGCCATCAGCCGTTCCATTGTGGAGTCGCATGGCGGCCGGTTGTGGGCCA
>Ga0207007_1238_pt1 | contig 13378 bp, 13 predicted proteins | sample Alteio_BWMinCont_85_FD_153487 | JGI IMG/M metagenome (GOLD analysis project Ga0207007, IMG submission 153487) | Enriched cells from forest soil in Barre Woods Harvard Forest LTER site, Petersham, Massachusetts, United States -... | ecosystem: Environmental > Terrestrial > Soil > Temperate forest >...
GGATTGAGGAAATCACACCGCCGCTCGTGAAACTGGAGGCATCGTTTTCGCGCGGTCGTATTGTGCATGATGGACTCACGCTGGCCATCGTCGGCAGGCCGAACGTCGGTAAGAGTTCGCTCTTCAACCGTCTTGTGGAACGCGAACGCGCCATCGTCACTTCCACTCCCGGCACCACCCGCGACACCGTGAGCGAACGCATTTCGCTGGATGGAATTCCCGTGGAACTGGTGGACACCGCCGGCCTCCGCGAAGCACTTGAGGAGGTCGAGCAGATGGGCATCGTGCGCAGCCGCGAAGCGCTCGCCGATGCCGGACTGGTGTTGATTGTGCTCGACGCGACCCAATCGCTGAATGACGAGGAGCGCCGCTTGCTGGCGGATGTTCAGGGAAGGCCGGCGCTGGTCGCGATGAATAAGAGCGATCTTGCGTCAACCCCACCCGCGGGGAGCCATCTCAACGGAGTTCCAGCCGTCGCCACCTCCGCCTTGACCGGCGAGGGCATTTCGGCATTGCGCAGGGGCATCCTCGTGCTGGCGACGGGCGGCGCCGCCAGCGAGCCGGGCACGCTGACCAGCCTTCGTCACCACCAGGCAGTCACCACCGCGCTCTCGGCCGTTGGTGACGCCGCCCGCGCGAATGGCGGCGGAATCCCGCATGAGATGATCCTGCTCGACCTCTACCGCGGCCTTTGGGCCCTCGACTCGCTCACCGGCCAAACAACGTCAGACGACATATTGAATCTCATTTTCTCCACCTTCTGCATCGGTAAGTAGGTTAAGTTGTTTATAATAAATAGTTTACAGTGCATTATTTGTATGTTTTCTACATTCAGAAACGGCTGATTATCAGCTCAGCTGCCATGATGTTTGGTGGGGCTTCACCGACGTGCGACCTCGCTGCATGTGTGCGATCTACAATGCATAATCGACCGCCACATGGTTGATTATCATCCAACTGATGGTTGATTATAGAGACATGATTCGCCGTCACATCACCGACCAAGTCAAGGAGGCGCTGACCGACACGCCGACCGTTCTCGTCAACGGCGCTCGGCAGACGGGCAAAAGTACGCTCGTTCAGTCTGAGGAACTGGGCGAACAAAATCGGCAGTACCTGACATTCGACGATCCTGGCGTACTGGCCGCCGCGAAGGGTGATCCAAACGGCTTCGTCGCCGGCTTGAATCCACGCGTCACATTGGACGAGATCCAGCATGTGCCTGAGCTGTTTCCAGTGATCAAAGCGGCTATTGATCGGAAACGGCAGCCAGGGCGCTTTCTGCTCACGGGATCGGCAAATGTGATGCTCCTGCCAAAGCTATCCGAGTCTCTGGCGGGGAGGATGGAGGTGGTAACCATATGGCCATTTTCCCAAGGGGAGATCCACGGAACGAAAGAGACTTTCGTCGATACTTTGTTCTCCAAGCATTCTGTTGTGTGGTCCGGGAAAACGACACCTATTCGGCGGAAGGAACTGCTGGAGACCGTTCTTGCCGGTGGATATCCCCTTGCTCTGGCCCGTCATAGTGCCTCTCGCCGCAATGCCTGGTTCCAGTCCTACATCATGACGCTACTGCAGCGTGACATTCGCGATCTAGCCAACATTACCGATCTGACGGCGGTTCCTCGCTTGTTGTCAGTCGTAGCTGCCCGCGCAGGCGGTCTATTGAACTTTGCTGACCTGTCACGAACCGTGGGGCTGCCGCAGACCACGTTGAAACGCTATTTCGCTCTGCTCGAGTCAACCTTCTTGGTGCAACTGTTGCGGCCATGGGCAACAAACCTGGGCCAGCGGGTCATTCAGACCCCCAAAGTTTACCTGAATGACACTGGACTGCTGAGCTACTTGTTGGGGGTAACGGTTGACCGAATGCAGGCAGAGGGAACTCTGGCCGGCGCGGCACTCGAAAACTTCGTGTTCATGGAATTGCGGAAGCAGTCAACCTGGACCTCGATTCAGCCGGAGATATTCTACTGGCGCACAGCTTCTGGGCAAGAAGTAGATCTCGTGCTGGAGGACCGTTCTGGCAAGCTCGCAGGGGTCGAGGTTAAAGCCTCCGCCACATTGAGCTCTAGCGATGTGCGCGGCCTGCAGGCGTTGGCAAGCGCAGCCGGCAAGAAATGGGTGCGAGGCGTTGTCCTCTACACAGGCACAGAAGTCATCCCCTTTGCGAATAACCTGCACGGAGTTCCCATCACCCACCTCTGGGCCTGATAGGTGGTGCTGCGGCACAAAATCCCGCTCAGCAAAATGACTGCAATGGAATCGCGTTTGAGCGTTCCCTTCTGACCCTAAATCACCAAGTGGAACCAACTCAAATATGATGGCCCGCACGCGCTGCGCGCGTCATACCCTAGATGTTTATTCCACGAGCTCCACGGACTTGAAACCATGTGGAATCTTGATGCTCAAGTCGCCTGAGCTCAATCTGATGGAAACGTCGGCCACACGGACGATCTTGTCATCGCCTGGGAATGTGGACAGTGTTCCGGGGGGTGCGCTGATCCTCAGGGTGGTCAAGTGCATGAGCTTGCCAAGGGTGCTGAGGTTGTTCACCTGCGAACCGTTCAGATCAAGCGTGAGGGAGTTGAGTCCGGTCAGCTGTCCCAGTTCCGTGAGGTCCTGTACCGAGGAGTTCGTCAGATAGAGGTTGAGCGAGGTGAGTGCTTTGCGCTTTTCCAGTCCGGCGAGGTCCTTGACCTTCGAGCTGCGCAAATCGAGGTAGAGCGAGGTAAGTCCGGTCAGCTTTTCCAGTCCCGTGAGGTCCTCCACTTGGGACTGGCTGAGATCGAGGTTGAGCGATTTCAGTCCTGTGAGGTTTTCCAGTCCGGTAAGGTCATTGACCGGGGATCCGTGCAAATCGAGGTTGAGCGAGGTGAGTCCCGTGAGCTTTTCTAGTCCGGTGAGGTCCTTCATCGGGGAGAAGCTGAGATCGAGGTTGAGCGAGGTGAGTGCGGTGAGCTTTTCCAGTTTGGTGAGATCCTTCACTTCGTAGCTGGAGGGGGCGAGCGTAAGCGAGGTGAGTCGGGTGAGCTTTTCAAGTCCGGTAAGGTCCTTGACCCCAGAGCTGCGCAAATCGAGGTAGAGCGAAGTAAGTCCGGCGAGCTTTTCCAGTGCAGTGAGGTCCTTGACCGTGGAGGCGCGGAGATCTAGCTTGAGCGAGGTGAGCGCGGTGAGCTTTTCCAGTTTGGTGAGGTCGCTCACCTGGGCACTGGAGAAGACGAGCGTAAGCGAGGTGAGCGCGGTGAGCTTTTCCAGTCTGGCGAGGTCCTTAGCTTGGGAACTGGAGAGACCGAGCGTAAGCGAGGTGAGTCGGGTGAGCTTTTCCAGTCCGGTAAGGTCCTTCACATCGGAGCCGCGCAATTCGAGGTTGAGCGAGGTAAGTCCAGTCAGCTTTTCCAGAGCGGCGAGGTCCCTGACCTGGGAGTTCCCCGGATCAAGAGTGAGCGAGGTGAGTCCCGCGAGCTTTTCTAGTCCGGTGAGGTCCTTCACTTGGGAACCGGAGAGGTCGAGGTTGAGTGAGGCGAGTCCCTTGAGCTTTTCGAGTCCCGTGAGATCCTGCACCTGGGAACGCCCTAGAACGAGCGTGAGCGAGGTGAGTCCAGTAAGACGATGGAGGGGTGCGAAATCCGAACCCGTAAACTCTAGGCTCACCTCGGAGGTTCGTTTCGACCGAAGCCACCCAACGTGAGTGATGTTCGATTCGATCCTAATCGAATCAGCATCGTATTGGGCGTCAAAGAGCGCCGGCGAAAGTCCCCAGCTTACGAGTCTGTCGCGCTGAACCCATGCGTCTGCAAATTGCGCGCCGAAGATGCTCGACCCACCGAGAATCAGAGTGGCTCCAGAGAACAGAATTCGATTCCGGGTTCTGCGACGAACCGAAGCTGCCAGGTACTGTGACTTTTGCGCCTCTGATTCGCCCTGCACCAGCGATTGACGCAAGGCCAATGCATTCCGCAGATCCTTGCCGCTGAGGAGGCGCCTGCGGCTCTTTGTCTCCATCCATCGGGTGAACTCCCGCTCGAACAGGATGCGAATCTGGTCCTGCCGGGCGAGAACGACTCCGGCCATGCGCCTCAGGACCGGCACGAGCCGTTCATGGGGCAACCGGTGGTGTTCGGCGCCGAACTTCTCCAGCAGGCGGATGCGGGGATGTTCGAGCCGCTCGAGGTAGGGGGTGAGGAGGCTCTCAGGAACCTCGGCCTTTGCGGCAATCTGGGCTGCCGTTGCTCCCTCGGCGACGCGGCGGTCGCTCGAGGGATCGACCAGGGCGAGAACCAAGCCAGTGAGGAGGCGGGCGCGCACCTGTTCGGGGATTTCCTCGAGCTTCTCCCGCGCGAACGAGAGGAGCAGACCCTCCGCGCCGCCGGAGGTGGCGAAGTCGTCCTTGTTGACGTGCATGACGCCCCGCTGCTGGACGAAGTTGGCGAGGCCGAGCAATCCGATGGCAACATCGACGGGGGAGACTCCCTCTGGTGTGGTGACCCCCCGGATAAAGCTGTCAACGAGGGCCTGATCGAGGGTGAATCCGGCCTGGGAGGCCAGGGACGCCAAAGCTTCCCCGGCTGCGAGTGGAGAGAGCAAATTGACCGGCACCTGCTCTGCACGGAATGCGTGATGCTGTTCAAAGTCGAGCCAGTCTGGGGCGTAGTCGCGGCGGAAGCCGACCACGGCAGAAAGCTTATGGGGGCAGGGGCCCTTGCAATCCGCGCCAGTAACGAGAAGATCGGAACGTGCGCGGGGTCCATCTCGCTGAGCTGTTCAAATTGGTCGAGGATCAAGACGCAGCGATCCGGGAAGCCGGAGGGTAGGGAATCCAGTGATGTGCCGGAGGGGAAACGGCTGGTTATGGCGTAGAGCAGAGCGTCCGCGGAACCGGAGGGAACGGCCTCCCAGTAGATGGAGCGCTCCCTGCCTAGCGTGAAGGCGAGCCCGGCGCGCAAGAGGGAGGTCTTTCCTGCTCCGGACTGGCCGCGTACTGCACAGAGGCCGATCTGGTCGTCGATGGCGATGGCCCGCAGGCGCTGCAGCTCCGTGCGCCGCCCGAGATGCTCAAAGAGGTCACCATCGGCCTCAGTGAAGGAGTTGAGTCCTTTGATGGCGGCAAGGGGGTACAGTGCTGGAGCCGTCGAGGGTGGAGGCGACGGCGGCTTGCTTCCAGATTCGAAGAACCAGGGCCGCGGCGAAGAATGCAGCGAGAGCGAAGCAACCGTACCCGGCATACAGAGCAACCTGGCCGAGTTTGAGCCCAAGGACCGGTTCCTTGGGAGCCCTCGAAAGTCCACCCGTGGCGGCGAGACACAGGACCGCCAGGGAGGCGTACGCCTGCTCGCGCCTCCCGGTCCGGAGCTGATAAACGATCAGCCGAAGTTTGGAAGCAAAGTCCTCGAGTCCCATGTCTCTCCGAAGGCGCAGTCTGGCCGGATGAAGCGGGGAATCTCGGGGTCATCGTAACATGACTTGCGGGGAGAATTGTCCAACGATAGTTAGATCTCCGATGCAAGAATCGGAACGGTGGTGGGCGCTCGGCCGTGTATTTTCTCTCCCCCGCTACACTTGCGGCCGCCGATTGGCGGGTCCCCTGCGGAAGGAGATTGGGCCGGGACCTGGGATGTCCTTGAAAACTTTCCCCGTCTAAGGACCTACGTGAATCGGAATTGCTCTGTCCGGACGAACTCGCCTCCACGATTGTCGGAAAGAGGAAAGACATGCAGCAAGCTTCATCCTTCGTATTGCTCGTTCCGCGAGTTGTTCTCTGCGTCATGATCTGCGCGGCACTGTTGCCTGGCGGCGACGCGAAAGCAACTGAGCCGTCAAAACCCAAATCCGTCCCCTTGGCAAAGGATGAGATCGCTTTCAAAAATGGCGACAGGGTCACTGGGAGAATCCTGGGGGCCGACGCTGACTCTGTCTCCTTTCGAGGAAATGTCACCGGTGATCTCACGTTGGCTTGGGCCGATATCGACCACTTAACGGTGGCATCCGGGTTTACACTTCACTTGACCACAAAGGCGACAGATCTTGCCGCAGGCTCGACGATCGCGACCGTCGCGAACGACTCCCTGAAGCTCGCTGCGACCGGAGCGCCTTTCGTGATAAAACGCGCAGACCTCGAGGCCACAGCCACACCGTCGGTCAAGAAAGGAACTGTGGCAGTTTTGTCGGGGTGGGGAGGCTCGCTGCAGTCTCAGGACAATCTGATTCACTCAACCCAAAAGCAGGTGCAACTCGGAGCCACGCTCCACGTAACGCATCTAACCGAGTCTCAGGCGAAATTTGCTCGCCAAATGAGCACCATCAATCTGCAAGCAAATTACAGTGATTCCGCCAAGCCTTCGGCGTCCCCTGTGATCACCTCTCTTTATTCCGGCGGGCTGCAGCATAACGTTTATCTGACCGACAAAGGCAGCACCTACCTCTATGGCCTAGCTGGCGCATATCACAATTCCTCGCTCGGCCTGGATGTCGCGCAGGAATATGGAAGCGGTGTCGGCTGGAAAGGGCGCCACAATAGGCAGCTCTACGGATTACTGGGAGACCTTCGTTACATTCATGAGGATCTGAAATCGGGTACTCCTGCCTTCGGCTCTCCAGCTTTGGGTGCGAGCGAGAACTATGAATTTCGGTTCCCCTGGCCAAAGAAGGGGCCTCCCGCCACGTTCTCGGAAAGAATTCTCTTTACACTCCCCTTGAGCGAAACGCATGCACTGCTGAACAGAGGGTTTGCGCAAGTCAACATTCCGGTGAACACCCGACTCTCCTTCGGCTTGCAATTCATTGACGACTACTTGCGAAATGCCCCCAAGACCTCGAAGCAGAATTACGCAAACACGCAATTCACATTCAAGTACGCCTTCGGCGGCGCGGTAACGCAATAAGCAATTCCCCGAACAGGAGGTATGAAATGAGTCCAAAACAGAAGAGCCAGGTTGAGAGTACCCTGACCGAGAAGCACATTGAAACGCACGTTGCTCCGATGCTTCGCTATTTTGAAACCTTGCCCAAACCGGCCCAAAAGAAATCCGCGGCCGAGATTGCAGAAATCAGGCAGGCTTCCTCCAAGGCGCTCGCGGCGGGGGACGCGGATTGCCAATGCTGGTTCAAAGACAGCAACGGCGGCGACTTCTGCGTTCCCTATTCAAGCCCGGTGGACTGCAAGAGCGCCGGTGGAACTCCTGTTCCTGGGGACTGCCCCAACTTCTTTGCCGCATTGAAAGCATCGCGAGGTCTCGCGAAGATCCTCGCAAAGAAGCCGCCTGTTGCGAAACTGAGCGGGAAGACTCCAGCACGCAACAAGAAGTGATGGGGGGACAGCAGAGAGAAAGTCAGGTTTGCCAAGCCGCCCAAAGACGCGTGCTCTAACTCGAAGTGCTTGGTCCGTGTGGCTCAATTGCGCCGGTTTCGTTGCGAAGAGTCGAGCTGCTCTTCGCTTGCTGTGATACTTCCAACCTGAGATGAGGGATCAACGATGTGGAGACTCATTGCACTCTCGCTGCTGGGCGCCTTGCCGGCGGTCGCGCAAAACTCGTCCGCAAAAACCGTTTCCGCTCTTTGCCAATCAGCAATTAATGGAGGAAACGACTTGGCCAGCTGCTCTGGGTATGTCCGCGAAGTTTTAGACACCGATCAGCTTTGGTACAGCGCGATGCTCAAGGAAAAACACTTCTCCGTACTGGCACACTTCTATTGCGCCCCAACTTCGTTACAAGCCAAGGACGCAGCGAAGCTGTTTGTGGACTGGCTGAAGCAGAACCCAAAGCATCAGGATGATCCTGCCGCAAACGCGATCGTCCTAGCCTTGCGTGAAAAGTATCCGTGCAAGTAGATCGTCGAGCAAGGGCGAATATCCCGACGGGCCCACCGGAAACGATGAGCGTTATACCGCTGCCAAACCTCTGACCCCACGGCAACACGCTTCAAGTGGTGGTACCATTCTCCCTCTGCGTTTCGAGAACCGGAGGCTCGCATGTTTCGTCCGTTGGATCCCGAATCTTTGTGGGATTACGACCCCTTCGTGATCCGGAAGGTCGTCCTCGACAGCAAGACCTCTCTTGCCGGAGCCGAACTCGGGGAAGGCGTCATCTACTTACGCTCTCCCCGAAATCTCGTTCAGCAGATCTCTCCGATTGACATCGGCACCCAAGCCGGCCGAGAATTCCCATCCCTCCACTTGGATATTCCGAACTTCACCATCGCGCCCCAGCCACGCTTCCTCTGGAACCCCGGTAGTGTGGTCGACCTTGTCAATCCCAGCAAAACCCCGATCAACCTTCTACATATAGGGTTCAAAGAGCCGCGAGCACATTGGGATGTCTCTCGCCGCGAGTTCTCCCTTGTGATCTCCAACTTCCTCAATGGAGACTGGGATCAAGAGTTCAAAGCTGCTGTACAGGATGACCTTCAGTCGATCGGCCATATAGGCCCCGGTCTCTTATCCGGCCTCCATCCTTCTCCGGAGCAGGTTCGCCGCGCCGACGACGCACGCCATGATCTCAATACCAAGGTGCGCTGGTTCCTTAAAACCGAGGGGGGGCACCATCGGCGTTCGAAGGATCATCCCATGCGCGCGGTTGACTATCTCGCGGTAGTGAATAAGCTGGGCCCCTTCGAGCTTCTCACCGGCAAAGTGACCATACCCAAACCCCAGAACGGCGAGGTCACCGTCACAGTCCATACCAAAAACCCCTCAGGAAAGGACTCTTCCAACTGGCGCGTTCTCGCCGATCCCATGGCCTACAAAGGGGACGGAACCCACACCCGGGCTTTTGGCCGCCTCAGCACCCCCACGGACAGAAATCTCAAAGTCGGCGACTACTGGTTTTGGGCTGAGAAAGGTGCAGTGGTCAGTGGTGGCCTCAAGTTCAGCATTGAAGGGGACGACACCCTCGATCTTGTGGTCGGCTGAAAATCTCTCTGTGCGAGCGCTCTCATGAACGAACTTCTCAATCCCTTCAAGGATCTCAGCGAATTCTTCAAGGATCTCAGCGAAGCGGCGCTCGGCTTTCTGGGGCTCTTCGGTGGTTTCCTCAAACGGGTTGCCCCACCCGAACGCTCGGCCTGGATCTGGTCCGGATTAGCTACGGTTCTTACCGCCGTGGTTTTCCTCTGGGTTAAACTCCTCGTCCCCATCCATGCATCCGCCGTGTCGGTCCATATCTGGACGATCGTTGCTATCGCCTCCGGCGGTCTCGGCGTCGTCTTTGCATTTGCACATATCCTCATCCGTCAGGCGCGTACCGTCGAATACGGCAACAGCGAGACGATTATCGGCACCGTATACACGCAGAGGGCGATCGACTACCGGGCCAACCAGCACATCGTCACAGCCGAAGCCACTCTGGCCGGGTTCGAGGGCAATAGTCAGGAAGTATGGGCCGATATCCCGAAATCACGAAGCATCCTCGGCATCAGCTATGCATTGATGCTGGTGCTGATCCTCCTTGGCATCTGCCTCGGCGGCGAGCTGATCCTTCACCCACCCACGGTTGATCCGACCCAACCTCCGCCCACGCTCGCTCAACGTGCCGCCGCTCTAAAGGAGGTTCACTTCGCCCTCAACCAAAGTACGCTGAGTGGCGACGCTATACAGAATCTCGATGATGACGCGGCTCTTCTCCTCGATCTGTCCCGGCAGTTTCGCGGAATCATCGTGACCGTAGAGGGCTACTGCGACGACCAGGGATCGCTCCGACACAACGTCGAACTCGGGTTCGACCGGGCAGGCAAAGCAGGCGAGGAACTCGTCCGCGGCGGTGTACCTCGGTCAATGCTGAAGTTCTCAAGCTTCGGCAAAACCTCACCTGTTTGTACCGACACCACTGAAGCCTGCCGCCAGAAAAACCGTCGCGTTCACCTCACGGTCTCGCAATAGCCCACTTGATAGGCGCGAGCGCCGGATGGCGACCAGGCCTAGAAACGATACCTATCAAAGAATTCTCCGCTGAACCGGTGCCCTTGAGCTATCTGTTGGGGATCACTGTTGACCGGTTGACCGGATCAAGACAGAGGGAACTCTGGCCGGCGCGGCACTCGAGAATTACGTGTTCATGGAGCTGCGGAAGCAGGCATCCTGGAGCACGACTCAGCCGGAGATATTCTACTGGCGCACTGCTTCCGGACAAGAGGTTGATCTCGTGATGGAGGACCGCGCTGGCAAGCTCGCAGGGATCGAGGTCAAGGCATCCGCAACGCTGAGCGGCAATGACGTGCGCGGACTGCAGGCTTTGGCATGGGCAGCCGGCAAGAAATGGGTACGGGGTGTTGTCCTTTACACCGGCGCAGAAGTCATCCCCTTTGCGAATAACCTGCACGGGATTCCCATCACACACCTCTGGGCCGGATAAGAGGCGACGCGGCACAAGTCCCGCTCAGCATCCCACAGATTTGCGCCCGGGATTTGTGCAGAGAGCTCTCTTCTGTGCCCGCGGCGACTTGTGCCCGTGAATTGCGAAGATGGTTCTGTTGTGTTATCGTTCCGCTTCAATGCCTGCTCCTCTTCACTACAACACCTCTGCGAAGGCGAACGAACACCATCTCAAATCGCTGCTTGGCACTCTCATGTCCTGCCGAACGGCCATCGACGATCACACAGCCTGCAATGTATTCGTCGCACGCGGAATTAAGCTATGCTTCGGCATACGAGACTTTTGCAAGCCAGGGGATGGAGTTGAAGACGAGACCTATCCGTCTGCGAACGAAATCGCCGAACAAGCTAAGCAGCATTGGCACCTGATAGGCCCAGCTGGACAGCAGCTGAATCTAAATCGGGCGCAGGCTTATGTAAATGGGGGCAGAGCGGTGATTGCGGTACTCAGTGTTCCTGGCCACCACGGGCATGTGTGCTTGATCCTGCCGGGTGAGCTGACACCCTCAAGTACCTGGGGGCTAAAGGCTCCCAACTCTGCAAGCTTTCGTCTCGACGACGTAAAGGGCTGCTATGTTGGAGGGCGCTTGTCGAAGGCTTTTGGGGCTGATAAAAAGGACACCGTCCTCCTTTATCAGAGGAAGTAGCTGCCCGTGTATCGAGTGATGGCGCTTTTACTCGGTTTATAGGGTTCCGCCCGGCCCTGCCGTCTTCAGCACTGTGGCTGGAACATCCACGGTCAGAACCCACTGATTTGATCCGAGCCCTGGCGGATAGCCCGGGTATGCGGCCACATTGGTGTATCCGGCCAAATCGAAGTCAGAGGCAGTGGGAAGGCGGTTCAACCGCAGCAAAACGGCGCCGGCCATCAACTCTCCCGGTCGCAGCCCCAGAATCTCCTCAGCAGTCCGCAGCGGGCGGCCCAGCACGAACTTGGCGGAGACGACGCACCCCCGCACCGGAATCACTTTGCCAACGGTTGCCCCAAGGCTGGCGCCGCGCGCGGCAGAGATGACCTTAACCGGCCAGTTCATTCATGTGTCCGCCAACCAATACTCCGCGATTTCCTGCTTGAGTTTGGGTACATTCAATCCTGACGAGGCACTCATGCGGCCTTATGGTAAATCAGACCCTAACTCGATACCAGATGTAAGTTCGACCCATCGTTACTCCTGGGCGGCGTGTATGGGAGCGTCCTTAGCGCCGATGGCGGCGGACGCGGCGGGGGGAACAATACGCGCCATCTTGATCTTGTCCATGTCAGGGAAGTTGGCCTTGATGTAGGCGTCGCCCTGGTCCGAGATCAGGTCCTGGCGCGGCCGCTCGCCGTAATTCGGGAAAATCTTGTCGACCACGTCGATGCCTTCAACAACAGTGCCGAAGGGCGCGAAGCCCATGCTGTTGAGGCGGGCATTGTCAACGTAGTTGATGAAAAACTGGTTGGTGCGGGTATTGGGGCCGGCGGTGGCGAAGACGATCGTTCCGCGCTTGTTGCTCTGGGTGACAGGATCGTCCTTGATGTTGGCCGAGTGCCACACCTTGTTGACGGCAGGGTCGGCGTTGAGGCCGAACTGGACGACGAAGCCGGGAACGACGCGAAAGAAGGAGGCGTTGGTGAAGTAGCCGTACTTGACCAGGTTGTAAAAGCGGTCGGCGCCGAGGGGCGCCCAGGCGCGATTGACTTCAACCACGAACTCGCCCGCCGTGGTGGTTAACTGCGCCTTGAAAACCGCGGGAGCCTTGGCGTTGAGGGATGCCGGGTTGAGCAGGGACGGGCGGGAGCGTGGGGGAGGCCCGGTCGCGCGGTTGCGCGGCCCCTCGAGCGGTACTGCACGCTCCTTCTCCTGCTGCTCCCGGACCGCTTTCTCTCGCGCCTCCCGTTCAGTCTTCAGTCGTGCATTGCGCACCGGCGTGAGTTCAAGGCTGACTACCTTTTGACCTGCGGCTTTCACATCCGGGAGTTGTTGTGCGGTATCCAAGCCGTCGTCGGTGACTGCCATCACCGCGTGCTCACCGAGTTCGACCTTGACCTTTGCTGCCCCCCCTGCCTCGATGTGTCCCTTCGCCTCCCCATCCAGCTTCCAGTTGCAAGCAATGTCGCACATCACCAGAAGCGTCGCGGTCGGCTCCGGCTTGGACTTGGCCTTCGGCTTCAGAATTGGACCCTCGTCCTGCTGTGCGACGGCCACGCCCGCGCCGAGCCAGGCGGACACCAGAATCAAATTCTTCCAAAACCGAGTGTTTATCAAAGTTGTCTCCGGCCATTCGTCAAAGCTTCCAGCAACGCCGCTCAATGCAGATCCTTCAGGCTCGCGCAGGCCACCCCAACCCCGTGGTCACAGGGCTTCATGTAGAAAACGCGTGCCAGTGCGTCGTCCCCTGAGCCCCCTTTGCCTTGCTCATACAGTTCACCCAGAAGATCACAGCTCCTCATCTGCCCGCCATCGCAGGCCATCCGAAAGAAGCTGCGGGCCCGCATTTCATCCTTGGAAGCCCAACTGCCCTTCATATATCCAGCTCCGAGCCAGTGACATCCGTTCATATCCCCGCCGTCGCAGGTCTTCTGAAACATGCTATGCGTCTTCACAAAGTCTCGGTTAGCCGTGGTCAAATACCAACGGCCGAGGTCACTACAATCTCCCGCAGTAGTCTGTCCAGATCGAAAACGTTTACGGGGATTTCGGAGCCGTGAAGAGAGTATCATCGAGTTGGGGGTTGAGCGCAACGCTCTCGATATTGATCTTCTACGATTGTTTTACTCCCTGCACAATCGTTTCGAGAACATACGGAACCATCAATCCGTCGACGCTCTTGTAGTCACGATAAAATATCTCAACGGGGGATATCTTGCCGCCCAAGCGCCGCGGAGTGCCCTCGATCTTGAGCTCTAAGAATGTCTGAGTCTCGATCCAAACTCGGCGGACTTCTCCGCCCCGTTTGTCAAGCCTCAGCTTAAAGGCGTCGTGCCCCTCCACCTTCTCTATTCCTTCGAGAGTCACTTGTGTGCCT
>Ga0207007_1239_pt1 | contig 13356 bp, 16 predicted proteins | sample Alteio_BWMinCont_85_FD_153487 | JGI IMG/M metagenome (GOLD analysis project Ga0207007, IMG submission 153487) | Enriched cells from forest soil in Barre Woods Harvard Forest LTER site, Petersham, Massachusetts, United States -... | ecosystem: Environmental > Terrestrial > Soil > Temperate forest >...
GAATAACCGGCCCCTTGCCCGAACGCGCATGCTCGATCGCCTCATCGGCGGCCGCGCGAACTTTCATCACATCCATGCCGTCAACCTTGTGGCCGACAATGCCGTAACCCTCGCCACGCTTGTACAACTCGCCCGCCGCATGCCGTGCCTGAGCGGTGCCCATGCTGTATTTATTATTCTCGATCACAAAAACGACCGGCAATTTCCACAAAGCCGCCATGTTGAACGTCTCGTATACCTGCCCCTGATTAACCGCGCCGTCGCCGAAATAAACGACCGCCACATGTCCGTCATTCGCGTATTTATGTTTGAACGCCAAACCCGCGCCAATCGGCACCTGCGCGCCGACAATCCCGTGTCCGCCGTAAAAAGCCTTCTCGCGGCTGAACATATGCATCGAGCCGCCCTTGCCGTGCGAATAACCGCCGCTGCGTCCCGTCAATTCCGCCATAACGCCGCGCGCCGCCATTCCGCAAGCCAGCATGTGCCCGTGATCGCGGTATGAGGTGATAACCGAATCCCCCTCGCGCTGCGCCGCCTGCATGCCGACAACAACCGCTTCCTGCCCGATATAAAGATGGCAGAACCCTCCAATCAGCCCCATGCCATAGAGCTGCCCCGCCTTTTCTTCGAACCTGCGGATAAGCAACATGTCGCGGAAATAGCGTTGCAAATCTGCAGCGCGATCTTGCGGTTTCTGATTGGATATAGATGTTTGTTTGTCTGTCATGAGTGCGAACATTACGTTTCTTTTACCTCTACTTAAGGCGCGGCTAGAAACAGTCGGTTGCGAACTCGCATCAAGTAGAACTTGTAGCCTTCTTTTTCAAGTTATCTTTTGTTTTCAGTGCATTATTATTGCACCGCACCATAATAAATCAAGGAGTTACCCTGGTCCCAACCTATTGGTCTCTCTGTTCCCCTACCCCGTCATTCCGGAAACCGCGCTTTTTGCCCTTCGCAAAATGCGTAGTTATTTTTTAGGAAGCAAGCTTGGACTCTTTGGTGTTGAGGTCAGAGGTGAGGCTATTTTTGACCTGGCTCCAGCGAAGAACGGCGAAGTTTGAGGACGGTGAGTACGCGATTTCGTGCTTCTGTGGTACTTTCCGGAACCCCTATTCCGATCCGCTTTTTGTGTTCTTTTCCCGCAGACTCTAGCGACGATTGCAAAGAATTTTTTCAATCATACCTGATGAAGCTGCACGCATCGACTGGGATCGTTACATCGACCGTGCTTTTGTCCTTTTCCAAAGTCAGCCGAAACCGTGCCGCAGAGCCGCGCGCGAAACGCGTGTAGACATCACGATCTGAGGCTAATCCTGTAAATTCTACTTTGGAATAGTCGAATTTATAGAACGGCAAATTTCGGTCGAGTTTATTTTGGAGACATTCCGTATGCGCGCGCTCGTTCCTTGACCTTTTTATTTCGGTCCATGCGGCCCTAAATCCACGGCGAAGAGCTTTGGCGCTTAACATGTCCATATTCTAACCCAGATTAATGCTTTCACGAAGAATTGGTTTGTTAACCAACAAAGCTGGGTTTGGCGATCCCCTGTGTCGGGACATAATTTATCCAATTGAATTGTATGGTAAATAACCCCACGTTTCAGCCTCGTCATACCGGCGAAAGCCGGTATCCAGATTGAAAACTTTTGATTTTACGAAGGCTGGCTGCTTGCGTATCTGGATCTTAGCTGTTTTACCATATTAGTTAGCGGGGAATTGGTATTGCCAGCATCATGGCCAACCTCTGGATGATGCTCCGTAAACTCTTCCAATCTTTTGGCCATTTGTCCCAAAGCCTCTCTTGCCGTTTTTCGAACATCAGAAAGTTCGTGATGCTCAGCCAATCCTACGGCAATACCTGCGCCGCCTAATATTAGGCACATTTCTTTCGTGGTGGTTGATGGATGTATTGCCGTTGAAGCTAAAACTTTAAAAGCTTCCAAAAAAGGACGGACTTCTAAGAAATTTGCTTGCTGTCGGCTAATTTCAGCCATTTTCTCTTCAAGAGACTGCATTGTAGTTATCCTTAGTTTCGACTTTGAATAGCATTAATAAACTATCTCATATTCATGAAAGTAAAAAGAGTAATATGGACCTTCTGCGCAATAAATTACGCTCTAACGCGCGGGCGTAGCAGTAGGTGCCGCCTTCTCTTCCGGCGACAAAATAATGATCTCATTGGGCTTGGAGTAATTAAGCGTTTTCCGCGATTCCTCATCCAGCAAGTCGGGGTCCAGGCTCTCCGGACGCATCAAATGCACCCGATGCTCCAAAGTCTCATGCTCTTTCTGCACCCGTGCCAGGGTATCCTGAGCGGTATTAACCTCATTCTGCAAATGCATCTGCGCGACCCAGCCGCGCTCGCCTTCTATCGTGTGGTATAAAAAATACCCCACGACGCAAGCTCCCGCAGCCGAGACCAACATCTGCCATGTGCGCTTGGCGACCGTCATCTTAGCCCATCAAAATAGAATTGCCCGCAAACCGCGCCGCACGCCCCAGCTGCTCTTCGATGCGAATAAGCTGGTTATACTTCGCCAGTCTGTCCGAACGCGCCAGCGACCCCGTCTTGATCTGCCCGCAATTAACGGCCACAGCCAGATCGGCAATCGTCGAATCTTCCGTCTCGCCCGACCGATGCGACATCACCGTGCGATACCCGGCCTTGTGCGCCATCTCAACCGCTTCCAAAGTCTCGGACAGCGTGCCGATCTGGTTGACCTTGATCAAAACCGCATTGGCCAATCCGCGATCGATGCCTTCGGCAATGCGTATGGGGTTAGTCACAAACAAATCGTCGCCGACCAACTGAACCTTGTCGCCCAAAGCTTCCGTCAGCATTTCCCAGCCTTCGAAATCATCTTCGGCCATACCGTCTTCAACCGAGAAAATCGGAAAACGCGCGCAAAGATCGGCGTAGTACCGAACCATCTGCTCGGCGGTCAAAATCTTGCGTTCTCCCGCCAATTGATAACGTCCGTCTTTATAAAATTCCGTCGCCGCGCAATCCAGCGCCAGCATCACATCCTCGCCCGGCGTATACCCCGCTTTTTCGACAGCCCGCAGAATAAAGGTAATCGCCTCTTCCGTCGAAGCCAGCGCCGGCGCAAATCCGCCCTCATCGCCGACATTCGTATTATGCTTCATGTCTTTCAAAATTTTCTTCAGCGTATGAAAAATCTCCGAACCCATGCGAATGGCGTCGGAACAAGTCTCCGCGCCCACCGGCACAATCATGAACTCTTGAATATCGATCGGATTATCCGCATGCGCGCCGCCATTGATGATGTTCATCATCGGCACCGGCAACAACGAAGCCGAAACCCCGCCGATATACCGATACAAAGGCAACCGCGACTCCTGCGCCGCCGCCTTGGCAACAGCAAGGCTCACGCCCAAAATGGCATTAGCGCCAAGCCGCGATTTATTCGGCGTCCCATCCAACTCGATCAAAGCCGCATCAAGGCTCGTCTGATCTTCCGCATCCATCCCTGTCACAGCCTCGGCGATCTCTTCATTCACCGCCTCAACCGCGCGCAAAACACCCTTGCCGCCATAACGCGCCGCATCCCCGTCGCGCATTTCCACAGCTTCATGAGCCCCCGTCGAAGCGCCCGATGGCACAGCAGCGCGCCCAAACGCCCCGCTCTCCAAAACGACATCGACTTCAACCGTAGGATTACCCCGGCTATCAAGAATTTCTCGGCTATGCAGCGCTGCGATATGTGACATGGAACCCCCTCTAAAAACAGAGCCCCAGAACAACACATGCAGCGCCCGAAAACAAGGCCTGCAAGCATATGTTTAGTGTTTCAATTTGAATAGTTTCCCTCCCCCTTGATGGGGGAGGGGTAGGGTGGGGGTGACCTCGCCGCAGAAAGGTTTTTGCAAGCACAAGTTACAGGTTCGGCACCCAAAAAAAGTTCCTGGCCTTAAGCTCCGTTTCCCCCCGAACCGTCCTGTAGGCAACCAGCTTGCCATGGTCGCCCGAGCCATAATCAACACATGCAACCTTGTCCGAAAGAGGCTTCGGATCACCACTCTCCCAGATATGCCCAATAAAAATTTTGACATCCGCAGGCAGGTCCCGCAAACCCATTCGAATTTCTTTAGTTATCTGGGTTTCCTCATCTTGTTTGTAAGGAAGAGCCGCAAAGGGCCGTATATCGGGAAAGCACGAACTAGAGAAAGCCTCTCCAACAATAGCCGCGTCCTCTTTCCACCAGGCGAGCCGGGCGGTATCCTGGTTCTTTCCATCCCAATCGAGATAACTCAGCCCTTCTCCAAGTCTCTCTTGCGGCCCCTTGAGAAGAATATCGATCGCCCTTTTCAAAGGCGACCCCACATCGCCGCCGACACGCCACCCCTTCTCCGTCAGCCGCCCGTCGTCTGTCATGCAATCGTGCCGTTTCAGCAGATCGATCGATTCCTGATGCCAGCAAGCATGAACGAGCCGGTAATTGTCCTGCTCCAGATAAAGCGGCAATGTCTTGAAAAAGTTTATAGTCGATTTGCAGAGCTCGGGATCGGCGCTCAGCGCCTTGAGAAATCCGTGACGTTCCCCGTAACCCGCTTCGGCATGCGGCCGCAAAAATTCGCCCGGTCTGCGCGGATCGGGCGTCGCCCATAAAACAACGTCATAATCATGATTGCCCAAAACGCCCTTGGCGATACCGCGGTTAAACAAGCCTTCGATCCTTTGCGTAAGCTCGATGCTCTCTGGCCCCCGATTGACGTAATCGCCTGCAAACCAAAGAATTCTACCTTCCGGGTGGGGAGCAAACTCGCCGCCAATCAACGGATATTCCATATTGACCAGCAACCGGTCCAGTTTCTTGGCGTAGCCGTGCGTGTCGCCAACAACGTCATACATAAATCGTCTCCAAAAAACGCCCTAAAATATACGCCGCAAAATGCTAGCCGCATATCCCCCGTTTGTCCAGAATGAGAGAGTTCAGTAAGCGGATATGGCCTCAATCCCCTCCCCCTCGTGGGGAGGGTTAGGGAGGGGGGCGTCCAGCAAGAGCTCTCATTCAAACCCAGAACCCTTTCCACAAACAAAAACGCCATTCCGGAATAACCGAAATGGCGTTTTTAAAGGGAATAATATCGTTAAGCCTTGGCAGCCGTCCCCGAACCCGCCGCGAGACTCTTCTTCTCGCCGTGGACATAAATCGGCTTGGCCTTGCCCTCGACAACTTCCTTGTTGAGAATAACCTTCTCAACATCGGTCGAGCCGGGCAACTCATACATCGAGTCAAGCAGCACGCCTTCCATGATCGAACGCAAACCACGAGCGCCTGTCTTGCGGGCAATCGCCTTGTTGGCAATCGCCTTCAAAGCACCCTCGTCGACTTCCAACTGAATGTCTTCCATCTCGAACAAACGTTGGAATTGCTTAACCAAAGCATTCTTCGGCGTCGTCAAAATATCGACCAAAGCGGCTTCGTCCAGATCGGTCAAAGTCGCGACAACCGGCAAACGCCCGACGAATTCCGGGATCAAGCCGAATTTCAGCAAATCTTCCGGTTCGGTGCCCGACAAAATCTCGCCCGTCCGACGTTCATCCGGCCCGCGCACATCGGCGCCAAAGCCGATCGAGCTGCCACGTCCACGCGCCGAGATGATCTTATCAAGGCCAGAGAACGCACCGCCGCAGATGAACAGAATGTTCGTCGTATCAACCTGCAAAAATTCCTGCTGCGGATGCTTGCGTCCGCCTTGTGGAGGAACCGAAGCAACGGTGCCTTCCATTAATTTCAGCAAAGCCTGCTGCACGCCTTCGCCAGAAACGTCGCGCGTGATCGAAGGGTTATCCGACTTGCGGCTGATCTTGTCGATTTCATCGATGTAAACAATGCCGCGCTGCGCACGTTCAACGTTATAGTCGGCGGCTTGCAGCAATTTTAGAATGATGTTTTCGACGTCTTCACCGACATAACCCGCTTCGGTCAAAGTCGTGGCGTCCGCCATCGTAAACGGCACGTCGATGATGCGCGCGAGCGTCTGCGCCAGCAACGTCTTGCCGCAACCCGTCGGGCCGACGAGCAAAATGTTCGACTTCGCCAATTCGACATCCGAATTGCGCGCGCTATGCGCCAGTCGCTTGTAATGGTTGTGCACCGCGACTGACAGCACGCGTTTAGCGTGGAACTGTCCGATGACATAATCATCGAGAATGGTCATGATGTCCTTCGGCGAAGGCACGCCTTCTTTCGACTTGGAAAGCGTCGTCTTGCTTTCCTCGCGAATAATATCCATGCACAGCTCGACGCATTCATCACAGATGAATACAGTCGGACCCGCAATCAGTTTGCGCACTTCATGCTGGCTTTTGCCGCAGAAGGAGCAATAAAGCGTGTTCTTGGAATCTGTGGATGTGGGCTTTGTCATCGCATTCTCTTTGTCATAAGGGCGACTATAGTTAATAGTCTAGACCCCAATTGGTTACCGTAATGTTAACTGCCTAGCTTGTTGTTAAGCAGCCTTTTTCTCATCTTCCGCGCCGCCGGGACGCTTCGAGACGACTTCGTCAATCAAACCAAACGCCTTGGCTTCTTCCGCCGACATGAAATTATCGCGTTCCACAGCCGCCGAAATCTTGTCGAAAGATTGCTTGCAGTGATGAACATAAATTTCATTCAGGCGATGACGCAATTTCAGAATTTCGCGCGCCTGAATTTCGATATCCGTCGCCTGCCCCTGAGCACCGCCCGAAGGTTGATGGATCATGATGCGGCTGTTCGGCAGCGCATAACGCTTGCCCGCAGCACCGGCCGCCAGCAGCAACGAACCCATCGAGCAAGCCTGCCCGATGCAAACGGTCGAAACGGGAGCCTTGATATATTGCATCGTGTCATAAATCGCGAGACCAGAGGTCACAACCCCGCCCGGCGAGTTAATGTACATCGATATTTCCTTGCCCGGATTTTCCGATTCAAGGAACAGCAACTGAGCGCAAACAAGGCTCGAAATATGGTCATCGACGCCGCCGACCATGAAAATGATGCGTTCTTTGAGCAAACGCGAATAAATGTCAAAAGAGCGTTCGCCGCGCGCAGTCTGCTCGATGACCATAGGGATCAACGTGCTGAGCGTCTCGAGGGGGTGGCGTTCTGGTGTGAACATCGGCTGAAAACTCCTGTTGGAAGGGGGCGGCGCGGTATCAATCAAGATGGTTAAAGGACTTTAGCTCATAGAATATGTAGTGCGCAAGGGATGGATAACAAGAGGTACTTAATATATTGTTACCGTTGATTTCCAAAAGAGGCCGAAAGAGTGCCTACCTATGATTGCATCTTTATTTGCCCCGAAGCCTCTCTAAAACTCCGCTTTGTCACCTGGTCTCTACGCATCCCTGATCATCAGGATGCCCTCTGTCCCAAACAACAAAAAATCTGTCATTCCGGGGCGCGCTTCTTAGCGCGAACCCGGAACCCAGTTTCTCTTTCCAATGGCACCACACTCGCAGAAACACCAATCAATGCCCCACCCAACAGAGAAAGCCCTCCCCCTTGATGGGGGAGGGTTGGGTGGGGGTGATGCTTAAATATAAGAACAAAGCCGTGCCCGCGCGCTGACCGAAACAAAACGCTGTCGGCATGATGATAATAGCCCGCTCAATCTCCCTCACATACTTGAAGATGAAGCAGGACTGAAAAAATCCCACAAAGACTAAGGGCTCACTCCGCCATTGATGAAGATCAAATTCGCCGCATGCAATACGGTTTATTCAGATTCCCATCCGGCGGAGCATTAGTCACCGCGATCTTTTGGGAAGTCAGACCATGAAAAAACTCATCCTGTTTGTCGGCGTGCTGCTCGACCTCCTCGCCCTCCACGCCTTGGGCATCGAACTTTGGTAGAGCCCCTGCCCCCCAAATGCAAAAAAGACCCCGTTCACACGGGGGCTTTTTTTCGCGCGCAGCAAAAGCGCATTAGAAAGTCGGCTATTGCTACTGCACCTGCGGAGCAAAAGTGGTTACAATATTGCAGTCGGGCTTAGCTGGCTGATCTGCATCTTTGCCCGTGCAATCTTGTTCCCGCTGAACGACAAGCGTAACTTTTTCGCCATTCACGAGCATTTTTACGGTACGAATATTATCGTCAAACGGAGTATGCCATGCGCCCGACATCATACCCTTGGTCTGCTCAATTTTGTTGAACACATTTGCGGCGCATTGCGCACGGGATGGAGCCGTCATGCATTCTTTTTGTGCATCGGCGACGGCCTGATCAAGGTGGACTTCGCCATCTACAAACCTGATAACGCCGACAACAATCCCTGCCGCCATTGTCCAGCCCAGATAATGACCGCCCCAATTCAAAAAATCCGACATTTTGCTCTCCCTTATTTTTTCTCTCTTATATTATTTTTGCCAATAAAATAATCATACTCTATTTGCGCAAACAACGCTCCAACAACAATAGTTTCAACGCTTTCCGGTTGATTTGTTTAACAAAAAATCCCCCGTTCACACGGGGGCTTTTTTTCTGAACCACCAAAACCTAACCGTGGTTGAACGAAGAAAGTTTTCGTTCGTTCTTCATCCTTTTATAAATGACCCCGGTATCCATAACGGCTCGAGCGATGGCCGAGCCAGCTGCACCATACAATCCCACACTAACATAATTGGGATTACGTAAAACAGCTGTAACACCCATCATTATTACACCCACACCGGCAGCGTTGATCATCACACTGGCTTTGCGCGTGCGCACCATCTCAGCTGCCGCAGCGGCAAAAAGTTTTAGCGTATCTTTCATGTCAAATTCCTCACGGTTAAAAATCGTTAAACGCAAACTACTGCCAAAAATAGAAAGTAAAAAGCGAAATCGGGCTGGATTTATGGTTAATAGGCGTATTGTCGAAAAAAAAGCCCCCGCTCACACGGGGGCTTTTTTTTGAAACACCAAAACCTAGCCGTGGTTGAACGAAGGGAGTTTTTGTTCGTTCTTCATTCTTTTATAAATGACACCGGTTTCGTAAACAGCTCGGCCAACACCAACCGCACAACCAATCCCCACTGCGCTAACAGGAGGAAAGATCATCGCTAAAGCGGCAAATGTCCCCACCATACCTGCTACAGCAACATTGGCTTTGCCTGTGTGCGCCACCTCACTCGCCGCAGCGGCAAAAAGTTTCAACGTATCTTTCATGTCAAATTCCTCTCGGTCAAAAATCGTCAAACACAGGCTATGCTCACAACCTGAAACTAAAAAGCGAAATCGGGATGGATTCATGGTTAATAGATCTATTTGCCGAAAAACGTAAAAAGCCCCCGTTCACACGGGGGCTTTTTTCTCTCAAGCCGTAAGGCTTATTCTTCGTCCGGCAGTTTCAGCAAATCATCTGCCGACATCTTCTTCTCCGTCACCTTGGCCTTACCAATGATGAAGTCGACGACTTTTTCTTCAAGCAGCGGCGCGCGGATACGTTCCATCGCCCCTTGCGTCTGCGTGTAGTAATCGAACACGGCCTTTTCCTGGCCCGGATACTTGCGCGCTTCGGCCATCAAGGCATTGCGCAGTTCAGTGCCGGAAACTTCGACCTTGTTCTGTGTCGCAACTTCAGCCAACAGCAAGCCCAAACGAATGCGGCGTTCGGCAATCGCGCGATATTCCTTGCGCAATTCGTCGTCGCTCTTCTTCTTGTCTTCTTCGGGCAGATCGCCGCGCGTCTTGGCTTCTTCAACCTGCTTCCAGATGCCGCCGAATTCGGATTCCAGCAAACCTGAAGGCACTTCGAACTTATAAGCCTCCGCCAGCTTATCCATCAATTCGCGCTTCACGACCGAACGGCTGATACGCGCATAATCCGCGCCAATATCGTCCTTCACGCGTTCGCGCAATTTGTCGATGCCGGGAAAGCCCATTTCCTTGGCCATCTCGTCATTCAGCTCAACAGCCTTGGCCGCGCGCAGTTCCTTAACTTCAACATCGAACTGAGCCTTCTTCCCGGCCAGCTCCGTCGCATGATACTGCTCGGGGAAAGTAACGCTAATCGTCTTCTTGTCCCCGACCTTGCTGCCGACCAGTTGTTCTTCGAAATTATCGATGAACGACTTTGACCCCAGCTCCAACCGATGATCGTCGCCCTTCATGCCCGGACGTTTCTCGCCGTCAACGCTGCCGTCGAAATTGATCACGAGAATGTCGCCCATAATCGCGGCGCGCTTCTCGGTCACCAGTTCCGGCTCGCGCATGCGCTTGGCGAAATTGGTAATGGTTTCGTCAATCTTGGCATCTTCGACTTCGGCCACAGGACGTTCCAAAGCAATCGTGCTGAAATCGCCCGGCTTCACTTCCGGCAAAACTTCAACCGCCATCGTGAATTCCAGATCCTTATCTTCGGCAAAGCTCACCAGCTCGATCTTCGGCTGCATCGCAGGACGCAATTTGCGTTCCGACAAAGCTTCTTCGGCGGCATTGGAAACAGCCTGATCAAGCGCTTCGGCGCGAGCCGCTTCGCCATGACGCTGTTCCACGACATTCATCGGCACCTTGCCCGGACGGAAGCCCGGCAACTTCGCCGTCTTGCCGATTTCGATCAGGCGCAAGCGCTTCTGCTCTTCCAACACCTGCATCGGCACCGTGACCGAGAATTCGTGCTTCAAACCTTCTTGTTTCAGTACCTGAACTTTTGCCATGATCCGTTTTTTTCCTTAGTTCGTTGTCTCAAAAAATCTCTCTCAAATTCCAAGCGGTCCGACTTCGCCAAGAGGCTACGCCGGACAATTTCCATTCGCGCAGCGAATGGAAATTGGTGCGGGCGGAGGGACTTGAACCCCCATGACTTTCATCGCTGGAACCTAAATCCAGTGCGTCTACCAGTTCCGCCACGCCCGCATAAATCTGTCTCGTTCTTCACCGGTCCGTCTTCGCCAAGAGGCTACGCCGGACAGTTTTCAAACGCGAAGCGTTTAAAAACTGGCGGAGAGGAAGGGATTCGAACCCTTGATAGGCAAAACCTATAACGGTTTTCGAGACCGCCGCATTCGACCACTCTGCCACCTCTCCGACCCTTGAAAACAAACAGTTTTTATGCCTTTCAGCAAGCAAAAACCCCATCTGCCCCCTCAAATTGCCCCCAAAACCTCGCTTATCCCGCCCCAGGCCGCATTTTGAAGGTGGGTTTATAGCAGAACAAAACGCAGAGTCGAGCATCAAACGAAGTGCTTATGCTCTTAGCAAATCAGCCAAAAAGAGCCGTAAATCCCCCTCTTGATCAACTTACCCTGAACCAATTGACTGCGGTGAGGGGCGGCCAGCATGCTTGCCTTTCCCGTCACAAACAGCGCGAATCTTAGGGTTGAACCCGCGTTGTCTTATGCTCTATACAACTCGCGGTTCATGCTGCTGGAGCCAAATGCAATTTTGAAACATGAAAAAGGCCGCTTATGCTGGCTTCAGCCATACATATTTTAGGATAAAAAATGGATCAACAACCGGATTTCCATGTCGATTGGAATATACTTTCGCAAGATACAAATGCCCAACAAGATTTTCTGAGGCGCGAGCTAGCTTTGGTCGATAGCAAGCTGGACCAAATCGGGCCTCTGGGCTCCATTATTAAAAGGGAATTTAAGCGCGCCGCTTTGCAATATCAAAAAATCGATCCCGCAAAGGAAGATTGGGGTGCAATTTATGAACCCCTAGATAACGGCGTTACGTATGGAAAGCACAGTTTTGGGAATAGAGAAGCCTTTTGCGACCTATCTATCCATGAAAGAATTCATTCGACCCAATTTTTGCGCGCGGCAGTCCTTCTTTGTGATGCCGCGCCGGTGAATGGACGTATGCACATGCTCTCACCCCGCAGCACTATTGCTGTCGCTACGGCTCTGGAAGGGGACTGCCAATCTAAACTGCGGTACATCTTATACTGTATGGATGGAACCTGCACGGCACCCGAGACCCCAGAGGAACTGGAAAAGTTCCGCCCCACGCTAGAGAAGTGGTTGGCTAAAACTGCCCGCAACATTATGCAGAACGGCCGCGATAAAGATGAGTACGATGCCTTCTTTATTAGTGAGTTTAAAAAGGGATCGGGAAAGATAAAATCTCGCTACGATTTGCCGATAGATATTGTCCAGCATAGCGCAAGAGACATTATTCGCATTGGCTCGTCGCTTGGGCTTCATACGTTTGGGCGCTCTGAACGCAAAGCGGCTGAATGGGGTGTGCTCAAATTGTCGCCGGAAAACGAGGCATCCCTTCGTGAGCTTGAGCAAGAATTTAATTGCGTCAACAATGAAGGCGTGAAGTATTTTGGCGATGTTTTGAAAGACGTTGGAATAACGGAACGCCAATTTATTCGACAAGGCCGCGCCGCTATCAAAGCACATGCTTTAAAAACTTAAACAATTCAGACTCAACTCTCTGGAACCACATGCAACACACCCACTCCATAGATCGCTGGGCCCACCCCCACGTTTTCCTCGGCGAAAAGCATGAGCAGAACGAGCGCAAAACCTGGTTCGTCATCGCCCTGACCACCCTCATGATGATCGCCGAAATAACCGGCGGCAACCTGCTCGGCTCCATGGCGCTCGTCGCCGACGGCTGGCACATGTCAACGCACGCCGGAGCGCTCGCCATCTCCGCCTTCGCCTACACCTACGCCCGCCGCCACAAACACGACACGCGCTTCGCGTTCGGAACCGGCAAACTCGGCGACCTCGCCGGCTTCACCAGCGCCATCATCCTCGCGATGATCGCGCTCCTCATCATCACCCAATCAATCAACAGAATTATAACGCCAGTCCCCATCATCTTCGGCGAAGCCATCGTCATCGCCTGCCTCAGCCTCACGGTCAACATCGCCAGCGTCTGGCTCTTGCACGACAAAGACCACCACACCCACGATCATCACCACGAACACAATCACGATCACGCACATCATCACCACGACAACAACATGCGCTCGGCCTATCTCCACGTCATGGCCGACGCCGCCACCTCCGTCCTCGCCATCATCGGCCTCGCAGTCGGCTGGATCTATGGCTGGGTCTGGATGGATGCGATCATGGGCATTATCGGCTCCCTCGTCATCGCCAGCTGGTCCCTCACCCTCATCCGCGACACAGGCCGCGTCCTCCTCGACATCACCCCCGACAAACACCTCCCCAACAAAATCCGCCAAACTTTAGAAACCAACGGCGACCTCATAACCGACCTCCATATGTGGCAAGTCGGCACCGGCCACTACGGCGCCATCATCTCCCTCGTCACCGACCACCCCAAACCGCCCTCTGCCTACAAAACCCTCCTCGCAAACTTCCAACAACTCTCCCACATCACCGTCGAAGTCCACCCCTGCCCCGATATTTAGAAACTCTATAAATCTTC
>Ga0207007_1241_pt1 | contig 13315 bp, 4 predicted proteins | sample Alteio_BWMinCont_85_FD_153487 | JGI IMG/M metagenome (GOLD analysis project Ga0207007, IMG submission 153487) | Enriched cells from forest soil in Barre Woods Harvard Forest LTER site, Petersham, Massachusetts, United States -... | ecosystem: Environmental > Terrestrial > Soil > Temperate forest >...
TTCCGCCGGATCGCTACGCGGGCGCCTTGCCCGGCGAAGCGGCGGGGTGCCGCTGCAGCCAGAAGGTTTTGCACCCAGCCAGACGGCCCTTCGCCAGGCGCTTGAACAACAGTCGACCACCATCACGGAGGATCTGGCGCGCGCCGACGTCGATCTTCAGGCGGCGGAAAGCATCGTGGTGCAACGTCTGCGCGCCGTGGTGGTCATCCCGCTCTATGCCATGGTTCGCGCCGACCCCGCAAACTCCGGAACACCCGCTAAACGAGGAGATTTTCTAGGGGTCGTCTATCTCGATTCCCGCCGTCCGGCCGCCTTTTCCAAACTCGATCGCCAACTTCTCGACGCGCTCGCGGTTGAAGCGACCAGTATTTTGGACAATGCCCGGCTGGTCGAACGCGAACTGCAACGCCAATTGATTGAGCAGGAACTGAGAATCGCACGCGAGATTCAGCAAGCGTTGCTCCCGCGCGACTTCCGTGAGTTTCCGCATCTCGCTGTGAGCGGCGTGAATTTGCCCAGTCTGACTGCCAGTGGAGATTACTATGACGTTTTTCCGATCAGCGCAGAACGCACCGCCTTTTTGATCGCGGACGTTTCGGGCAAAGGGTTGGGCGCCGCGCTTCTCACGACCATCCTTCAAGGAGCTCTGCTGGGGGTGACAGCCGGCGCGGATGTGTCCGGCATTTTTCGCAACCTGAACCGCTTTTTGTGTCAACACACCGAAGTGGACCGCTATGCCACTTTGTTTTTCGGGATACTGGATCGGAGCGGCCAACTGGAGTTCATCAACGCCGGCCATCCCTCGCCGTTGCTTCTTCGCGGCGGAGAAGTCTCCCGGCCCTTTACCGAAGGTTCCATGCCGGTCGGGCTCATCCCGGAAGCGGATTATGTCCCCGTGCGCGCACACCTTAAGCCCGGGGACACGATGGTGCTATTCAGCGACGGCGTGACCGAGGCCATGAATACCGAGAAACAGATGTTCGGCTTGTCGCGTCTTTGCGAAGTTCTTTCCGGGCAGGAAGACGCGTCACTGGGCAGCTTGCAAAAAGGCGTCCTCGAATCGGTGGAAAGATTTACTCACGGGGCGGGGCAGACGGACGACATTACGCTGCTCCTGGTCCGCTATCGCGGGGCGACCGCGAACAGCGCACCCTGAATGCCCGCCGGCGCAAGCGGCGGAAGGATGTGTCTCTTTGGACATGCCGGTCTCACACGGGTTGCACTCATATACTATCCGCGATATGAATGGACAGTAAACAATCGGCGCTGGCCTAGAGATCAGGAAGCGAAACATGCGCCGCCAGCGCACAGGGGGTGGTCATTTCTCATGTTGAAAACGACTGAAGTGGAGGAACCGGCCGGCGTCGAACGGCGCCGGACCAAGCGGGTGCCCCTGGCATTTCGCATCGAGGTCACCGGACGAGACTTGAACGGCGCGATGTTCCACGACCAGGCAGTTACCGCCGACGTCAACGAAAATGGATGCCGATTCGATTTGCCGCGTCAACTGAATCCAGGAGACATGGTGACCATTCGGCTCGTGGGCGACGCCCCCAGACTCTCGCCCGGCGAGGGTCGCAGGCTATTCGAAGTGGTATGGGCGGGCCCAAGCGAGCAAGGGTGGTCCATCGGCGCGAGCATGCTGCAAACCGGCCTCCTCTGGCCCATCGTCTTTCCGCGCAGCCAGGACAAAGTGTCGGCAGTCTAAAGGTTGGCTCAACGGGCAGGACTCGAAGCAACAGCGCGACTTCGTTTTGAACTTCGTTTTGGACGCCGCGGTTCCACAGGCCAATCGAAGTCATTTCTCCAGAATCCAGCAGCCGCAAACGGAGAAGGGCCGGTCCGATATTCTGGACCGGCCCTGCGGAAGCTGTAGCTCACGAACTACTGTTGGCCGATGAAGAGCTCAGCCGGATTTGGGCCCTTAATTTGTGCTGTAGTGCCGACTTGCATGAATACTATTTTTGTCGGTGAGACGATGTAAGCAAGGATATCGCCACCGCCAAAAATTCCCTGTCCCGGAGCCGTGGGGTTGAACCCCGTGACAGCCGAGAAGGTGTAAGTTATAGCCGCCCCGTTGTTCGAGATGGGACTATTCGGTTGTAATCCTCCGCTAGGTCCGGAAGTATCGGACGTGCCCGTTAAGGTGAGGGCGGCAGTATTGAAGCTAACTGCACCGACCTCGTACGTTCCTCCTGCGGTGGGTGCTCCGCCGCCAAAGAAGGCATTCGCGGGAACCGAAGTGTTGTTGAGCGGGCCGGTTTGCTGTTGGATGTAGCCGGAGGAAGCCAAACTGTCCGTGCCGACGATAAATCCCTGGGTCGTGTCGATCATATAAAACAGTGGTATTTGGGCCCCTCCCGAACCGGTCATCTTTCCATTTGCTGCAATGCTGAAGGTCAAGGCCGACGCGCCCGACAAAACCTGTTCCGCACTCTCGATCCCGTTGTCGTTCTCGTCGAGCGTTATCGCCGTGGCTTTTCCATTGCTGGATGCGCCGAATTGCGTCTGGCCCAGCGTGGTGGTACTCCCGCCGTTCGAATTGTCAATTCCGGAGAGGTAAAAAGCATAGTTTGTGCTGTTCGGCGGTGTGGTCGGGAAGGCGGTTGACGTCCGCAGCTTGGACTCTCCGCTGACGATCGGGTGATTCGAATCGATGGGGTCCGTTGTCATGACGAAGGCATCGGACGGCGAAATCGAATAAAAAACGCTATTGGAAACGTTACCGGATCCCGTAACCTGTTCAGTGCCCCGGCCGCTCGGCGCATTCGTTGCCAGGTTGTATGTGCCGGAAATGGTTCCGGTTGGAATGTTCGTGACGGAACCGGTGTCATTGACATCCTCGGTAATGCTGGTAATGCCGCCCACACCGTTCGAGGTAATATACCCCGCAATGGCGATGCGGCCACCTGAGCCGTCCACGCCATCCAGTCCGATCGCATAAGTCCCATTGAACGAGGAGGATGTAATGTTTGTCAGGTTCTGTTGCTTGAGGAAGCCTTCCGCCCGGGTGCCGTTTCCGGCAGTATCATTGAAGAACACTATAGATCCCTGAGTCGCCGCGCCGCCGGAGATCGTCCCCAAAGCAATGCGGTATGTCGCGGTCCCGCCATTGGAGTTCGTCAGCGTCAGGCACCCTCGGTTATCCGCCCCCACCGAATAGGAACCGGTCAGCGTCAAGTTGGTTGAGACGCCGGTGGTTCGATTGATGTCCTCCAAGCCGCCAGTGATGTTTCCGTTTCCATCAGCCGTAAAGCTTCCAACGGCTGCGTTGTAGCCGATCCCCGAGCCGCCGCCCTTCAGCAGGAACGCATAGGAACCATTCAGGACTGCGTTATGGCCAGTGCCGCATGTGCCATCCACGATGTTGAAGGAGATGGGGCCAAGCACGGTGGAATTAGCTGTCTCGGTCATCGTAATGCTGGGGGTGGCTTGGCCGGACCCGGTTGGAACCGACGCCGGAGGCGTGTAAGTTGCCGTGGAGGTGACCGTGTTTCCATTGGTGGTTATAGGATCAGACAGAGTACCGCTCGGGGTAACGCATGGCGCGGAATTAGGCGTTACCGTGCACGAGACGGAAGTCCCCGCCGTGATCGTCCAACTGGAAGTCTTGATCGCTGTAGCGTCGGTAAAAGTAAAGCTGAGCGGTACAGCGGGGCCACCAGTCAACGCGGACATCAAAAACCCGGAGGAGCCGAGGATCTGGAACGAGCGTGCTATGAATTTTGTCGGATCGGCCACAGATGTCGCCAGAGCTAAGGGCCTGTCGTACGGCGGCGCCGGAGCTGCCGCCGGAGGCGTATATGTGACTGTAGTAGTGGTGGTTGTTCCGCTTGCGGACCTGGATGGCGTGCCGAGAGTCCCGCACGAATTCGGGGAGAGAGTCTGGCATGCATAGCCGTAGGCGGTCAATGGCGACATCGTGACGCCAGGGTTTCCGGCCGCGTCGTTATAGACCGTGAATGTGAGCGTGCGCGCGGCCGAACCGGGCATAACGCCAGCGGTGACGTTGGGTGCAGAAGAGGCAAATGTCATGACAATGCCAGACGGGAAAAAATTAAATTGAAAAGTACCGGCAAACCAGGGGCCGGACACGCTTGGCGATACCGTGACCGTCGGCGAGATTGTTGCGGTCAGGCTCGCTGGCGGCGTGTAAGTCATGGCGTAGCTGCCGGAGCCAGCCGTTCCCGTAACGGTGCTGAACGATCCGCAAGTCGCCGACGTGCAAGCAACTCCATTCAAGGTAAAGCTCGTCACCGTGGGCAGGTCACTTGCCACATCGCTCGCCACGGTAACAGTGAATGGTCTCGCAGTCCCCGCTTGGATTGGCGGCAAAGGAGGCCCCAGGATTGAAATTGTCGGCAGACCTGTGCTGACCGTAAGAGTGAAGTTCTGCGTACCGTTCGGGGTTATCCCGTTACTGGCGGTTATGGTGAACGGGTAGCTGCCTTGCGTCCCTGTCGCCGGCGTCCCTTTCAATGTTGCAGTCCCGTCTCCGTTGTCGGTGAACGTAACGCCGCTGGGCAGCGTCGCTCCGCCGTCATTTAAGGTTACCGGCGTGGGGAATTCTGACGTCGACGTCGTCACCGTGAAGGAACCCAGTGTGGTTGTAACAAAGGTTGTGCCGTTTGAGCTGGTGATCGACGGGGCCTGGTTTACCTTGAGCGTGAAAGTCTGCGTAGCATCGGTTCCCACGCCGTTGTGAGCGGTGATGGTGAAGGAATACGATCCGCCCGTGTTCGCCGCAGGAGTGCCACCCAATGTTGCCGTGCCATTACCGTTGTCGTTGAGCGTCACACCTGTCGGCAGCGTTCCCGCCGTCTTAGTCAGCGTCGGCTTCGGGTTGCCGGACCCTGTCACAGTGAACGAACCCAACGTGCCTACTGCAAACGTGGTGGTGTTTGAACTGGAGAACCCGGGGGCTGTGTTTACGGTCAGCGTGAAGTTTTGCGTGGCATTCGGGGCTACCCCGTTATTCCCGGTGATGGTGAAGGAATAGGGGGAACCGGTTGAGGTCCCCGCCGCCGGGGTCCCGGAGAGGGTCGCCGTTCCGTTCCCGTTGTCGGTGAAATTGACTCCGCTCGGCAACGTCGCTGCGCCATCGTTTAACGCTACAGACGTGGGGAATCCCGAGGTCATCACCGTGAAGGAGCTAAATACACTTTCCGTGAAGGTTGTGCTGCTTAGGCTGGTGATGGTCGGAGCCTGGTCCACGGTCAGCGTGAAGTTTTGCGTGGCATCGGTTCCCACGCCGTTGTGAGCCTTGAGGGTGAGGGGATACGATCCACCCGTGTTCGGCGCAGGAGTCCCGGTCAATGTTGCCGTGCCGTTACCATTGTCGGTGAACGATACACCGCTCGGAGGTGCTCCCGCAGTCACAGTTATTGCCGGCGTCGGGTTACCGACCGTTGTCACCGTGAACGTACCCGGCGTGCCTACTGTAAAGGTGTGGCTGTTTAGACTGGTGAACCCGGGGGCATTGTTGACGGTTAGCGTGAAGGCTTGCGTGGGATTTGTGCCTATGCCGTTTTGTGCCGTGATCGTGATCGGGTAGGGGCCTTGCGTCCCTGGCCCCGGCGTCCCGCTCAATACCCCTGCCGAGGACAAGGTCACCCCAGACGGTAGCATGCTCGTGGTACTAAACGTCGGCGCCGGGAAGCCGGATGCCGTCACCTGGAAGTTGCCCAGCGCGCCCACCGCAAACGTGGTACTGGTTCCGCTGGTGAACACCGGGGTCTGGTTCACGGTCAGCGTGAAGTTTTGCGAGGCATTGGGGGCAACCCCGTTGGCCGCCGTAATCGTGATCGGGTACACGGCGCCAGTGCCGGGACCTGGCGTCCCACTCAATACCCCTGCGGCGGTCAAGGTCACGCCAGCGGGTAGAGCGCTCGTGGTACTAAACGTCGGCGCCGGGAAGCCGGATGCCGTAGCCGTGAACGAGCCCAGCGCGCCCGTGGTAAACGTGGTGCTGGCTCCGCTGGTGAACGTCGGAGGTAAGTCCACATTCAGCGTGAAGTTCTGCGTGGGACTTGTGCCTATGCCGTTTGATGCCGTGATGGTGATGGGGTAGCTGCCCTGTGTGCCTGCCCCTGGCGTCCCACTCAATACCCCTGGCGAGATCAAGCTCACTCCAGCCGGTAGCGGGCTTGTCGTACTAAACGTCGGCGCCGGGAAGCCGGATGCCGTCACTTGAAAGCTGCCCGACGAGCCCAATAAAAAGGACGTGCTGTTTTGGCTGGTGAACACTGGAGTCTGGTTCACCGTCAGCGTGAAGTTTTGCGTGGCATTGGGGGCAACCCCGTTCGCCGCCGTAATCGTGATCGGGTACACGGCGCCGGTGCCGGGCCCTGGCGTTCCGCTCAATACCCCTGCGGCGCTCAAGGTCACCCCAGCCGGTAGAGCGCTTGTCGTACTAAACGTCGGCACCGGGAAGCCTGTCGCTGTTGCCGTGAACGTGCCCAGCGAGCCCGCCGTAAACGTGGTGCTGGTTCCGCTAGTGAACGTCGGAGCTAAATCCACATTCAGCGTGAAGCTCTGTGTGGGACTGGTGCCTATGCCGTTGGATGCGGTGATGGTAATGGGGTAGCTGGCTTGCGTCCCAGCCCCCGGCGTTCCGCTCAATACTCCCGCCGAGGACAAGGTCACGCCAGCCGGTAGCATGCTCGTCGTAGTAAACGTCGGTGCTGGGAAGCCAGATGCCGTCACCTGGAAGTTGCCAAGCGAGCCGACCACAAAGGACGTGCTGGTTCCGCTGGTGAACACGGGAGTCTGGTTCACGGTCAGCGTGAAGTTTTGCGTGGCATTGGGGGCTTGCCCGTTTGCGGCCGTAATCGTGATCGCGTACACGCCGCCGGAAGTGGCTCCCGGCGTCCCGCTCAATACCCCAGCGGCGGTCAAGGTCACGCCAGCCGGTAGCATGCTCGTCGTAGTAAACGTCGGCGCCGGGAAGCCGGATGCCGTTGCCGTGAACGTGCCAGCCGTGCCTGCCGTAAACGTGGCGCTGGTTCCGCTGGTGAACGTCGGAGCTAAGTCCACATTCAGCGTGAGGTTCGCCGTCGCGGTATGGCCTGCGGCGTCCGTCACCGTAACCATAACATTGAAGGAACCGCTCTGGGTCGGCGTCCCCGAGAGCATGCCAGCGGAGCTCAACGTCAGTCCTGTCGGGAGACCTGTCGCCGTCCACATGAAAGGCGCGGTTCCGTTCGCGGCGGTCAATGTGGCACCGGCGTAAACGGAGTTGATCGTCCCCGTGACCAACTGGCCCGAAGTAGTCGTCACGCTAAACTGCGGCGGCGTCGCGGGAGTCGGCGCGCAACCAGCCACAAAAAGAGCTGCGACAATGGCGGGGATCATGAGGGCCCGAAATGGGAGACTACGACCCAAGCGGAAAGAACTGGACGTCACGGCGATCCTCAATTCCGGGCAAATCGAGGTTCCAGTGGTCGGAGAATGGACTAAGCCTGAAACCCAGGCCCGAGATAATCTTAAAAAAATATAAAAGAACGCGGCCATCTTACGCCGGAGTGTGAAAATGTCAATGCACTACCAAGTAAAATTTGTGCACCATGTGCTACCGTCACCGCAATTTCGTGGTATAATAATGGAGTAACGACTGTAAATCCGGCGTTCGGGGTAACAGGCCGTTCCCCTGTATTGACTTACCGTCGCCCGGCGGAGGTTCACCATGTCAAGCCCGCCCCGTGACCCATTCTCCTCCGTTACGCAGATTCTCTCCGAGTCGAGTCTGAAGCCGCAGCAAATTTTCGCCGAATTGGAGCATTTTCGGCGCAATGTCACGGTCATGTTCACGGACATTAAGGGCTCGACGTCGTATTTTGAAAAGCACGGGGACATTGCCGGGCTGCTGATGGTGCACGAGTGCAATAACCTGCTCCGGCAGTGTGTCGAGCGGCACAAAGGCCGGTTCATCAAAACCATCGGCGACGCGATCATGGCCATATTCGAGACGCCGCCAGATGCCGTGCGCTCGGCGATCGATATGCAGGAATCGATCCTGCAGGTCAATGGGGCCAAACCGGAAAGCGACCGCGTGACCATACGCATCGGGCTGCACTACGGCACCGCCATCGTAAAAACCAGCGATCTTTTTGGGGATGCCGTCAACGTCGCTTCTCGCGTGGAAAGCCATGCACAGCCGGAGCAGATCCTGATTTCCGATAGCGTGCATGCTGAAGTGGCTGGGAGTTCCGAATTCCGCATTCGTCACTTCGGCCGCTTTGAGCTGAAGGGCAAGGCCGAGAGCCGCGACCTGTACACGGTGGTGTGGAAGAAGGAAGAGGCGTTGGAAGATATGCAGTTCGGCGCCGGTACGATGGTTCTCGGCCCGAGCGCCGGCTTTTGTCTCCCGGCGTTTAAGCTGCAGCAATTGCGGCAGGACGGCACGGTGGGGGCAGAGCGCGTGCTGAACTCGGGAACGCTGGTGATTGGCAGCCAGATCGGAGATTTTCTAATTTCCGGCGATCCCTCGATAGCGGCATCCCATATCCGCATCTCCCTCGAGAATGGACAACTGTTCGTAGAGGACCTGAGCGAAGGCGCAGGAGTGTATGTGCGCTTGCAGGCAACGTACACGCTCAAAAATGGGGACGAGATTATCACCGGCAATCAGCGCTTCCGTTTCCAAGAACAGGAAACCGCGTTGATGACCGCAGCAGCCACAGGAACGACCATTGCCGATATGTCGAAAATGCTTAACCAGCAGGTGGCCGAACTGGTCATAGAATCGGCCGATGGAACGGTCCGTCGATTTCCGCTTACGGAGGAGTCGATGACCTGGGGCCGCAGCAAAGGAACGCACGTTTTTCCCGAGGACCAGTTCCTGAGCCGTGCGCACGCGCGCGTCTATCAGCGCGGAGAGGATTTTTTCCTGGAAGACCTGGACAGCCGTAATGGCACGTACGTGCGGGTACGCGGCAAAGTGACGGTATCCGTCGGAACCAGAATTCGCATAGGCGGGCAAATTATTCGCGTGATGATGCAGTAATCGCGGATAAACTTCGGGGCGGACGGCAAAAGCAGACCTCGGCAACGTAGCAATTCGCGTTTTTCTTATCGAGCGTCACGTAGAAATTCCCTAAACTCAGACTTCCACGCCACACCACTGGATTGCTGCCGGAGGCTTTGCGCGGCCGAGAGGCTACACAATTTCTCACCTTTACTAGAGCGGTACGTGATTCTGGCCTTCTTGGGTAGATTCTTGGATTCCCGGAAACAGACGAACGGGGGGCGGGTGGGGGGACTTATTAGTACGCGTCTGCCGAATAAGGGAAAGGTTTTGCATGAAAAATAAACAGGATTTAAATAAGCTTTGATTATTCAAGCTTATCCGTGTGGCCATGACATTGCTCTTAACACATTGACTTTTTGCGAGGTTAGGAGAGGTTTCGAATGTCCATGGTTAATACAAATTTCCGTATAAAAATGGCCGGCCAGCTGCTTTTGCTGCTCGCTCTATTCCTGACAATCGCTTGGCCGGCTTCAGCGGATACCTATACGGTGACCGTGGCAACGGGCTCGATAACCGGGACCTCTGGCTCGCTCGATTTCCAGTTCAATCCAGGTCCGTTCTCCACGCAGCTGGCCAACCTCCAAATCCTAGATTTCACATCGGATGGGACCCTGGCGGGTGCTCCATCTCCATTCTTGACAGGCGATGTCAGCGGAACATTGCCAGGGACAGTCACGTTCGACAATTTGGGCGGCCTCAACGACTACTTCACTGATTTCACGTTCGGGTCGACGCTTTCGTTCGAGGTCAGCCTATTCGGACCGGCAGTGACCTCACCCGACGGGATCTCCACCTCGGGAAGCGCGTTTGCGTTCAGCATGTTCTCCGACGCCGCAGGTACGATCCCTGTGCTTACGAGCGATACCGTCAACGGGTTCGCCGCCACGGTGGACGTAAATCTCGACGGGACGACGATGGTCAACAACTCCTCCAGCGCGACCACTGTGAGCCCGGTCGTGAGCGCTCCAGAACCAAGCAGCATCTTGCAAATGGAGCTAGGTTTGGCCGGCCTTCTCTTGATGGGGGCATTCCGCCGGAGGTTATTTGCGCTTACTTAATTTTCCGTGGGGCGAGGTTCGCGGCGCATAGCGTAGTTATTGTTCCATAACCAAGAAGTCCAATCGTTTACCATATTGTTACTTGACAGGGAAAGAAAACGGACCTACCGTGCGCGGTTCGAGCTTCGCCACTCCATACATTACGCTTGCGCCCCTTCGTAACCCAAAAGCCGAGCGTCGCCGAATGGCGGACACCTGTTTTGGACGCGGCATGAGGCTGTACCCGCCCAGCACGCAGAGGAACGGTTGATGTCGAGGTGACCAATGCTTTCGAGAAATCCCGCCATCGCAAACAGCAGAGTCAACGCATTTCGTAAATTGGCATGGCTGGCGCTCCTGGCAGCGCTATGCATGCCCGGCGCAGTCCTGGCGCAGGTCCCGACCTTCAATATCCTGACCGCAGCGGGCCAGGGAGTTGCCGGGGCTAACTTCGGACTCCCGATGGGAGTGGCGGTTGATGGGCTGGGAAGCATCTACGTGGCGGACACCACCAACTGCGTCATTTGGAAGATTTCCGGCGGGGTTACCACGGTGTTAGCCGGGATCGACCAAAATTGCGCACCGGCACCGAATTACGGGAACCTGACGCCCACCATCCCTCCGGGGCAGCTATCGCCCCCGGTCGACGTGGCGGCTTGCGGCGGGAATGTATATTTCGCGACGCATGGGTACGATGGGATCAATCTCCCGATTCCACCCGGCGTGCCCTTGCCACCGAACCCGATACCAAACGCCAGCGGCCAAATCTACGAGGTCGATTCGAACAACAACTTGACGCAGCTAAACATGCCCCCGGCGCAAGGCAGGGAGAAAATCACTCCATTGTTTCCGGTGGCGATCGCGTGCGATTCCGGTGGAAACGTATACCTCAGCTCTTACTCCTGGGGATTGGATGGGGTGCTGACGGGACAAGTCGATGAAATCATGAACGGCAGCGGCACCATCCAGAACTGGATGACCGCATTTGACACTATATATTCCGGACTGGCGGTGGGAAAAACCGGAAATGTTTACGCGCTCGCCGCGCACTGGGCTGAAGATTGGTTTGGTCCGGTAAACTATACCTCCGGCGAACTTGTGCAACTGACCGGCGGTAGCAATGAAATCTTGATCGGCGGAGTCGGCGTGCTGCCAAATATTGGGCGCCTGGCGTTGGACGCTCAGGGCAACTTTTACATCTCCCAGGGGTCGCTGGTGGACTATGTCCCATCGTTGGGGGGATCTGAGACAACAATTGTCGGACTCGTCACGTCGCAATATCCAGAGGGGCAACCTGGCTACAACGGCGACGATATGGCGGCAACCTTAGCGGAACTGAACACCCCGGAAGGCCTGGCGTTGGATGCCTCCGGAGATGTGTTCATTGCGGATGCGCTCAATGGACGGGTGCGCGAGCTTGAGAATCTGCAGCCGCTCGTGACTGCGTTCCCGCCTGTTCTCAAGCCTCTTGGGGTGTGTTCTCCCTTGGGCAACCAGCAGTATGCCGTGAATTCAGCCACCAACGACTTCTTTTGCGTTACGGGTCCCAACACCATCGACGTTCTGGGGAATCGACTGAATCCGAAAGTGGAAAGCATCGAAGCGATCATTCCGATTGGGAATGGCAGCTCCACCGGACCTTCGACGCTCACGCTGATCGTCGACCCATTGCGGAATCTTGTGTATGTCAACAACCCCGCGGACGGCAACGTTTACGTCGTGGATGGCGCAACCTACAAGGTGATGGGCAGCGTTGCGATCAACAATCCAAATGCGTCGTTACTGGCCATTGATCTGGGCTTAAATCAGATTTATGTCGGAGGCCCCATCAGCACCTCTGTAAGCGCGCTCAAGGGAGCCAGCGGCACGGGGCCATCGTTCACGGCGCCAGTGTTGTTGTCAAATGTCGGCTATCCCGCGATCTTTATCGATTCGCTCGGAGTCGATCCCAACACCCACAATGTATACGGCGTTTGCAATGCGTGCATAGACCTCGGAGGGATTGGTCTGTCAGACGAAGGTTTGATCATCATCAATGGCGTCGCACAACCAGGCCGTCCAGCACTGAACGCGACGAGCGAGCTGTTTCCCGGCAACGAACCGGTACTCTCGCCCGACTTCGTTGCGGCCTCTTTGGCGGTGGACCCACTTACGGGTTCCCCCATTATTGCCGGTGCGGCCTCAATCGACCCGCGGTTATCACAAACTTATAGCGTTTTCGACTTCAACCCCGATCTCCGGTCTTACAAGCCACATGCGTTCAATTTTCCACCCATCTCGGTATCGCTGGATCCAAGGAGCCGAGTCTTTTATGTGACGGACGCGGACGGAAACCCCAGTGATCCGGCCTCAAACGTTGCGATGCTCCTTGGGATGGATAAACAGCTGGCGGATTCCACGTTAACGGCCGTGACCATTCCAACCAACCCGGCGCTGGTGAGTTCGTCGCAGGTGTATGACGTGCAACCCGACACGAATAGCTTCGCGGCCTACATCTGGGCGTCCACTGTGCCAGCCGCGGGCGGCGCGCCGCAATCCGCCATTGAAGTGTGGGATGGCGCGACGCAGCAATTGCTGCCGGAGACGGTGCCGATTCCCAATAACGGCGGGGGACGCCTGGCGGTGAACTCATCGAATCACTCTGTCTGGGTGATCGACAATGTGAACGCCCAACTCTACAACATCAACGGCCCGGCATTCACGACCCTCCTGCCGCCCACTTTCTCGCCCGCGGCCGGACCGGAACTACCGGGCACGAAAATTACCATCTCGCCGAGCGTCCCTGGTGACACCGTGTACTACACGACGGACGGAACAGTCCCCAGCCCGACCAACGGTACAGCCTGCAGCCCCTGCCAGGTGACCGTGAATCCAGTCGGAGGCGCGACCACCATTGAGGCAATCGAGATAGGGTCGGGAACGGTTCCCAGCTCCGTAGTGGCCGCAACCTATACGGCACAGCAGGTGACATCGACTGTAGTCGTGCTGAGCCAGACCAGCGTCGCCGGAGGGATTCCTGTATCCGCCACGGCAACGGTTACACCCACGGTAGGCCCCAGCGCTACAGGGACGGTGACCTTCACTGCTGCCCTGAATACCACAACTTCTACGCTGTGCTCCGGGGTGCCCGTTGTGAATAACCAGGCCACCTGCGTTTTCAGTCAGACATCCAAGGGTTCTTATACGATTGCAGCCACTTATTCCGGCGATGCATTCAATGCGAGCAGCTTTGGAAGCGAGTTACTGGCCG
>Ga0207007_1242_pt1 | contig 13310 bp, 3 predicted proteins | sample Alteio_BWMinCont_85_FD_153487 | JGI IMG/M metagenome (GOLD analysis project Ga0207007, IMG submission 153487) | Enriched cells from forest soil in Barre Woods Harvard Forest LTER site, Petersham, Massachusetts, United States -... | ecosystem: Environmental > Terrestrial > Soil > Temperate forest >...
TTTCGGGCGGATGCAGCCTGCAAAAGCTCACCATTGTATATATTGATTCCGTCTGGCTCACACAAATCATCAAGGGCTACCCCGGAAAAATACCCAGAAAAAACTTCGCCCTGGCCGGAATGGGCAGTCCCTTAAAATTATGATCAGAAGACGTATGAAGATTATACCTTGCGAGACGGTAAGCCCCGGCTGCCGTTATTGTAAATGCTATAAAACCAAACACCGGGATGTCATAAAAATACACCCAATCCAAAAATGCCGCATGTGTTTTAATAAGCAAAATATAAGCGATCAGTCCGGGCGCTAGTCCAAAACTCACCATGTCTGCCAATGAATCCAATTGAGCCCCTAAGGCCGATTCCGCTTTGAGCAATTTGGCAGCCATACCATCCAGCAAATCGGCAATGGCAGCAATAAATATCATCCACCCGGCCAGGACAAGGTCACCTGACAGGCAGGCCATCACAGCAGCAAACCCGCAAAACAGGTTTGCAAAGGTGAGTAGATTAGGTATCCGTTTTTCTATGGGGTACATGGGGGTGGATATTTTTGTTCAAAATTACGATTTAGGCGGCGAGAATTGGTAACATTTCGAAAGTTGTCAATTCTTGTTCCGGATTACTGTCCCAACTAATTCTTTAATCTACACGTATCTCATATTGGATTCATATTGAATTTTTGTATCTTTGAGGATGTTTGTAATTTTTTTCACTCCAGACTAAAAAAGGCAATCTTGAAAAGGCGAGTCCTTGTAACCATATCGCAAAATAGCTTCCGCGATGGAAGAAAGGTTTGCTTTGCAGTATTATTGCTGTGTATGTTGTTAACAGCAAGCCAGTCTTATGCACAGTTATCAGGTGCTTATACCATCGGGCCCTTTAATGCAAACTATCCTTCTTTTGGTGCGGCTGTAAGTGATTTAACCACGAAAGGTGTGAGTTCGCCTGTTACGTTTAACGTTGCTGCCGGAACTTATAATGAAGCCATTACTATCGGCCCTATTACAGGAGCGTCATCAAAAAACACGATCTCTTTTGTCGGTTCAGGCCAGGCCAGTTGTATCATTGAAAACACGAACCCGGTTCTGTACTTTAACAAGGGCTGCTCTTATGTTAGTTTCAGTCATTTCGCTATCAATAATACCGGTTCTACCCAGGCCGTATATGCCTATTACTGTAGTTATTGCTCGGTTCTCAATTGTGAACTAAGCGCTACTAATACTGTTACAAACATGCAGGTGTTGTACGATGATTTTACCACGCATTTTACAGTAAACAATAACCGAATTTCAGGGGGATATTTTGGAGTGGATATATTTAGTACCGGTGGAAGTGTTCAATATACAAATGGGGTATATACCAACAACAAGTTTGTGAATTACAGTTATTACGGCTGCTATGCTTTTTCATCAAACCAGAATATTTATACAGGTAACGTTTTTGACTCTGCGGCTACAGGTGGCAGCTACGGTTTTGTTTCGCTTTATGAGAGCGGGGCTATATACAACTCCAACCAAGTTATTGCTCCGGGACTGTTTTATCCTTTCCTGGCATATTATCCAAACTATTATAGCTCGTCAGGTTCTTTTACGGTTGAAAACAATTTCTTTTCGAACTTTCAGTATTACACCTATTTTTACCTGTACTATTGTTCCAATATTTTAATAGCGCACAATTCCATATATGGCAGTACTGGAAACTCGCCTTTGTATATGGATATCTATTATTGTTCCCCGAGTATCAACATCCTCAGCAACATTATCTATGGCGGTGGAACAGACCCTGTTATAAACCTTAATGTTTCCGGTAGTTCTTTCCCTGACCCTTTTGGGGAGATTGACGGCAATGCTTATGTAAATCCATTGGGAGGCCCCATTGCTTATACAAATGGAACGACCTATGGAACCCTGGGCGCCTATAAGACTGCGATGGCGGGTTTCGTTTACAAATCAGCTTATAACGGACTGAAAAACTCCTTTGAGACCTTTTCAACCAATTATTTGCCAACGTTTATTAATCCACCTCAAAATCTCCGTATAAGTCAGAGCGCCATTGCCCCGTCCGGGGTATATGCAGGTATCAATGTTGATATTGACGGAAACCCGAGATGCAAGCTTTTTCCAACAGCCGGAGCAGTAGAATCAACCTTTGGCAAGAACACGCCACCGGTTTCTAAATTTACTTTACCCACAACCATTTATCCGGGCTCACCAACGTACGTATATTCAACTGTAAATTCCGGTGATCCGATCCTGAGCCATTGGTATGTAAACGGGGTTCATGTAAGTGATTCATCGGCCTTATTGTCAAGCGCTTTTGTAAAAGGATCTAATTGTGTGAAATTGATTGTTGTTTCCTGCGGCGGTACCGATTCATCTACGCAATGCATCACCGTCACGGCACCCACTGCGGTCCCAAATTCAGATTTTTTGGCAGACAAGAACTCCATACAATCAGGCAATGTGGTTTCGTTTGAAGACCTGAGTACCAATGGCCCCACAAGTTGGGTATGGACAGTGATGCCTGATTCTGTTCTTGCAGGTGGCCAGATTATTCCGGCCATCGAATATGTTTTTGGAAACAACAACACCCAAAACCCAAAAATAAAGTTTCTCACTGGTGGGAAATTCACGGTTTGCCTTACGGCATTCAATGCTTTGGGCAGAGGGAATAACAGGTGTAAAACGAATTATATCAGCGTAGTTACCTCGGCTAATTTATCAAATATCCCCCTGAATATCAGTAGTGCGCAGGGTTATCTTTATGACAATGGCGGCCCCAATGGCGTTTATACTTATGATCCGGGCAACGGCTATAAAGAAACAGCTTTGATAGCGCCCTGTGCTGACAGTGTTTACCTGACCCTCAGCCAGTTTGACCTGTATTGCGGATATGATTTTTTGAGGATATACTCGGGGAAAGATAATAAAGGCACACCGTTATGGGACAGCAGGTGCAGTAACGCCGGATATTCAAATCTTGGGCCTGGATATACAGGAGGCCAGGCTTTTACCTGCGGGTACCAATGCATGCCAAACATCAGCCCGCCTGATACTTTTAAGGCGAAAAATTCGATGTATATCGAAATGGTTTGCTACCTGGCTTATCATAGCCAGGGTTTTGCGGCATCCTGGTGGAGCAAGCCGAGGGTTGATACCAAACCCGTAGTTTCTTTTACAACATCTGATGCGGGAGATTCTATATGTGCTGGTGGAACAATGACTTTTTACAATAAGACTACAACAAGTCCAACCGATTCGGCAACCTTTTTATGGGACCTTGATGGAGATATCGCTGACGGTTTTGAATGTGTTGGAACCTGTGCAAGCACATTATGGCCTTATTTCCTGCCGGGCCAGGTTACAGTGACACTCATTGCCACAAATTGCGGAGGGTCTGATACCACAAGTCAAACCATTACAGTGTTTAATCCACCCAAACCCAAATCAGCATTTTCTGCAAACAATTTGACTCCAACTACAAACGATATTGTTTTTCTCACGTCCAATGTGGTGCAGTGTGTGGATGATTATTTATGGACGGTCACCAAATCCAACACAGGAAGTCAATCCGCTGTTACTTATGTCAATGGCACGGGTAACCTGTACGAGAATCCTGAGATCAATATTTCTGACACGGGTTATTTCACTGTCGTTCTTGATGTTTCTAATGCGACAGGCAGCAACATTCTCACGAAGTCTAAATACCTTTTTGTAAGGAACGCGTATTGTACGCCAAGTGTAAAGACTGTTTTGCCGGGAATAGGCATATCAAAAGTGGAATTTGCGGGCATAAATGATTCCTCGTTGCAGGCTTCCCAGGATTATACAAATTTCGCCAACAATTATGGGCTAAGTGGATCTGTTGCACAGGGCGCTCCTTATCTTCTAAGTATTTCAAGGGATTCCACTCTTGTCTTTGATGCCATCAACCGCGATGTATATATTGACTGGAACCAGGATGGAAGTTTCACAGGGCCGGGAGAAATAGTTGCCCAGGATTCCAATTCCACATCAGTTACATTTACCAAAACCATCACGGTGCCTAAAACAGCGAAACTTGGCGCAACCATCATGCGCGTGGCCACAAACCTCAGTATCTACAGCAATAAGCCATGTGGCCCGAATGAATTCGGCCAGTACCAGGACTTCCGCATTTATGTAACACCTTATAATATTCTGCCTGTCATAACATTAAAAGGAGCTTCCGGACTTAAGGATACTATTTATCTCGAACAGGGCAATTCTTTTATTGACCCGGGTTACACAGCCTCTTCTCTTTTATATGGCAACCTGACAAAAAAGGTAGTCCGCGTATCGAAACAATTAAATAACTCTTTTAAAGATACATTCAATTCCCTGGTACCGGGTGTATATCTTTTCAGCTATAATGTTACCGATTCAGTTGGAAACAAGGCTGTTACACAATACCGTGTCGTAAGGCTGACTCCTGACAAGACACCGCCAGCATTGATCGTAGCTCTTCCTGACACCATATATGTTGAAGTGAATGCCAGGAAGCATCCTGCCATGCCGAAAGTTATCAGCGCGAATGACCTTGTGGATGGGAATTTGTATGCCAGTGTGGTGATTGACAGTGCCATTGTGCAGTATAATGTGGTAGGGGTGTATAAAGTCTCTTACTCTGTTTCTGATATCAGCGGCAATGATACAGTTGTGTACAGGTATGTGGACGTGATTGATACCGTAAAACCAGTGATGACGCTGGCTGGGTCTTCTCCGCAGAAACTGGAGGTTTACCACTCCTGGATTGACAGCGGGGTCAATATTTCGGATGTATATTATACCCAGGCGCAACTGGAGCCATTTGTGAAGCAAACCAATAATATAGATACGGCACTTCTTGGCTCTTATACGGTTACCTATAGCCTCACCGATCCATCAAACAACAAGGCAGTGCCGGTTTCCAGAATTGTAAAAGTGGTTGACACTATTCGGCCTGTTTTAACGCTTAATCCACCCAATACAGATACGGTGGATATAAATTCCCAATATGCCGATCCTGGTGCTACTGTCACAGATAATTACGATAAAGTTTCGGATATTGCCTTCACAAAAGGAGGTTCCTACTACACCAGTTTTCCGAAGGGAATTGCGACAGATACAGGCATTTATGCGATCGTTTATGTCGCCACAGATAAGTCAGGAAACAGGGGTACCATCTCCCGGAAAGTTAAAGTTTATGACCGCACAGTTCCTGTGATTCACCTTATAGGAGATGTAACTGTGAATGTTTGCCGCTGGTTTAAATATGTAGATGCCGGATATACGGTTCATGATGATTTTGACCCGGTAAACACTTTAAAAATAGAAACTTTCGGCAGCTATTTTCAACAAGGAGGTACCTCTGAGCCAGGGGTTTATGATATCTTTTACAGGGCTACCGATAAGTCAGGAAACACAAGCCAATCTGAAACAAGGAAAATAAATGTAAAACCAGAGACCGACATCACTTGCCTTAACGGCATCGAACCAGGTATCGGTCTTGATAGATCCATATCCATCTATCCAAATCCCAATCCCGGCATTTTCACCATAAATGCAGCCCTTTCACCTGGACAAAATGTAAAAATGACCGTTACAGATGTGTTTGGGAGGCAGGTCGCAGTTGTCCAGGATGGACAACTTTTTGCCAATAGTTTCAGGGTTGACCTGGGTACGCAAGCAAGCGGGATTTATTTCCTTAACATTATATCTGGAAACCAATCTGTTACAAAGCGGATCGAAATCGCGAAGTAAAAGAGACGTGTTAAAATCCCACATAGCCAACATTATTTCCACCAGGTCTCTGAACAAATGTTCAGCGTTTGGGGCAGACTTCAAAAAAAACTCTAACTTTTTGAACGTCAATTAGAAATTTTATATAAACTTGCATCGTTTAATTACGAACAGGGAAAGGATAGGAAAGGAAAGGAATACGGGGTGTCGGGCAATTCAGCGAGTATCTTCAGAATGCACCTCTTGTTTTTTCAGCTTTAGGGACAAATCGTTTCGTATTTAATTTTTTTAAGAAAGGAATGTAAGATTTTGGTCTGGTGGGCATATTTTGCCCTTGTCTAAGGTATTATTGGTGAACAATTTAAAAACATAATTTTAGGAACCGGTTTGATTTGAACCTGTAAGAATTACCGTATTGGTGATGATTGCAGGGTTTCTGTTAGCCTACCTTTGGTGAGTTATAGGTAAATCTTTCAATATAATTATTTTAACTTTTTTTATGAACATGCAAAACCATTTATTTACAAAACTGAGAGGAAAGCCGGGTTATTCCGGTTTTCGAGGGGTGCTCGCAGCCATGCTGCTTGGGGTACTCTTATTTGCTTCGGGCGCGAAAGCGACCGGACTCTCCGGTACCTACACGATCGATGCGTCGGGTTCCGGAAATTACACCACATTTAAGGCCGCTGTGTCGGACCTTAACAACTATGGCGTTTCAGGCGCTGTGGTTTTCAATGTGACTGCGACCACATACTCCGAAACGGTGAGTGTGCCTTCAGTCACGGGAGCATCTGCTAGCAATACCATCACTTTTCATGGCCAGGGACGTGGCAACACCATCCTGAGCTCAAGTGGTTCAACAGTAGCAGTGAAGGCTTATACCATCTTTGATGGAATGGGCATTGTGAGTACAGGTTCGGGATCAACCGTATTCAATGCCTCCAACTCCCAAAGCTGCTCCGTTACCAATTGTAATATCACAGGTGCCGTAGGTACTTCTGGTTACAATATCTATTGTCCATCTCAAAACAGCTTCACAGTTTATAACTGTCAGTGTTATGGCGGTGGATATTGTTTATATACCTCCGGGTCTGTAAACAGTGGCAATTCGACTTATGGCCTTTTGCGCTGTACCCACAACCGCTTTTCAAATTTCAGCGGTGGTTCTTATGGTATGTATGACTTAGAAACTTACAAAGACAGTATTGCTTTCAACACTTTTGACTCTTCAATAAGCCCTTCTTCAATGGCTTATATGTTGCTTACGGAAGAATGCTGCGGTTTTGTATGGTGGGGCAATAAATGCTACGCCTCTTCAGAAGACGGGATGCTTTTTGTAGAGCAGGATTACTACCAGATATCAGGACACCCAACCCAGTCTTATAACTGCAACAACTGGTATATTATCACCAATAACTCATCTTCAAACTACCTTGGTATTATCGAAGAAGAAGAAGATGATGCGAACTATACTTTTGCAAATAATACGATTTATAACTATGGTGCCCTTGATTACCCGATAGAATTTATTGGTTACGCCACTACAAACATAGTTTTTGCGAATAACATCTTTTACAATACCTTCAGCAGTACCATTTATGCCGTACTCATTGAGTTTGAAAGCGGTACAACGGTGAAACTGTTTGATGGCAACGATATTTACTGGTCAGCAGGTGGCGGCCCATATTTTTACAATGGTTCCACGTCTGTTGTTTACTCCACTTATTCCGCTTATAAGAGCGCTATGAATGCACAGGGATGGGAACTCAGCGGAACCAACGTTGCGCCTCCTTTTGTAAACCTTAACTACCCTGCGGATCTGCACATGTCAACTTCAAAAGCAGCTCCTAAAGGCGTGGCTGACGGCATAAAAACCGATATTGATGGCAAGGGAAGGTTCCCAACGCCTACAGCAGGTGCCTGCGAATCTTATTACGGTGTTGTAAACAACAACGCTGGTGTTACTGCAGTTATCAGCCCTGTGGCTTCATGCCCTGGTAGTGCAACTGTAACGGTACAGGTTTCCAACCTTGGATTGAACGCGATCACAGGTGGTACCATTGCATGGACCTGGAACGGCGCAGCTCAAACTGCTGTAGCATATACCACGCCTATCGCATTATATGGTACAACCACAGTAACCCTTGGTACAGTAACCCTCGTATCAGGTGTGGCCAATGTGTTAAAAGCATGGCCTACCCAAACAAATGGCATCGCCAATGCAGGTGGCCCTAATGACACCCTGAATGCGCCGGGCATATTAGCAGCGTTGCAGGCAGGTGTTTATACCATTGACGGTACCAAGGCCACAGGCGGCAAGAACTTTAAATCATTTACTGCCGCAGTTACGGCCCTGAACGCAGGGGTATGCGGTGGCGGTGTGGTATTTAATGTGAGTGCAGCTACCTATACCGAGGCTGTTGCAGTCGGGCCTACTTTCGGCGCTTCTGCATCCAATACCATTACCTTTAATGGTTCGGGCAGGACCAAGACCACGCTGACCAGTTCGGGTGCGACTTTAACCCTTACCGGTTCCAGCTATGTCACTTTCAACAATATGACCATCAGCACCACCAGCACTTCTGCCAGTGATGTTACAGATGGCAATACGAAGAAATGCCGCTTTATCAGCGACAACCTGACCATGCCGCTTTATTCAAGCAATGGTTCCGGATCTGTTTTAAAATCAGCCAGTTCTACCGGTTTGGTTGTGAGTGCTTGCCGTTTCAATGGTGGCTATTATTCATTGACTGTCAGTGGTACCGGTGACAGTATCTTACATAACAGGTTTATCAACGGAGGATATACGCCATTGTATTGCAGTGGAACTACAGGCAATGTGTACCAGTACAATGTAGTAGACTCTATGGCCGATGCAAGTCCTTATCAGGGGCTTTATTCATCAGCAGAATCAGGAGCTACTTATGACGGGAACTATTTCAACTTCCGCACCGCAGCAGGTGTACCTGTATATGCATCTTATTCGCCTTTGTATTTATATCAGCCTAACAGTAGTGCAACATTTGTAGGTAGCAGTACTACACCAATGCCTTATGTTTTCACGAACAACATTTTCCAGGGCAGTGGTGAATATGGCTGGTACATTTATGCATACCAAAACCATGGTCCTCTTGTATTTGCATTTAATACGATTAGTGTCTTAGCTCCGGCATCAGGTACCTGCTATTATGGGATTTTGGGCGAATGGTATTATAACAATTCAAGTAACAGCAATTCCCCTGATATATTTTTGAACAATATCATATCTATTGCAGGCGCTATAGATTATGATCTTTATGATTATGAATATTCACAGTTTTTTGCATCAGGCATTTCAAACTGGGACAATGGCGATACCTTGAAAGACGGTAACGATTATATCATAAACTCTGCGGGAGCCAGCGCAGCCGTGTATACTTATAGCGGTACGATGTCACTTGCTACATACCTCGGCAGTTATTGCCCGGGCTTAAACTATGAGCGTCATGGTTATAACAGTGTGGTTCCGAACTTCCTGAACCCACTTGGTAACCTGTACCTTGATACAACGCATTCAGCGCCAACTGGCGTACCTTTCTGTACACCAGGTAGTAACAGTTATATCAGTTTCGCAGGTGTTAACCATGATATTACCGGGAGGGCCCGTTGTCTTGGGTTCCCTACCATTGGAGCTTATGAAGACCCATTTGGCAAAGCGCCAAAAGCAACCAAGGTGTTCGTACCTACCTCAGGTGTGTACCCTGGTTCTCCAGCTACCATTTATCAAAGCCACGTAACAGGCGACCCTGCTACTTATGTTTGGTATATCATCAATGGCAATTACAGCACTTTCCATGCCATCAGCACCAGTGTTGACCTGTATTACAGTGGCTGGACCCTTGGCAGCAACACCGTGAAACTTGTAACCCAGTCATGTAACGGAGCTGACTCTGCTACAGTGGTTTTCAATGTAGCTGCACCTACTGCAGTACCGGTGACAGATTTTATCGCAAGTGCAAATACCATTCAGCAAAACACTTCGGTATTGTTTACCGATCTTAGTACGAATGGCCCTACCAAATGGTTGTGGCAGATCACTCCTGACTCCATTACCGTTGGTACCACAAAAATGCCAACGACTACCCAGTACAACAATAACCTGAACACGACACAGAACCCTTCTGTATTGTTCTATTATCCAGGTTTTTACCAGGTATGTCTTACTGCATATAACGGCCTTGGCAAAGGCGCCACCGATTGCAAACCAAACTATATCCAGGTAGTACCGGCCACCAACCTTGGCAGCACAGCCCAGACAGTGACCACCTCTACCGGTTATATATTTGACAATGGCGGTCCTGCCAATCCTTATGCAAGTATTGGCGCGCCATATATCCAGCAAGTTCTTATCCAACCATGTGCCGACAGTATTTATTTAACATTCAGCCAGTTTGACACCAAGTGCGGAACTGACTTTGTAAAACTGTTCAATGGCCCTACAAGTGCATCGCCACAGTTAGGCAAATGCAGCAGTGCAGCATTGGTTGGCAACGGTTATGGCCCAGGCTTTAACGGTGGCCCAACCAACGTAGGTTGCGCTTCTTACTGTATCCCGAACGTGAACAGGCCTGATACCTTCAAAGCAGGCAAAACGATGTTGCTTACCATGGATTGCTACACAGGTGGCGCCCCAGGATTTGCAGCGTACTATTGGGTAAAACCAAGTACGGACAAGAAAGTGGTTCCATCGTTCAGGACAGCTTCAGGAAGCGATTCAGTATGTGCCAACCAACTGGTGGCCTATACGAACACTACGACGATCAACCCTGCAGACCCGCCATCATTTGAGTGGGACCTGAACGGTGATATCGCAGACGGGTTTGAGTGTGTAGGTGTATGCGGAACCCAGGGCGGACCAGTGGTATCGTATCCATATTTCCTTCCGGGCGTAGTACCTATTACGCTTATCGCCATCAATTGCGGCGGAGCAGATACATTTGTTCAGAACATTACTGTGATCAGTCCTCCAAAACCGGTTGCAGGTTTCAGCGCAAGCATCCTGGCGCCAACCACTACAGATGTAGATGTACTTACCTCTACGACCGTACAGTGTGTTGACGATTACAAATGGACGATCACTGCATCAGCAGGATCAGTTGGCGGCGCAGCCCCACTTTTTGTGAACGGGACCAGCAATACATCAGCAAGTCCGAACCTGACTTTCAATGACACGGGCTATTATGACGTGACCCTGTATGTTGACAACGCAGCTGCTACCCAAAGCAACACGATCACCAGGACCAGGTACATCCACGTACGTAACCCATATTGTCAGCCGGCAGTGGCCCAGCTTAGCTCAGGCATTGGTATATACCAGGTTGTATTCAATACGATCAACAATTATACCCAGCCACAGGCAGCCCAGGGATACTATGACTTCACCCAGAATGCAGCCCTGAGCACGAACATCGCTGTTGGTGCATCGTATAACCTTACCGTGGCAAGGGATGCAAAGAGTATCTACAGCCCGATCAACAGGGATGCCTATATTGACTGGAACGAAGACGGCTACTTTACAGGTGCAGGTGAAAACGTATTGAAAGATTCGAATTCAACAAGCCAGAGCTATACAGCTAAGGTAGTTGTACCTACAAGTGCAAAAATCGGTGCCACAGTACTTCGTATCGCAACGAACCTGTACCTGTACCCGAACGTACCATGCGGACCGAACCAGTTTGGTGAATTCCAGGATTACAGGATTTATGTAACCCCATACAACATTGTTCCTGTTATTACATTGACAGGTGTAAGCACCCTACAGGACACGATCGTTGTAGAGCAAGGTTACCCATATACAGAACCTGGTTATGCAGCATCATCATACCTGTATGGTGACATCACCAAGAGCGTTGTAGTAACCTCCAAGATCGTTGGCGGCAGTTCAGCCTACAACAACCTGGTACCGGGCACCTATGTGTTCAGCTATAATGTATCAGATGCAGCAACCCCACCAAACAAAGCAGTGACCAAATACAGGGTAGTAAGGATCACACCAGACAAGACCCCACCTGCTTTGGTAGTAAACGGCCCTGATACGGTTTACTTTGAAGTAAGCAAGACCCCATATGGCCCGTTGAGCAAACTGTACCCATCGGTAAAGAGCGCGTATGACCTTGTAGACGGTAATTTGGCCGGAAGTGTGTTCATTGACACATCCCTGGTACAAACGACAGTAGTTGGTGTATATCCTGTTACCTATACCTCACAGGACATCAGCGGGAATAAGTCAATCACAAGGCGTTATATCGATGTGATAGACACGATCAGGCCGGTATTGACCCTGAACCCTACAAACCCGATGAACCAGGAGGTTTATGTACCGTTTGTAGATCCGGGTGTTACGATCACCATTCCGAATGGATACCTGACCGTTGCCTCTGTAAAACGTTATTTACATACCACGAGCAATGTAGATGATTCACTTTTGGGCACGTACAAAGTGACTTATACGTTGACCGATACCTTTGGCAATGTTGCAAAACCGGTAACAAGGATTGTAAATGTTGTAGACCAGATCGCACCTGTTCTGACCCTGATAGGTCCATCACATGACAGTGTTGAGGTACTCAATACATACGTTGACCGTGGATACAATGTATCTGATAATTATACCAAGACGGCAAGCATCAAAATAACGACAAGTGGAACGTTTGTAACCAAATTCTCTAAGAATTATGCAAATGCACTTGGTGGAGGCCGTGACAGTATCATTCCTCCATATTCAGGGGCAGCGGCACTTGGAATTGATTACAGGCTTACATACACAGCGACAGACCTTTCAGGCAACTCGTCAAGTGCAACAAGGTTCATTGAAGTTTATGACAATGTAAACCCTACCATTACACTTTCGGGTCCTGAAGACGTTAACGTGTGCCGTTGGTTCCCGTATGTTGACCTTGGATACACAGTGTCAGATAACTTCAGTGATTCTGCACACATCAAGGTGTACCAATCAGGTAGTTTCCTTACCCAGGGCACAAACCTTGGCAATCAGACAGTCAGTTTGACCTATGTTGCAAGAGACCAGGCAGGTAATACTTCAGCACCGACAACACGTAACATTTATGTAGAACCATCAGGAGCATTCGGATGTACTTCAGGTATTGAGCCAGGCCTTGGCCTTGACAAATACATCTCTATCTTCCCGAACCCAAGTACGGGTATCTTCAACATCAATGCGAACCTGCCAACAGAGCAGAATGTACGCATGAGTGTAGTGAACATGCTTGGCCAGGAAATGATGGTGATACACGATGGCAGTTTGTCAAACAACAACTTCAGGGTTGACATGAGCAACCAGGCAAGTGGTGTTTACTTCCTGAAAATAGTTACCAACAACCAGACCCTCACCAAGAGGATTGAAGTTGCGAAATAAATAATAACGATGTAGGGGCCGGGTTTACCCCCGCCCTGTATATCCATAATGATAAAACCCCGTTCCTTAATTGGAACGGGGTTTTTTATGTTATAGGTGTCAGGAGTAAGGAATCAGGGGTCAGGAAATGCAGGAAAATGTAGGGTCGGGGCTTGCCCC
>Ga0207007_1243_pt1 | contig 13280 bp, 9 predicted proteins | sample Alteio_BWMinCont_85_FD_153487 | JGI IMG/M metagenome (GOLD analysis project Ga0207007, IMG submission 153487) | Enriched cells from forest soil in Barre Woods Harvard Forest LTER site, Petersham, Massachusetts, United States -... | ecosystem: Environmental > Terrestrial > Soil > Temperate forest >...
TGCAATGGAGAGAGACTTTCGATCTTCACTGAAAGCCGCGACTACATCGAGCGGATAGGTCGGACTGCCAGGATTGACTGCCGGCTGGTCGCCGCCGGCCGGGAAGGCAGGCTTCGGTTGGGGAGAGTCGCCCGTGACCTCGACGGGGATGGTGCCGAAGTGATCGCGGTACATCTTGAAAAGCGTGCCCGTGGGGTTGAGGATTGCCTCGGTGCGGTTGGAACTCATCGTTGCAGTCGCAAAGGTCAAGGCGCCCATCTGGAAAATGTCGGAGTGGCGGAACATCTCATGGGACGCCCACGCGTAGGCCGGCACTGTCCTGTACAAGTTGGGGCCGCCGCCGAAGTAGGCCCACTCATCAATGGCAATCGGGACCGGCTTGGCGCGCAACGCAGGGATTCGCTGCAGATACTCCTGGTAATGTTCATACTTCGCTCGGACCTGCACTGCCGGAGCGCGCTGCCACTCGATGAACGAAAGTGGCGGATCGATGGGCACCTTCTTTTGCAGCTTCATATCAGTGTGCTGTGTGCCCGACGCATAGTAGTGCTCGCTGACCATATCGATGTTGTCGAGACAGTTAAGCAGCAACTGGCCGGTCCAGTCGGCGGAGGATAGATAGTCAGGCACATACTGGCCGTTGATGCGACGCGCTTGATCTGCGCCCTCCATCACATCGGGCATTGCGCCGCCGGCAATCAGTTTGATGGAAGGATCCACCTTGCGCATCTCTTTGGCGAAGAGGTTATGTTTAAGCTCGAATTGCGGTAGCGACATGGATCCCATCTGGTAGTCGCCCCACGGTTCATTGCCTACGCCCCAGAACTTCACGCCGTACGGCTGAGGATGTCCATTCTCGGCTCGCCATTTGCCCATGGACGTTGTAGCCGCGCCGTTCGTGTATTCGACCAGCTCGCGTGCCGACCATGCATCGCCGAAGCCCGCGTTCACCGTGATGTAGGGATCGACGCCAAGGAGGCGGCAAAGCGTGAGAAACTCGTCGGTGCCTACGTCATTCGGCTGCACTGCCGACCACACCGGATCGAAGATGGGCGGCCGCTTGTCAATGTCGCCTACTCCATAGCGCCATTCGTACGAGGAAACGAAATTCCCGCCCGGAAACCGCAGCACGCCGAAGCGCAACTGTTTGAGCGCGGCAATCACCTCGGCGCGGAATCCGTCCACATTGTCCGCAGGCATCAATGAAACTGTGCCCACGTGCAATGAACCCGTCCCTGTGCCCGTGATCTCAAGCGTCGTGTCATCGCTGTCTGCCAATGCAGTAAAGCGCAACGGAAACTTCCGGTAGGCGGAGCCGAGTTGCCGGATGGTGATGACCTGACGATCGGCAGTTTCCTTTCCCCAGATGAGTGCAACCTTGACGACCGCGCCGGGATTGCTGGCCAGGATGATGCGTCCTGTGTAGGCCTTGCCTTTTCGAACAGAGATACCCGACTCGCTCAGCCCATGCGCTTCCTTCGCGTCCAGCTTGATGAGCGGGGTGTGCTCACCGGTGTATGGAGAGTCTGTATCCATCGTGACGACGCTATCGCCGCCGACGGGCGCCCACCAACGCGTAGGAGTCCGCCGAAACCGTGGATTGCCTCCAGCATTGGCAATCACCGGCGGCGGTGTGGGCGCACTGGAGGCCACCGGATAGAAAAACTTGCGATCCGTCAGGATCTCAGCCCACACGCCGTTATTCACGATATCTCCGCCGTGCTCGAGAAACTGCCCATAGATGTTCTTGGAGATAGGCGCGCCCGTCTTCGGCGCGTCAATCGTCGCGCTGATCGAGTGCGGCTGAGAGAACGCCACCGATGACACTAACACTGCAGTCAGCAGCAACAACTTCGAACTGGCGCTCGCGCGTAAAACAAGGTCAACCTTCCGGAGAGCTCCGGCATTCCACCGGCTCGTTGCAGAAACAGACCCTTGTAAATTATGAACCCCGAAATCTAAGCGAAGCATGTATCCCCCGACGCACTCCTAAGCAAACGTTTACTACCTCTTGCCGCAACTGCCACATTGCAAATCGTCGCTGATCCTACAAAACGGAACCACACGACTATATAAAGGACTTGGTGAAGAAAACAAGCTAAAAAATCGCTTTATTCTGGCACGTCCGCTGGTATAGGATTCCATCGCTTCAATCTCCGCCGGTACAGGAGCGGTGAAAATCTTTCCGGAATGCGTAGGTGCATGATGCGAAGCATCGGAATTGTCTTGTTGTTGAGTGCGAGCCTTTGCTTTGCCCAGGGCTCGAGTGACTTCAAGCCAGCCTCATCCAACGTTCTCGACGCCCAGTTTCCACAGGTCGATAGCAACTCACGCGTCCAGATTCGCTTTAAGGCGCCCGATGCGACAAAGGTGCGGGTCAATTTCTGGGGCGGCGAGAAAGCCGACATGGAGAAGCAGGCGGATGGGTTCTGGACGTTCACGACAAAATCCATGGCGCCCGGCCTTCATTACTACACTGTTGTCGTCGATGGCGCCGAATTCAGCGATCCCGGAAGCACGGCCTACTTTGGAGGCAGCAAATGGGCGAGCGCGGTGGAAGTCCCCGAAGCGGGCGTCGACTATTATCTGCCCAAGGACGTGCCGCATGGTCAGGTGCGCCAGATTTGGTATCACTCCAGCGTGACTGGCACCTGGCGCGATGCATTCATTTACCTACCGCCAGATTACGACGCGTCAAAGGTACACTATCCAGTCCTCTACCTCCAACACGGCGGAGGCGAGGATGAGACCGGATGGACCCGTCAGGGCAAGGCGAACTTCATCCTCGACAACCTGATTGCCAGCGGCAACACCAAACCGATGATCGTCGTCATGGCGAATGGCTATGCGACTCCTGCCGGCTATGTCGTTCCCGACATGACGGGGAAACCCTTCGGTTCGCCTGAGTTCGTGAAAGTGATGCAGGAGCGGATGGGTGCTTTCGAAGACGACGTGACCCAGGCGCTGATCCCATTTGTCGATAAGACATTCCGCACTATTCCCGATCGCGATCACCGCGCTATGGCCGGACTCTCGATGGGTGGAATGGAGACGTTCCAGGTGACCTTTGATCACCTCGACCTTTTCTCCTACATCGGCGGGTTCAGCGGCGCAGGCAATCCTTTCCTGACGGGTGCCAAGTTCGACGTCAGGACCGCGTACAACGGGGCTCTGGCCGATCCGTCCGCATTCGCAAAGCGCGTGCACCTGCTGTGGATCGGCGTGGGCACGAATGAGCCCGAACGCATGAAGTCTGGATTGGAAAGCCTGCATACTGCGCTAGACGAAGGAAAGGTTCAGCACATCTTTTATGAGCCGCCCGGTACAGACCATGAATGGCAGACCTGGCGGCGGGACCTGAAAGATTTCGCCCCGCGGCTGTTTCAGCCGGCTAACGCCTCTCGATAGCAGGCCCGAGGCTCATTGCCCACCAGCAATGAGTCCGGTTACCTTGCTCGCCATAACCGCGCTGAATCGTTTAACGACGGGCGAAGGAATCCATGCAAAGAAGACAGTTCTGCAAATCCTTGGCGATGACGGCCACGTCGACGGCGCTACTCTCTTACGCCCGGAGATCGGCCGCCGGTCAATCCGACTCGCCGTCAGGGTTCAATCAATACGCGCAGGACTACGCTGCCTTCTGTGCGCTGCCGCCAGAGGAGAGAGTCTTTTACAGAGTGGCGGAGGACAAGATCGTCGAGACAAAACTGGACGAGTCCAACTGGCAGCAGCCGGCCTGGAATTACAGCCCGGCGCCATCGCAGATCGCTGGGGGCATGTGGGACGACGTGCCGCTGGCTTCGCCGATTCCTAATCTTTCTGGGGACGGTCCCTTCAAACCCACGTGGGATTCATTGCTCGAATACGAGGCACCGGACTGGTATCGCGACGCGAAGTTCGGGATCTGGGCTCATTGGAGCCCGCAGTGCGTGGCCGAAGCCGGAGACTGGTACGCACGCAATATCTACGTCGAGGGGCAGCGCCAGTACAAGTATCACGTCGATCATTACGGGACGGCATCGCGCTTCGGATACAAAGAGCTCTGCGCGCAACGGACGCTGCTCAACTGGGACCCCGACGAGTTGATCACGCGCTACAAGAGGGCCGGAGCCAGAATCTTCGTTGCGCTCGCCAATCATCATTGCAACTTCGACGCATGGGATTCAAAGCACCACCCGTGGAATTCAGCAGCCATTGGTCCCCACCGGGATGTAGTCGGTACATGGGCTGCCGCGGCTCGCAAGCAAGGAATGCGATTCGGCGTGACCGTGCATCAGGCCAGGAACTGGTGGTGGTTTCAGCCCTCACACGGCGCAGATAAATCGGGACCGCTGGCCGGCGTTCCGTACGATGGCGCTCTTACTGAGGCGCAAGGCAAGGGACAGTGGTGGCAGGGGCTCGATCCGCAGCGCCTCTACGGTGTGAAACACCCAGGCGATGCGTTACCGGATGTTTCCTAACTGAAGAACTTCTACGATCGAACCCGCGATTTGATCGATCAGCACAATCCCGATCTTCTCTACTTCGACGACTCGCTCCTTCCGCTCGGCTGGGCTGGCATGAACATCGGCGCGTATTTCTACAACAACAGCCTGAAGAGGAACGGTGGCAAGATGGACGCGGTCCTGAACGTCAAAGATGTCCCGGACCGGCTTGTCAAAGCGGTTGTTGCCGACTATGAGCGTGGCTTGACCGCCGACATCATGAAGTATCCGTGGCAGTCGGAAACCTGCATCGGCGCCTGGCACTACCTGCGTTTCCTGTATGAGAAGCCGGGCGAATACGGCGGCTATCAAAATCCAAGAGAAGTGATTCACTGGCTCATTGATACCGTGAGCAAGAACGGCACGTTCATTCTCAACGTGCCCGGCAGGCCGGACGGGACCATCGACAGTAAAGAGATTGCAGTGATTGATGGCGTGACCTCCTGGATGGAGGTCAACGGCCAAGCCATCTATGAGACGCGCCCCTGGAAGATCTCCGGCGAAGGTCCCAATATGGTCAAGGCCGGTTCGTTCCAGGGCGAGAGCGTCAACAAGCTTGGTGAAAAGGACATTCGCTTTACTCGCAACAAGGCGAACAACGTTGTCTACGCCATCGTGCTCGGCTGGCCCGCAGAGCCGTTTCTAGTAAGTTCGCTGGGATTGTCGGCAGCGATCAGCCCGGGCAAGATTACCCGCGTCGAACTCCTGGGAACCGGCGCAAGTATTGATTGGAAACAGCGGGCAGACGCTCTTCGCGTAGAACTGCCAAAAAACTATCACCCCAAAGCGGATTACGCAGCCGCTCTTAAACTGAGTCTGTCGTGAGAGCATACGAATCTCCTTCTTACCTGCACGGATGAACTCATGAATCGTCGCACGTTTCTTATTTCGTCGGGTGCCGCTAGTGTCGGAACCCTGCTCCCGGCGCCTGCTATTGGCAATACTGCGGAGACGGACTTTGCGGAAAGGTTCTCCTGGAATACCGGTAAACTTCAGTTTGAGTTTTCTGTTGCGGAAGGGCGGCTCCGACAGCATCTGCTTCTGCCCGTAGGTGTCAAGTCTCCTCGCGAATCGCTGCAGTGGGCGGGCGTCGAGTCAGCCCTTTTGTGCACCGGCGAAGATTCGCCAGATTCCGGAATGAGGCAGTCTGCCGGATCTCCCGGGCAGCGCCTGAAGTTTGTCGCAAAGGATGAGCGCCGAAGCAATCGAGGAAACAATCTGACCCTACGGCATTCAGATGCCGACCTACATCTGGATCTTGAGTCCCACTACGAAGCATTCGATGGCCTGCCCGTCGTTCGACGGCATGTGGAGATTGTCAATACGGGTGCGGAGCCGGTTGGTATCGAGTATCTCAGTTCGGCTATGCTCCACGCTCTGGCTGATCCAGTCCACTATGATCGCGAACTGAGAATCTGGCTCGCTTACAACAGTTGGATGGCGGAAGGCCAGTGGCACAGCTTTCGCCCATCGGAGCTAGGATTCGTCGAGAACATGCGCACAAGTTGGTCCCAGGCATCAGCCGCGAGTGTCGGAAGCTGGTCCACGGAGAAATATCTTCCGATGGCAGTCGTCGAGAACACTAAACTCGGCGTCGCATGGTTTTGGCAGATCGAACATAACGGCTCATGGTACTGGGAAGTCTCAAACCTCGCGGAGAGAGGCATCCGAGCCTCCGACGTTTATGCCTATCTCGGCGGACCAGATCAACTCCACTCCCAGGCATGGAAGAATCTGGCTCCCGGTAAGACCTACTCCACGGTGCCTGTCGCGATCGGCTGTGTTCGCGGCGGATTTCAAGAGGCGGTGCAGGCGCTGACGAGTTACCGAGAGCAGATTTGCGTTCGGAAGCGGCCCGCACAGCATATCGCCTGCCCGGTCATTTTCAACGACTACATGAATTGCCTCTGGGGCGATCCGACCGAAGAGAAAGAGCTTCCTCTCATCGATGCTGCCGCTGAAGCTGGATGCGAGTACTTCGTGATCGATGCCGGCTGGTACGCGGAGCGAAACGAGGACTGGTCGTCGACAGTCGGGGCTTGGCAGCCATCGAAGACACGATGGCCGCGCGGAATCCGTTTCGTCCTTGATCGGGTTCGCGAAAGGGGAATGGTTCCGGGCCTTTGGCTCGAGCCGGAAGTGGCGGGAAAACACTCTACGCTTGCGGAGAAGCCTGATAGCTGGTTCTTCCTGCGGCATGGTCAGAGGGTCATTAAGAACTCTCGCCTTCTCCTCGATTTCCGCAATCCCGAAGTGCGCAGCTATCTCGATGGTGTCGTCCAACGACTGGTGACCGAATACGGCGTCGGCTACATCAAGATGGATTACAACACCGATACGCTCGAAGGCACCAGCCTGAATGCCGACAGCTTAGGCCAAGGGCTGCTCGAACATAACCGCGCCATTCTCAACTGGCTCGATGGCCTACTTGATCGCTATCCCGAACTCGTCATCGAAAACTGCGGAAGCGGCGGCGGCCGCCGCATGGATTAGGGCATGATCTCGCACACACAACTTCAGTCCTGCACCGACCAGGAGGAGTATCTTCGCCTTCCAGCGATCGCGACGGCGCCTCTGCAGGAGTAGCCCCCTCCCAGCTCGCGCTTTGGTCCTATCCTCGTCAGGGTGCCGATGCTGACCAAGCCAGCTTCAACATGGTGACCGCAATGCTTCTGCGCATCCATCAGAGTGGACATCTGGCCCGTCTCGATGCGCAGGCAGCGGCTCAGGTGAAAGAAGGTATCCGCGTCTATAAGGAGATCATCCGCGAGCACATTCCGGATGCTGTGCCGTTTTATCCACTGGGCATGCCCGATGTCACAAAGGCAACGAAGCCCGTCGCTCTCGGCATACGATCGCCGAATCGCTCTTTTCTTGCGGTCTGGCGAATTGATGGGGATGCGGAAGTTCGTGTGCCGCAGGCAACGCGCGCAGAAATTCTTTACCCCAAGGATCTCGGAATTGTTATCCATTCATCCGGTGAAGAGTGCACAGTGACTTTCCCCAGACCGCGGATGGGATGCATTCTCTCTTCATAAAACCCGGCATGCTTAGGCGCAGAGCTGTTCAAGTCGGCCACTGAGGATTCAAGAAGAGCATGCGCCCCCATTTTAAACGGTATTTCGTGGAACAGCGATGGGCCCCGAGCGGTCAAAGAGGTTTAGCGATGAAAACTCTGAAGTCGGTTTGGAGAACCTTAGTATGCGAGTTCGCACGCGCACTTCGGGCAGCGTAACGGCGAAGTTCTGCCCGACGGTTCTCTCCAAACCTAAACGTTGCCTGGATGAGTGACTGGGCGACCGACAAGCGAATCCAGAGTGGATGGTCCCCGCTGGTTGTAAACTTCGATCCGATTCTTTCCCTGCTGCTTCGCCCGGTACATGGCCTCGTCTGCGAAATTCATCAGGGTGTCCACACTTTCGCCTTCACCCGAAAAGGTGAGGACTCCGATACTGACGGTGACCCGCACCGCCTTTCCATCGATCAGGAGTGGTTCGGCAAGTACCGCCACCAGCTTAGCGGCCACCTGCTCGGCCTTCTCCGCTTGGTCAAGATCGGTAAGCAGAATCACAAATTCATCTCCCCCGATCCGGGCCACTGTGTCTGTGGCACGTACGGATCCGCTGAGACGCGCTGCAACTTCTCTGAGCACTGCGTCGCCTGCCTTATGGCCCATGGCATCGTTGATCTCCTTGAACCCATCTAAGTCAGCCATCAACAGCCCGAGATGGCCGTTGAAACGGCGAACCCGCTGGATAGCAGTCGAGAATCTATCGTTCAAAAGAATGCGATTGGGTAAGTCGGTCAGAGCATCGTGTTCGGATAAGTGACGTAGCCGCTCCTGGCTGGTGCGCAGTTCCTTCGTTCTACTCTTGACCAAATGTCGAAGAATGCTAATCCAGGCGAGACAAATCGCGACTAACAACCCGATCGCTCCGAAGGATTCCCATGTGTGTTGCGGCGTCCACCAGGAGGGTGCTCGGAGCACAGCGATGTCATCGGAATCCCGCAGCAGTATCTTCACGGACTCAGGCCGCACAATGCCATCGCCAATGCCGATCGAAAAGGTGTTCACCTCAGTGCTGCAGATTCCGGTTATGCGCAGAAGACTTCCATCTTTCCATCTCTCGGAGACGCTTTGCGGAATCTCGCGGGGCAGAATCGCCGAGAACAGAACGCCGTTGGCCTGCATTACGAGTCTTGAATCAGGTGAAGTGGAGTCGCGACCAACCAATTCGGCCTCAATCTCGACCAGTTTGCCGTCAAAATCGTCCTTGAGAGTACGATCGGCAGCCACCGAGATGGGTTGAACGGGAAGGTCAGACGGGTGCAAAGGGCGGAAGAAGGCGTATTCCAAGGTCGGTTTGAAAAAACGAATGGCGGGGAAGCCAACAATATCCACGAGCGATCCGACTGGAGCCCGCGTGGCCTGGGTGGCCTGCATACATAGTGAGGAATCGTGATCCCGTATGCAAAGCAGACGTCCGGGCCAGTCCAGCGTGACCGTGCCCAGGATGTGCACCTGATGCACGACACTTGCATCAGGCGAGAAGCGGAACATGTCCAGAACAGAGATGGGCGCCTGGCCGAACGGATCGGGGGGCGCGGGCTCAAGCACTCGCACCTGACTTATCGATGGGAAGAACAGATGCACGGCTACCATCTGGCGGCGCTGGTTGAAGGCGGGTGCAGTGTTCGCCGTGAGCTGTATCAGGGAGTCTACGAGCCGGTCATAGTCGACTCCCGCCTCGGGCACAGTCACAGCCCCGAAGCTTCCTCCTTTGGCCGCGATGACCAGGGAGACAATATTTGGCTCCCGGTGGATGGATCTCACGCGGCCCACCACCTGAATCCAATCCGTGTCGTAGACTCCGGAAGCCAGATCGTCCACGGTTACCCTGCGCGGATTCCCTGGCAGACCCGGATGGCCAACAGTTCTGATCTGACTTGCCTCGACGATCGAAGCGTAGTCTCCGGGGCCAGTATCGCCGGCGATCTCGACAAGATCTCCAGGGCGAATGGGGAGAACGGGGAGCCTGGGTACCGACACAAACACACAACCGGAATGATCGCAAACAAAGACAACGCCCCGTCTCGGATCGACGTAAGGATCGTAGAATGTCAGTACCGCGCGAAGCCGCACGGGATAATGGTGCGCTGCCTCCTGGGGAGCCATGTTGTGGATGGCCTGAGCGCTTGTCACATTCGGCAGCCCCGAGGCGTGAAGCCACACGGATTGGCAGGCCGAGGATACGGCCGCCAGGAGCAGGGCAAATCCCGCCCCTCCCAGTTTCGGCGTGCCACGAATCCATGGTTTCTGCAACTCCGGCCTTTCTTTGCCAAATCCCATTGTGGAACCGCTCGGTCGATCCGAAATCGACCCAACTCTATACATCGTCACATAGAAGAGAGAAATTCAGTCGATTGGCCTGCTTCCGGTCGCGCAGATCTGCCCTGTCTAACGAGGCGAACCCTTTTCCGCCACGTCGCTGCTCGCCTACAATCCTTCGGGCATAATCCTCATCTTTCGCGAAGACAATTGGTCCGCTTACGATGACATCTACACAAAACAGAAGGGTTCGGAGCACGTGATGATGTCTGATCGTCCTTACAGTGGTGTCGAACCATGATTTGAGAGCACGAGGAAGCAAGATTCATCCGAGGCGAAGTACAAGGCCAGCGGCAGCAACTTCCTCGGCTTCTCCCAGGCCGGTTGAACGGCACACGCGCGATCATCTCTCCGAAGCCGGCCTTCTGTTTGCGCGCATGCAGCGTCTTAATACATAGGAAGCAAAGACGAACGCCATGACGAGAATCGGATCCAATTTATCCCAGGTACTGCCACCGCCATTCAGTTGTGAATAGAACGCGAGTAAAAGATCGATCGCGATACCGGCGTAAACCCACTCAGTCAATCGAGGCACCTTGGGAATCAGAAGGCCCACGCCACCTAGGATGTGGGTCACGCCAATCAGGGGGATTATATAGAGCGGGTATCCGAGCTGCTGATTGGCGATCCTCCATTCGCCGGGGTCGTGAATTAGATATAACCTTCCGAAGTACACCCAGATGACGGCTACAAGGCCGGTTACTACCATCGCGGCTATTCGAGTTGCTCGACCTGCCCGCGCGGGTTTATCTATTGTGTGTTCAGCTTTCATATTAAAAGCGATCCTCCTCTTGGTGGTTTAAATGTCTTAAATCGTCGTGCAATGGGCCGGCTCTTGCACGCGGCTGAAATCAACGCGCTGTATGGGCGGGACGGCCTTTCGCCGGGGCGAACCGGACGATCAGCCGTCCGGTTCCACCCGTTGCACCCAAGACAAGAACTTTCATGTTTAACCTCGATCTTTCCTGACGTCAGCGCCGCAGTTCTCAAGGAACCGGGCTGATGCTGCTTGCCCGGGATCTACGCCTTGACGGCGTTCTGTGCAGCCGCAAACACATCGCGTGCGGGCGTCGAACCCGCTACGTGCTCCGTACCCGTGATTCCGAGGTCCATCCATCCCGCGTTAATGGCCTCAAACATTTCTTCGGCAGGTCCAGTGTGGCCCTTCGGGATGCCGAACTGCTCGAACGCTTTTGCCCAGCCTGCACGCGGGACCGCAAAGGCCTTTACGTCGAGTGTCAGGACTTCACCCAACTGTCCGGCCACTTCATCCGCGCTTACCGTCGAACCCATCTCGATGACGCGATGCCCTGACCACGCCGGCCCGGTCAGAAGCATTGCCACCTCTGCGCCGATGTCGTCGGTCGCGACCATTGTCGATTTCCGGTTTGTAGGGTTGTAGAAGACCGGTAGTGTTCCGCCCTGGGCGGCCTGTAAACCGTAAAGAAAGTTTTCGAAAAAGCCGCCTGCGCGCACAAATGCGACCGGATATGGCAGGCTGTGAAAACCTTGCTCCAAGAGTGATAAACCCGTGATATTCCCCACCCCACTTGTTCTATTCGCGCCCATCGACGAGAGCGCTACCACCCGCGGGGACACTACCTTGGTGAATGCCTCAACATAGTTCGCAATCACGCCCTTTGCTTCTCTGTAGTCAGGCGAGGGTGCCCATATAACTGGCAACATAACAAACGCGCCCTCAACACCTTTGAGCGCCGCTGCTATGGCTGTCGCATCGTTCCAGTCTCCATCCACCAACTCCACGCCCTGGTCTGCCCACTTCGCTGCTTTCTCGCGATTGCGTACAAGTGCTCGCACCTGTTTGCCTTCCTTCAGCAGATGCCGCGCGGTGGCGCCGCCAACTTTTCCAGTAATGCCCATGACTAGATACATGTTCGTTTTCTCCTTTTGCCTCGTATTTGGCCGCCGATCCAAATGGGCGACCTGACCATTAGAGGCCTTTACTAACCATCGGTTGCAAATTAATCTCTGGTTTTCAACGCATGGTTATAAATTAACAATTGGTCGTACAATTCGCAAAAAGGAGCTAAGCTATTGAAGTGACATCGACATCACCGAGTCGCCGGCTAGAGCGCAAGGAGAGGTTGCGGGGCGAAATCCTTGCGGCTGCCAGCAAAATGTTTGCCGATCGCGGTTACGAAGCCGTGACGCTTCGCGAGATAGCTAAAGAAATCGGCTATACGCACGCCGTGATCTATCAGCATTTCCCCGACAAATGGCATATTCTTGCCGAGTTAAGCCGCGAGACGATCGCGCTGATGGTTCAGAACTTCGACGCGATTGCCGCTAAACATCTTTCACCGAAAGAGCGTCTTTTTGCGACTTCACGCGGCCTGATTCAATTCTGTGTTGCCCATCCACAACAGTTCCGTAACGTCTTCTTCGGACCTGAGAACCGCGACGGCATCCGCGCTGGACAATATATCAACGACATTGGCGCGCCATTGTTCGGACGTTTCGTGCAACTCTTCTTCGATGTTGCCAAGGATGAGGGGCTGCCAAATAGGGTTGACATGGTGGTAGCTCACACCGAAGAAGAGTTGCACGAAACGTCCGAACAATGGCGCGCCAATGTCGTTGACATGGTGGTAGCTCACACCTGGTGGTTTACGATCTTTGGCCTCGCCACACTCATGGTCATCCAAGGGGTTGTGCCTGACTTGCCTGACCAGGCTCTCGTGGTCGAGCAAACGATCGCCACGCTTTGGGCGGGCGTTCAGGCTGTTCCGCGATTGCCGAAAAGCGCAATCCCTAAGAGATCCGGCCGATCCCGTGCCTCAAAGCAATAACAGCTTCTGTCTACTTAGGAGCCGGTCAAGGTACCCTCTTTGCCGCGACAACAACACTGCCGCCGCAAAGCAGCAACCTAATCAAGGCCTGACGCTCAATTCCCTTCTCTTCGTACTTCAGAGAAGATATATCCTCCTGCAGCCGCGGGCGGAGGTGATGCCGGCCAAGCAGAATGCGCAGGCCGCGGTAATGTCGTTAGTCTTCCCTACCCAGTGAACGCTGCCCGTCCGAATGGAACAATGAACCATGTATGCAGACCTCTCGCGAGAGTTGTAGGTCACCGGCATTGGAAGTTTCGCGCGTCCTGTGTGTCTCCGCTCCCGGTGTACTGCGCGTGTTTGGGATAGGCGCACAGCGGGCGGCTGCGTCCGGGAAAAGCGGCGCCGGTGGCAACCACCGACTCGGGCGCCGCGCCCTTCTCAACCCACCCAACGAGTGCGCTCAGCATGTCAAAGTGATCCAGAGACGGGCCGCCTCCGCAGTGAGCCATTCCCGGCACAAGGAACATCCGGCTCCACTCGGCAACCTTGTCCGCTCCTCCGTTCGTTGCGGCCAGCGATCTGTAATATCCGAGCGTGTCGAGCGGCGAAAACCAC
>Ga0207007_1244_pt1 | contig 13208 bp, 7 predicted proteins | sample Alteio_BWMinCont_85_FD_153487 | JGI IMG/M metagenome (GOLD analysis project Ga0207007, IMG submission 153487) | Enriched cells from forest soil in Barre Woods Harvard Forest LTER site, Petersham, Massachusetts, United States -... | ecosystem: Environmental > Terrestrial > Soil > Temperate forest >...
TCCCTTTGTGCCCTCGCTGGTGAGGTAGACGCCCGTAGCGTCTGTTGTATCGGCAGCATCCACTTTGGTGGGCCTTCCACTCGCGTCCATAAAGGTGCCGCCCTTTTCATCTGGCGATTCGAGCCAGTGGGCAACGCGCATACCGAGGAGGCCCTCCTTATCGTCGTTAAAGACGACGCGGTCGAGGGCTTTGAGCGTAACCACGAGATCAATTGTGCGGTCATGATTGCGGCGCGAGAAAATGTAGCGCGTAGTCTGATCCAGAATCGGCTGACTCTCTCCCGTTATCCAGGTCGACTCCACCACAAAGTCGCCGGTGTCGGAGCCGCTCCTGGTGGATACGATCTTTTTGAAGACAATGATGCCCATTTTGGCGCGACTCTCCGGCTTGATGGCGTCGGAGTTGTTCCAAAAGTCGAAGCCGTTGGCATTGCCATAGTTGAACCACAGGCCGGCGTGGTGCGGGTGGTCAACCCGTTCCCCGGGCCGCAGCTCGAGCGGAAAGCCACGGGTGACGGTAATTCCTTCGTCATTGACGAGCGGATAGAGAACCGGCTTCTTGAGCGAATCCGGCCAGATGTAAGAAGTGAAGGGCTGACCGTCAATAGTGATGTCGACGCGGCGGTGGGCTTTGTCGGGAACCACCTGAACGCCTCTGGAGGCTGAGGCGGCAACCTCTGGAACGGTGAGTAGCATGGCAGCGACGACAAACCCCGACACTTTCATGCTACGCATATACCTTGCCCCCCACCATGACTTGCTGGGTCTTGTCGTCGAAGGTCACCTTCTGGCCCGTCTGGATGGCGGCAACGTTCATACACAGCGCGATGGAATGACTGTATCCGGCTTCGATAGGCGCGTTGGGCGTTTTGCGGGAACGGACGCACTCCATCCAGTTGCGCATGTTGGCCGAGGTTTGTGGATCGCTGTGGGTGTCAGCATCGGTCGAGACGGACTCAACCTTTTCGACGAGCGAAAAACTGGAAAGCAGGTTGGGCTTCATTCCCATCTCGGCGGCGGAACGGGCGGAAAGGCCGCCGGCGGGGGTCACAGTTTGCTTGTCCATGTCGATCATGCCGCCGTTGGAGTAGTAAAGCTCCTTGACGCCTCCGGCGGAGTTAGTGAATCGCGAAGTATATTGCACCTGGAAGCCCTTTGTAAGATCGTCGAGCGGGCCGTAGTCGAAGACGGCCGTCATCGTGTCCCAGTTCTGGCGGCCGTCCTTCCACAGATAGATGCCACCATTGGCAACCACGCTGCGCGGATGGGGAAGACCTGTGAACCAATGCACCGTGTCGATCTGGTGTACGAGCCACTGATCCGGAATACCGGATGAATAAGGCCAAAAGAGACGGAACTCGAGATACTTGCGCGCATCGAATGGCTCATGCGGCCGATTGAGCAAATAACGCTTCCAGTCCGTGTCCTGCTCCTTCAATAGCGGCACGACGTCAGGGCGGCGCCATCGGCCCGGTTGATTGACATTCCATGTCATTTCCACCATCACGATGTCGCCGAACTGGCCTGACTTGATGTATTCGGCGGCTTTTTGATAGCTCGGCGTGCTGCGGCGCTGCGTTCCGACCTGAACGATTTTGCCGGTTTTTTTGACGGCGGCAAGAAACTTGCGGGCGTCGTCCATCGTATGAGCGGTCGGCTTTTCAACATAGGCATCGCGGCCCGCGTTTACGGCTTCAACACCGTGGAGTGCGTGTTGGAAGTCGGCAGTGGCAACCAGGACCGCATCGACATCCTTGCGCGCGTAGAGTTCCTCGTTGTTGCGAACCACGTCCACAGGGCTTCCGCTGAGCTTCTGGACGTAGGCTGCGCCTTCTTCCCGGCGGCGGTTCCAGAGGTCGGAAATGGCGACGAACTCGAAGTTCATCTCCTTGGCGTGCTGAAGGAAGGCGGGAATCAGGGCCTGCTTCATGCGATCGCCGCATCCGACCACGCCCACCTTGACAAGATCATTTGCGCCCAGGATGGCGGCGTAGCTCGAGGCGTTCCACGAGACGGCGGCAGCTGCAACAACAGCACCGCTACCCTTCACAAAATCCCTGCGGTTCGTGTCCTTGACCACCATGTTTCTCCTTGATCGTTTGCCTGCTTGATTTAGATTTAGATGCGAATTTGGAAGGCGCCAATTATGTGTTGAGACGCCGACCTGAACAAGTTGAAGAGCCTCGGCTGAAGACATGAAATCCCGCTCAAAGATCGGACAGTGTCATCCGAGCATTCTATTCCGCTCGAGGAGGCATTGGATCCCATCGCGTAACGCTATCTCCGGTAGGCGGTGTCGTCTTCAGCCGGCCACGCATCTGCTGGGCTCTGAACAACAGCTTCGAAACCATTCACCACGCGTTGTGGCAATGCGCCGCGTCTGCCCGTCATGCCGCGAGGGGCTCGGACTAGAAGTTGACCTTCACGCTTCCCTGGAAAACTCTGGCTTGGTTGGGTGGTGTAGACGCAGTTGAAGAGACCTGGCCAAACGTCGAGGACGTGAGGACCTGGTTCGAACCCAGCGAACCGAGACCGAAATCCGGGTGGTTCAGCACGTTGAAAGCCTCCAGGCGAAAGTCCAGAGCAAGGCTTTCGTGGATTGGAAATATTCGTGAGATCTGGGAGTCGAGCTGGAGATATGGAGGTGTCCTGAAGGCATTCCTGCCGACATTTCCGTAGGTTCCCAGTTGGGCGCATCCATTGAGGTTTGACCCGCAAGGAGCGGTAACCTGGGCGAATGCCGCCGGGTTGAGGTATTCCCGGTTTGCTTCTCCGCTGGCTTTGTTGAATTTCACCTCATGGTAGGGACTAACTCCCGGCACGCGGTTGGGGCGATCGAGGTTTACATCGGTAAGTGAATTATCCTGTCCGGAAGTTACATTGACAGCGGCGCCGGAGGTAATATGCATCAGTGGCGCGAGTTCCCAATTGTTGACGAGTAGCCGACCGGCGCGATTAAAACCATGAAAGTTGCTTTTGGCAACGATGACAACATTTTCGACGTCTCGATAATCAAAGCCGCATGGGCCGTAGTCCAATCGGGGGTTGTCAGGGTTCTCGACGGTAGTACCGGCAAGGTCTCCCTGGCCATCGGCCTCATCCAGGCATTTCGACCAGGTCCAGTTTGCTAGCAGGCTGAATGTAGACGAAAGACGATGCTGGAGCGTAGCAATCAACCCGTGATAGTTGGCCGTGCCCTGATCACCCACTAGAGACGACCCAGTGCTGCCGCCCCCGAACTGATTACCCTGCAGCGGATTTGCGACGGTGAGTGCAAAGCGTGACGCTTGGTTCTTGGTGCTGGAGCAATTTGTTCCAGCCGCGCCGGGTTTGACCGCCGCTGGACCCGTTGTAACAATGCCTGAGCAGCCCGTGCCGCCTGCTCCCCACTCTCCAGCGATGAAGACTGCGGGGCTCATCAACGTGCCGAGGGGGTCGTGCCGGGTGGTGTTGCCAATGTAATCGAGCTGCATTTGCCAGTCGTGTCTGAATTCGTGCTGGGTGCTGAGTGTCCACTGCAGGGTGTAGGCCGCGTGAAATTGGCTGGGCATCACAATGTACTGGGACTGAGCGAAGAATTGAGCTTGAGCCGGAGTAGGCACACTCGGCTGCGGAAAGGGGCTTGTGGTGATGGAGCCGACGGACCAGGGGGCGCTAAAACTGAGCGGCCCCGACGACGACGTTTGCAAGTTGCTGACGGCAGTGGCAAAAGGCGGGTTCTGCTGAACGCGCTGTCCGGTGAAGAAGTTTGGCTGATCAAATGCCAACTGGGCGCCCACGCGAAACACCGTCTTGCCGTCGCCGTATGGATCGAGCGATGCCCCGACGTTGGGAGAAAACTGCCATGGCGAATTCTGCGTGAATCCGCTGGGAACCCCCTTATCCCCATGGAACAAGATACCCGCGGGGGCATTCGGATAGATCGCGCTAACTGTGTTTGAAAGAAAGTTGGCCATGTTGAAGACGCTTCCGCGGTTGAAGTAATCGGTCGGCATGAAATTCGGGCCCCAGCGCAGGCCCGCAACAAGAGTCAACCGCTTGGTGGCATGAAATGTGTCTTGAGCGTAGAGGCTGGGGATTGGGCCACGCAACGCGTTCTGCTGCTGCTTGCTCTGTTGGAAGGCGCTCATCGTTCCTTGGAGGAAGTCCAGGCTCTGGTCTCCAATGACGCTTCCTCCGTTCGGTCCGCTGCCGCTGTATTGGCCGTTGAAGGTGAAGATGCCGTTGGATTCGTAGGCATTGCCGATGTTGAGCTGGTTTTGAACCCACTCTCCGCCTAAGGCAAGTTGGTGTTTGCTACGCACCCAGGTGATGTCGTCGTCGATGGCAAGGGTATTATCGTTGAAATGGGAAACCGAGTTGGTTCCGCCGCCGATATTGAATTTGCCTTCGGCCATTTGCAGGCCATTCTTCACGGCCTGGTAGAGATCGACGCCGATGTTACTTGAGTTGATATCGTTTGAGGCATATCCACGGTTGTTGACCCGCCTCATGATGGTGACGTGAGCGGCGTTTACGAAATTTGACGAGATGCTGTATTGGTCACCGAGTGTGAATGTCTGCACCCGCTCTATGTTTCCGGATTGAGTGGTGATCAGGATGTTTTGGTTGGAAAAGAAAGCCGGGGCCTGGTACCCGTCAATGAAGTACCGGCCGTAGAGATTGTTCTTGGTATTAATCGTGTAATCCACCCTGGTGACGAACTGGTTATCGAATGTCTCGGATGGGATGGAATAGGAAACAAGTCCGCATCCCTTTGTATCAATTGCAGGGTCGATAGGCGGCAGATACTTCTGCAGCGCCAGCGCTTGCGCGTTGAAGGTGGGAGGGGTTGGATAAATGTCGCCCGGTAACTTCGCACCAGTCAGTGGGTCGACGAGTTGGACGAATTTGCCCGACGCTTCGCAGTTGGGCCCGTCTGTTACAGAGAAATCGCCAGCCAGATTCGCCGCGGTGGGCACGAAGGCCTCGGTACTTGCCTGAGACTGATCCGCCTTCGTGCGCTGATATCCAGCAAAGGCAAACATTTTGTCGCGCTTGATCGGACCACCAAAAGTGCCACCGTATTGATTCTGGTGCAGTGTGTCCTTTGATGTGGAGTAGAAGTTGGTGGCATCGATGAAGTTATTGCGGATGAATTCAAACGCGGATCCGTGGTAGGAATTGGTTCCGGACCGAGTAACAACGTTTACATAGCCTCCGGTATGCTGCCCATCCTGCGCGCCAAGCACTGAGGACTCCACGCTGAACTCGCTGACGGCGTCAGGGAATGGGAACGGAAGGTTGCCGTTACCCATATAGTCCTGGTTATCTCCGCCATCAAGTCGCCAAAGTGTGGTGTTCCCATTGCCGCCGGCAACGGAGACCGAGATAGTTTGATAGGAGTACTTGCTTCCGGTAAAATCGCCGGCGGGCGCTGAATTGGAGCCGCCGGAAAGAGTAATCAATGCTGTCATCTGCCGGCCGTTAAGCGGCATCTCGGTCACCGCTTCATGATCGATGGTCTGCTTGAAGGAGGCATCCTCCGTCTGCAGCGAGAGGCCTTCGGCCTGGACCTCGACCCTGGTTTCCGCACTACCGACCGAGAGTTGCGCATTGATCGCGATGCTGCTGCCGACCTCGAGAACGATTCCGCTATTTACATCAGTCTTGAAGCCTGCGGCGGACACGACAAGGTCATAGGTGCCGATGGGAACACCGGGAAATGCATAAACGCCGGCCTTGTCGCTCTGGATCGTGCGCGTCACATGAGTCGACTCATTAGTTAGAGTCACTATTGCCGACGGGACTACGGCGCCAGAAGGATCCGTGACCGTTCCTTGAATGTTGCCCGTTCCGGCGATCTGCGATCTACTCTCCGTAGCGAACAGAAGCACGACTGCGAAGCCCAGAAGGGTGGCGCGGCAAGCAGCCGACCAATGAGCTTTTAAGCGCATGTGTCGCATGGAAGCCTCCAAAAATTGTCTTGCTTTTCCGGTTTCTTGGGGAAACCTGGCACTAGAGAGTGGTCCGACCACTCGAATCCGCTGAAATACTTGCAGGTGCATTCATGGCTTGTCAAGGTTTAATTGAGAATGGAATCGGCGTGCAGGGTCGGCTCTTGGCGATCAGCCTGTGAACGCCGGTACGCACAGTGGTTCGGAGGACACGGAAGGAAGATTGGTGCTTGCCAATCTCATCAATCGCTCGAGCGCGTTCGGGGAAGTGGTTGACCACCTGAAGGTTGGACAGTATTAATGCTTCGTCATGTTTGAGCCGCTTCTCGGTGTTCTACGTGGATTACTGTCGATTGTTGGGCTTGCGATGATTGCACTCGCACCAGTCTCGGAGCTATCCGCGCAAAAGTCTACCGCCCGAATGACGCGCGCGGCTCTCGATTCCGGCCATGGCGATGATATTTCCTCAAATAGGGGACGTATCCGCCTGAATCTGCTTCTTAATAGCGTCGCTTCAAAATACGAGTCAGATCGTGCCGCTGCCGTAGCGGCGATCCACACTCGCGCAGAGGCCCAGGCGCGCCAAGCAATGATTCGAAAGCGGTTGCTCTCCTTGATTGGCACACTGCCCGTGCGCACTCCTCTGAACGCCAGAATTCTTGGGGAATCGAAGGCAGATGGCTTTCGCATCCGCAAAGTCATCTTTGAGAGCCAGCCCAAATTTCCAGTGTGTGCCCTGCTTTACATTCCGGATCCCATATCCGACGGGCGGAAACATCCAGCCATACTCATAACTCCCGGTCACTATCCCACCGGCAAGGCCAGCGATTTCAACGCCGCGGCAATGTTCGCGCGTAACGGCTTCGTCGTTCTGTCCTACGATCCTATTGGTGAGGGCGAGCGTCTTCAATATCCCGACCCTTCAAATCCCGGGTCTTCACTTGCCTCTGCGCCAACGGGGGAGCACGGCGAGGCCAGCCTTCAGCCCATGCTCATTGGCGACACCTTTGCTCTGTACGTCGTCTGGGACGCGATGAGGGGCATTGATTACCTGGTCGGACTCCCCGAGGTCGATCCGCAACGTATCGGCTCATTCGGCTGCTCAGGCGGCGGAGCCATTACCGCGCTCACTGCCGCGCTGGACACGCGAATTGCCGCAATTGGCGTGGCATGCTACATCACATCATTCGATAGCTTGCTACCGTCCCTCGGCCCGCAGGATGCTGAACAGTCTACTCCGCGGTTCATCTCGTCGGGTCTTGATTTTCCCGACTTGATTGAGCTCGCCGCGCCGCGCCCTTACGCAGTCATTTCCACATATGCTGACATGTTTCCATTCGCGGGAGCCCGCGCAAGTGTCGCAGAAGCCCGCCGGTTCTATGCGTTGTTCGGCCCGGCGAGTGCAGGAATGCATAACGACAGGGCTTCCACCTCGATCCCGCCGATCCGCACCGCGCCAGCGTTGAATCCCGACACGACCAACCTCGTTGCACCGACGGCTGCGTTGCAGTTCATCACGGGCCCAGGCCGTCATGCGGCACTCGCACCGATCCTGGGTCACATCCTGAGCTTCTTCATACGCAACCTTCAGCCCGACGCCGACGCCGATCACCCCGCGCTCGCGATCTCAGTGACCCACCCAGAAAACGAACCTGATTCCGCGGCTGCCAACCTTTCCAGAGAGGACCTCCAGGTGACGTCCACGGGTCAGGTGGCGACCAGTTATCCCGACTCTGAAACGGTGTTCAGTCTCAACCGCAAACGCGCCGCGAATTTCATCTCTGCCAGACGACACACTTTGACGAGCAAGAGTCTCACTGATGCAATCCGCGAAGTGACGGCGACTGGCGCCAAGCCAGGTTCGTCAACGTTCGACGCCGCGTTACTGGTCGCTGGGACTGGACATTTGGCGCTTCCTTGCAGCGACGGCGTCGTCCTGGACGGCGACATCGCCATTCCCGCGAGTGCGGGGCGACATTCGGCGGTCATTCTTCTCGTCCCCGATTCCATTCATGGAGACGGCTCAATAGCGCACGCCAATCTATCGAAATTCGATAAGTTGGCGGCCGCCGGAAATGTTGTTGTGGCAATCACTCCACGGCCGTCGCCTCCCGGGATCGACGACATGAAATCTCCGTTGCTGGGCCCGTTTTACTTATTGAGCTTGCGTGCCGACCTGATTGGACGAACATTGGTCGGCATTCGCATCGAGGACGTGATTCGAACCGCTGACTACGTTGCCCGCCGCCCTGATGTCAATCCAGCAGATATTTCCGCCGTTGCCGGTGGGCACCTGGGGCTGGTCCTGATTCATACCGCTGTTCTTGATCGTCGGCTCAAGCGCATCGAAGTTGACCATGTCCTTGCAAGCTATCACAGCCTGCTCGATGCCCCATTGACCGTTGGAGCATCCGAAGATGTAATTCCCGGTGTTCTGCTCCACTACGACATTCCTGATTTGACGAAGGCTCTTGGGTTGCGGCTTACTCTGACCAACCCGCTCAACGGGAGCGATGACTTGAGCCAGGGCTCAGCACCCATGAATGCCTTGAACGGGAAGCGCTAGGAATATTTACGCCGTATTGCAAGGGAGCTAACGGGGAAGGCTCTGTCCGGAGTTGGTCGTCTTCAATCGCAAAGGCTTGTTCTTCGATGCACTCGCAGCTTTTCGGTCAGTTGGGCGTTCCGCGCCCTGCGCAGTTTGGGCCAATCGCAGGTGTTCCTCCATCAGCTTTCGCGCTTCGAGCGGGTTCCGGGCGCGAATTGCGCGGTAAATCTCCCGATGCATCTCCGCAGATTCCCGCAGGTCGGTCGCACGTTCCACGGTCTTGCGCCGCTTATCATACATCGACGACGTTACGGTCTCCATGATGGCTGCGAGGATCGGATTACCCGACGCCTGGGCGATGATGCGATGAAAGAGGACATCGTGAATCAGGTAGTCGGTAGGGCTGGCGAGGGCCGCGAACATCTCTGCCACTTCTTCAGCCAGCGCCGCATGATGCTCCTCTTTCCCGCGTTCCGCTGCAAGAGCGGAGAGGCTGCATTCAAGGATAATGCGTGCTTCAAACATCTGCCAGGTTTGAAAGCCATGAAGGGCACCCATCCAGCTGAGTGACGCCTTGCCGAAATCCGGTGGCCCATCGGCCACAAAGGTTCCCACGCCGTGCCGGATCTTCATCACTCCCATGGCGGCAAGGTACCCGATGCCCGTGCGAAGACTGGCGCGGCTAATCTTGAGCGATCGGGCAAATTCGCGCTCCGGAGGTATTTTGTCGCCCGGTTGCAGCACCCCCTTCTCAATCAGTGATCGAACGTGGTCGACCACATGCATCGTTCGGTGGTTGTTAGGCGAATCCTGGATACCAAGCGGCATATCGTGCATACCCTCATGCAATCTGGAAGTCCGAGCAACACGAGATTAGCATCGAACGCAACCTCCCGAAATGGAAAACCACGCAAGTCGCAAAGGAAATGCCGGCCAGTGAGAGTATATACTCGTGGTCTGACCTCCTGGTACATCGGGTCAGCACCGTAGGTATCCACCGACGGCTTGGTCGACAATAAAGATGCGAGGTTGCCGGCGGTCAGAAGGGGGCAGACTTGGATCATCGAGAATTGAAACTCAGCAAGTATTCCATTGGAACCGGCGACAGATTTGCGCATCAGGCGAAGGCGCAGTTGCAGGCTTGCATCATGGCTCTCGACAGCGGAGTGGAAGTGATCCCCGTTTGGAACAAGTCGAATCGCGAACACACCATCATTGGTTCCCAACCGATGACCGTGCGGCAGGCGGCAGATGCCGCCGTCAAGGCGCTTGGCTGGAACCTTCCATATTTCTGCGATGCCGACCATATCACCCTGCACACGGTCAGCCCCTTCCTTGACGCGTGCGACTTCTACACTATCGATGTGGCTGACTCTATCGGCCGGCCCGCATCGACAAACGATATCGAGGATTTCGTCGCGCGGCATCCTGAATTGACGGGACGCATACAGTTCGAGGTTGCCAGTGAGGCCTTTGAGATAACTCCGCAGAGCCTGCGCCGCACCGCCCGGAAGTACCTGGCCGCAGTGAAGAAAGCCGGTGAAGTCTACCGCACCATTGAGAATGCCAAGGGTAAAGGCAATTTTATCCCCGAAGTCTCAATGGACGAAACCGATAGCGCGCAAACCCCGGTTGAGCTGCTCATCATCCTTGCGGCCATCGCGGACGAAGGCATTCCGGTGCAAACCATCGCGCCCAAATTCAGCGGCCGCTTCAACAAAGGCGTGGATTACGTGGGCGACGTGGAGCAATTCGAGCGTGAGTTTGCTCTCGATGTTGCGGCCATCGCTTACGCAGTCGCTCACTTCGGGCTTCCGGATAATTTGAAGCTCAGTGTGCACTCGGGCAGCGATAAATATTCTATCTATCCAGCGATCCACACGACCATGCAGCACTTCGGTTCCGGTGTCCACTTGAAGACCGCTGGAACAACGTGGTTGGAAGAGCTGATCGGCCTGGCCGAAGCCGGAGGTGAAGGGCTGGCGCTGGCAAAGGACATCTACTCAGAAGCCTTTGCTCATCGCGAAGAACTTTGCGTGCCGTATGCCACTGTCATCGACATTGAAACATCCAGGCTCCCCTGGCCCGGCAAGGTACGTGGCTGGACGTCAGAGCAATACACTGAGGCGCTGCGCCATGTAGCAGGTGCGGCGACTTTTAACAGCAGCTTCCGCCAGTTGCTGCATGTCGGCTTCAAGGTTGCAGCCCATATGGGACAGCGGTACACGGACCTGATCGAAGCTAACCAAGATGTGATTGCAAGGAACGTGACGGAGAATCTCTATGACCGCCACATTGCGCCCGTCTTCCTAGGCCTGAACCAGGCGCAGCATAATCACGTGTTTGCAAAGGAGGCGGCTAGACGTTGAATAGTCTCTCCCTTAACGAATGGAGACCTTCGCCCCCGCCAGCTTCGTGATCTCTTGGCCTTCCTCGGCATGCACCACCAGGCTCTCGCCTGATACATCGGCATAGCCAATCGTTAGCCCTTTGCGGGCGCTGATCTTCACGTTGTGCAGGGTCACGCCGCTGATCGGCGCTTCCGGCAGACCCGCGATAACGCCTGCCGAATCGCTTCCGGTGGCTGTTACGTTCTCCAGCGTGATGTTGTGGAAGTGTGGCGTCAACCGCGTAACCGGCTCGGCTGCCTCTCCCTCGGGCGGCAGAACCTTGGGATAGTACTCACTTATCACCAGGGCGCTCTTCACCCCCTTCATTTCGATATCGCGAAAGAACAGTTCGCTCACATCGCTGCCACGGTCTCGATTCGCCTTGATTCGGATGCCGTTGTCGGTGCCCTCGAAGTGAATGCGCTCAGCCCGAATGTTCCGCGCGCCCCCGGCAATTTCGCTTCCGATAGAAAGACCGTGTCCATGAACGAACGTACAATCGGCAATGGAGATATCCCGGCTCGGATCGTCCGGCCCTGGAGAGTCGATCGGGCCCGACTTGATGGCGATATCGTCATCGCCGACGTCGGCAAAGACGTGATCAATGCGAACGTTCGAAGACGAAAAGGGATCAATGGCGTCAGTGTTCGGAGAATTCGCCGGTGCCAGAACCCTTATGTTTCGAATCGTCACATCATCGGAGTAGTAGGGAACGACCTGCCACATCGGCGAGTTCCGCACCGTTATTCCCTCCACCAGAACATGCCTGCAATGATCGAAGACGATCAGCTTCGGCCGAGGGTGCCCATTCCCCAAAATGCCGTGATCCTTGATGCTGCGCGCCTCCAGCCACCAGCTCTCACCCGCACCATCAATCACTCCATCCCCTGTGATCGCCACGTTGACGGCGCCGGTTGCACTCACAAGCGGTTGCAGGTCGGGAAGATGAAACTCAGTCTTGGGTGGATAATCCTCATGGTTTGAGGAGCCCAGCAAGGTTGCACCCTTATCGAGATGGAGAGTGACATTGCTCTTCAATATGATCGGCGAACTGAGATAGGTGCCCGCCGCAAGCGGGACGGTTCCTCCTCCCTGGCGCGCGCATGCATCTATCGCTGTCTGAATTGCGGTGGTGTCCTTTGCCACGCCATCCCCTTTCGCGCCATAAGCCCTTGGATCGCAGCTGGAGGAAACGCGGAGAGAACTCGTGGAAGCCCCAACGTAAGCGGCAGTCAAGACCAATTTCACGAGCGTGTGGCGGAATGAAAGACTCCCGGGAATCATTAAAACCCCTCGCCCGCACCAGCTTCCGTGCGCAACATCATAGTACGTTCGAGTCCGGAAGAGGTGCCAGGAAATCTACGAATTTGTACCGTGAATTGCGGCATCCCGACTGGAATCTCGTCAGGACAATCCTCGCAGAATCTGCGTCATTCGGCGCCTTCCGGGACCGATCTTCCGAAAAAACAGAATCTCCTTGCGAGCGCGTAAACAATTGCTGGATTCATTGCGCGCAAAGTTGCGTCGAATCCGTCAAACAACACCGCGAATCGGCAGAGCGGGCGCGGCGACCCGGGGGAATGGTGTGAACCGGCAATTTGGTTGAATCAGCCGGATTGAGAGCATTTCTCGCCACGCTTAGAATCCTGCCATGGGCCATCCGGGTTCCGTAGTCAGCCCGATCATTGTGATCGATCGCAACGCGGGCATGCCACTGCATCGGCAAGTCTACGATGGATACAGGGAAGCGATTCTTCGCGGCGACCTGGCGCCAGGGCAGAAGATTCCTTCAACCAGGGAGCTTGCATCCGAGATTCAGGTTTCGCGCTTTCCCGTTCTGCATGCATACGCTCAGCTTCTGGCCGAAGGATACTTCGAAAGTCAAGTCGGCTCCGGAACCTATATCTCGACAACTCTGCCCGAGCAGAGGATGTCTTCGGACCATCAGACGGCTCCGTCTGAAAAGGTCCTGTCGGGCCATAGGCCAACTGCGCGACGCACCCTGGTCTACCCGAAGCGAGAAATGGGATCGATTCTCCAAGGCTGGGGACCATTCGGACTTCATCAGCCAGCATTTGATCAGTTTCCTTTTTCGGTATGGTCCGCACTGGTTGACCGACACAGCCGGAATCCGGCGCTAAGTGCGCTTCACCACATTGAAAGAAATCGCGATCCAGCGATGGCAATTCCATCTACAAGGCCTCATTCCCAAAGAGAAACACTCAAGAGGAAATCACGGCAAGAGACTCGCGGAAGGGGGTCTGGACGACGACGCAAACGGTGGAAAACGCGTTTTCGTTGTTCAAGCGTGCCATCGTCGGCAACTACCACGAG
>Ga0207007_1245_pt1 | contig 13165 bp, 12 predicted proteins | sample Alteio_BWMinCont_85_FD_153487 | JGI IMG/M metagenome (GOLD analysis project Ga0207007, IMG submission 153487) | Enriched cells from forest soil in Barre Woods Harvard Forest LTER site, Petersham, Massachusetts, United States -... | ecosystem: Environmental > Terrestrial > Soil > Temperate forest >...
AAAGCAGCGAACTATCTCGTAGGATTTCCGGGTCATTTCACTCGTCATCGACAGCTTCCCTTCACGAAACTGATTAGGTGATCTAGGAGAAGAGAAGGCATACACCCCTGGACCGCATTTGTCTACCGGTTCTGTTCCTGGCGCAGGAAAGGCAAGGACTCTACATTGTCCGTTAAAGAGGGAGCTTCCGGACGCAACCCCCCATGCGCGAACCGAGTCCCGCTTCTCGGAATGCGGGATTTGCAAGATTCCCAGTTACCGAGAATCCGTTTATTAGGATGCGGCATTTGGATTGAACTTACCTGCCCATCCTTCCGGTTGCGCTGCTCGCTGGCCTTGTATTCTCACGAACCCAGAAATATCTTGACAAAACATATTGACATAGTAGACTCACACTATTCGATAGGAGTAAATGAATGTCCTCTCAGAAACTCACCAAATTGGAATTGCAGATCATGGAGGCGCTTTGGACCCGCGGAATGTGTTCCATTCGGGAGATTCAGGAAACTTTCCCAGCAAAGAACCGGCCGGCCTATACCACTGTGCAGACGACGGTTTATCGGATGGAATCAAAAAGGAAGATCGTTCGCCGTGCCAAAAGGATCAGCAACGCGGATATTTTCGAGGCGACAATCTCCCGCGAAGATGCCCAAGGCACATTAATTGACGAGTTGCTGGCATTGCTGGGAGGCCGTGCGAAGCCTGTGATGGCGCATTTCGTGAAATCCGGGAAGCTTACTTTGGACGACGTGAAAGAAGCGGAGAAAATGCTCCGCCAGCTGGCGAGAAAGGATAAGTCCACATGATCCCAGCGGCTTTTGCTCCTCAGGCAAGTCATCTCTGGCAATCCACAGTGTTCGCTGTCGTAGTGGCACTCGTCACTTGGTCGCTCAGGCGCAATCAGGCGCGGGTACGGTATTGGCTCTGGTCAGTGGCCTCGTACAAGTTCCTGCTTCCCTTTTCTTGGCTGGTGAGCATCGGCCATCATTTTCAGGGACACGCAGCCCCTGCAATCCTGCCGCATACCTTCACGGCTATGGTGGACCGGGTCAGCGGCCCTATCTTTCCCGCGGCATTCTCTCCTACAGAGGCCGCGTCAAATCATTTGCCGGCGCTGGTCTACTTAGTCTGGGCAGTGTGGGCCGGAGGGTTCCTGACCATCGCTGCAGGTTGGTCTCTCGAATGGCTGCGGATTCGCGGCATTGTGCGTGTCGCCTCCCCCTTGCATCTCGGCTTACCAATTCGTGCTTTATCCACTTCGGCTCGCCTTGAACCGGGAGTGTTTGGTGTTTTTCGTCCAGTCCTACTTCTGCCCGAAGGCATCGCAGCCCGTTTGACGCAGGCCCAATTGGAAACGGTTCTCGCGCATGAGCTGTGCCATGTTCGCCGGCGCGACAATCTTACGGCGGCTCTGCACATGCTGGTCGAATCCGTCTTCTGGTTTCATCCATTCGTTTGGTGGCTGGGTAAGAGAATGGTGGAAGAACGCGAACACGCGTGTGACGAAGAAGTATTGCAAGCCGGTAGTCCGTCGCAGGTCTATGCCGAGAGCATCCTCAAGGTTTGCGAATTCTACTTAGAGTCTCCGTTGACCTGCATCTCTGGAGTCACGGGTTCCGATCTCAAGGAAAGGATACGACGGATCATGAAAAAACATTTTGGAGTAGCACTGAGCTTCCGGAAAAAGTTCTTCTTGTTGTCAGCCGGGGTGGCGGCATTGGCCGTACCAGTCTTTGCGGGAGTGTTAACCTCGCCGCACCTCCGTGCCCAAACTTCAACAATTGCTGAATACTTGCCCAAATTCGAGATTGCCTCGATAACGCCGAACAAGGCTGGGGCTCACGGTCCGGGGAATATATCGCTTCGCGGGGGGATCTACAAGGCAACGAATGTCCCTCTTCGAGTCTTCCTCGCAGCCTATTATTTGCATTCATTTACGGAGAGTCGATTCGTAATCGGTGGGCCGGACTGGATTGACTCCGAAGGCTTTGATATCGAGGCGAGGGCCGACGGTAATCCGGGAAAGGGACAGGTAAATTTGATGGTGAAGTCGCTGCTTGAGGACCATTTCAAACTGCTGATCCACCGCGAGGCGCGGCAACTTCCAATCTACGCGCTCCTCCTGTCGAATCCCGGGAAACCGGGACCGCAGCTTACTCCGCATTCGGATGACGCGAAGTGCGCTGCTACTGGGACATTGTCGCAGCCGGCTCCGGGCGAGACGATGCCGGCTTATTGCGGTGGCTTCTTTATCGCACCTAAGGCCGGGGATTTGCGCGAAACAGGGAACAACATAACCATGGCGATGTTGAGTGCACAGTTAATTCAATCTGTGGACCGCATGGTGGTGGATCGGACGGGGCTTAACGGAGTCTTTGATTTTTCCATTGAGTTTGCACCAGAACTGGGGCCGGGTTCTCAACCCGGAGCCATGGCGAATGCGCCGAATCCTTCGGCACTTCCGTCAATCTTCGATGCCTTGCCACAACAGCTCGGACTCAAATTGGAACCGCAAACTAGTCCAGTCGATGTGATCGTCATCGACCATGTGGAGGAGCCTACGCTGAATTGACGGCAATTCTCCCGGCCCGCGCCTCACGTGCAACGTGGAGACCCCAACACGGTGCCAATTCGGCTTCATGGTAGCTGGGTTTTGGCGGATCTGCAGTTGGCGTTAACGCCGTTTCTCTGTATTTATACTGTCATAAATAAAGGGTTTCCGTAGAAGGGGTCGCGCGGCAATTTTAGCCCATGATGATAACTCCAACTCAAGCGTAGGATTAGACGGCTCCTTTGTTTTTTCACTCTCCCCATCCAGTCGATAGATGAAGGTCGTTGCGAAAGTCGTTTTTACAGTCTGTTCGAGCCTCGAGCACTGGATGTCGTCAATCGCGGCATCAACGAACAGGGGGTGGCCAGAGATCGTTACAGTCCCAACAACTTCTCCGTTTTCTACCGTGACTCGGATCTGTACGGTGCCGGTGATCCGCGCAGTTTTGGCCAGAGGCGGATGGACCGGCAAGTCCCCCTGCACCAGAAAGGGGTATCGCACAACGCTATTCCCTTGGCCCGATATTTGTGGCACAACCCCAAGCGTTGCTATCAATATCAGAAGAAATGTGAACCCCAGCCCCAATGGAGCGCCGCTTAGGGAAGCGCGGCGCGATCCGCTAAAATAAGAGGCCACTTTTCATATGCAGTCCAACCAAAGGAAAACGCGAATGCTGACCAACCAAATCCGCTTCGACGACGGGGCTGCTTACGAACGCTACATGGGGAAGTGGAGCCAGCTTGCAGGTGAAATTTTCCTCGACTGGCTTGCCCCAAAGCCAGGTTTGCGATGGCTCGACGTTGGCTGCGGCAATGGCGCCTTTACCGAAATGCTCGTCGAACGGTGTGAACCAGTCTCAGTACAGGGGATAGACCCGTCTGAAGGGCAGCTCGCCTTTGCTCGCACACGACCCGCGTCACGTGTCGCACAGTTTCGTCAGGGCGATGCAATGACGCTGCATTTCCCCGACGACACGTTCGACGCTGCTGTCATGCCGCTGGTGATTTTCTTCGTTCTAGACCCGGCCAAGGGCGTTGCCGAAATGGCACGAGTGGTCTGCCCCGGTGGCATCGTCACAGCATACGCGTGGGACATGTTTGGCGGTGGTTTTCCATACGAAGCGTTGCAGGTTGAAATGCGTGGGCTAGGCGTTGCAGTTCCGGTACCGCCGAGCCCTGGCGCGTCTCGAATAGAGGCAATGCGGGACCTGTGGACTGGCGCGGGTTTGGATGCCGTCGAAACGCGTGAGATCACCGTGCAACGGACATTCGCCGATTTCGACGACTATTGGACGACCATCCTCGGGGGGCCGAGCGTCGGGCCAAAACTCGCAGCGATGGCGCCCGAGGCTCTCGCGCTTCTCAAAGCGCGGATGCGCGCGCGCCTGCCGAAAGATGCGACAGGCCGCATCACCTATAGTGCCCGGGGTAACGCAGTAAAGGGTCGCGTATCAAACTAATTTTAAGGATGAATCTCTGTGTGCCTTTGGAAACGTCGATTTACGTGTGAAGATTTTGAATAGGTGCAGTTGTTACGAGTGAAGAATTCCAGGTGGAGTTTCTGTGGGACTCCGGAGAAAACTTTCTAAAGTACTGAAAATAACGGTAGGCCCGTACGGACTCGAAACGCAGGCCTCTACCGTGTCAAAGCGGCGTGATTACGTACGTTGAAGTACGTCTAAGACGGGATCGTTACAGGTGAAATTGCGGGCAAGTAATATTTAGTAATAAATGACTCTTCTTGAAGGCGCGACAGCATGGTGCGGGCGCTCGATTGGCCTTCGCTCGATCGCGCGACCCAAACTTTCCCGGCGGTCACCTCGCTTCTAGCCACATGCGGAGTTGACGAAGAGGGCGCTCCATCGCGTCCGCACGGCCAGCACATGCAACGCTGATCGCTCCGGGCTGCCTAGTCGGATGGCATTCACAATGTTGTCACACGTTAGATATACAGGGGAAACGTTGAAGCGGTTAACCTGTCCGTTTCTGCCGACCATTCAGCGACAACTCTAACGGGGAAGAATCGAAGCAAAACGCCCCGGGCGGTTTTCGCAGCGACAGCTCTCAGAGTGCGGTCGCTTAGCGCTGACATTTGCAAGCGGTATGAAGACCAAATGAACCGTAGAGATTTTGTGCGACTTGGATGCGCCACTGTGATTGGTGCGACGGCAGGCCAGCTACGGCCCGCCTTGGCGGAGTCGGTTGCGCCCGGGAAAGTTCCGACCCCTCTACAGCCCCCGATCATGGCGACTTCGGGACGGGATGCCAGGAATGCCATTAAGGGCGCGACGGACTTCACCCTTCGAATCGCGCCCATGATCGTTGAGCTGGCCCCGCAGGTTGTAATCAGCACGATCGGCTACGGCAACAAGGTGCCTGGCCCCCTCCTGCGTGTGCGAGAGGGGCAGCCCGTCACCGTCGAGGTTGTGAACGACACGGATGTCCCGGAATACGTGCATTGGCATGGCCTGTTCGTCCCCTCGGAAGTGGATGGGGCGGAGGAAGAAGGCACGCCTCCGGTCCCGCCGCATGGCCGCCGGCGCTATCAATTTGTGGCCAAGCCGGCGGGTTCGCGATGGTACCACTCGCACACTGCGGCCATGATGGATCTGCATCGCGGCGCCTACACGGGCCAGTTCGGTTTTCTCATGATCGATTCCGCGAATGACCCTGGGCTCTACGATCAAGAGGTCTTTCTGGCGCTGCGTGAATGGGAACATTTTCTGACTAGGATGGACCAGGACGAGGAACAGGCGGATCCCAACGATCCGATGCCTGAAAAAACCGCCAATCCAGATCAGCGTCCCAACGGGTTCGAAGTCGGCGCTCCTCTTTACTCAATCAACGACAAAATGCTCGGAGCGGGGGATCCACTCCGCGTGAAGTCGGGACAGCGCATCCTGATGCACCTGCTCAACGCGAGCGCTTCGCAAATTCATCGCGTGGCTTTTACCGGTCACAGTTTTCAGGTGATCGCTCTCGACGGCAATCCCGTGCCTGCGCCTCAGCCGGTCGATGTGATTGAGATCGCCCCGGGTGAGCGCGTGGATGCGATCGTGGAGATGAATCGGCCGGGCGTTTGGATATTAGGCGCGATGCGCGATGTCGCGCGGCAATCCGGCATGGGCATCGTGGTGGAGTACGCCAATCAGCAGCAGCGCGCGCAATGGATTCCGCCTCAAAAGGCGCGTTGGGACTACACGATATTTGGCAAGCCCTCGCCGCATCCCGCCCCAGACCAGACCATCGACATGGTCTTTGAAAAAGTGCCTGGCGGGCCCTTTGGGATCAATCACTGGCTCGTCAACGGGAAGGAATATCCGCATGAACGGGAATTCGTGCTCCGGCAGGGAGGCCGCTATCGGCTGGTGTTTCACAATCGCAGTGACGATTCTCACCCCCTGCACATGCACCGGCACCTGTTCGAGCTCGTCGAGCTCAACGGCAAGGCCACTGCAGGCATCAAAAAGGATACGGTGATTGTTCCCGCATTTGGACGCGCCGCAGTGGATCTGGTCGCTGACCAGCCGGGCCTGTCGCTGTTTCACTGCCATATTCAGCAGCACATGGACTTTGGTTTTATGGCACTGTTTCGCTACGCCTGAGCACGGCATCGCGTGCAAAGCGAGCAATGCGGCGATACTGCGAAGCCGACGGTTGTGCATCCGTGCAGGCGGCATAGCTTCAACCCCGTCGTTACGAATCGACGACGGATTCGCTTACGGCAAGCCTCTTTAATCCTCGCTAGCATCAAGGACATTCCGTGTTACTGGTGGTTTAAGCAACCTTTGAAATAATCCGTGTTACGGCTTATTCACAGATTCGAGATATGCACGAAATGTTGAAGGGATAAAAGAACCGCTTTGGCGACTATCGAACTAAAAGTCCGAACGGGAGGAACCGCATGAAGACGATCCGGGGAAGGTTCCGAGCGGCAGTGCTCATGGGAGCGGCCGCCTCGGTGATGGCATTTGCAGCTGGAGCAAACGCACAGAATCCAAATTCCAACGGCAATTCGTGGCCTTACGCAACGACGGGTCGCTCGCCTGTGCTTGCGGTGGTTGGCGACGTCGCCTGCCAGCCGGGCGCGGAGCCGAGTGGTGAGAAGGCGGGTGAGAACTGCAGCGGGGACACCATTCAGAATCTGGTCCAATCCCAGGCGGCCACTGCGAATCAGATTGAGACGATGAAGCCTGACCTCATCGCGGTCGTCGGAGATGAGCAGTACCAGGTAGGCCAATATTCGGACTTCGAGAACTCCTTCGATCTGACCTATGGCGCTTTCAAATTTATCCAGCGGCCCGCGCCTGGCAACCACGAGTTTTATAACGAGCATGGCGCGATCGGCGTTGCCGGTTACGGCTACTTCTCCTATTACAACGGCGTCCAGCACTGCCTGATCATCAACTCCAACTGCAATGCCGCCGATGGTAGCGTCGAGATGACTACGATTACGAACCCAGAAACCGGTAGCTTCACCGAACCCGTGCCGCAGGCGGATGGACAGGCGGGGCACTTCGAGGAAACCGGCGGACTCGGATCCGCAGCGGGGGGCGGCGCAGTCGGAGTCGGAGATGGCTGGTACTCCTATAATCTGGGCGCCTGGCACCTTATCTCACTCAATATTGAGTGCGAGACCCAGCCGGGCTTCTGTTCGGAAACGGGCTCCTGGTTTGCCTCCGAACTCGAATGGCTGAAAAATGATCTCGCGGCAAATCATTCCGCGTGCACACTCGCCTACTGGCACCAGCCCACGTTCAGCGCTGCCGACAGCCTCAGCTTAGAAGGCACGACCGCTCAGGCCTTTTGGCAATTGCTCTACGAGTACGGTGCTGATCTGGTGCTGAACGGACACGATCACCTCTATGCACGCTACCGCCCCCTTACCCCCTCCGGGAATTACGATCCAAAGAAGGGCATACGGGAATTCATCGTGGGCACCGGCGGCGAGACACTCGATCAAGTCGTCACAACCGGCACAGACGCCGGCGCGGCATTCAACGCAGCGAACCTTGAAGCGGCAACCGGGAACTACTGGGGCGTGATGGCCCTGACGCTTGATCAGCACGGCTACGAGTGGGATTTCGAGTCGGCAATGAAGGATCCTGCACAGACAACCGCTCCGGCTAATTTCAGCGACAAGGGCGTCGGCACCTGCCACGGCCCGGTAAACGGTGGTGGCAACTAGATCGTCTTCGCCAGGTTGTCTTTGACGCCTCATTAGGTACGTAAACCCCACCCTTCGTGAGAAATCGCGAAGGGCGGGGTTTCTTGCTTTGCCTCGGACCATCTTTTGCACGTTGCACTTCAGCGCAACCGGTCGAGCGTTTCCCTAGCCCTGACACCGGGCTCTTCGGTGATTGGGTACCAGAAATGCCAAAGCTGGCTCTGACTCTCGGTCATTGGCCCGCAGTCTGGGGCCCGCCGCATTCTACGGTTTTGCACTGGGAATCTCGGAGGCTGCTTATGAGGACGAACAAGCAGGACTCCACTCTATACCAGGACATTAGATGGGACTTTACCTTTTCGAGTGCCACGGGAAATTTGTGATTACGGGTGTTTCACAGTCCGCGCGTACCGCTGGCAGACGATAACGTAACAGCAGCTTTGCGCTTTTCCTCGACGCCTCGCTCGATAAGAACTCTGCGTCACTCAGGATTGACGCGCCCAAAAGTAAAAGTTCCTTTCGGTGAACTGGTCATTCTCGCGAGGAAAAGTGCGATGATGCAGTTGGATTGCACCGCGAATTAATCAAGAAAATCTGACCGCCTCAAAATCGCACACACTTACCGGATGCAAAGACCAGGAATCCGAGTTAATCCATTGAAAAATATGGTGGGCCCGTTTGGCCCTTGGCATTTTCACGTAACCGCCGAAAAGGCGATGCAGTTGAGAACTTGGGTGGAGGCTTGCAAACTAAAGAAGTCAGTAATAAATTGTCAGTTGACCCGGGAGGTCAAAATGGAAATCCCGGCTTCAATAGCGCAGCGACGTTGGTCTGCGGCTCGGTCCCCCTCTAGCAGCGCAATAGCGTACAAGCCTTGGGTTCGAGACGATAATTCGCCGCCGGTTTTCCCTGGACCTCGGGAAATGGTAAGTGGCGGAATGATACACTGCCGGAGATGAAGATGAATATTCTTCGTAGGCGCATTCTCGTCATAGCAGGAGTGCTTTTCTTAATCGTCATCGCTTTGATCGTCGGACGTTTGACACGCACGAAAGGCGTGTCGGGCGCAGGGGCTGGAGCGCCGCCGGAGGTAACAGTTGCGCTAGTCGAGCAGAAAGATGTCGCATTATTCACCGAGTGGATCGGCACACTGGACGGCTTCGTTAACGCCGACGTCCGGGCGCAGGTCACCGGATACTTACTCCGGCAGACTTATAAAGAGGGAGACCCGGTCAAAACGGGCGATCTGCTTTTCGAGATCGATCCGCGGCCCTTCCAAGCTGTCCTCGATCAAGCCGAAGGGCAACTCGCGCAAGCGACTGCCCAACTTGCGAACGCCGAAGCCATCCAGCGCAGGACTCAACTCGATGTAAACCGGTACACGCCGCTGGCGAGGGAACAGGCAGCCAGCCAGCAAGATTTGGATAACGCCGTTCAGAATAATTTGGCGGCCAAGGCTACCGTGGAGACTACCCAGGCCCAGATCAAGACGGCCGAGGCCGCTATTGAAACTGCGAAGCTCAATCTCGGCTTTACGAGGCTGACCGCTCCGATAAACGGGATCGCCGGAATAGCCCAACTCCAGGTGGGCGCCTTGGTGACGACCAACAGTACGCCGGTCACGACAGTTTCAACGGTTGATCCTATTAAAGTGTATTTCACTGTAAGTGAGAGTGAATATCTCGCGTTCAACCGCAGGTTTCCAACGCATGACGAACGCGAAGCGCAATTTAAGAAAGAGCCCCTCGATCTGATCTTGGCCGACGGCACGACCTATGCCCAGCCCGGCTACATTTATTTCGCCGACCGCGCGGTGGACGAGAGAACCGGCTCGATCCGCATCGCTGGATTATTTCCCAATCCTGGGAATATTCTTCGGCCCGGTGGATACGGAAAAGTGCGCGCTGCCAATCGAATCGAAAAAGACGCACTCCTCGTTCCCCAACGCGCTGTGGCGGAGCTTCAGGGCGGATATCAAGTCGCGGTCGTTGACACCCAGAATAAAGTGAATATTAAATCGGTCGAAGTCGGCGAGCACACCGGGGCTGACTGGATTATTAAGAAGGGGCTGAATCCGGGTGACCGCGTCGTGGCGGATGGCGCGCAGAAAGTGCGGCCGGGCATGCAAGTCGATCCGAAGCCATTCGTTCCGGAGTCTGACGAGGCGAAGGGGGAATAATTGGCATGTCAAAATTCTTCATCAACCGGCCGATTGTCGCGATGGTGGTTTCGATCGTCATGGTGATCGTTGGCATCATCACCATTTCGAGCCTGCCGGTCGCCCAGTTCCCAAACATTGTTCCACCCGAGATTCAGGTGCTCGCCACGTATGTCGGCGCGGACGCGCAAACCCTTGAGCAGTCGGTCGCTGCACCCATCGAGCAGCAAATGAGCGGCGTCGACAACGCTAACTACATGTACTCGCTGAACGCCACTGGCAATTCCTCCACGACTCTTATCGTTGACTTCGACATCAAAACCGACCCAAACAACGATTTGATTCTCACCCAGTCTCGCGAAACGCAAGCGGCTTCCCAACTCCCAACCGACGTAACGAACTATGGAATCACCGTCCGGAAATCGGTGACCGCTCCACTCGTGCTGCTTGACCTCTATTCACCGCACGGCACCTACGACGCCAAGTTTCTCGCCAACTATGCTTACATCAATCTGAACGATCCTCTCTCCCGCTTGCCCGGCATCGGCAACGTTCAGGTGCTCGGCGCGGGGCAATATGCGATGCGTCTTTGGGTAAAGCCTGATCAATTGGCGAAGCTGGGCATCACTGTGCCGGACATTGTCAGCGCACTGCAGTCGCAAAACACCGTGAATCCGGCGGGAAAAATAGGCGGTGAGCCTGCGCCGAAAGGCCAGGAATTCACCTACTCTGTTCTCGCGCAAGGCCGCCTTTCTTCGCCCGAAGAATTCGGAAATATAGTGGTGCGTGAGACACCGTATTAATGGTAAAAATAGTCGCATACAGAGTTGACCGGTCAGAGTTAAATATCCGGACGATGTTGCGGTTAGCAGGCTCTTCGGCCAGTACGAACCAGTAGGTTCCTGCAGGCAAAACGCGTCCTGGAACCTGGAAAGACTGGTTGAAGCTGAGCTTGGTAGCCTGATCGTACTCGTCTGCCCATGCCGAAGGTAGCATAATTACGGATGCCAGCAACCAACCCATGGTGATTAACGCTTTTCGAGTGTTCATGTGTTTCTCCTTACCTCGAATGACCGGCCTCCTTGTTGTTCTATTCCCGCATTTCAAAAAACAGCCTATGGATGTTACTTACTATTGGTATGACGTATCAGGTATACCGTTCCAAATAAAACAGGAAGGGCTTTAGCCTAGTTGAACGGAAGGTTAGTGAAAATGCCGACGAAAAGCCGATCAGGAGGAAACAGGATGGAACCGCACGAAGGCGCCAATCTGCGATTTCAGATCGAATGGACTCACCTCCCTGTCTCGCCTGACTGTACGACAACCTTGGCTGTCATCTTTTGCGCGCGCAGGCTGTAATGTTCTCGCACCACGCGGCCTTCGGGATGTAAGACCTGCCTTAAGTCCAGTTACCCCCAGCCGGCGGCCGGGGTTGTGATCGGGAATAAAGAAGGTTTGGCAGGGGTCTTACAGTCGAATAGCTGATAAACCAAGGAACTCACAAAGGCCTCGGACACGACAAGCCGCGAACGGTTCGAGCAAACAGTCCTGACTTATTTGGACGCGGCTTGCAATCTCGCGGGCTAGCTGACAGGGAACGACCAGGACGCGCAGGACGTGACACAGCAAGCGTGTGCGCGCGCCTTTCGCTTCTTCGACGGATATCAAGGTGGGAATATGCGGGCACGGCTGCCGACAATCGTGCGAAATACGTGCTACGCGTGGTGGCACAAAAATCGACGGGCTACACTTTGAGTGCCGAGCTAAGTAAGAGGATACTGCGGTGAGCTGTGAGGTGACACAACGCTTCGTTCCCGGCTACATCGATGGTGAACTCGATTTGGTGCGCACAATCGAAATGGAAGCGCACCTGAAGTATTGCCCGACATGCGCCCAGACGCTGGAGAACCAGCAGGAAGTGCGCTCTGCCCTGCGACGATGTCCGCTGGCCTATTCTGCACCGGCAGCTTTGCGGGACCGAATCCAATTATCCCTCCGCAGATCGAATGAGGGCGAGGTACAAGAGCGAAAAATGAGACGGCCATCCTCACACTTGTGGGAATGGGCGGGAGCAGTTGCGGTGCTCGCTTTATTTTCTCTCGGCGGTTGGCAATTGACTGCCCGTCTTCGCGCCCCTTCGAGTGATCAGCAAATCGCGGCGGAAGTATTCTCCAGCCACGTAAGATCGCTCGAAAGCAAACACCTATTGGACGTCGTCTCCACCGACCAACACACTGTAAAACCCTGGTTCGATGCCAAGCTGGATTTTTCGCCGCCGGTCGAAGATCTGACGAGCGACGGTTTCCAGCTGGTCGGCGGACGTCTCGATTATCTCGAAGGGCGCGAGGTGGCCGCGTTGATTTATCGGAAGGGCGAGCACTTCATTAATGTATTTGTGTGGCCAAACCCTGCTGGATCGAACTCAACCGAACCGATCGAATCGCGGCAGGGCTATAACATCATGCGGTGGAGACGTGGCGGGTTTCAGTGCTGGGCGGTGTCAGACGTAGCCCCGTCCGACCTCTCCGAATTTGCCCGGCTCTATGAAAACTACAAATCCTCCGCTATTTTTTCGTCGCGCCACGCCTTCGGTATTGATTCCGTCGTCCCGGGCGTCGTGCGCTGCTCTCATGGATTAGACCCTGATTCGCAGCCGTATATTCCCCAAATGTACCGTCAAAAAAAAGGCCAATTGAGCTCAAATCAGCGCTGCATGGCGTGGTATTGAATCTTTTCGTCGGTACGATGAAACACGATCGATCTGGCGGTGCCCGCGATGCGGATCTCGATGAGCGATTTCGATCCTTCAGAATTCACGCGAACCAGAGCCTGGTCTTCAGCATATTTGATCCCGTTTTTCACCCAGTCACCAGGAGCGGTGGCCACGAACTGCCCATCCTTCCACAGGGTCACTCGCACGGCTGAACCCTGGGATTCGCAAGTTAACTCATAAGTGCCCGCTGGAACTTGTGCTCCATTAGGCAGGACGACTAACGGCAACATGAGCGTGTGAGGCGGGTTCTTTTTTGCCCAAACGGGACTTGCTGCAACAAGCAGGATCACCATTGACAGCAGCCCGGCTCTGTTTATGCCTTCCCTTGTGGTTCCCGTCAGGAGGCTGTCTCGCTCTTTCAAGATTGCTTTGCAATGTCGCATCTGTGGATCTCCGCCATAGGAGTTTGTCGCGCCATGCGTCCAATATCGAGTCTGCTAGGCTGGACGCATCGCGCTATTTTCAATATTTAGACAGACCCTAATTCGCCCGGGAATATTCCCCGAAATGTGGTTTA
>Ga0207007_1248_pt1 | contig 12980 bp, 9 predicted proteins | sample Alteio_BWMinCont_85_FD_153487 | JGI IMG/M metagenome (GOLD analysis project Ga0207007, IMG submission 153487) | Enriched cells from forest soil in Barre Woods Harvard Forest LTER site, Petersham, Massachusetts, United States -... | ecosystem: Environmental > Terrestrial > Soil > Temperate forest >...
ACATTTAACGATGTGACGGCGGCTATATCGAGTTGGAGTTCTACCAGCGTTGGGGTGACGGTTCCCAACGGAGCCACCAGCGGGAATGTTGTAGTGACCGTATCGGGGGTGCCCAGCAACGGCATCGACTTTACGGTTTCTGGTAGCGGTGGTTCAGGAAGCCCTCTGATCACCAAATTGTCTCCCGTCTTTGGAGCCATTGGGGATTTGGTGCTTATCACCGGTGTGAATTTCGGTTTGAGACCGGGCACTGTGACTTTTAACGGCGTGGCGGCGGCGGTCAGCCACTGGGACACGAACAGCATTACGGTGCTCGTTCCCCCAGGAGCTACCAGCGGAGATGTTGTAGTGACCGTATTGGGGGTACCCACCAACGGCGCCGACTTTACAGTATCCAGTGCCGGGTCAACCTGGTCGAACGCCTACACCAATCGGCGGGCCATCACCATCGATCACACCAAGGTCCCCAATACCGACCAAATTAGCTTCCCCGTGCCGATCTCCGGCACCTACCCCTATTTGGCAGCCATCAGCAACGGCGGCAACGTTACCAGCGCCAGCGGTTTCGACATCCTCTTCACCACTGACGCCGACGGCTTAAACGTGCTGCCTTTCGACCGGGAATCTTATGATCCCTCTACCGGCGCCGTGAACTTCTGGGTCAATGTCCCCCTCCTCTCCCACACCGCCGACACGGTGATCTACCTGTTCTACGGCAACTCGGCTGTCATCACCGACCAATCCAACGCCGACGGCACCTGGGACAGCAACTATAGAGGCGTCTGGCACTTCCCCAACGCCTTCGGCGCTGGCACATTCGATCCCACGATATACAACAACGTCGCTACGATAAACGGCGCCACCTCTGCCAGCGGAAAGATTGGCGGAGGTGCCGCCTTCGACGGCAATTCGTGGATTGATGTCGCCGGGGACGTAGATCGGCCTGCGACAAGCTATACGGTGGAAGCGTGGCTAAACAGGGGCACAACGCAGACGACTGGCAATGGAACGTTCCTATCCCGGCATGGCTCGGGAAATGGGAATCAATCTTTCCTGGTGACCTCTGACGGAACGGTGTATCGCTGGAATCAGTTTCCCGCTACCCAGGCCATCAGCGCCAATGCCTGGCACCACGTCGTGTACACCTACGACGGGACCACCGAAAGATTTTATATCGACGGGACCCCGGCCGGATCAAACCTCGCTGCCTTGACCTGGGATCCCAACAATTGGCGCCTGGGGATGAACACAGATGGAACCGATCCATACAGCGGTCTGATGGATGAAGTGCGCATCTCCAACACGACCCGTCCCGCCGATTGGATCGCCACGGAGTACAACAGCGAGAATGCCCCCTCGGCGTTCTACAACATTGGATCGGAGGGAAACCAAATTACCTTCATGGCCCCTGACACATCCAACTTAATGTTTGGTGATGCGTATGTGGGCACTTCCGTCACGCTGCCAGTGACACTCACCAATACCGGCGATTTCAACCTCGCCATCTCGGATGTCACGGTTTCCGGCTTCGGCTTCGGTGCCGCTAAAAGTCCTATCGGACGGATCCTGGCGCCCGGGGAAAGCGCCACTATGAATGTGTTTTTCACTCCGCCGACCACGCTAAGTTTTGGCGGCACCATCAATGTCTATAGCAGCGCCGCCAACTCGCCGGCGACGATTTCCGTTTCAGGTATGGGTGTGACCGCCCATTCTGCACTCCTGACCTGGGATCTCGGGCCCCCTGGCGTCGTTGGATACTACGTCTACCGCAGCACGGTCGAAGGAGGGTTCTATAGAAGAGTTACTCCGACCCTAAACACCAACACTTATACCGACACAAACGTCGAGCCTGGACAAACTTACTATTACGTTGTGACGTCCGTGGGCTCCAACAACCAGGAAAGTGACTTCTCCAATGAGGCGTCGGCGGCTTTGCCCTAAATGCTGCGCTGTCCAAATCGGCGCTTCCTTGCAACCGGAGCACGGACGACTCATTCATGTTTTCGACCTATGGATTTTCTGGTGGCAGGTCCGACATAGCGTGATCAGATTTTCCTCAGCATCATCGCCCAGCTGACCTCGTGGTTTGATATGATGAACTTCTAACGCTTCTAGACATCCACAGAACTGACAGCGCCAATGGTCACGTTCCAACACTGATTGATGCAAGGTCCGATACGCATTGGGATCGAGACGAAATCTAGGACGTCTGGGCCGAAGTATTGTCATGAAGCTTGTCGTAGATCGTCAAGAAGTTGCTGTCTTTGAGGCAAAGGCAAGAACCTAAAGAGACGGTCCAGCGAAAGGACCAATAAGCTGGTGTCGTTGTTTCCCACGTTGGCTCCAGCAAGAAAATCGGCGCAGATCATCTCCAGGCAGTAGCCCCTAGATTTGTCTGTACCTAGCATCAAGGCGGCTGTTTCCAGGGCGCGCTCGATCACCGGCAACTGGCTCTTGTAAGCTTTGAAATAAAGAATTTCCCACGGCTCGGTATCCTTCCCGGTCAGGTGCTTGTCCACTGCCCGTTTGAACTCCTCTCTAGGCAACTCATGGGCCTTGTGCACCCAGGGTGCACAATCGAAATTCTGCCGTTCCCTGCGGGCAACCTTCGTCAATTCCCTGGCCTTGGTCCACCCGATCAACCTCAGTTCCGCTTTCGGAATCCGCGGCAGATGCTCGTGGATAGCCATGAGGTAGTAGGCCTTACGTCTGGATTCCGGGAACTTCCTCTCCAGGAACTCGTCGAAGGACCGCAGGTTGTCCAACCGCCAATACTGCCCGGCACGAACTTCACAGAGGTAGCGGCCCAGATCAACGAAACGGGTATCTCGTTCCTGGCCAGAGTTCTTTTCCCACGCCAGGATCTCATCGATCTTGGACAGCACGATCAAGGCTCGCCGGCGATTGAGCTTCGGTGGCACGAACGTTCTTCCGTTAGTCGTCAAGCTGGTTAAGCCAATCAAGGTCGCTAGCTCCGGGGCGGCGAATGAGCTTGGCATCAATAAGCTGCCGATTGCCAAGGCAAAGACCCAATTGTGCGCAGTTGATACAACCGTTGCGTGGGAAGCGGATGCCGCTATGCGGATGGAACTGCCCTGCTTCGACTTGGTGAATAGTGGTTTCGACCAAACGGCCAAACTCACGGCGCTGTTCGTCGCTGATCGTAGTCTTAAGGTATTGAATCTCAGGGATGCGCTTGCGAACGAAGGCTACTACGGCAGCGTCAGAAATACCGCTGATCCAGGAATAGCAAATGATCTGAGGATCGAGAGCCAGAAGTCCTTCAGGCTCTTCCGGATACCGCGCCGTGGTGGTCTTCCACTCGAGCAGACAACGCTTGCCGTCGAGGCTCCCAACCGCATCGACGTAAGAAATAAAATCGTTCTCCTTCGAAATCGACTGAACCAGCTTGATCTGCATGTTGCGACGAGGGTTACGGATGCGAATGCGATCCTCTTGGGCCAGTCGTTCTAAGAGCTGCACACCCTGACGTAGCATGCGCTCCCAGTCGTCCCCTCGCGAGTATTCCAGTTGTGCGTCTTGGTGTGCTCCCCATTCCTTGAATAGCACCGCAGCGCTGTCCTCACGCAAGAAGAAGGCTGCGAGAGCTTTCTCGAAGCAGCGGCCAAAGAGCAAGGGCGCCCGCGTTTCTTTCTCCTGCCAACCATCGAGATAACGGTAGCGATAGCTCCTTGGACAGCGCAGGTACTGGGCAATCTGGGTGTAGCTAAAGGTCATGGGCAGCCTCTTGGTTGTTCTCTGCAGATACGGAGAACTCTTTCCATTCCTCGGCTGGAGCAAATCCATCGAGATTGAGGAAGCAGCGACCGTTCAGGGTCGTTTGGGAGGTACGAACAATTCCGTGAAGACCCAAGAGGGCCTTTTCATCGACCTCCTCTCGGCCCAGTAAGTCGGGGTCATAGCCGAAATCTTGCAGGAACTGGTTGAGTTTCCACAACGCCTTGGGAGTGCAGTAGAGCCGGCCGGTAAGCGAATGGCCCTGGTGTTCTTTGGGTTCGAGCACGGCAAACCGTAGAACATAGAACGGCCTCTGCGGATGCCAGCGATAGAAGACCCGATCGACGCGGACCAGGAAGATACCCTCCAGAATGTCCTCGCCATTGTGACCTTCGAGATGGAGTCCTGGGATATGGCGCTTCATTTCGCGACCTCCTCACGTTTAGAATAACTGTTGAGGTGACAGAGAAGCCCCTCGCGGTCTTTAGCGGCCCGCTCCGCTAGATCATTGATGAAGGCCTCGACCTGGTCGCGACGGGCCTCCCGCAGGGTGGGTGTTCCGCAATAGTCGGCGGCATAGGCCTTCACTAGGCTGGCATCGAGTTGGTGCTGGCGAATCAAAAGGCAGAGGCGGTCACGTAGCCGAGGCTGACCGTTGTGGTGGCCATTGGTTCCAGTCGCAGGAGATGCGTTCTGAGTCGATTGCTCGGTTCGTTGGGGTTTGGGCGACCATCCGAGTTCCTCGACCGAACACAGCCCAATGCCATAGGCTTTGCGGAGGGCACGGTTGACGGCGCGAGTCTCGGCCACGCGCATTTCGGCGCCGTGAACCAATGAAGACACATTAGAAGGATCGGCATCGCCATAACCGACGAACCCTTTCGATGCGGGCTTACAGAAGACGGTGGCCTTAAAAACCCAACGGCTCACGGACGGATCACAGAACTGATGCACTTGCCGAACTTGGATACCAACGCACCGTCTGCGTTGTGCTAAACGCAACAGGCCGGCATGGGTGACATACCACCCTCCGTCCAAATACTGGAAATCTCCCAAGACCAAGGAGAATCTAAATGTCTTCGTCAAGTTAAGTAATCGCTCAAGTGCAAAAGGCCCTAATTCACCCACTCGCCAGCGCCTGGCAAACCGGACGTTCTGGCGCAACAGGATCCCAAGCTTGCGGTTAGCTGTAATCATCTTTTTCATGCAGGTGCTCCTCATTGAATGCCATTGAGTATCAATGATAACCATGTAGGGGTCCACTGTCAAGCGAAGAGTTTGCGAAGGGCGAACGAGTGCCGTAGAATGCGCTAACATGAAGAAGGACGACAGCATTGGAGTTCGAGTCTCCAGAGAATTGAAACGGACGCTGATCCAGATTGCTAGGACCGAAGGTAGAAGCCTCGCGCAGTTGTGCGAGATCTTGCTAAGAGGCGGAGCTGCAGCATACCAAGAGGAAGGCCCCAAATATCTCCAGCGCTTACTGTCCCGCCAGAAAAAAGAAGGATCCGAGTGATTCCCTGTCCCTCATCAGCTTAGCTCGTCTTGCGGCACGGCGTTGGACCTTCATCTGCTCCGCTTCAGGAATCAGAACTGAGAGAATGAAAGACACATCACAGCCTAAAGGACAATCGATGATGCGGGCAGAACAACCGTAGAGTAGTCGCGTTCGCGGCGTACTTCGAACAGAGTGGAAGTGGGCTTCTGCTGGCACGTTGGAAGCACGCTTCGATACACGCTCTGGGGCGTGTAATTCCCCTCTTTTAGGAATGTCATGAAGGATCGTCTAGTTAGCGCGTGGCAAGAAGGTCCAAACTACCCGGCAGCGGTAACGCTATCCACCCCTCGGATTGGGCACTCTCGACACAGGATGCGGGGATCGGCTCGCACAAGCCAACCGCTGCGGCCCGTGCGACCATTGATGCAATCAGCGCATCGAGCGCGTGACGCGTCGTTGCAAAGCGCGCGCTGATCTCCTCCGCGAGCTGAAGCCATTGGCTACAGTTCGCCGCAACTGCGCGCGCAAGTGCGACTGTATCCTTACGCGTGGCAGGACCGAAATCCCACTGCCGAACTGCACCCGCGGGGTAAACTTCAACGAACTTCCCGGCGCCCGTACGGTCTACGACCTCCCCCATGAATGCTAGCCTCGAAAGCAGCGATGCTGATCGAAACGCAGTTATGCCGATGCGATCAGTCGAAACACTCAAGGGCCATTTCCCAATTGCGGCATGAACAAAACGGTCTGTGGCGCGGTAACAGAGTTCCCGTTGTGAATGTTCAGGCCATGGAGCGCCCTCGCGGTGAAATACAAGCGACTTGACGAACGCGACCGGCCAACCAAAGGGGACGTCCAAACCAACTTTGTCTGCTGTTTCCGAGAGCTTCAGGATTCGTTCGTCGCACACATTCAGTTCAAGCAGCGTCACTTCTGCCCTGCCATCCTGCCAGCACATCTGACACAGAGCTGTGTCTGTTGGCTGGGCGGCGAAATCCACACCGAGTGTGAGCATAGGATTGATCCGTATTGGAGGCCGGAGTTTAACAGCAGTTTGATATGGTAGCCAATGATAGGACAAGAGTTTATGTGGGCCTGGTTAGTGAGCCATCGCAGATAGGTTTTCGACTTCAAGTCTTGGAAGTACTCTGTGTAAAATAGTTGAATGAAGATCAATTTTGCTGAACGGGCAGAAGGATCTCAGAACTCAGCCCAAGATGACTAGGACCATGCGTTCATCCAAGCTCGTCTTTCGGGCAGCTCCGGCCGTGATGGCGATTTGTGTCTGTACCGCTTTCCTGTTGCTCGCGGCCAATGCGGCTCAAAGAGACCTCTCTCGCAACACATTGTGGGAAGTTGTACACAACGTTTGTGTCCCGGGACAGTCCTAGAATCACGACCCTAGACCCTGCCTTCAAGTCGATCTGAACGCGGGCATCCGAAAGGGATTTGCGATCCTAAGGGACCCAAGATGGATCACTCAATTCTTGCTTGTTCCTACTACTCGAATCTCTGGCATCGAGAGTCCGACCGTCCTTGGGCCGAACGCGGTGAACTATTTCGCCAGCGCATGGGAAGCTCGAACGTATATCAACAAAACGCTGCACCTGGCGCTTCCGCGAGATGGCATGGGTCTGGCGATCAACTCGGCTGTGAGCCGGTCCCAGGATCAGATGCACATTCACTTGGCTTGCTTTCATGCTGATGTCCTTGGGACCTTGCACAAAAATGAAGGAAGGATTAGGAATCATTGGGCTCCGTTCAATGTCTCCTTTTTCGGGCACTATTACACGGCAATGTGGGTGCCAGGAGAGCACCTTAGTCCAAGCAACCCATTCAGGCTTCTCGCGGAGATACCAAAGCTCGGAATATGGGCTATCATACACTAGTGGTTATCGGGTTGACTCGGGCTGATGGAACTAAGGGATTTGTTATTCTCACGGACCAAGTAGACGGAAAAAACGGTGACTTAGCAAATGGCGAGGAATTGCTGGATCATGATTGCCGAATTGCGGCGAGCATCGTCCCCGAAAACTAGCCAATAGCGCCCGCGACGCGCCCCCCCGGGAACTGACCCGACGATGTAGTTACATTACCGTCTCTCAAAGGCTTGCATACTGGTAAATAGATATATGGAAGTGTGCGGCCGGGGAATTGCTCTGACTATTTTATGGGAATTGTAACCTTTCGATTTATAGGCGCTCTACAAAGTACCGCTACTAAGGAAGTGTGGCAGTAGTCGGAGCGGCGATTTTTCTTGACTCCCTTTCAACCTTTGGTATGCTGGCGAATGGAAGGCGAAATACAGTAGGCCTAGTCCAAGCGGTGCAACTAGGTTGCACGTGTCGGAAGATGAAGATAGGGACCAGGGTCAGAGCAGCACCGCTGGAATTATTGGCGGCCTGGATTTTGGGCTTACCGGCCAAGTGGGTTTTTGCGACCTACTATGAGCGGTGGGCTTTTGTGCTATTGGATCTTGTGGGAGCTATGAAAACACTAGAAGGGAGGATTTGATGAGGGGAGCTAACTCTGAGCTGCTTGATCTTGCCACCAAGGCCAACCAACTTGCCTCACAGGTCTCGCGGCATGAAGAGTCGTACCGCGCCGCTGGAAGACTGGCTCGCGATCCTCACGACATCGACGCCTTATCCGAAGCAATTGTGCAAGGCGCGAAGGAGGCGGACGGAGTTCTCGCAGATTTCATGAGAGCACCAGAAATGTTCGTTTTGTCGCAGCTCGCCCTGTCGCATGTGTCGAACCGCTTGTGGGAGGACCTCTGGAATGAAACGCACCCTGACAGATTCGGGCAAGCATGGGATGGAGAAGATTTCGCGCTGATGTCGGTCTGGCGGGTGAAAGTCCGCGCCATGATTCAGGGATGCAGCCGAGGATTCGTCCTGGCTACGACTACAGATGAATACATAGCTAAGCTGATCAAAGCCGGCGCCAATGAAGAGACCACGAAAGAGTTGGTAAACTGGATGTCAGAGGTAATGTACGAAGAGGTGGCTTGATTAGGTGGCCGAGGAAGGAAAAATGGAAACACTAGACGCAACTAAGAGACCTTGCAAGGGGGTGACGGCGGATGGGTCGCGATGCCGGGCCGCCGCGCTTCCCAAATCGGACTTCTGCTTCTTCCACGACGCATCGAAGGCAAAGGAAAGGCGCGACGCGCAAGCGCTAGGAGGGCGCCAGAATCGGGCAAGGACGCTCGACGCAACGGTATCGGATGTAAAAATCAAAGACTGCGGAGATATCCTGGCGCTCTTGTCCGAAACCATCAACCAGGTCAGAACGGGCGCGATTGATCCGCGAGTGGCAAACTCGGTGGGGTACCTGGCAAATATTGCGATACGAGTGTTTGAACAAAGAGATATGGAGACTCGCATCGAAAGATTGGAAGACATTATCGAACGTCGAAGCCAAGTTTCAGAGTTGGCGATGACAGGAAGTTAGAAATGCCAAAATCACAGAGGGACAAACGCTTGGACAATATCGAAGTCGAGTTGACGCCGAAAGAATGGGCTATCCGACTGGCCGATGAGAGGAGGGCACATTCTTCTGAGAACGATTTCCTCAAGGATATGGCGAAGCGGACATATCGAGAATCGCCATACGTGAAGCCGTTTTATGCTCTGATTCTGCAAGCCAGAAAACGCCATCCTGGAGAAAAACGTCAAGATATCTGCATACAACAACGACTGGATCGAAAACTTCGGCAGGAATTCCATGCTCTTAAGACATTGATAAACGATGCCAACGAAACGATCAAGATCAAATCCGAAACGAACCGGCTGAAGAGCCGCGCTCAAGCTGGCCAACTTCAAAATCTAATCCTGCAAGATGCTTTCGCGCGAACCGTCGAGAAGACCGCCATCTGGCTCGAGCAGCACGAGACCGCAAGAGCCGTTGAGGCAGAAGAACGCCATTTAATAATTGAGGAACTTGCCGAATTTACGATCGCAGGAGAACCGCGCCTCCGCTTATCTTCGCTGATCCAAGACTGGGCTGACGACATGGCTATGCTGGCTACGGAAACGCTTGCGTTCAAGGCTGCAGTCCAGTTCGTTCAGGAACAATACTTCGACGGCCATCCAATCCTGAGTCGGGACATCGAAGGCGCGCTGGAAACAACAATCCGGATGATCCTTGATGTGATCGCGACATTCAACGAGTACCTGAAAACAAGGGCCAATCTACTCGGACGAAGCGGGAACGAAAAAGAGCGGTCGGAGGACGAAATCGTTCCTATCAAATGTGGCGAACAGGAAGTAAGTCTTTTTACCATCGACGTCGAAGCCATCCGGGACCGCCCCAGCAAGATGATGTTGGTCGATCGCATCGTCGCTGGGTGGGTTACCGGTGCCAAGGACAAAGCGGTTGCGGACATCCTGGAGGAAACCGGTGAACATCAGGCTTTCGTCTGGAAACGCTTCACGGAAAAGGTCGAGGGAAAATCAGGCCTATCATAACTAAACAATGCGCAGAGCCTGCCTCGGCGACGTGCTCGGTGCATGTCCGGCCAGTGAGTGGTGTCGTGTCGATCCGTTTCATGCGTGGGCACTGAAAGAATATTGATTTCGGGACACCTCTCTGTCTTTCCATCCTTGTCTACTTAAGAAGACCCGGTAGGGGGCGGCGAACGACGGTAATAACGGGCGCGGCTTTCGAACTATCTGGGGGGGACTTAATCGAATCAATCACTGCTTGCCTTTTTCACCATCTCGCAATGCTTTACTTCCTCCTGAAACCAGTTACTTGCAGTGTACATATATAGGAGTAATACGAAGGAGAGGGGCTATAATTGAGGCGCGATTAAAGGTTGATGCCTAATCCAAAGCTCGCAAACACAAAAAGGAATCAACGAGGGTGACGCGGCGGTATTTCAACGTCTTGTGGAGTGGCATCAATATCTTGTTGCTAGTTTCCTCGGCGTTTCTGCTTTATGGGATTGGTTGGGAGTATTCAACCCGCAGTTACCTTCGAGGTTTTGCCGACGCCGTAGTCCCTGTGCAAGCGGCACCCCAACAAAAGGTTGAGTCCATTCTCGCTTGGATGGCCCATGGACCAGCCCGAAACAACGACGATGCGGAGTGGCTCGCGCAACGCGATCCTGAAGAAACGCTCAATTATGAGCAGTTGCTACGAGTCTGCGGTACAGCCACCAACGCGTTCGTCAACTTGGCAGTTAGTAGCGGACTGACGGCACGGAGGCTGTTACTACTCGACCCCGACCGCAATGCCAAGCACGTGGCTGCCGAGGTCTGGCTGGATGGCCGGTGGGCGGTAGTTGATCCCGTCTTTCACGTCCTTTTTCGCGACGCTAGGGGACAGTTCCTCACCAAAGAACAATTACGGGATCCGCTGACATTCCGCCAGGCCACTCAGAACATTCCGCACTACCCGCCATCCTATTCCTATGAGCAAACCGCCATTGTACGCCTCAGAAGAATTCCATTGATTGGTCCGATGCTTCGGCCGGCCCTCAATGCCGTTCTCCCCGGCTGGGAAATAGACTTCAACTGGACCCTTTTGCTCGAACGCGAATCATTTGCAATGGCGCTGATTTCGGCCCTGGCCTTCTGCTGTTTTGCGATGGCGCGCTTTCTCCTTGCTCGGCATTGCGACCGGCGCCTTGGATTTCCACGACAACGGCTGCGCTCCCGGTTTCTACGCGCGGGCGCTGCCCTGCTCATGAATGGAGAATGAGGAACGTCTCCAGTTCTCTCACAAGTATTTCAATCACACTGGAATAATCCCGCAGAGCAATAGTGGAACTAATGACTTGCCCGCGATAGAGTAAGAGCCATGTGCGGGGTTTGCGGTGTCATTGGCGGCGGACACGATGATTGGGCCGAATCTCGTGTTCGCTGGATGATGAACAATCTTGTCCACCGCGGCCCGGACGATGAAGGACTGCTGAAACGGCCGGGCGCGGTGCTGGGCATGCGGCGACTCAGCATTATTGACCTCGAAGGCGGCCGGCAGCCGGTCTATAACGAGGACGGCAACGTCGGCGTGGTTTTTAACGGCGAAATTTACAACTTTGCTCAATTGCGCGCGGAACTGGAGGCTCATCATCACTTCCGCCCGCGCTCCGACACCGAAGTTATCGTCCATGCCTACGAAGAATGGGGCACGAGTTTTCTTGAGCATCTGCGAGGGATGTTTGCGCTCGCTCTCTGGGATGGTCGAGCCGAAGTCCCAAACGCAAATTCCACTGGCCGGGTCTTGTTGGCCCGCGACCGTCTTGGCATCAAGCCCCTCTACTACGCACTGGCGGATGGAAAACTGCTATTTGCCTCTGAGGTGCGCGCCCTTCTGGCCAGCGAAGCTGTAGCGCGTCGCCTGGCGCCTGCCGCGGTGGAGGCGTATTTGCTCTTTGGCTCAGTCGTCGAGCCGACCACCTTGGTGGAGGGTGTGTTTTCGCTGCCTCCCGGGCAATGCTTAATGGTTGCATGCGACGCTCCACGAAGAGCCGCACCTGTACCTTATTGGACCCTTGCTGCTTCGCAATCCACAGCTCCGCCGCCGCAAGACCTGCCCTCCGCGGCCAAGGCCGTGCGAACGCTGTTGGAAGATGCCGTACGCAGCCATCTTCTCGCCGATGTGCCGCTCGGCCTGTTCCTGAGCAGTGGCCTCGACTCAACAGCGATCGCAGCCCTTGCGGCGCGAGAGCGCGGCGGACTTCGCACCTTTACGGTTGTTTTCCCCGAGCACGAGTTCAGTGAGGCTCCGCTTGCTCATAAGACGGCATCGCGGCTCGGCTGCGAGCATCGCGAGTTCGTGGTTTCTTCCGAGCAGATGCGGGCGCATCTGATTGACGCGGTCGGTGCGCTGGATCAACCCAGCATGGACGGAATAAACACCTTTTTCGTTTCTTGGGCCGCGCGCCAAGTCGGACTCAAGGTCGCTCTCTCTGGTTTGGGCGGGGATGAGGTCTTCGGGGGATACCCGACGTTTCGCGCCACGCCGCGCCTCAGGAAGATCGCTGCATTCGCGCACCAGGTTCCTGCGGGAGTGCGCAAAGCAATGTCCAAAACATTGCTGAAGATCAATCGTGCCAGGGGCTCTTCTTTGCGGTCCGACGCCACGCGCAAGCTGGCGGCCATCTGGAACAACCCTGACGCGGTTCCGCATCCCTACTTCTTCACGCGGATGCTGTTCACACCTCAACAAACGGAGCGTCTGTTTTTGGCGGGCATTCCATCCGCCGGTTATGCCGGAAACAAAGGCGCGCCGGAGTTGCTCTGGCGATCCTGGCTCGAACAAGTGGCGGCGCAGGCTGAGCGCCTCGGCGGAGACTCCGCCGTATCCTGGCTAGAACTGCGCACTTATACGGTTGACACACTTTTGCGCGATACCGACGGCATGAGCATGCATCACTCGCTCGAAGTGCGTGTGCCGCTCTTGGACCATCCATTGGTTGAATTTGTTCTAGGCCTGCCGGATGGCATCAAACGACGACGGGATGCTTCTAAGATCCTCCTTGTTGAAGCGCTGGGCGATCTATTGCCACAGGAGATCGTGCATCAGCCGAAGCGAACATTCACGTTCCCGTGGCAGCGTTGGTTGCACGGACCGCTCGGTCAACATGTAGGGTCGCGACTGAACGCCCTTACGCCATCTCTTTCCTCCGTGCTGGATACACAAGCGGTGCGATCGGTCTGGCATAGCTTTCTTGCAGGACGCACAGGTTGGGCGCGTCCCTGGAGTTTGTTTGTCCTGAATGAATGGGTGGGGC
>Ga0207007_1251_pt1 | contig 12947 bp, 10 predicted proteins | sample Alteio_BWMinCont_85_FD_153487 | JGI IMG/M metagenome (GOLD analysis project Ga0207007, IMG submission 153487) | Enriched cells from forest soil in Barre Woods Harvard Forest LTER site, Petersham, Massachusetts, United States -... | ecosystem: Environmental > Terrestrial > Soil > Temperate forest >...
CGGCGGCCGCCTGGATGTCGGCCAGTTGGGCGGGCGGTACGCTCGCCTCCGTGGCACCGTGTAGCCGGAGGTCGATGCCATGGTCATACCATTTGCCGATAAGCGGGAGCACGATGCTCACGCTCAGCATGCCGGCGCCACCGATGATGGCCAGGCCGAGCGCGCCGGTCTTGGGGAAGTTTTCGGCTACAAAACCGACCATCGTGGGCCAGAAGAAGCACACGCCGAAGGCAAAGACAGTGGCGGCGCCAAAGAGCATTGAGCCGCTGGATTGGCTCATGGCGTAGAGGCCGGCGGTCGAGAGGATGGCGCTCATGATGAGCATGCCGATCGGCGACAGTTTATGGACAAAGGGCCCGGCGAACATCCGGCCGACCGCCATCAGGCCCGTGATCCAGACCAGAACCAGAATTCCGGAGACGCCCGCGTGGCTGAGGATGTTCGGAATCCAATTGCCAGACCCGAGCTCGGTCGCGGCGGTCAGCAGCATGCAGCCCACCATGAGGATGAAGCCGGGCGCCGCGCAGGCCATGAACATCGAGCCGGTGGTCTCGCCGCGCTGCACGCGCGCGGTCTGGGGCATCTGCTGGTCGCCGGTGAAGAACATGAAGCCATAGACGACCATCGGAATCAACATGGTGGCGTATTCCACCCTCCAACCGTGTCCCATCTGGGTTATGAGGTAGGCGGTCAGGCCGCCGATCACGATGCCGCCCGGAAACCAGACGTGGAAATGGTTCAATTTGGTCGTCTGGTTCGTGGGGAAGAGGGTCGCCACGAGGGGATTGCAAGCCGCCTCGACCGAACCGTTGGCGATGCCGAAGATGAGCGTGCCGGTGAACAAGCTCCAAAAATCCCAGGCGAAAATGGTGAGCACGATGCCAACGAGATGGCCAAAGAAGGCGATGCCGAGGATGCGCTTGAAGCCCAGGCTGTCCACGAGCGGGCCGCCGAACATCATGGCGAGGGTGAAGCCCCAGAAGGCGGTGCCGCCGACCCAGCCCACCTGTTCATTGTTCAGGTGGAACCGGGTGGTCCAGGCACCGACGGCGTCGCCACGGATGGCGAAACTCATGGCGGTGGTGATGAGGGCGACGCAACTGGCGACGAACAGACGCGTTGGTTTCATGGAGTGACGGAGGGGGGTTGGGGATAAAAGCGCAATCAGTGAAAAGCAGCGCAGTTGGCACGAAGATCGTCAACGACGAACTTTTGTAAAAAATGGCTGGGGGGCGCTGGGCGGCCAGAAGGCAGAGATCACTTACGCAACCCGTTGGCAAACATGGTGGGCCCACTGGGATTCGAACCCAGAACCAAAGGATTATGAGTCCTCTGCTCTAACCGTTGAGCTATAGGCCCGTTTCAGGGATGGTGGAACCAAAGGGGCAAGGTTCAAGTTCCAAGTGGGGGAGTGGGGGCCTGCCCCAGTTTTGGACGGCAATCGAGCCCCCTAATTTTGCGTCCACGTTATCGAGGCAGGGCCAAACGCACCACATCATCCGGCGTATGCCCATCGGAGTCTTTCGCATTCGGGTCCGCGCCCTTTTCGAGCAAGATTTTCCGCAATTCAGGCGACCACCAAGCGCGATGCAGCGGCGTCTGGCCGCCGGGACCATCGATATAGACACCAGTCTTGGTGTTAACCTTTGCGTTGAATCGCAAGAGCAGTTTCGCGAGCTCAAGTTTCCTCGTGCCGATGGCATCATTGAGGGCTGTAGCCCCGAAACCATCGTCTAAATCGATATTCGCTGCGTGAGATAATAGAATGAGGGCGATCGTTTGAATGGTTCGTTGCCGCTGTTCTAGCTGATCGCTTGGAATCTTCGCCTTCTGTTCCCGGGCCCAGGCCAAATCTTTTTCAGTGTTTTGCACTTTGCGTGACGGGTTGGGATAGTTGGACGCGTTCGCCAGCGCAATCAGCGGAGTCCATTCTTTGGAGCCTATCGGTGCCGTGCCTGCATCCCACGGATCTTCAAAAAAGGTGGGATCACCCTTGCCGTAACGCCCGTCGATTTTGGCCCCATCGCGCAAGGCTGCAACCACACCATCCAAATCTAACTTGTAGCAGGCAACGATTAGCCCCTGATCTCGGCTCAATTCTGCTGCCGGACCGATGCTCGCCATCGCTAGCACGGTCGCGATTATGGCTGGGATACGCATACTGTGATCCGACGGTCAATGTTCGCAATCCGTGTGTCAACCCTCGATCGCGGTTCGATCTGGCGGCTTGTCTTGGGCTAATCCGATAAGGTGCCGCTGCCTGTACCCCTGGCCTTTCTGGCGTCGCCCGCCCATCCGCGATTCCCGCCAGAATCTCTCCTTGAGTTTTGCCGACTTCTAAGGAAGACTGCCAATCCTAAGGAATCAACCATGACCACCTCGACCCTTTCCCGCAACGGGCAGACCACCATCCCAGCCAAGGTGCGGCAATTCCTCCACCTCGAGCCGAACCACAAGATTCTGTATCGGATTGAGGGCGACCGCGTCATGCTGGAGCCGGCGCGGACTTCGACGGATTCCCTCTACGGGCGCCTCAAGTCGGCGACACCGGCCCCGACGGCGGCGCAGCTCAAAGGCGCGCGACACGCCTACGCGGCGAAAAAATACGCCCGATGAGCGGCACCCACCATCTGGATGCCAATGTCATCCTGCGTTTCCTCCTCGCGGACGATCCCGGTCAGTCACCCCAAGCGAAGGCGTTGTTCGATCTCGCTCAAGCGGGGCGGGCCACGCTGTTCATCTCGCATGTCACGTTGGCCGAGGTGAGTTGGGTGCTGCTTTCGTTTTACAACTTCGAGCGGGGAGTCTTGGCGGCCGCGTTGCGGGACCTGTTGCTTCATGATGGGGTCGAAGTCGACGACCGGAGCGTGATGCTCGATACCTTCGACCGGTTCGGGAAGGTTAACGTGGATTTCATCGACTGCTACACGGCCGCATTGGCGAAGGATCGCGGCTGCAGCGTGGTGACCGAAGATCGGGATTTCAGGAAATTCACCGACGTGACCACACGGAAGCCGGGCGAACTGGTCGAGAGCTTGAAAAAACGGAAGGACTGAAAAGCGCGAATTCGCGCCAAGTGACAAGTATCAAGGGGCAAGTAGCAAGCTATCGGCGCGCCCGGGCGGCTTTGATCTCCGCCCAGCGGGGCTCGAAGAAGTAGAGCGCGCTGACCACCAGCGAATGCGTGATCCGGCCGGTGCGGGCCAGGGCCAGCACTTCGTCCACCGGCGGGGCGCTCACGACAATCTCTTCGTCGTGATCCCACTCCCGCGGGGCCGAGCACACGGCTTCCTCCACCAACACTAGGTGGCAGCGGTTGCCTTGGAGCGCGGGATTGGGGTGAACCCAGCCGAGCGAGCGCGCGCCGGTTCCGACGTAACCCGTCTCCTCGCGCAACTCGCGCTGGGCGGCCACGACCGGATCCTCGCCGGCCTCGATCACCCCGCCGGGCAGCTCCAGCGAAAACGCGTCGATGCCGAAACGAAATTGGTTCACCAGCACGAGCCGGCCATCGGGGGTGACCGCGAGCACGTTGACCCAGTCGGGCGCGACGATCGTGACGAATTCGCGCTCGGTGCCGCGCACCGGATGACGATAACCCACGGCGCGCACGTCGAAGACCCGGGTGGCGGCGAGCAAGCGGTCGCCCAGGCGTTCCCAGCGGGCGGGCGGGCCGGAGGCGGACGGGTTCATGGGGCGGAAAGGATGAAGGATGAGGGATGAATGATGAAGGGCTGAGGACAGAGGTCAGAGGTCAGTCGGAGACGGAATTCGGAAGGCGGGAGCGGACAGAACGGTCATGGGTTGGAAAAAGAAACGCCTCCCAACCGGGCGGCGGGGAGGCGTATCAGAGAATTGGATGCGGGGCGGCGGTCAATTATGCGGCGCGGGCGCGGGGGCGCTCGATCCGGGGATCTTGATGATCTGGCCGACCTTGAGCCGCTTCCAGTCGACGCCGGGATTCGCGTCCAAGAGGGCCTGCAGCGACACGCCGTTGTCCTTGGCGATCGAAGTGCCGATGTCGCCCGACTTCACCTTGTATTCGCCTTTGGCGACGGGCGTATCCGAACTTCCCTTGGGGCCGGGCTTCACGGCCTTTGTCTTCGAGTCCTGGACCTCTTTCTTGAGCGTCTCGAAATTGTCGTTGAGGGCCTGCTCATTCTTGGCGACTCCATCGATCGTGGCTTTGAGGTCGCGCGTCACCTGATTGGCGGTGTTGTTGGCGGTGTTGGCCGTGCTTTCGATGGTGCCGAGCTTGTCCTCCAAGGCGGTTTTGACGACCTCCAAGTCGTTGCGCGCATGGCTGGCGCTATACATCGCGCCGATGGAAAGGCCGATGGCGAGGACGATGGCGATGCCGCCTACGACGGGCAGCCAATTGGTGGTATTGTCTCGGGAAATGGTATCCATGAAGTTATTGGTTCAGAATCGCCAAGTTGGCGGGAAGGAATCGGCAATGCAAGCAGAGATTGTGGCGAGTTCTTCACAATTGTTTTGGGACAGGCACCAGAAGGAGTCAGGGGTCGGGAGTCAGGAGTCAGTCGGATTCAGAATATCGATGGCCAAGGGCCGATCTTCTAGACCGTTGGTTGGCGGGCAGGTCCACTCGGCGGCGAGCCAGATATATTGCAAGTTGTTTAGCGACAATAATATACGACACATTTGATGCGGCGGTCGCGGCGGATCGCGCTTTGCGCTCGAAAGGGGAGCGATCAATCGCCGAAATTGCCGGGGAGGGCTTGACAGGCCACCGCAGGGTGCGAGGGTGGGGGGCTGTGTCGCGGGGTGTAGCTTAGCCTGGTAGAGCGCCTGGTTTGGGACCAGGAGGTCGCGAGTTCGAATCTCGCCGCCCCGACCAGCTGGTTGGGCGCGCGTCCGCGCGCCAAGTATCAAGTGCCAAGGTCCAAGTACCAAGCGGTCAGCCGCGCCGTGGGGCGCGACCGGGCGCATATCAAGGCCTTCGGAGCTTTACCGCCGCTCCAGCGAAATCGGGGTGCAACCTTAAACGCAGTTGAAAACCGGTCGCTTGGCTCGATGGCTCCAATTAATTGTTGTCGCGTTTGATGACGGGCAACGAGCTCGAGCTGGCCGGCTGGGCCCCGCTCGCCGGGACGTCGGGCGTGACCTTGGATGGGAGGGACGGCGAGGTCGTGGAGGACAAGCCCGATGGCCGGGCTTTGAGATTGTTGGCATTGGTCGCCCAAATGCCGGTCGGGTCGATTTGGCTGATCTGCGCCTTGAGTTGGTCGAGATCGGCAGTCCGGCCGGCATCGGCTGCGATGCTGGCCAGGTCATAGGCGGCCTGGCCGCGGATGCCTTTGGGCCGGGCGGAGTTGTCCGCCAGGCGCTTGAGGGCCGCCGCGCCTTCGGCGTCATGGCCGGCCGCGAGTTGGGAAACGGCGGCACCCAATTCGGCACGCGGCGCCAGCAGTGAGACGGGATCGGTGGTGAGCAATGTCTGCGCTTTCCCGTAGTCCGCCTGCGCCTCGGTGAAATTGCCGGCGCGATAGGCGTTGTCGGCCAGGCGGAGTTCCGCTTCGCCCGCCAGTGGGTGGTTGGGATACTCGACGATGAAGGACTTGAGCGCGCTGTCGGTTGTAGCGGCTCCAAATTCTCCGGAAATCGCCAGTTCATTCTGCGCCGCCTCGTAGTGCCAAACCGCGCGGCCGATCAGGGCGCAGGCGACCAGCGCGATGGCGGCGATGATGGTTTTGGACTGTTTTTCCCAGAGGATGCGCAATTTGTCCTCCAGCCCGGGGGCAACGTAAGTCTCGTCCACCGCGACCAGATTGCGGTCGTCGGCGGGCGGTTTGGAACCGGTGGGAGTGGCGGGCTTTGGCATGGCGCGAAGGGGATTTAAACGGTGGAACCGACTAGCAAGGCAGATTTTTCGACCGCTGTCCATGCTGGAAATTGCCGGAGCGTCGCGGTGGGCGCAGAGGGTTGGGTTGCCGATGGCCCAGCCGACTTCGCCGGAATGACCAATGTCCAATGACCAATGCCCAATGTCGGACCGAATTGGAGCGAATCTCGAATTCGACCACGGCTCTGCGCGCAGATCGGGATCAATCGAAGACGACGGTTTTATTGCCGTAAACGAGGACGCGGTTCTCGAGGTGCCAGCGCACGGCTTGGGCGAGCACCGTCTTTTCGAGATCGCGGCCTTTGCGCACCAAATCTTCGACTCCGTGCCGGTGGGTCACGCGCGCGACATCCTGCTGGATGATGGGACCTTCGTCGAGGTGGGCCGTGGCGTAGTGGGCGGTCGCGCCGATCAGCTTCACGCCCCGGGCGGCGGCTTGGTGGTAGGGCCGGCCGCCGGCGAAGGCGGGCAGGAACGAGTGGTGGATGTTGATCACCGGCCGGCCGTAGGCCGCCAGCAATTCCGCCGACAGCACCTGCATGTAGCGCGCCAGCACCACCAATTCGATCCCGAGCTCGCGCAAGAGGGCGAGTTGCCGGGCTTCGGCGGCGGGTTTGTCGGCCGCCGTCACGGGGATCACGTGGAAGGGCAACCCGTAGCCGCGCGCGGCGGGCTCGAGGTCGGAATGGTTGGAAACCACAGCGGCGAGATCGCACGAAAACTCGCCCGCCCGCCAGCGGAGCACCAGATCGTGGAAGCAATGGTCGGCCTTCGAGACGAAGAGCGCGACCTTGCGGCGGTGAGCGGACGAAACCACATGGGCGGTCATTCCGAGTTCGCGGGCGTGGGCGCGGAAGGCGGCCTCTTCCGCCGAGTGCTCCGGGCGCGCGGGAACCCACTCGAGGCGCTGGAAGAAGATGCCAGTCTCAGTGTCGCTGTGCTGGTCGGCGTGGAGGATGTTGCCTCCGCGCTCGAAGATCCAACCCGCGACCCGGGCGACGAGGCCGGGCTGATCCGGACCGTGGAGGAGAGCGACGATGGTGGTGGGATGCGGTGGCATTTGAGCGGAAAGGATGAGGGCGCGGACTCGCGCCAAGTGACAAGGATCAAGTTCCAAGTGACAAGCGGTATCCCGCGCCTTGGGGCGCGATCTGTTAGGAAAAAAACATGGTTTTACTTACGGTTGGCACATGCGTAGCCGGTTTGCCATCAACAATTCTCTTGAAGTTCATTGAGAAGGAGCGCCGAGGGACAGCGATCAGGCTTCGCTGGACAGAGGTTCGGGCGGCGGAGTTCTCCGCGCTGCCGAGATCAAGACCAACAATAGGACGACTTTTAGCATGGTGCCGGCCACGTGGCCTGCATCTCCATTGATCAGGTGGACGACGACCAGGCCCATCAGCAGCCCCACCCAACCGAGGAGGAGGCCGAGGCGCACCCATTCGCCCGCGCCGTCCGGCCGGATGAATCGCAGAACCGAGGGCAGCTCGCGCCGGCCCAGGAAAAGGGTGATGATCATCGAGCTGAGCATCCATGAGGCCAGGGTGACAATCATGTCGAACGTGAAGAAATCCGCGATGGAATCGTTCCAGGGCGGGTAATCGCCCCGCAGGTAGCGCAGCGGCAGGAGCCAAAGATCGACCGCGACGGGCATGGCAAATGAGAGCATCCAGCCCAGCCGAAAATTGAAATGCCGCAGGGCCCCGTGTGCCCGCAGGCAATCCCTCAAGGCGCGGGTCGAAAACAGCAGGCCGGCTGCCAGGCCCGCCAGACCGCAGCCCAAATTGAAATAAAGTTTGCGCGGCGTTTCGAACGTTTGGAGCTGCTTGTTCCACGCTTCCATCTGCTCCTGGGGATCCTTGATCGAGGCCAGTTGGGCGGCCAGCCGCTCGGGCGCGTCCGGCGCGATATACAGCGGCCACCGTTGGGACTGGACCGTAAGCAACGCACCGGCCAGCAGGAGCGCCACGACCAAACCGGAAAGGAGGAGGGAGGGCCGGCCCACGAAATGAAAGGCGGGGACCGATCACACTTCGGTCACGTTGCCGCGGTAGCCCTGGATCGGGCGCACGCCGACGTGCTTTTCGCGCAAGGCGCGGATGCCCTGGACCGCGGCGCCGGCGCCAGTGATGGTCGTCATCAGGCAGACGTTGTGGGCATAGGCGGCGGAGCGGATCGCGTTTTCGTCGCGGCGCGGGATCATGCCGCCGGGTGTGTTGATCACCATTTGGATCTGGCCGTTTTTGATCAAATCCACCGCGTTGGGCCGGCCTTCGTTCATTTTCGCGAGGCGTTTCACCGGCACGCCGTTGTCGGCCAGGACCTTGGCCGTGCCGCTCGTGGAGTAAATCACGAAGCCCAACCCGTCGAGCGCGCGGGCGATCCCCACGGCCTTGGGCTTGTCGGCGTCCTTGACCGAGAGAAACACGTTGCCACCCACCGGGAGGCCGGGTTTGGCGGCCGCCTGGGCCTTGGCGAACGCCACGCCCAGGTCATCGTCGATGCCCATGACTTCGCCGGTCGAGCGCATCTCGGGTCCGAGCGTGATCATCGCACCGGGGAAGCGCACGAAAGGAAACACGGCCTCTTTCACGCACCAATGTTTCGGTGTCAGCTCACGCGTGAAACCGAGGTCGCGCAGCTTTGCGCCGGTCATCACCTTGGCCGCCAGCTTGGCCAGCGGCACGCCGATCGCCTTGGCGACAAACGGGACCGTGCGCGAGGCGCGCGGATTGACCTCCAGCACGAAAAGCTGCCGATCCTTGATCGCGAATTGGATGTTCATCAGACCCACCACCTTGAGTTCGCGGGCGAGCTTGTGGGTCGCCTCGCGCACGGTCGCGAGGATGTCGGCCCCGAGCGTGTGCGGCGGCATCACCATCGAGGCGTCGCCCGAGTGGACCCCGGCAAACTCGATGTGCTCCAACATGCCGCCGATCACCGAAGTTTCGCCGTCGGAGATGCAGTCCACGTCGAGCTCGATCGCATCTTCCAGGAACTTGTCGATCAGCACCGGCTTGCCGGGCATGACATCGAAGGCCTGGCGGATCACGGACTTGAATTCCTCCTCGCCATAAACGATGAACATGCCGCGCCCGCCGAGGACGAACGAGGGCCGCAGGAGCACGGGAAAGCCGACCTCCCAGGCAAAACCTAGCGCCTCGGCCTCGTTCATCGCGGTGCGGTTGGCCGGCTGGCGGAGGCCGGTCTTGTCCAACACGGCGGCGAATAGTTTCCGGTCTTCTGCCAGCTCGATGCTTTCCGGCGAGGTGCCGATGATTTTGGCGCCATTGGCCTTGAGGGCGGCGGCGAGGTTCAGCGGCGTCTGCCCGCCGAATTGCACAATCACCCCGTCGCATTTCTCCTGCCAGTAAATCTCCAGCACGTCCTCCAGCGTGAGCGGCTCGAAATAAAGCCGGTCACTCGTGTCATAATCCGTGGAAACCGTCTCGGGGTTGGAATTCACCATCACCGTTTCGATCCCCAGTTCCCGCAGCGCGAAACTCGCGTGGACGCAGCAATAGTCGAACTCGATGCCCTGCCCGATGCGGTTGGGCCCGCCGCCCAGGATCATGATTTTGGGTTTGGTGGAGGGGATGATTTCGTTTTCGTCGCCGTAGCTGGAATAGTAGTAGGGCGTGAAAGCCTCGAATTCCGCCGCGCAAGTATCCACCAGCCGGTAAGTGGTGGGGACGCCCAGGGCCAGCCGACGGTCGCGGACTGCCTTGGAGTTCGTCTGGAACAGGTGGGCGAGTTGGGCGTCGGAAAAGCCGAATTGCTTGGCGCGGCGCATCGCGACGGCGGGAATGACGGAGAGCGAGCGCCCGCGCAACTCCTGCTCCATCTCGTAGATCTCGCGCAACTGGTGGAGGAACCATGGGTCGATCTTGGTGAGGTCGAAGATCCGCTGCACCGAATACCCGGCGCGAAAAGCGTGGCGGATGAAATAAATCCGCTCGGCGTTGGGCGTGCCGAGCTTGATGTTGAGCGCCTCGTCAGTGAACGTTTCGTCACCGCCCTGCCGGCCCCCGCCGCCAAAGCCCCGGGCGCCGGTTTCGAGCGAGCGCAGGCATTTCTGGATCGATTCCTTGAAGGTGCGGCCGATCGCCATCGCCTCGCCCACCGATTTCATCGCCGAAGTGAGCGTGGCGTCGGCATCGGGGAATTTTTCGAAGGTGAAACGCGGGATTTTCGTCACCACGTAGTCGATCGTCGGCTCGAACGACGCCGGCGTGAGGCGGGTGATGTCGTTGCGCAGCTCGTCGAGGGAGTAACCCACCGCCAGCTTGGCGGCGATCTTGGCGATGGGGAAGCCGGTGGCCTTCGAGGCCAGCGCCGAGGAACGCGAGACCCGGGGGTTCATCTCGATCACCACCATGCGGCCGGTCTGCGGATCGACCGAGAACTGGATGTTCGAGCCGCCGGTCTCGACCCCGATCTCGCGGATGACGGCAAACGAAGCGTCGCGCATGGCCTGATACTCCTTGTCGGTGAGGGTCATGGCCGGGGCGACGGTGATCGAGTCACCGGTGTGGACGCCCATCGGGTCGAAATTCTCAATCGAGCAGATCACGACACACTGGTCCTTGTGGTCACGCATGACCTCCATCTCGAATTCCTTCCAGCCGAGCAGGCACTCCTCGACCAGCACCTCGTGGACCGGGGAAAGTTCGAGGCCGTTGGCGCAAATGCGTTCGAATTCCTCGCGGTTATAGGCGATGCCGCCCCCGGCCCCGCCGAGGGTGAACGACGGGCGGATGATGAGGGGGAACGCCCCCAGGAATTCGGCGGCGTCGCGCGCCTCGGGCATCGATTTCACGGTCCGCGATTTGGCGACGTCGAGGCCGATCCGAAGCATGGCTTCCTTGAACAACTGGCGGTCCTCGCCCATGGCGATCGCGGCCGGCTTGGCGCCGATCATCTCGACCCCGTGTTTTTCGAGGATGCCCGCATGGTGAAGATCCATCGAAAGGTTGAGGGCGGTCTGGCCCCCGAGCGTGGGAAGCAGGGCCGAAGGCCGCTCGGCGGCGATGATTTTTTCCAGGATTTCGAGCGTGAGCGGCTCGATGTAGGTCACGTCGGCGAATTCCGGGTCGGTCATGATCGTGGCCGGGTTGGAATTGACCAGGATGACGCGATAGCCCTCCTCCTTCAAGGCTTTGCAGGCCTGGGTGCCGGAGTAGTCGAATTCACAGGCTTGGCCAATGACGATGGGGCCGGCGCCGATGATGAGGATGGACTGGAGGTCGGTGCGTTTGGGCATGAACGTGAGCGCCGCGGATGGTTGAGCCCACCCGCGACCTCGGCAAGCGGAAAGGCTCGGCGCGGCGCGAGACGCGCCGCGAAGGGCTGAAGGACTGAAAGGCTGAAGGGCTGAAACGGAGACGGTCGCGCAACGCAGCCATGGTGGCACCTGCGGCATTTCGCAGGCGATTTCAGCCCTTCAGTTCTTCAGCCTTTCAGCCTTTTTTCTTTACGCGGCCGACCAATGGCTTGCGCCGCCAACTGGAAAGGGGGGCAGGGTGGCCGGGCCTCCGCCGTCGATCATGGTGCTGATCGCCGCCATCCGGTTTTCCACCTCGGGCAGCAACGTCTGCAGCGCTTCCGGCTTGAATTGCAACGGTTCCAGCAGGGCGGCGGCCGGCAGGGGCGGCCGCGGATTCGCGCCACCGCAGACGACAGCCCGCAGCCATTTGGCCGCGTGGAGCAGGCAGGACATCTTCGTGAAGGCGACCGAGCGCAGCGGCGAGTATTGCCAACGCAGCGGTTCAGCCATCGAATTCGGGAAATTCCACTGTTTCAGCAGCGCACAGCCCACCTCCCCCTGGGTGAAACCGAAAACCGACCGTTCGTGGGCGCTCGCTTCCTCGGGATAGCCCGTATTCCGCAACTGGAGCGGCCGGTCCGTGTGCAGGGCCCACTCGTCCACCGCCACCATCCCCAGGCAATGCAGAAGGCCGGCGGTGTAGGCGACGTCGCGCTCCATGCCGGTGCGCGAGGCCAGCGCCTCGGCGGCCAAAGCGCACGACACCGAGAGTTTCCACAGATCGTCGGCCTCAATCCCGTAAGCCGTGAGTGGGCGCACCAGCACTTGCGACGCGACGGCCATCGACACCAACTCGTAAATCTGGTCATAACCCACCCGGTTCACCGCCTCTTCGACCGTGAAACAGCGCACCCCGCTGCTAAAGTAAGCGCTGTTTCCCACCTGGAGCACCCGCGCGGCGATTCCCGGATCGACCCGGATCAGCGCCACCACCTCGAGCATGGAGGAGTTGCCATCGCCCAGCAGTTGCTTGAGCCGCGGCAACACTTTCGGGGCCGAGGGCAAGTTTTTGACTTCGCGCACGATATCTTCGGGCGTGAGGGAAGTCCAAGCCGGCATGGTGGAGGCGGAACTCATGGTAGGATCGTTTGTTATATCGGCATGTTTGTGACGAACTTGCGCGAAAAGTGGCCGTGTGCCCACACCAAGTGACAAGGATCAAGTTGCAAGTGACAAGCGGGCACCCGCGCCTTGGAGGCGCGACCTGTCAGGAAACGAACATGTTTTCGAAGGTGATTGGAAAATACATAACCCGTTTTCTATGAATAACATATTTTTCATGTTCGTTGAGAGAGCCGATTTGAACCAGTTTCTGCCGGCCGTACCGCCAAAATGTAGCTCGTTTCCGGGCGCGCGGTCCTGTTTCGTGGTTGGGTGGGAAAAAACCGAAAATTCAACGACCAGCCATTCGCCTATCACGCCGAGCTCGAACTGGAGATCGCCACCCTCACCAATCTGGGCGTGGGCTTGGGCCGGGTGGCCCTGCCGGGCAGTCTTGAGGCTGGGTGGGTGGTCATGGTGCCGTTTGCCCTGCCCGGCGAACGCGTGCGGGTGCGCGTTTTCCGCAATCACAAGAATTACTCCGAAGCCGATCTCGTGTCGGTGCTCGCGGGCTCCCCGGCGCGCGTGGTTCCGCGCTGCGCGCTCTTTGGGCGTTGCGGCGGCTGCCAGTATCAGCATCTCGCTTACCCGGAGCAATTGGCCTGGAAGCGCCGGCAAGTCGCCGAATTATTGGAGCACATGGCTGGAATCTCCTTT
>Ga0207007_1015_pt1 | contig 12809 bp, 14 predicted proteins | sample Alteio_BWMinCont_85_FD_153487 | JGI IMG/M metagenome (GOLD analysis project Ga0207007, IMG submission 153487) | Enriched cells from forest soil in Barre Woods Harvard Forest LTER site, Petersham, Massachusetts, United States -... | ecosystem: Environmental > Terrestrial > Soil > Temperate forest >...
GCATCAACTGGCGCAGGAGGAAGGCGAAGGCCAGAGCGCCCGGCGCGCCAAAGACCAGCGAGAGAAAATTCATCCACAAGAGAATCGAAATGCTGGCGGGCCCTCCCGGGTCCGAACCCTTCCACGAAGCGATGATCCAAAGCATGAGCGCAACGCAGGTGCTGCCGATCACCCAGGCGGCGAGGTAATAAGCGAGTGTGCCGCGGCGGGTCACAAGCGCCGCTCGATATTGGGGAACTCCTGCCAAACTTTGATGCCGCAATAGTGCGAGCCTTCGGTGCAGACCGGGGTGGCAATGCCGGCGCGGACATAGCAAGGCGGACCGATGTAGCGGCCCAGCGCGGGAAGGGCGTCGCGGAGTTGCGCGACCTCCTCCATGGAGGCCTGATAGATCTCCTCCTGCGCGTTGAAGCAGGTGCGCATGGTCCACTTGTGCAGCAGATGCAGCAGCGAACCCGATTCCACCAGACGAATGGCCTTGGCATTGGGCAATAGGTAGAGAGCGAATTCGGGCTCCACGCCGAGGTCCAGCAATTTATTCTTGGCTTCCCAGGCGGCGGCCATGGCGCGCTCATAGACTTCCGCGGCGCGCACCATGCGGTGGCGCTGGTCCTGGCTGTCGGCGGTATGGCTGATTTTCTTGGCAAAGGTGAAATTGGCGTGCTGCAAAGGGCGCATCAGCGGCGCGTGGACGCCAACGTTCAACGTCTCCAGGCGGTAGGGGTTGCGCGCCGGATTGAGCATGCGATCGAGGGCCTCGGAATCGGGGCACTGCGCTTCGGTGACACCGGTCACGGCGCGGTAGGCCTCGGCGAGGACGCGAGGGGCGGCAGCGGGATAATCGAGAAGTTTCGAGGTGAGACCGCCCAGGCGAGCGTCGAATTCGTCGGCTGCGGCGGATGCACCGCCGCCGGGCGTGATGGGCGTTTGCCACTCGGGCAGGTCGTCGAGCGGCCCGCTGTCGAAGCGGTCGAAGAATTGCGGATCCACTTCGCGCACGCGCGCAATCATTTCGCCGATCACGAGGCGCGCCTCGGTCGGCGTGTCGGAGGCCGCCTGCATCCGCCACAGGCGGTGCAGGACGATGCCGGAAACGGTGTGCACCATGGTGGTGGCGGCGGCGACCGGCAAAACGTAGCGCGCCACTTCGATGGCGCGCTTTTCCGCCTGGCGCTCCACTTTTTCAGCGCGCTTGGGATGGGACATCGGGCCGAGGTGCCAGATGTCGGCAAGAATTTTGCGCGCGTCGTCCTGAAGCAGGGCGGTGAGCTGGCGATAGGCATCCCAGGCGCATGCGACGGCAGCCTCGAAAATCTCGGTGGCGCCGAAGAGATTGCTCATGTCCGGAACGTAAGCCTGGGCGCGATCGAGGCGAACGTAGCGCTGGCTCTGCTGCTCGGAGTTGTAAAACGGATGAGCGTGCAGGAAGGACCATACAAACTGGCGGCTGATGTTTTCTAGGCCGAACTCAAAATGGGCGTGCTGATAGACGGTGTGGTGGCCGGCGTAGAAGGTGGCCGCGCCGATGGTGGTGCGCTGCTTGTCGGTGATCTCCTCGGGCGAAATCAGCCGAGGAGCGTAACAGGTGCGCGCGGCCGCGATGGCCGAGTCATAGGGATGCGCGAACCAGTTGCGCAGGGTGACGCGCGGCCGCGCCTGCTCGACCAACAAAGAATTTTCCTGATTCGCGCCGCGGGAAGTGGATGGCGAAGGCGTGGCCATGCTCCACGTTCATTCTACACCGCAGCCCCCTGCGCGAGAACAGCCCACGCACGGCGCTGTGGATCGCTATTTTTTGGCTTTGGCCGCCGCGACAGCCTGCGCCGCCTTCTCGTACTTGCGCGTGAAGCGCTCCACGCGACCGGCGGTGTCGAGCAACTTCGACTTGCCGGTGAAAAACGGGTGGCAGGCGGAACAGATTTCCACGCGCACCAAAGCCCCTTTATGGGTGGAACGCGTTTTGAAGGCGCTGCCGCAGGCGCAATGAATAGTCACTTCATGGTAGTCGGGGTGAATTCCGGGTTTCATGCTGGCTCCAAGCCGCCGGCCGGTCTGCGCGGCTCCCTGTCAGGGTGCAACAGCCGCGTCGCTAGGCCAACGGACAGTTGAACATGATACGCGAACGCGAGATTATTTTCCAACCGGCCCCCGCGACGGGTAGTGCATCAGTTTGAAAGATGACAACGGCCGGCGAGAATCCGCGGGCACACAATCCTCAAATACCCTCAAATACCAACCAGCGGGCCTGCGGGACAAACCAGCGAGGCGTGTTTGCTTGTTTGGACATACCTGTACTTACGGCCTATGGCCGCGGCCCTACTGAAAACGAAAGATGGGTGTGCACCCGTTCGCATGGGTAGCGGAGGCCAACTTGTTTCCCAAGCCGATTGTTTCGGTAGCACTCTTGGTCTTGATTACGGCCGTACAAGCCAGCGGTCAAACCTCACCATCCCTGGGCGATCTGGCGCGGCAAGTCCGAAGCGAAAAAGGCACCACGCAGCCGAAGAAAGTCATCACCAACGAAAACCTCTCGGCGGATCCGATCGCCGGCGATTTCAGGGTTGGCGAATCGAACGATCCGAAAGCCGGCTTAACCCCAGCACCAAAGGCCCCGTCCGCACCGAGCATGGACCAGGCCAAGTCGGCTCTCGACAAGATGGACATCCTGTTGAATCAGGTGGATTTGCTGGACCGCGCGACGCTGGTGAAGTATGCACTTGCCAATAAAGAGGTGAATTTCCCCGGCCGCGAAGCCTGGGAGCAGCGATTGCTCGCGTCCAGGCAAACCTATGTTACGCACGGCCGGGAGTTAACTCAAAAAGGCCGCCAGATGATGGAATCCGCGCAGGCGCTGGAGGCCTCTCATGCCACCGCGGACGACCCCCGGGTGCAAAACCTGAATTCCAACCTCAAACAATTCGTGCAAGATTGCGTACGCACTGGAGCAGCCTTTCAAGCAGTGGTCCTGGAAGGCAGAGATCTCGCCAGCCAAGCGCCTACCCATTAGGCGCTTCTCATTTCCTGTCAAGACCAGGGAGACACCTGAAGCTCACAACTGGTCTTGGTTCGCCTGAAATTCAACTGTACGATGTATCCTTTGGGAGTGAGGAAAGAGCCGCGCCATGACTGCCATGATCGACGTCCATGATCTGGTCAAGAATTTCGGAAGCTTTTGCGCCGTCGACCATGTGTCGTTTGCCGTGCCGGAGGGGCAAATCTTCGGCTTTCTGGGACCCAACGGAGCGGGCAAAACCACAACCATCAAGATGCTCACCACGGTTTTGATTCCCACCAGCGGGGCCATCCGCGTGAATGGGCATGATCCCCAGAGGGAACAGCACCAGGTGCGCCGCTCTTTCGGAATCGTCTTCCAGGATCCCAGCCTCGACAGCGAACTGACGGGATGGGAAAACATGGAACTACACGGGGTGCTCTACGGAGTTCCTTCGGCCGAGCGGCGAGAAAAGATCGAGTCTCTGCTCAAGTTCGTGGAGTTGTGGGACCGGCGGGACGACTTCGTGAAGCAATATTCCGGCGGAATGAAGCGGCGGCTGGAGGTCGCGCGCGCTCTCTTGCACAAACCCAAGATTCTATTTCTCGACGAGCCGACCATCGGCCTGGACCCCCAGACGCGCAACCATATATGGACGTTCATCAAGAGTCTGAGCAAGGAACAAAAAGTCACGGTGTTTTTTACCACGCATTATATGGAAGAGGCCGAGCGCGTGGCCGATGAAGTGGCCATCATCGATCATGGAAAAATCGTGGCGCAGGACACGCCTATCGCGCTGAAAGAGAAAACGCAGGCCAAGACCCTTGAAGATGCGTTCATCGCATTGACAGGGCATACGCTGCGCGATGAGGAAGCGTCCTCGTCGGAGCAGATGCGCATCATGCGAAGGGTCTGGAGGGGGCGTTGAGGGCCGTCTACATCCTTTGGCTGAGGCAGATCAAGCGCTACTCGCGTTCGCGGGCGCGCATCATTGGATCGCTGGGCCAACCGCTGCTGTTCCTGCTTGCGCTTGGTTTTGGCTTCGGACCGACCTTCGCCAAAGCCGGAGGCGGAGATTACATCCAGTTTCTGGCCCCGGGGATCATTTCCATGGGCATTCTTTTTACCGCGGTCTTTTCGGGGATCGAAATTATCTGGGACCGCCAGTTCGGATTCTTGAAGGAGACGCTGGTGGCGCCGGTTTCGCGGCTGCAAATTGTTCTGGGCCGGACGCTGGGCGGTGCAACGGTGGCCCTGATTCAAGGGGTCGTGGTTTTTTTTATCTGTCTGGTCGTGGGGTTCCGGTTCGAGCGAGTGCTGTTCTTCCCTATTGCCCTGATTTTCATGTTTCTCATTGCCGTCCTGTTTACCGCCATCGGCACGGCCATCGGCTCAGTCCTGGAAGACATGCAGGGCTTTCAACTGATCATGAATTTCATCGTGATGCCGCTGTTTTTCTTCTCCAATGCGTTGTTTCCGGTGCAGGGACTGCCGAAGCCGTTGCAGTTCCTGATCCATCTGAATCCATTGACGTACGGAGTCGATGGAATCCGGGGCGCGTTCGGGCGGGGATTTCTTTTCGGTCTGGGAACCGATTTTCTGGTGCTGGGCACACTCACAGCGGTCTTGCTGGCCGTGGGGAGCTATCTTTTTTCCAGGATTCAGCTCTAGCGCCATGCGCGTCACGGTAAAAGTGGATTCCGAGGGTTACTGCGTCGTGGGAGGTTCCGACCAGTATGACCTTCGGACCCGTCCACAGGACATCGAACAGATCGAGCCCGCCCGGCGTTATCCCGCACTGCGCAATTTTCTGGCCTATGTGAATAGCGGGGAATCGCTATTCATCACCTTTGGCTGCAAGGTTTGGAGCGAAGTGGACGTGGAAGAAGGCGCCACCGAAGCCTGGGTCTTCGGCTCGCGCGTGGACATCATCTTTCTGCACCAAGCCGATAACTTCGTACAAGCACCGCTGGAAGACGTGTCGAGGTGGATTGCCGAGCTCTTGGAGCGCGAATCCGGCGCTCTGTGGGCGGACTTGCGCGTAACCCCCGCGAAGTTTTCACCAGAACAAGAGGGCTATTGTCTCAGGCTTTCCCTCTGCGCGAGGGGAGCGACGTCGGGGCAAGCGGAGATTCGCTGGGGACTGGGTATGACGCATGCGCAGCAAGCGGTTTTGTTCGTTGCCCGGGCATTGCGGCAGTGAATAAAACTTGCAGGATTCGAAACTCACGACCAGGACTCAGGTAACAAAACTCAGGTAACAAAGGCGCAGCCGAAGCGCGTCTGGCCGGTCTTAGTGCGTTGCTGATATAGCTTTTTCAAGCTGACCCGAACGGGCGGCAGAATCGGCACGTGCAGCACGGCATAAAAGGTCGGGGCCAACTCTTCAGAAGGGGCCATTTCCAAGGCCACACCGCCATAACCTAAATCCAGCACCCGCGCAGTGCGCGGCGGAGTGTCCACAAACTGGGCATAGGCCCGGGTCTCGCCGAGCGGTACGCGCTCCCACTTGCGTTTCTCGGCCGCCGGAGTTTTGGGCGCCGGCGCTTCCGGCGGCATTTCTGGCGGGGTAGCCTCGGGAGCGACAGAAGGGACGGCGATGGGCTCGGGAGCAGGCGGCATTGCCTCTTCCGCAGTTTCGAGGCGTTGCGATTGCTTCATCGCGTAGAGGCGCTCATCGGCAACGTGGACCAGAATCTCCTTTTGATCTCCATCTTGGGGATAAACCGCGACGCCAAAATCAATCGCCAGCGGCACAGTTATTTGCATAGATCTTATTGTGGCGGCGAAGTTGATGCGAAGGCGGCGAGACAAGGTCACGGCTTGCGTGGTGTCCGATTGCACCAGGAGGAGGGCGAACTCATCGCCACCGATGCGAAATGCATAGTCCGATGTGCGCAGCGATTTACGCAAAGTATTAGCCGCCGTCTGCAGGAGCAGATCGCCCCGCGGATGGCCGTAGCGGTCGTTGACCTCTTTGAATTGATGCAGATCCATAAGCACCAGGGCGAGATGATGGTTATAACGCGATGCGCGATTCAACTCTTTCTCGAAATGCTCCTCAAAAAACCGGCGGTTATAGAGTCCCGTAAGCGGATCGGTAGTGGCATTGAATTCGAGTTTCTTGAGGTCTTCATATTCAATCAATATGGGCACTCGAAGGTAACTCGATGATGCCAGGACATCCACCAACGCTCTCTTTAACGAAACAGGTTTACCAAGACTATCGGCCAATTCGCGACGCCGATTCAAAATCTGCTCCCAGAATTCGAGGCTACGGGCCTCGTTCAAATCGAGCTGTGCTATGGTCTTGAAAAAACGCTGCAGGAACTGGGAGCGGGCGGCACGATCAACATTTTCCAATGTTTCAGCTATCAGCTCGAAGAACGGGTCTTCGGCTGGCATGGAAAGATGCAGGGGATCACCGGGGCTCGGCATCGGAAGTCCGACCAAACTCCAGCTTACCCCAAGGGGGATTTGGGATAGGCGCAATTGCTAGCAAATCAGTTTAGCACGCGCCATGCCATTTCGCTCTCGCCTCACAAGTAATAGATTCAATGGAGGTAATCTGTCCGCGGGGTCACGTGAAGTGGCCTGCAGAATTGAAGAAGGGCTAAACTTGCGGAAATCGACTCGATTCGATCGGTAAGATTTTTCTCATTGGCAAGTCTTTTCGGGCCTCCCTGACAAAACGCACCCGTTGAACGGATATCAACAGTCTCGGTGAAATCCATGAGATCTTTCGCCCTTTTATCGGCGCCTCGGAGCGAAGAGTGGTACCTTGAAAGACCTCTGAGGAGGAAGACGTTCCGCATGCTTTAAGACCCATTCTGTAGGACATCCTGCATTTAAGAAGGAAATGAATTTCCATTTGGGGAGTTTTTGTTGGTACTATTGCTCTAGTACTAAGAATCGTGGTGCATATTTCATTCCATTGCCAACTAGAAGAGCATTCGTGCAACTAATTGTAAATAGGGTTCTTACATGGGAAATAACGGATGGAAAAATGATTCCCATCCTATCCATGAGCAATGGATTCCAGATGTTTTCAGTATATGTGCAAAATGGAACCCATTTACCATTGACACTTTCCCGAACGGTTTGACACTATGCCAGCTTTCACCTCTGAGGATCTTCGAGGAAGGTAAGTAACCAACCGCCCACAGCGGTGCATAGCCTGGGGAGGAAATTTGCGGCGCACGATAACTGCCGAAACGCACCAGGGAGAACCTCTCCCGTTGAATGTTGTTGCCGGGCTTGCTGATTTCTTAGACGTTCCCATCCTGGTGTCGGATCGCACTGGGAGGATAGTCATAGCCAACAAGCGCGCCACCGAATTCGGAGGTTTCTCCGGCGGTGCCATTCCCAATCTATTTGAGGGCCTTCTGCATGTGGACCCCAGAGTGATTATCGATCAGATGGAGCGCGGCGAGCGTGAAGTGCACCTGCAGATGGACGGCCTAGCGGGAAAGGCGCGAGTGCGAATTCAATGGTTGCCGGAGACCGATTGGCTCATGGTGCGGCTGGAGCCTTACGAAGCCGCGTCACCCGGAAAGGCAACCGATTCCGGAAACCAGCCTACGGTGCAAACGCTGCTTCGGGAACGGGAAATCACCTATCGCAACTTACTCGCCGCGTATTTGCGTTTACAGGAAGTGAACCGGCAAAAGACGGTTTTTCTTGCGTCCGCGGCTCACGAATTGAAAACTCCGCTTGCCGTCATTAAAGGGTACTACGACCTCCTGTTGTCGGACTCGCTCGGCAAGCTCAACGATAAACAGCGAGATATCCTGCAGGAATCAAAAGAGAGCTGCGAACGGCTGGTGCGCCTGGTTTCCATGTTCTTGAACTATTCGACACTGGAGAGCGGAAAGCTGGTATTGCACCTGCGCGAGAATGATATGCGCGATTGCTTGACTGAGCTTACCACCCGATGGAACGAAGCATTTCAAAGAAAACACGTACGGATGGAGATCTTTCTCGATCCAGGGCTTCCGGTTTTCAAGTTCGATTACCAGAAGGTGCAACAAACGGTCGCCAATTTATTCGACAATGCTCTGAAGCATACTCCAGCCGGTGGGAGCATCAGCTTACACGCGGAGCCGCATTTTTGGGAGCGACGCGGTGGCAGCGAGGCTCCTCCCACCGACCGTCGGCGGCAACGCATGGAAAACGCCAATTCCGTGCTGGTTTCGGTGACGGACACCGGAACGGGAATCGCAACCGAGCATCACCAGGAGATTTTTGAAGACTTTGTGCGGGTAGATCGGACGTCTTCGGGGATGGGTTTGGGACTGGCTATCGCGAAGCGGCTGGTGCAAGCCCACCGTGGAAAGATCTGGGTGGACAGCGAGCCACGCCACGGCTGCACTTTTACGTTCTTGCTACCGATCGACCATAAGTAGCTGAATTTCGACAACTTAAGGATGGAACCCAATGGCTGAACTGGAACGGATTTTGGTAGTGGACGACGAACCCAGTATTCGCAAATACCTGCAAACACTGTTGGAGGTGGACGGGTATCGCGTGACCGCAGTGAGTTCAGGGCAAGAAGCGCTCGAACAGATTCAGGAGAATGAGCGCCCGACGTTTGTCATTCTAGATGTGCTCATGCAGGAAATGAACGGACTGGAAACGTTGCGCCGGATGATGCAAGTGGACCGGTCCCTGAATGTCATCATGCTCTCCTGCACCAACGAAGTGACTACTGTGGTCGAAGCGATCCGGCTGGGAGCGCAAGACTACCTCACTAAACCTTTTGAGAAGGCCGAGCTCGACGCGGCACTTCTCAAGTGCCGGCAAAAGATGGAATTACGGAAGGAGAATCAGGCTCTGCGGGAATATTGCGATCATCTCACGGAAGACCTTTCTTTTCTGGCGGCCAGCCCGCAGATGGTTCGCATCCGCCAGCAGATCCTGCAAATCGCGCCAGTGGACGTGCCGGTATTCATCTGTGGTGAAAGCGGTGTTGGGAAGGAAGTGGTTGCGCGCATGATCCATATGCGTTCGACACGCCGCAACCTTCCGTTTGTTAAGGTGAATTGCGCCGCACTGCCCGGGGAGTTGCTGGAATCCGAGCTGTTTGGTTACGAGCAAGGTGCGTTTACCGGCGCGGTGCGCTCCAAGCCAGGCAAATTTGAGCTAGCCAACAAGGGCACGATATTTCTAGACGAAATCGCAGAGATGAGCCCGCACTTGCAGGCTAAGCTCTTGCACGTGCTGCAAGATCACCAATATTCGCGTCTCGGAGGCCGGCACTTGGTGGATGTGGACGTGCGTGTGCTGGCCGCAACGAATGTCGAGGTACAAGAGGCCATGAAATCCGGCCGCTTGCGAGAAGACCTCTACTACAGGCTCAACGTGCTCTCGATCAACGTACCGCCGCTGCGCGAACGGGCCACTGAAATTCCGCTGCTCTTCCGCCACTTCTTGAATAAGTACGCCGAGAAATTTCAGAAGCAGCTGCCGACACCATCCGAGCACTTGATGGAAGCAGCGATGCGCTATCCCTGGCCGGGAAATCTGCGGGAGTTGGAGAACTTCGTGAAGCGCTACGTCATTCTCGAAGATGAGGAAGGAAGCTTCCGCGAATTGGTGGAGATGGGCGCAGCGCGCCAGAGGACTTCTCCGCGCGAAGAACCCATACCAGTGCGAGAACAAGGTCTCAAGGCGCTGGTCCGCGGTCTAAAGGATGAAGCGGAGATGGAAGCTATCGCGGATGCGCTTGAAAAAACCCACTGGTGCCGGAAAGACGCCGCAAAGATGCTCGGGATCAGCTACAAGGCTTTGCTTTACAAGATACGCCAGTTCAACCTGGATGCCGGCCGAGGGGGGCGATCCCACGCTGTGGCGGCTCCTTTGGCTCCCGTTGGGAAGGAATGAAGGGTGCAATCTCTTGCCTATTGAGGGCAACTGAAGGCAGCGGAAAGAAGATAAGGGTCCCTTAATCGGGAGGCTTGAATGTTGCAAAATAAGTGCTTCCCTTGGGGCTGGCTGGAAGGGGCAGAAGGTGGATCGGAGCCGAATCCCCCTTTCCTTCTTATATTACGTGGGTTAGTAACACCCTTGGAGGTGCGACCCAGGCATATGATTTCCATATGCCCCGAAGGGCCGGTAGGGCGAATGATATCTATAGTTTGGCAGCAAGATTGCACCTATTCAGCAGAGGAAGGCCGAAGATAGTGGACCGGTGCGCGTAAGCCGGGCGTTTGGGGGAACGAGGAATGGCAGAGCGTCGCACGGCACGCCGTTATGACTTAGCACTGCCCGTTAGCATACGTTTGCCCATCGAGGACGCCGCCGTCTCACATAGCGGGAAGACCCGCGATATTTCTACTCGAGGTGTCTATTTCCTATTTGAGAACGATATCCATGCCGGCGCTGAACTGGATCTTACGATGACCCTTCCAGCCGAGGTAACCGGCGGAACGGAAGTTTTTATTCGAGCAATCGGAAGAGTGGTGCGGGTCGACAATCGCGGCGATGGAGACCGCCGGGTCGGTATCGCCGCTGTTATTGAACGCTATGAGATTGTTCGGAATGAGATGAATCTCTCCTAGAATCCTGCGCGCGATTTCCCTTGGGAATTTTTGCGCCGCCGCGAGCAGTTCTCCGACAACGCTAATTTTCGCAATGCTCTTTGCGCATGACGGACATGGAACCGCTCCTTGCTATTAGCCGTTGCATCGTCTTCCAAGGAACTATGTGACTGCCGACCTGCGAAATTTGGCTTGAAGCAGTGCTGAATTAATGACTTCTCCCGCTTATTTTTCAGTCTGGGAACATCTGGGGCTGACAAACGCCGAGCCCCGATTCCTTATGCTAATCTGGATAGAGATAGTCTTGACTATTATTCCGATGAAACAAATCTGGGATGTCTTCGTAGAGAGGCACTGGGTTCAAAAGGCATGAGCAATTGGGGAGACACGCTGGTAAAGAGGCATGCGGCTTTCGGCGCGTTTGTGGTCGCGTCCATCATTCCTTTGTGGAAGACGATCCACGCCCTGGTATCGTATTCGATGGAGCAAGAATCGTCATCCCACATCGTATTAATTCCCTTCGTAAGTCTCGCACTCATTTATGTTGAGAGAGAAAAGATATTTCGGACGGCCCGATCTTCCCCGATCCCCGGCTTGACGCTGGCCTTGGCAGGGGCGGCGCTTTACGGACTGGGCGGCCGCAGCTCATGGGCCGCAGGGGGAAATTCATTCTTGTCAGCGGCGGCGCTTTCTCTCGTGCTCCTGTGGACCGGAGGATTTTTGCTCTGCTATGGCAATCAAGCTGCGCGTTGCGCAATCTTTCCTCTAATGTTTCTACTGCTTATGATCCCATTGCCAGATGCGATTCTCGGGCGGACGATCTATCTCTTGCAGGAGGGATCTACGGACCTTTCGTATCTTCTGTTTAAGGCCACCGGCACGCCGGTGTTGCGACAGGGCTTTTTTCTTTCCGTGCCGGGGGTAACCATCGAAGTTGCGCAAGAGTGCAGTGGAATTCGTTCAACCATCGCGCTTTTTATCACTTGCCTTCTGGCTGCTCATTTATTTCTCAAGACATCATGGAGAAAACTGTACTTTATTTTGCTGGCTTTCCCATTGGCAATCATAAAAAACGGAATACGGATCACGACCTTGACTCTACTCAGCCTCTATGTAGACCCCGGCTTTTTGACTGGAAAGCTCCATCATGAGGGAGGATTCGTTTTCTTCCTGGTTGGCTTGATTATTCTTGCCCCCGTGCTCCTGATGTTGCAGAGATCGGAAAGCCACGACGGCCGCTCGGAGACACCGGCGGTAGCCGAGGGATAGGTCTCTCCGTAAGAATAAACCTGCAGTTCGTCCCGCCTCATACACAACCATTCGATCTCCACCTGTCCTGAACCTGTCCGGACGACCAGTCGAGCATTCCCTCCTCCGCCGCCTAACGTTCACGCGTCGGATGCCCCTTTCCAACCGACGGCACTGCGCCCTGTGCGCGGCTGCCAAAGGCAAGAGTTGGAGGGGCACATGCAAGCGGGCATACATACCCAAACAAGCGGTCATCAAGGGATCAGAATTCTGCGGGGCGTGATGTTAGTGGCACTGCTTTTCACGATAGGCACATCAGCTCACGCTGCCCAAGTACAGCTCAACCCCTCCACCGTGAACTTTGGGGCCCAAGCAGTTGGCACTACCAGCGCCCCCGTCCAGGCAACATTAACCAACTACAACAATGCCTCAGTCAGTATTATCGGCATTTCTTCAAGTGTCGCTCGATTCACTTATTCCGGTCCTTCGTTGCCGGTCACAGTAGAGCCAGGCCAGAGCCTGACTGGAAACGTAACATTCAGTCCAACGGCTGCACGGGTCTACACGGGAACACTAGTCTTCAAATTCGCAATAGGTGGGACTATTAATGCCTCCCTTAGCGGAACGGGCATGGCAGTGCCGCCGTCGATCACCTCCCAACCGGCCAGCCAGGCCGTCGACGAGGGCCAGACTGCAACCTTCTCCATCGTTGTCAGCGGTACCGCTCCGCTCAGTTACCACTGGAAGAAGAATGCGACTGCCATTACTGGGGCAACCTCGGCATCCTATACGACTCCGGCCACCACCCCCGCCAGCAACGGGGCCCTGCTCACCGTCACGGTCAGCAACGCGGCCGGCAATGTCACCAGCAACAGCGCCTTGCTCACCGTCAATCCCCTTGCGCCAGCCATCACCAGCGCAACCAACAGCGGCGGAACTGCCAACGCAACTCTCACGTTAAGCGCCACCTCCACACTGGCGGGGCCTGCTGCTTCCTACTCGTTCCAGGAGGGCACGGGCACAACCACCGC
>Ga0207007_1232_pt1 | contig 12786 bp, 15 predicted proteins | sample Alteio_BWMinCont_85_FD_153487 | JGI IMG/M metagenome (GOLD analysis project Ga0207007, IMG submission 153487) | Enriched cells from forest soil in Barre Woods Harvard Forest LTER site, Petersham, Massachusetts, United States -... | ecosystem: Environmental > Terrestrial > Soil > Temperate forest >...
TAGATCCGATCGATCCGATTCCTACAAAAATTCATCTTGCTGAGGGTTGGGAAAGAAATTTGTCGCATATCATGAGCCGAGCGATGAGGGTGAAACGTCCTAGCATTGCGCAAGGATGTGCTAGTCTTCGCCTTCGCGGCTGAGCACAACAAATGACTGGCCTGTTAGCGTAAGGTTTTCCGTTGGATTCACCGCTTGTGGAAAATGGTCACTCGGCCCGAGCCATCGTGAGTCGGCCGAATTTAGTTCCAGAGTCCATTGTTGTTTGGGCGATACAGGTGGGAGGTCAACCTTGCCGGCACCGAAGTTAAAAATCATCAGCAAGCGCCGGCCAGCCGCATTCCTGGAAACGGTCAGGGTCGGGGGGCTCTCGCTTTCCATAATTTCCAAATTCGCTTCCGCCCCTAAATGATTTGCCCGGCGAAATCGAATTAGTTCTTGATAGAACAGCCGCAATACGCGATGCGAATCGGTGTTTCGTAAGTGGTGTTGCAGTTTCGAATTCGCGAATGTTGTCTCGTCCTGAGGATCGGGTACTTCGTCGCTCCATCCGAACTCGGAGAATTCTTCACGGCGCCCGCGGCGAACCGCCTCGACCAAATCCTCGTCTCCGTGGCTTGTGAAGTACAGGAACGGCGACGGCTCACCGTAGTCCTCGCCCATGAATAGAAGCGGGACAAAGGGCGAGAGCAAGGTTATTCCCGCGGCCAATTTTTGTGCCTCGAAGTTGACTAGTGTACTCAGGCGTTCGCCACACGCCCGGTTGCCTATCTGATCGTGATTCTGGCTATAGCCCACAAAATGCGACCGAGGAATTCCGCACGGCGAATTTCCATGCGGTCGGCGGCGAAACCCGGAATATTGCCCGTGGTAAAACCATCCATCGCGGAGAACATTCGCCAAGTGGCCGACACTGCCGAAATCAGCATAGTAGCCCTGTGTTTCGCGGGTGAGAAGCGTGTGCAAGGAGTGATGAAAATCATCGCTCCACTGCGCGGGAAGTCCGTATCCACCCTTTTCGCATGGCAGCAAGACTCTCGCGTCGTTTAGATCGCTCTCCGCGACTAAGCAAATGTCGCGTCCCAGGCGTTTACCTGCCAGTTCAATTTGATTTTCGAGTTCCGCCAAAATGTGAAAGGCACCAAAGTCATAGATTCCGTGAATCGCATCGAGTCTCAAAACATCGATATGGTACTGTTCGAACCAAAATAGGGCGTTTTCGATAAAAAATTGACGAACCGGGCCGCTCTGGGGACCATCGAAATTGATGGCTTGCCCCCACGGCGTACGATATCGGTCGGTAAAGTAAGGCCCGAATTGGCCTAAATAGTTTCCTTCAGGTCCAAGGTGGTTGTATACAACATCAAGAGCGACCGCGAACCCCTGGGCGTGCGCGGTATTCACGAACCGTTGAAGTGCAAGCGGACCTCCGTAACTACTCTGGACGGCAAAAGGATAGACGCCGTCGTAGCCCCAATTACGCGATCCAGGAAACTGTGCGACCGGCATCAATTCAATCGTGGTTACTCCGAGATCGGCCAACTCCTCTAAATGCGAGAACACGCCATCCAGCGATCCTTTTTCAGAATACGTACCAACATGGACCTCGTAAAAGATGCTCTCCTCGAGGCTCGGAGCTCTCCAGTCGGCATCGGACCATTGGAACGCAGACAAGTCGACGATTTCGGAAGGGCCGTGAACACCATCTGGCTGAAACCGCGACGCGGGATCCGGAAATTCTTGTAAATCGTCAAGTTGATAGATGTAGCGAGACGGGAGCTCGATATCACTTACTAAGGCTTGATGGTAGCCACAGTGATTCTTGGTCATTGGGATGAAACGATCGTGTGAGCCGAAAAGATGTACTGCAACCTTTTGCCTGCCCGGGGCCCACACTGAAAATTCCCAAGCTCCGTCTGTTCGTCGGTTGGCACCCAGAGCAGTGCCGCTTTCGGCATTCATCCAACCCATTGTCTGTTGCCCCCAGGGCATCGACTCATCCGGATACTAGCATCCGATCGGATCATCCAGTCAGTTTTTTACGGATACATCTGGCATATAACCGTGGCTATGGGATAAATTCGGTGGTGGAGGATCCATGGATATACTGTCCGCAATCAAGCGTGAAGAACGCAAACTCGAAAAGCAAGTCGCAACGATTCAGCACAAATTGAAAGGCATCAAGGCGGCAGCCGAGGCAATGGGCCGTTCTGCCGACAAGAAAGTGACGAAGGGTACCAAGCGCGTGCTCTCTGCTGCTGCAAGAGCGAAAATCGGGAAGGCTACAAAAAAGCGTTGGGCAAAGTTTCGCGCTGAAGCGAAGAAAATGACCCGATAGATCGACCGAGCTGTCAGCGAGCTTGACCTGCGCTCGGGTTGGTCCACTCATTTGTTAGCACTGGGGGTTTCGTTCTGAATCAACTCGGTGGCGCGGGCACACTCCTACCGCGCTTCCGCAGCTCGGATTGCTCTGCCGGTGGATTTGAAACCATCAGCAACATTTGTGCTGTAAGTTCCGCATGACGGACTATGAAGATACCGGGCTTTTTCTCGTTCGATGTCTGAACAATGAACCCGCCCTCGAAGCCATTTAAGATTGCGCTAAACATTAGAATGTTTATGATCCACCATGCGCCTTGTTTCCACTCGCAGCAATGTGGCAGGTGCGATCCAGCAACTCTTCTCCCAAGGCCTGATCTCCTTTTCCTTTGTTCGCTTGGTCTGCGAGAATAACAAATCCTTTCAACCCATCACTCCGAGTCAACCCCACAACTACGAGTGTGCGACTACCCATATCTCGCGCCGCGCCGGGCACTCCATCTGCTAAGAGTTTAAATGGGTTATTTGGGCCAAGGTGCTCGCCTGTTACCCACATCGCCGTGTAGTAGTGCCCTAAAAGGGGGACATTGAGCAATGCCCATTGTTCCCCAATTCTCTCTTCATTGTGGTGCAGGGCTTCCAAAATGTTGAGACCAATGCAAGAAATGTGTATGTGTAGTTGATCCTGGGACCGACTCACAGCAGAATTGATTGCCATACCAATCCCATCCCGCGGAAGCGTTTGATGTAGCGCCTCGCTCAGATAGGTTCGAACCTCCCATGCATCAGCAAAATAATTCGTCGCGCCTGGCCCACGAATCATTGGACTTTCAATTCCCGAGATTCGAGCAGTAGGACTGAGCAAGAATTGAGTGCCCCCTCTTGGGTCCCGTAAAATGGCGAATCCACTTGCGATTCCGCGGGTTAAATCGACTTGAAGGCAGGGCTTTGGATCATGATACTCGGCCTGGCCGGGGATGCATAAATTGTGAACGACTTCCCACAAGGTGTTGGATGGGAGGTTTCGTTGTGCGGCATTGGATGCGTGCAACAGGAACGAGCTACAAACAAAAATCGACGCCACTATTACGAATCCACATAAATCGAAGAGTCGGACATTAAGTTTTCGCCGTTTGATGTCATGGCATTGCTCCGGGTGCATCTCAAAGCTACTCTCTAACGGATTGCACACCCGGACAAGGCAAAAGTTCAGGATGGATGTTTTGCGTGCCACATTCCCGCAATCCCTGCCAGCTCAACCGGTCGATGCAACACCGCCTGCGATAAATTGTTTCTCGATTAGACGCCGCTCTTGACACGACACGGACGGGTAAACCTTTCCGCGATCCAGAGGTCCGAGATGCGGAGGCGCCCGGAGACGGGACATTCGTTTCATGAGATTGCGCAGGCCTTCGGCAAGGGCCATGTGCCCATTCAGTTTATGTTGTCAGAGCACGGCGGGCTTGTTCCGGCGGCCTGTCGCAACTTCCGTGATCTGAATGCCGCGGTCGTTCGGATGGCCACGTTGGCTCAAGGCGGACGAATTTCTGTTGAGATCGTCGAAGAAGAAATCGACCAATCCATCGAACGCACCCGCCGCAACCAGAAACCGGCGCCTAGGATTCCTTACTCACGCTCACGATCACCATGCATCGCGTTGTTAATTCACCTTTTGATATTTGATCAGCGCTAGGGGTCGCGGTGTACTGGCCCCCTGAATCCTCGCTTCCTGCAGAGACGTCGAACGACGGCGCGCAAGATCGACAGACCCTCGTGGTTTTTCACGGAACTTCATAGGTGTCTGCGACAACTTGAGCGCCGCAAGGGAATGGCGGGTTCCTTTGCCCTCGTTCTGGTGACGTTCGTATCCACTCTATGATGCCCTTTTGGTTACTTTCCCTGAAAGTCCACAAGTCAGATACTAGAACCGCCAATTAAGATGTGGGGTGCATCGTTGGCCCGACCTGTGGGGCTCGTGTGGCCCTAAGCGCAAAAAAATGCAAAAGTTCGATAGTTCTGATTGTATAGCGCATGGCCTAATTACCCGTGCGCCCCGCCTGTATCCCTCGTCCCTTTTTGCGATCTTGAGGGTAGGTTTATGCCTTCTCCCCCTTGCCGTTCCATCAATCTCCTTCTGTTCCCAAGACCAAAACCAGGCAACAGGAGCGGACCTTAAAAACTTGACCTTGGAACAGCTCGGAAACGTGGAAGTAACGACGGCATCCAAGGAACCACAGGAAGTGTGGGATACGCCGGCAGCCATTTACGTGCTTACGCAAGAGGATATTCACCGATCGGGAGCTACCAGCATCCCGGAGGCGCTACGACTAGTCCCCGGAGTGGAAGTCGAGCAAATCGACTCTAGCAGTTTTGCCGTTGGAATTCGCGGGTTCGGAAGCGGCTTTTCCAAATCCGTCCTGGTGCTGATCGACGGAAGGAACGTCTACACGCCTCTTTTCGCTGGCGTCAATTGGAGACTGCAAAATTTAATGCTTGAGGACGTGGAACGTATCGAGGTGATTCGCGGGCCTGGCGGCACAGTCTGGGGCACAAATGCTGTGAACGGCGTGATCAATATCATCACGAAGAGCTCCAAAGCGAGCCAGGGAATGCTTGTCTCTGTTGGAGGCGGAAACGTAGATCAGGGCGCTGGTGGATTCCGCTACGGGAATAGCATCGGAAGTAATCTCAGCTACCGAGTGTATGGAATGGCTTTTGGCCGTGGGCCTGAATTCCATTCCGACCATGATAATTTCGACGATTGGCAACTGGGCCAGGGCGGTTTTCGGATCGACTGGGACAATCACAGACAGGACACGGTGACGGTTCAAAGCGATCTTTACAAGGCTGCTATCGGGCAACGCGAGAATCTCGTATATTACTCCCCGCCAGCGTCCCTTAACGTGGACGGGGTTGAAGATGCTTCGGGCGGAAATATCCTTGCCCGCTGGCAACGGAAATTCAGCAGCGGCTCCGATATTCAAGTGCAAGGATATTACGATCGTACCTATCGCCTAGGTCCGCAACTGGGCGAGACTCGAAACACTTTTGATCTCGATTTCATCCATCACCTAACCCTTCTTCCACGCCAAGACCTCATCTGGGGACTCGGAGCGCGATGGAGTCCAAGCGACTTTGTACAAACCGTTGCAACAGTCGATTTCGAGCCGCATCACCAGTCAGACAATATTTATAGCGCGTTCGTACAGGATAGATTCGCGCTCGTCTCAGAAAAGCTTTGGCTAACGGTTGGATCGAAGTTCGAGCACAACATCTATACGGGATGGGAAACCCAGCCTAGCGCGAGGTTATTGTGGACCCCTACTCCACATCAAAGCGTGTGGGCAGCCGTCACTCGCGCCGTGCGCAGCCCGTCCCGTCTTGACGAAGACCTCTCGCTTACCAACCTAATCTCCACCAATCCCATTCCGATTTTTCTCAGAGTCGCGGGTGATCCAACGTTTAAATCAGAAACTCTACTCGCTTATGAGGCCGGCTACCGGCGGCTGGTCACAGAAAAGTTCTACGTCGATCTCGCCGTATTCCACAACGATTACAACAATTTGACAAGTTTCGGATCCGCCGCGCTGTCCATCGAGACAACGCCGCCGCCCGCACGCGAAGTTGCCACGATTCCGTGGGCAAACGGAATCAAGGGCAGGACGGACGGAGTCGAAATCGCGCCGGACTGGAAAGTCAGTCGGTGGTTGGAGCTGAAAGCATCCTATTCATATCTGAACATGTTTCTCGAAAACAACCCGGGTAGCACGGACCCCATCACGGTCCAGAGCGATGAGGGCTCAAGTCCCCGGCACGAAGGCACACTCCAGGCCCGTTTCAATCTTCCCAAAGGGTTTCAGTTCGATCCGACGTATCGTTACGCCGCTGCTTTGCCCCAGCAATTTCCGAGCGGCCTTCCTGCCGACTTCGTGAAGCCCCGGAGCAATATGGATGTCCGGATCTCGTGGCATCCCGCCAGCGACTTGGAGCTGTCGGTGATAGGGCAGAATCTGTTCGAATCTCATCATCCCGAATTTACGGGAGACCCTGGAGGGTTCGTCGAGATCAGGCGAAGCTACTATGCGAAGTTGACGTGGACGAGGGAAAAAAGATGATGCGGTTGGCGCCTTCCTCGCTTGAGAACGCGATTTCCCGCTAAACTCACATCCGACCGCTCCGCGCCGCAAGAGCCACATCCTCACTAAACACGAGCTTCGAAAGTGTGGCTACCAAACACTGTCTAGGTTTGGAACGAGCCTGCTTAAGGAGAGTAGAAGCGGCCATCCAAAACGGCATGGGGCCCAAACAGCTTCGCGAAGGATACGCGCACGGGAATGTGCACCTCGAAGGGTTGCATATTGAGCGTTGGATGACCGAATACTGCGATGTTCATTTCACTGCCGCACATCAAGCCCAACACAATCTCGGTAAGAAGTTGAAGCGGCGTGGATACTTCCCTTTCTGGCTGGGCTTTTTGGGAATTCTTCGTGAACAGACGGCTAATAGGAACTGTAAACGGCCGCAGTTTGTTGGTAAGTCTGCGTGCGCATGTATTCGTCTTTGCTTGAAGTCTTGAAAGCCTGGGCCATCACGGCGATAAACGGAATCATGCTGCTCAGACTCAGCGGAACTTCCCTGGTCTCTTCATCAAGGAGCAGCCTTTTTCACATCCTTTTTTTCTTTCTGGTTGGGCTTCCCTTTACCAGTAGTAATCAAACTCCGTAGACTGCCATTGATATAAGAGCCCCATGCATTTGAACAGACATGGAAACATTCATATTCGGGAACCAGCCCCCTGTGAGTGAAACGGATTTCCGTTTTTTCGCCTTTCCGAGAGACTTCAAAAATAACCCGTGTGTCCTTCCACTCGGTTTTGTCTTCGGTGAAATTGAAATAGTTGTCCAAAACAAGCCAGACGATTCTTTCGCCGGCTACGAACTCGGTGATTTTCATTTTGCATCGATGGACGTCTTCGTGATGATAGATGAACTCAGCGCCGAGCTTGTCGGCGGCACCTTCAATTTCCTCTGACCACCAGCCACGGACATTGGTGATGGCGTTGAAGACTTTTTCCGGGCTTTGCTCTACCGAAAATGTAGTTGTGAAATCCTGGTTTGTCATGATTTCCGCTCCTATGCGAACACGTCCGGCTGAGTTTTACCCGTGGTGATCAGCTTGCGCAAATTACCGTTGACGAGCATGCTCCATGCATTCGAGCAGCTACCGTAGCATTCCATCTGAGGGGCAAGACCTACATGGGTAAAACGGAATTCCGTTTTGCCGTCTTTTGCGAGGACATCAAAGACAATGTCGGTACCAGTCCACTCGCTTTTGTCTTTTAGAAAACTGAGGCTGCTGTCCAAGACGCGCCAAACGACTTTCTTGTTAGCAACCAACTCCGTGACTCTCTGTTTGGAACGGTGCATATTTTGATAACGGTACGTAAATTCGGCGCCGAGCTTGTCGGTTTCGCCTTCGATCTCTCCTGACCACCATCCACGAACGTTGTTGATGGCGTTGAAGACTTGTTCAGGAGATTGGTCAACTGCAAAAGAAATGCTGTAATTCTGATTTTTCATGTCTTGCTCTCCTAGCTGAATGGCTGGGCCTGGTCGGCACGTCAATCGCTCTCTCTTACTGCGGCAAGCACCAGACTTGTTTGATCTTGCAAAGCCGTGCAAGCATCTCTTCATATTCCTTGTTGATGGCTGCTCGTTCCGTTACCCCGACAAACTGCACGAAGTATCCGTGGGCACCGTGAAGTATGACAAAAGGATCGGGGCTCGCCTGCCAGCGTCCATGCTCGCTGAAGTAATGCAGTTGTTCGGGAGTCGGGCTTGCCCCGCCTACATCTTCATTGGTTACATTCGGGGCATAGTGCATTACGTGAGGAACGTTGGCAGTAGCCACGTTGTCATTTGCATCTGGATTAATGTATGTCCTAAGGATTGGAGACAGCATGTATGAAACACCGGCTCGCTCCGGAGCTTTATAATAATGTGTCCTGTAACGTTCCTGAATGATCTTCTTCAGTTCTTCTGGAGGACTACCCTTAGCCTGCATCTCTGCGGCATCAAAGAAGACCTGCATCTGTGCTTTGGCGCCCGCGTCATCGAAGGAAACCGGGTAGAGAATATCGTCTCTATATCTCGTGAAGGGCCAAGTGCCGCGGAACGTATCGTCGCCTGTTCGGGCAACCAAAGCATGGAAACCATTCGTACCCTTACGGGCAACCTCAAAGCCTATGTCGGGATTTAGAACATATACGGTCGCATTGTCTTTGAGGTGCGGCGGGAGCGCGCTAAGCGCCAGTTGAATTTCCAAATCTCGCGGCAGCGGCTCGATCTTATTGCCCCCCTTCAGGGTCTGTTGACTTTGTGCGGCTGCTGTGACGGAAAAGATTAAGGCGAGAATTGCCGCGATTGTCTGAACCTTTGTCATATGAGCTCCTTTGACTTCATGTGTACCTAGACCCGCTGATTGCGGTCGGCTGTACGCTTCACGAGCCTATGAACGCAACCTCAGGCGGCAACGCTTGAACCTTAACCACCTCTATATGGGTGACGGGTAACGTGGCGCGATTTCGACAGAGCCAAGAGAAAAAATTATCCGCGTCTTTGGGCGAGCAACTCTTTCACTGCGGAATCGTCCGCTAAACCTATTGCGCAGTCGTAAGTGTTTTTTGCCCCGATGAATGTCTTTATCGTTGTAGTTAGACTCAGCACCGAGCTTGTCAGTACTACCGTCAATTTCTTCTGACAACCATCCACGAACGTCAGTGATAGGGTCAAAAACTTCATCGGGAGATTGGTCTACCCTAAAAGAAGTCGCGTAATCTTTAGCCTTCACCGCCTGTTCCCCTTTCGATTCCGCCGCTACATCCAGAACGTCATCCCGCATTCGGTACGGTCTCGGGCACGAAACCTGCGAACTGGCGCTCGAGCACCTTGACTGCGCCAGTGCGCCACGCCTCGGCGATGGCCACGGACGCGGGGTCGGGAAAGATTTCGTCTTCGCCTTTTTCCAACCCATCGAAGATGCGCTCGGCCGCGGACTCGGGCGAGGCCTTCGGTATCTCGAAGCCGCGGTTCATATCTGTGTCGATGGGGCCTAGGACGACGGCATGGACGGTGACGCCTTGGCTGGCCAGGAGCGCTCTGAGTGACTGCGTCATGTTGAACGCGGCTGCCTTAGAAATGGAGTAGGAGGGTATGACCGGCAAGGCAGCGAGCCCCGCGAGTGACAGGTTGTTGACGATGGCTCCTTTGGAGCGTCTGAGCAGCGGCAAGAACGCGTGTGTCATTTTGAGCAAACCAAAGAAGTTGACCGCCAGGTGCTGTTCGATCACGTCGAGATTGCTCAGATCGTCGTAGATGGCAACGCCAGCATTGTTGATGAGGACGTCGAGGGTCTCGACCTCGCCGACCGCCCGTTGGATCTGCGAAGTGCTGGTCACGTCCAGCGTCAAGGGCGTGACGCGCCCGTCCAGGTGGGAGAAGGGGTGACGCGTAGAGGCATACACTCGCTTCGCGCCTCTCCTCAAGGCTTCCTCGACCAGAGCTTTTCCGATACCGCGATTGGCCCCGGTTACCAGAACTGCTTTGTTTGCGATTGTCATATATCCTCCTACCGAATTAGTTGTCTCGGACGGCGAAGCTGAATCGCTAAGCCGCCTCTATAGGGGTGACGGACGAGGAGAGCCCATTTCGACAGAGCCAACTGGAAAAATCGTCCGTGTCTTTGGAGCAGGAACCTGGACTCGCTTTTCGTTTCGGCACTCGCACAGTGCCTTATATGTCCACCACAAGCTTGCCGCCGACTTTCCGCACCGCCACAATGCGTTTCACCAGGTGGTCGCCGACTGTCATTGCTGTTTCTCGTCCTCGCGAATTGATTCGAGGCGCGCCGTCTCGTTGCGCACGCGTCCTTGACGCGACTCTGAGCGCGTCTATAAGGGTGAAGAGTGAAGGGGATCGATTTGGATCGAGCAAAAGAAGAAAAAATCAGCCGCGTCTTTGAAGAAGGAACTGCCTCACGGCCGGGTCCTCGGCTAGGCCAATCGCCCGGTCGAAAGCTTCCGCGGCCTCAGAGGTTTTCCCTTGCCGTTGCAACAGATGACCGCGAACTGCCCAGTAGGGCTGATAACCGGAGACATCGTCCGGGTCGGTCCCATCTAGCACCGCCAGCCCCGCTTCAGGTCCGTTAGCTTCGCCAACCGCCGCGGCGTGTCCAGTTCGCGTCCCTAGTGTCGGGCATATGCGGATCAGCTGTTCGTAGAACAACACGATTGCGCTCCACTCGGTCCGGCCGCTCTGCGCCCGCTCAGTGTGTACCGACTGAATCGCGGCTTCGAGTTGAAAGCGGCCAGCGCGGCCGAGCCTCGATGCTTCGGCGAGATGGTGTTCGGCCTCTTCGATAAATGGCAAAGACCACTGCCGTGAGTCCTGCTCCGAAAGTGGAATATAGCGGCCATCCTGTCCCCGACGAGCCCGCCGTCGCGCTTCGCAGTGGAGCATCAGAGACAAGAGCCCCCGAACCTCCGCTTCTCTGGGCATAAGCTCGAGAAGGACACGTGCGAGCCAGATCGCCTCCTCGGCCAAATCCCGACCGCACTGGTCAACACCCGCCATGTCATCCCAGGCGATCCCGAAGGCGGCATAAATAGCTTCCAGCACGGCGTCGAGCCGCTGCGGCAGTTCACGCAGCAGCGGGACTTCGAATTGAATGCCGCCGGCGCGGATCTTCGTCTTGGCACGCACCAGGCGCTGCCCCATCGTCGTCGGTGAGACCAGGAAGGCATGAGCAATCCGCACTGCATCCAGGCCAAGAACGGTCTGAAGCATAAGGGGCGTGTGCATGGCCGGATCGATCGCCGGATGGGTGCACACGAAAAGCAGTTTCAACCTCTCATCTGGAAATTCCGCCGACAAGGCGGCTTCGTTGGTTTCGTCCCGGAGCAGCAGAAGAGTTGGTTCGCTTGCTAACGCTACTTGCTGGTGACGCATAAGATCGATGAGCGAATGGCGCGCCGTCGTCAGCAGCCAGGCCTCCGGATTTTGCGGCACGCCGTCTCGCGGCCAATTCTTGAGCGCTGATACGAGCGCGGTGCTGAGAGCGTCCTCCGCGCTGGCCACGTCGCGCGTGTGCGAGGAAAGATAGGCCACCAGGCGCCCGTATGATTCTCGGGCCACGCGCTCTATGGTCCGGTGGGTATCTTCCTGGTTGCTCCCATTCATCCTGTAAACCCCCGCCGCATGGCTTCAGGCGCGAGAGGCCGGACTTCCACTGCGCCGATCGATGCCCCCGGGCATCGCGCAGCCCATTCGAGGGCGGCGTCAACGGAAGGGAGTTCCAGGATGATGAGTCCTGCCAGTTGCTCCTTCGTCTCGGCGAATGGACCATCCTGCACGCTGCGTTTTGCTTCCCTGAGACGCACCGTCGTTCCCGTCTCGGGCACTTCAAGGGCATGGGCGCCGACGTAGACGCCCGCCTCGACGAGCGCCTTGTAATAAGCCCGCCAGGCGCCGAGATGAGGATCGTTATAGTCGTTCTTCCGCATGGCAAATTCTGCCGGTGAGTGATAAATCAGCAGGGCGAATTGCATCACCTTTTCTCCTTTGGGAACATTCTGAGCGCGTTTGCGCGCCTGATTGTATGACGGATGAAAGGCGGCCCATTCGACAGATTTCAGGAAATCTCCGGTGATTTCAAGCAGTCAGAAGCGAATTTTTCGGACTCCGGCGCGGGTTCTGCCCGTTCTCACGGGGGCATCCAGAAGTTGATCTCCGCCACCGCCTCGCAATCGATATTTCTTCCAGTTAACGGCTGGCGATTCCCCCACAATCATGCCCTGGGCTGGCGGAAAGACGAATTCCTCAGCCTGTGAGCCATTTGCAACGAGACGCTCGGAGCCTCCTCCAAATAGAACACCTGGCCCTCGCTCTTCTATGTGTCGCGCAACCCGTATTTCCGCGACGATCATCGTTGCAGATCAATGATCTGAACTTCGATTCCATCCATCGCATACCGCGCGAACAGGAAGTCGTGAATCGAGACGACGCGATCTCTATCGAAACCCAAGGCAACAAAATAGGCGGGCCACTCGAGGGAGACATCGCGGTCGTACACGAGCATCGCCGCTCGGCCGCCGACGACACCCGCCGCGAACGCCCACTGCTTGCACGCTGCGTAGCGGCTGTAGTATTCGCCAACCTCTCCTTTTCCCTGCTTGCGCAGTCTGGCGACGAGGTCGAGTTTCACGTCGTCGGCCAATATTGCGCGAACCGCGTCGAAATCGCCGGCCTTGAACCCCTCGACGTATTCGATCAGCCGCGCCCGCATCACCTCCGACAGCACCGGCAGCGCGATATCCTCGGGTTCGCTGGCAAATTCGCGCAAACGGACGCGCCCCCGCTGGAGCGCTGATTTCGCGGCGGCCTCGCTCGCACCAGTGATCGAAGCGACCTC
>Ga0207007_1252_pt1 | contig 12748 bp, 10 predicted proteins | sample Alteio_BWMinCont_85_FD_153487 | JGI IMG/M metagenome (GOLD analysis project Ga0207007, IMG submission 153487) | Enriched cells from forest soil in Barre Woods Harvard Forest LTER site, Petersham, Massachusetts, United States -... | ecosystem: Environmental > Terrestrial > Soil > Temperate forest >...
GCGTTGCTGGCTCGAAATGTGCGTGTAGTGACGACCAACCCTCTTGATTTTGTCTCCGCGATCCGTAGCATCGCGGTATGTATCTGCGACGCTGCTATCGGCGCAAAGACGGCAAACGTCACGCCTACTGGGCGTTGGTGGAGAGTTACCGAACCAATCGAGGTCCCCGACAACGCGTGGTCGCGTGGTTGGGAGTGATGGACGAACGGGGCCGTTTGGGAGTGAAGCGTTGCGCCGAGAAGCGCCCTGGTTATCAAACGGGCTTGTTCCGCACCACGGAACCAGAATGGGTGGAAGTCGATATAAAGCGCGTGCGCGTAGAACGCAGCCGGAAATTTGGCGGCCCGTGGCTAGGAAGAGAGTTGCTGTGCCGGTTGGAACTGGATCGCTTTCTGGAAGAGACGCTCGCGAACGGGCGCGAGGAGATTCCTTGGTCGACGATGGCGATGATTTTGATTCTCAGCCGGCTGTGTGAGCCTTCCAGCGAACTGCATCTGGCCGAGCACCTCTACGAGGCCAGCGCGTTGTCGGACCTGCTGGGTGTTCCGGAGGAGAAGGTCAATGAAGATCGTCTGTACCGAGCGCTGGACATTCTGCGGCCACACAAAAAAGCGCTCGAGAAACTCCTGAAGGAGAAGTTGGGCGAACTATTCGATCTCGATTACGACCTTCTGCTCTACGACATCACCAGCACATATTTCGAAGGACAAGCGGAAGCAAACCCACAGGCGCAGCGGGGCTATTCGCGGGATCATCGCCCGGACTGCAAGCAGGTGAACATTGCGTTGGTGGTGAGCCGTTGCGGGATGCCGTTGGGCTATGAGGTGTTCGCCGGCAATCGCAACGACGCCACCACGCTGGAAGAGATCATTGCGCACATGGAGGAGCTCTACGGACGAGTCGGTCGAGTTTGGGTTATGGACCGCGGTCTGGCAAGCGAGAAAAATGTGCAGTTTTTACGGGAAGGCGGGCGGCGCTACATTCTGGGTACGGCGAAGAACTCCTTGCGGAAGTTTGAGCGCGAGTTGCTGAGCGAGGACTGGAAGCAAGTGCATGAGGGGCTGGAGGTACGGTTAGTTCCGGCCCCGGACGCAGAGGAAGTATTTATCTTGTGTCGGAGTGCGGAACGCCAAGCCAAGGAACAGGCGATGCACGAACGCTTCGAGAAACGTATCGAAGAAGGTTTACTCAAGATCGCTGCGAGTTGCGACAAACGTCGGCAGAAATCGGGCGCCGTGGAGCGACGCGTCGGACGGCTCCTGGAACGAAACACCCGTGCGGCGCGGTTGTTCGATGTGCACGTGGAGCTCAATGCCCAGGGGTTCACGCAACTACGCTGGACGAAGGTGGAAAGTTGGCGGGAGTGGGCGCGCCGAAGTGAAGGCTGCTACCTGTTGCGCAGCAACGTGACCGATTGGACGCCGGAAGAGTTGTGGCGCGCCTACGTGCAACTGACGGAAGCGGAAGCCGCCTTTCGCGTGCACAAGTCGGACTTACAGATCCGCCCGGTATGGCACCACCGCGAGCATCGTGTGGGCGCACACATCCTGGTGTGTTTTCTGGCCTATGTGTTGTGGAAGACGCTGGCAGCCAGCTGCCAACAAGCGGGACTCGGTGACGAGCCGCGGCAAGTGTTTGAAGAGCTCTCGGAGATTACTTTGGTCGATGTGTTGTTGCCCACGCGCAGCGGTGTGGAGCTACGGAAGCGCTGCATCAGTCAACCGACCGAGCACCAACGGATTCTGTTGCAACGTCTCGGTATGCGGCTGCCCACCGGGTTAGAACGCGCACAAATGTAGTGGAAACTTTATGATGCTCCCATTGATTCCAAAGACTTTATTCACGTAACTGCGGAAGTTGGGCTAGTACCCAGATAAGTCGCCGCCATCCGCATCTTCTTAGCGAGCAGAATGGCTACCCCGGCAAACAGCAGAATCGCTCCTGTCAGATAGCCTATGAGCAGGCGCCCCGGAATCTATATAGGCGTCAGTTTTTCGAGCGGGACTCGGGGGCATGGCGCCGGGTGCAGCAAAATCTCAACCCCGAAAAATATGGCGGCGACCGCGATCACCAAGCGCCCCTTATTGAAATGGACGGGCGGTCCGGAGGAATTCCAGTTACACGCCAGGCTCGAACCAGCCTGTACCGACGGACAGATAATTCTTTCGCAATTCGCCGCTCACCGCCCGATGTTTTGGGTAACTCTCTTCTAGAATGGATCTAACCCCGGGAATGCCTAAGAAGCGTTGATCAGAGTCAATCAAGGAGGGCTAACTTTATGGGGAACATTCCGTTCGACGTTGAGGAACAAGCGATTCAGGAAGAACAGCTACCGAGTGCGCCCGAAGCCGCTCGAGTACAAGAACATCATTACCGGTCCGCCAAAATGGAAAGTAGGATCGGAATCGTTCTCGGAGTGATCGCGCTCGGCGTTTCACTCACACTTGGTTTCTGGCTAATAAGGTCAGTCAGGCGTCTGGACCGGCGAACGGCGCGCCTCAGCCAGCAGACAGACCAGCTCGGCCGCCGGGTCGGAGCCGCAGAGCAGCAATCGCAGACTCTCGCCCAGCAGGCCTCGCAGGCTGCGGCCAACGCCAAAGCTGCCGCCGAGCAGCGCGATGAAGCGAAACAGTCCGAGGAGAATTCGGCTGCGCAGGCACAATCGGCGCTCCAGGCGGCGGCCGCGGCCAAACAGCAGGCGAATCAAGCCGAGCAGAAAGCCGAAGAATATCGTATGCAGCACGATGAGCAGATGCAGCAGTTGCAACTTGTGCTCGGACAAATTGCCGAAACGCACCGTACCGCCGTGGGGCTGGTGATGACTCTGGGCGAAAAATCGATTCGGTTCGACACTGACAAGGCGGAAATCAAACCTCAATACCGGGACACCGTGAACCGCATCGCTGGCGTCCTAATGACGCTCAAGCAATATTCGATTTACGTGTACGGATATACAGATGATGTCGGCACAAAGGAATACAACCTAAAACTCTCCGGTCGCCGCGCTCAGGCCGTCCGCGAGACTCTCATTCAGGCGGGCATCAAACCGGGCGTCATCACCACCAAGGGATTTGGCAAATCCGATCCACGCGTTAAAGGCGAGAGCCCCGAAGCGAGGTCAGCCAATCGGCGAGTGGAGATTGGCATTGTCGATTCGAGGCTCCTAATCGAGCCCGTATCCAAAAAGTAAGCTTTTCCGTTGAGGCGGTCGAGTTCCCTGCCCGCTTGGAAGCGGGCTCGTAATTTACCGTTCACTGAGGGCCGGCAGGTCGCAGGTTTTGTCCGAATGCAAGCAACCTACCTATCGATATTGGGCCCAAAATCCTTTGATCCATCGGCTGCCTCGCCTGGCTTAATTTGCAGGTTGCGGGATTCGACTCTCCCGCTGCTATCTCGCGGGTTGCGGCTGTTCCCTTTGCCGAAGATATGGGTTTTCTCGTTTAACGTACCTTTCGTGTGCGCGGATTGTAAAATCAAGGTGTACTCGCCGGGAGGTATATTCAGTAATTCAAAATTTCCATTTTCGTCGGCGATCGAATATTTGAAAGCATCGTATAGTTGCGGATTTCGGCTTGTCCCAAGCGTGCTGCTCGTTGCGACAAAATTCAGGTCGGCTGGGATTTCAGCGTGGCCTTTCACAAGCCACACTTTGCTTCCCGCATCCGGCTTGGCCCCAACTTGGAAGCTAAAAAAATACGTAAGTATGCCTTGTACGCGTCCGGATTCAGTGGGCCGCTCGCTCGCCGTCGATCGAAGTTGTGGCGAGGCTGGTGGCGGGGTCACTGCGGGAAGTCGGGCTGACGCGCCCTGTGTGGTCATCGCCGCAATTTGAGGCAAAGTGAGCGCAATCTGCCCGTCGCCATAATCAATATTGCCCCGGAGACTTTGCGCCAGGTCTTCTATCGCCACGAAGTGCTTTCCGTCTATTTCCAGCACTTTCCCATTCATCGGTTGGCCGTTTACCAAGACCCTTATCGAGTCCTGCGGAGCCGCGTCTTTTTTATCCTGTGCCGAGGCTGAAAGAGTCAGCAAAGCGAAAGCGCAAACTAACTGCGAAAGTCGCATAATTACTCCTCATCGTGAGGCATTTATATCATGCCGTTCGGCAGTGAAGCGCCCGAGCGCGCGTCAAACGCTTGCTCGACAAGCGCTGTGTGTCTAAACTGCAATTCAGGCGAAAAGGGCGTTTGAATCCCGCGATGTCCCGCGCGCAACGACATGTCCAGCGAGCCCAAAGACGTTTCAGGCGCGAACGAGGGATCACCGTTCGGCGGCGTCGCGGTTTTAAAATCGCCTGGTCCTCCGGCCCGTTGGCGACTGGGCTTCTGGAGCCTGATCGTCACGCAATTTCAGGGCGCGTTCAATGATAACGGACTGAAGTTTCTCGTCATCTATTTGATCGTCGAACGTAATTTCCCTTCTAATGTTCGCGATCGTTTCATTCTACTTGTCGGTGCGCTGTTTGCGATTCCCTTCATTGTGTTCTCGCTCACGGGCGGATATTTTGCAGATCGTTACAGCAAGCGTTCGGTCACGATAGGCACAAAACTTTTTGAGATTGTTGTGGGGCTGTTTGCCATAGCCGCTCTTGGCACAGGAAACCTGACGATGGAAGCCATCTCCGTTTTTTTAATCAGCACCCAGGGCGCTCTGTTTGGACCATCCAAGTACGGATTGCTGCCGGAATTGCTCCCGGAAAACAAACTTTCGTGGGGAAACGGCGTGATTGAACTCGGCACATTTCTTGCATCCATCACCGCGGTGATGTTCGCGGGATTCCTTGCCGATACCTTTCGAGGACGCCATATTTGGTCCGGCGTAGTTTTTCTGGGGCTCACGATGATCGGTTTGACCACAAGTTTCGCCATTTCCCGCGTGCCTGCCGCCGATCCCGCCAGGAAATTTCGAGCCAACCCGTTCGGCGATCTTGCCGAACAACTTCGCGTGATTGCGAAGGACCACGTTCTTGCATGGGCCGTGGTGGGCAATACGTATCTGTGGTTTCTTGCCGCTCTATTGCAATTTGTGATCGTCGTATACGGACACGACGTATTGCGCGTGGACGAATCCCAGATCAGTTACTTGCAGGCCGCAGTGGGAATCGGCATCGGATCGGGCAGCCTCGCGGCTGGCTATCTGTCGCGCGGAAAAATCGAAACCCGCCTGGTTCCTCTTGGCGGAATCGGAATGACGCTGTTTGGATTTCTCGTATCGCGGCACGGCCTCGGCATCTGGCCGGTACGCGTGGACCTCTGCCTGCTCGGATTTTTTGGCGGCTTCTACGCCGTGCCCCTCAACGCTCTAATCCAGCATCGCCCTTCGCCAGAACAAAAAGGCGGAGTCATCGCCGCAGCGAATCTGCTTTCGTTCGTCGGCGTGTTCCTCGCCGCGGGAATATATTTCGCGCTCTCCTCGGCCGCTCATCTCCAGCCCGGCCGGATTTTTCTTGCCGGAGCGCTCATGACCCTCGCCGCCACGCTCCACGCGTTTTTTCTGCTGCCTTATACGCCCAATTTCAGCCAGGAAATCTGAAGATTCCGAAGCCAAGCGCGTGGCTCGCCCGAATGCAAGTCCCTCGGTAGCGGAGCACCGCAAATGTCTGTACGCGAAATGCAATTGCAGGATTTGCCGGACCTGCTAAGATACTGCCGTCCCTCAGCACAAGGTTTTCTTCCGCAGCCGCCTCACCCGGGGCTGCGTGTGCAGAGGACGAGCGCCCGAATTCGCTCATTCCGGCGCAACGAAGTCGGCGCCAACCGGTCGCGCCAGCCGCTAACAAGCCATGTTGTCTTGTCAGCCGAAATATTAAATGGCGCACGGATTTTTTGCGCGCGCATGAGTTCGGGCGTAAACTGTAATGCTGGGCGCCAACCGAGCATGGGAGCAAGTGAACATGGATAGAGACACCGACATCAACGTATTGGGCATGGACCCACAGGAAGTACAAGAGTGGGTGGAATCTTTTAACGAGGTAGTACGCGAGGAAGGGCAGGATTCTGCGATCACTTTGCTGGACCGGCTGCGCGCCCACGCCCAATCTCTCGGCATCGCGCTTCCCTTCACTGCAAATACTCCCTACGTCAACACAATTTCCGCGGAAAAGCAGGCCATCTTCCCCGGCGATCAGGAAATCGAGCGCCGCATCAAAAGCCTGGTTCGCTGGAATGCGTTGGCCATGGTGGTTCGCGCCAACCGCGTTGATCACAGCATTGGCGGCCACATTTCCACATACGCCTCGGCCGCGACGTTGTTTGAAGTCGGCTTCAACCATTTCTTTCGAGGACGCACCGAGGAATTCGAAGGCGACACGGTTTATCTCCAGGGACATGCTTCTCCCGGCGTATACGCCCGCGCCTTTCTTGAAGGACGCCTGTCCATGAAGCAGCTGGAAAATTTCCGGCGTGAGCTTCGGGAAGGCGGCGGGTTGTCTTCTTATCCGCACCCGTGGCTGATGCCGGATTTCTGGGAATATCCCACGGTGTCGATGGGCCTCAGCCCGCTCATGGCTATTTACCAGGCTCGATTCAACCGCTATCTGGAAGACCGCAGTCTGAAACCCCGCACGGACGCGAAAGTCTGGGCGTTTCTCGGGGATGGGGAAACCGATGAACCGGAGACGCTTGGCGCGATCACTCTGGCGTCACGCGAAAATCTCGACAACATTATTTTCGTGATCAATTGTAACCTGCAGCGGCTGGATGGCCCGGTGCGCGGCAACGGAAAAATCGTACAGGAACTGGAAGCCGCCTTCCGGGGCGCCGGCTGGAATTGCATCAAGGTTCTATGGGGCAGCGATTGGGATCCTCTTTTTGAGCGGGATACGGAAGGATTGTTGGCCAAACGCCTGGGCGAAATGGTCGACGGCGAGGCACAGAAGCTCAGCGTCGAATCGGGCGGGTATGTTCGCCAGCACGTATTCGGGGGCGACGCGCGACTTTTGAAAATGGTCGAAGATCTTCCGGATGAAGCCCTGCGAACGATGCGACAGGGCGGACACGATCCGCGCAAAGTTTATGCCGCCTATAAAGCGGCGTTTGAACACAGGGGTTCACCGACGGTTATCCTTGCGCGGACGATCAAAGGCTATGGCCTTGGCGAAAGCGGCGAAGGCCGAAACATCACGCACCAGCAGAAAAAGCTTAACGAAGAAGAGCTTCGCGAGTTCCGTTCGCGCTTCGGGATTCCGATCAGCGATGAGCAGCTTGCGGAAACGCCGTTCTATCTTCCGCCCGAGGAAAGCCGGGAAATCCAGTATCTCCGGTCGCGAAGGCAGGCGCTCGGGGGTTACGTCCCGGCGCGCAAAGTTCGGTCAAAACCCCTGGTCGCGGACCACGACGCGCTATTTCGCGAATTTCTCACCGGCAGCGAAGGTCGCGAAGTTTCGACGACCATGGCATTTGTCGGAATGCTGCGCCAGATGTTGCGCGATCCGGAAATCGGTAAGGTTGTAGTTCCCATCGTTCCCGATGAAGCGCGCACGTTTGGCATGGAATCCTTGTTCCGGCAAGTAGGCATTTACAGCAGCCGGGGACAACTTTACGAACCCGTCGACGTCCACACGCTGCTTTATTACAAGGAAGCGAAAGACGGACAAATTCTCGAGGAAGGGATCACCGAAGCGGGTTCGATGGCGTCCTTCATCGCCGCAGGTTCCGCGTATGCCACGCATGGGATCAACACCATTCCCTTCTTCATCTATTATTCGATGTTTGGATTGCAGCGCATCAGCGATTTCATCTGGGCTGCGGCGGATATGCGATGCCGCGGATTCATGCTCGGCGGAACGGCGGGACGCACGACGCTTGCGGGCGAAGGGCTGCAGCACCAGGACGGCAACAGCCACATTCTCGCGCTGCCGATTCCGACCATGCGCGCATATGACCCCGCGTTCGCCTACGAAATTGCGGTTATCATTCAAGACGGCATCCGCCGAATGTACAAAGATGGCGAAAGTATTTTTTATTACATCACGGTGATGAACGAACCTTACGCCATGCCTCCGATGCCGTCCGGCGTCGAAGACGGGATCCTCAAGGGCATGTACAAGTTCCGCGCATCGGAAATGAAGAAGCCGAAATTGCGCGCGCAACTTTTCGGCAGCGGGGCCATCCTGCGCGAAGCCTTGAAGGCGCAGGAAATTTTGGGTGAAAAATACGGCGTCTCCGCAGATGTCTGGAGCGTCACGAGCTACAAAGCACTGTACTCGGACGGGATCGATACGGAACGCTGGAACCTCCTGCATTCTGGCGAAAAACCGCATGTACCGTATGTTACGCAGTGCCTCGCGGGCACGGACGGCGTGCTGGTGGCGGCTTCTGACTATCTCAAGGCACTGCCGAATCTGATCAGCCAGTGGACGCCGCGGCGTCTCGCCTCACTCGGAACCGACGGATTTGGACGCAGCGAAAGCCGGGCAGCGCTTCGGGACTTTTTCGAAGTGGATGCGCGTTTCATCACCCTGGCCACCCTGTATGAATTGTTCCGCGAAGGAAAGATCGAATCCGCGGTCGTCCAAAAGGCAGTCAAGGATCTCGAAATCAATCTGGATAAACCGAATCCGCTCTTCTCATAAAATAATATGGACGTCGCAACACCGCCGCTGGGACCGGAAAGATCGAGAAAGCCCGAACTTACGGTCGTTGCTGCAGTGATTCTTCGCGACTCAAGAATTCTGGTATGCCAGCGGCGGCGTGACGATTCGCACGCCCTCGAGTGGGAATTCCCCGGCGGCAAAGTCGAGCGCGGCGAAAAACCGCAGGAAGCCCTTACGCGCGAGCTTCGCGAAGAACTGGGGATTGAGTCCACAATCGGCAAGGAACTCTTTCGTACACACCATCGCTACCGCGATTCCGGTCAGACACTCGAATTGATTTTCTTCCAGGCAAACGTAGAACGCTCCGCGCCCCTGCGAAATCTGGTATTTGAGGGATTCGAGTGGGTTGATCCCTCCGCCTTAGAGAAGTACGATTTTCTCCAGGCGGACGAGGAATTTGTGGCCCTTTTGGCATCGCGCGCGATTCCGCTGAATTGGGCTTCCTAACACAGGCAAGAGTGCCTGCGCTACGTCAGAGTCCTTCCGCCATCGACGACGATCACCTGGCCGGTGAGGAAGGGCGATTGCGCGAGAAAAACGACGGCATCGTCGATATCTTTTGGCGTGCCCGTTCTGTGAAGCGGGGCACGCTGTATAAAATCCTCCGCAAGTTCCGGCGCATCCCCTTCAAACGAAATTGTTCCTGGGGCAATTGCATTCACTGTAATTTCAGGTGCGAGAGCGCGCGCAAGACAGCGCGTCAGCATGATGACTCCCGCCTTGGATACACAGTAATGCGTATAAGCCGGCCAGGCGAGAAGGCCGCCGAGCGATGCAAAGTTGATGATCCGGCCATGACCGCTCCGCCGCAGCATCGGCGCCGCCGCCTGGGAGCATAAATATTGCGATTTTAAATTTGTGTCGAGTATGCGGTCCCACTGCTGTTCGGTTATTTCTTCAAATTTTGCGGGAAAGAAGATTCCGGCGTTGTTTACGAGGATATCGAGGCGGCCAAATTCTTTTTCCACGGCGGCGAATAACGCGGTCACATCTTTTTTCTTTGCCACATCGGCCTGGATCGCGACGGCGCGCCTTCCGCTCTTTTTAATTTGCGCAACGACTTCTTCGGCTTCGGCTTGCGAAGCGTGATAATTGACGACCGCGTCCGCGCCCTCTGAGGCAAGGCGCAACGCTACGCTTCGGCCGATGCGTTTGGCCGACCCGGTGACCAGCGCCACTTTTCCTTGAAGCGATGATTGCGACACGAATTCCTTTATGCTTTATCCTTGATGCTTGCTCCAAACATCGTATCTCATTTTATCAGGAAGTAGCGCGGGCTTCAGCCTGCGGGGCTTCGTCCTTGCAAAGCTAAACGGCGCAAGCCGAAACCCGCGCCACTCAAGCACGGCTTGGAGCGCTCCTGAAAAATAGATATGATGTATCGGCCCACCTCAAATTAACCAGCGAGGAAAACAAAATGGCAACGATACGCACGGAAAACGTCGCACTGAAAGTCGCCGATGGTACGTCCATGAATGCATATGTTGCATCTCCGGAGGGAAACGCGAAAGCGCCGGGGCTGCTTGTGTTTCAGGAAGCTTTCGGCGTGAACGCTCACATTCGCGATATTGCGGACCGCTTTGCGAAGCAAGGCTATGTGGCGATCGCGCCGGAATTGTTTCATCGCACCGGCCCTGGATTTGAGGGGCAGTACTCGAATTTTCCGGCGTGCATGCCGCACATGCAGGCGCTCACGCCCGACGGCCTGATTGCGGACGCGCAGGCGGCATTTGACTGGCTGCAGAAAAATCCGCGCGCATTGCCAAATGCGACCGCCAGCATCGGCTTCTGCATGGGGGGACGCGTCTCGTTTCTCGGAAACTCGACGCTTCCTTTGAAAGCCGCGGTTTCGTTCTACGGCGGAGGGATCGTTCCAGCCCTTTTGCCAAGCGCTGCCCGGCAGCATGGGCCCGTCCTGTTTTTCTGGGGCGCGCTCGACTCGCACATTCCGAAGGAGCACCCTCGAGCAATTGTCGATGCCATGCAGGAAGCGAAAAAGCTGTATGTGAACGTGGAATTCTCGGATGCCGACCACGGATTTTTCTGCGACGCGCGGCCCTCGTATAAGGAAACGGCGGCGAAGCAGGCGTGGGAGCTCACCCTGAAATTTTTAGAGACCTACGTGAAGTAAGGGGGGACAAGTGGATCAAAGAATGCTCGACACTCTAGCGATCAAGGAGGTCGTGGAAAATTGGGCCGTATATCGCGACTCGGGCGATTGGGAACGGTTCCGCACCGTATGGCATGAGGAAGGCGTCATGATGGCAACCTGGTTTCAGGGGCCCTTCGAGGAATTCATCCGGGTCAACGAGGAGGGCTGGAACAAAGGCGTCAGCATCCTGCATCTGCTCGGCGGAACATCGGTCGAGGTTGCCGGCATGCGGGCCATCGCGCAAACGAAGATGACGATTTCGCAGCGCGCTCCGGTGCATGACGTTATGGTAGACGTTCTTTGCACGGGCCGTTTTTACGATTTTTTTGAAAAGCGCAAAGATCGCTGGGCTATTGTTTTGCGCCGGTTGTTTTATGAGAAAGACCGCATGGACCCCGTTGATCCTTCAAGAACCGTGAAACTCGATTCGAACCTACTTGCGCAATTTCCAGAAGGCTACCGGCATTTGGCTTACCTGCAATCTAGCCTTGGATTCAAGGTCAAAATGGATATGCCCGGGTTAAGAGGGCCGGACGCCGATGCGCTGTATGCCCTCGGAAAGAAATGGCTCGCGGGCGGGGCGCTCTGACGGCGATCCAAGCACTCGCAGGCAGAAAAGCGTAACTGAATTGACCTAACCAAATGAGAGACTTAACTGATTAAGGATGAAAAGCCCTGACGAGCATCGCTGAAGAACCTACCTTGAAATATTTGAATCGGATTGCGGCAGAATAACCGGCGAGCTATCCGCCCGCGCGAGAGCTTCAAATCTATCCATTGTTGTTGAACGAGCGCTGGCTACCATTTTCTCAACTCGGATGAGCCGGACTGCGACGCCAAATTCTCCAAAGGGCAGCTTCTCGACCCTGACGACTTCGCCCAAATATTCCAGATTGAAACATCCAAAAGCAGGCACCACATGTAATTGAATTCCTGGCTCGTAAGAATCCCTCTCCGTAGTGAAGAAGAAGCCGCTGCGACTAAGATCCCGCATGCTGCGGACTTCCTCGAAATGCCCGCTTTCTGCATTGGCTGGCTGGACGTAAACCAGCCGATCGACTTGGACGCGCGGCTCGCGACGCCGGTCGAACCCGCCCCGGCCAGCCTCTTCTTCCTTCATGGAAAACATTCTTTGTTGAAGCTCATTCACGACGACACCCCGAGGGCTCCCGCTCTGGCCTTGCATCAAAGTCGGAGCCTTTTGCTAACTTCTCATCCCGAGACTACAGGGTAGAAATGATCGCGAACCGCGTCTATAGATCGCCGGTACTATCGGATATGCGCCGGAAGTTTTGCAGGTCAGGGGGTCGAATCCAAGAGGATCACGGGGTGAGAATCTGGCTTCGGGTGGGCATCGGTATCCAGTTTGCGATGTGACACGCATCACAAGCGCAACTGACTAGCCTCAGAGCCCTTAGAACGAACCTCATTGAGTTTGATCCGGGAGGGAGATGGTAGAAGGATGAATAAAAAAATCCAACTCAGGAGACGAACCTAAATCCGGCATTCGCCTTTCCATAGAACTATTCCATTCAGACTTCCTTTGCTTTTTTGATGAGAGCCCGCGGTGAATACGCATTCGCCTTGTACTGGCTCAGCATTCGATGAGTATTGAAGAAGCTCGCGTTCAGGGAAATGCACGATCGCATCACGTGCGCATAGGATTCCGGCGCCCGATAGAACATGGGAATGATGTGGTGTTCGAGTTTGTCGTAAAGCGATGCGATTTCGGCCGCCGATTCGTCACCCGCGATCTTGCTATCATATCCGATCGCCCATCCGGTAACACCCTCGACACAACCCTCCACCCACCAGCCATCCAGCACGCTCAAGCTTGGAACACCGTTCAACGCCGCCTTCATGCCGCTCGTCCCGGAAGCTTCCTGCGGACGCTGCGGCGTATTTAACCAGAGATCGACGCCGGAGGTGATGAGCTTGGCGAGCGCCATGTTGTAATTCTCGAGATACACGATCTTGATATTGTCATTTAATCCGGATGCAGT
>Ga0207007_1253_pt1 | contig 12637 bp, 9 predicted proteins | sample Alteio_BWMinCont_85_FD_153487 | JGI IMG/M metagenome (GOLD analysis project Ga0207007, IMG submission 153487) | Enriched cells from forest soil in Barre Woods Harvard Forest LTER site, Petersham, Massachusetts, United States -... | ecosystem: Environmental > Terrestrial > Soil > Temperate forest >...
TCGAGAATACCCGAAATTGTTGGGGATAAATACAACCTGTATGCAGGAAAAGCAATCTATTTTGCTGATCCATTGGCAGCAATGTGGAAAATATTGAGGGAAAGTTATTCTGAGAAGGATAGTGTGCTGTATCTCGAGCGGCATTTAAATGATACATTTCCACAGGATAAAAAATACACTATTATTACAAAAAACGATACCGTAAAAATTCAGATTTTTTCAGAAAGGTATGCAAGGAGCTACAATGCTTTGCTGCATGGGATGGTGGAAAGGAAGATGCGCCAATCGATTGCGGATGTAGGAAGTTTTTGGTACACGGCTTGGGTAAATGCCGGCAAGCCAACCATTAATGACTTCGATAGAACACTACTTACACCTGACGCAATGAAAAAATTAAGTGATGAAGAAAACCGGTGGTTTTCAGGAAAATAATATATTTTATTTCTGAGAAATCGAAACCTACAAAGCTAATATTTTTCCGGTCCCTACTAAATTACTGCCTTCATTCACCTGGTAAAAATAAATTCCTGCAGACAAGTCGCCCCTTGTCATCGAGAGAACCGTTTCATTTGAAGGCCAGTTGATAGATCTTACTACTTGCCCTCTCGAGTCAAAAACCTTGAGTATACCAGGTTGGCGAGGCTGTCCATTGAAATCCAAACTGAATTCTATTTCCGTATTAAAAGGATTAGGGAATGCTGAGATCTGCCTGTTTTCAACCTTATTTGCAGCAATTCCAGAAGTGTGAACAGGTTCATACCCGATATTAAGAATGGAATGTAATTCAATATTATTTGGTGCGGCATCTGTCTGACCATGTGGCGGATCAACGAAGGTTACTCCACTGATAACCACCTTCTTATTAACATTTTGAAATGAACCTGTAACCGTATAATATTTATCAATAAACTGCCTGCATTGTATAATATTGCCAAGGTATATCGAGCTGGTAGTTGAAGGGCATGTTGGGTCTGGAATTTCTGTGATCATCGTATTTCCCAGGTCATCGCTGACAGTTAAATGATAATCGCCATCTGATTCCAGTTTTATTTGTTCGAGAGTGCAATGAATAGTATAAACCTGTTTTTCAATTGGTTGTCTCGCCATATCAGGGTCAGGATATGGCGTTGTCATGTGAACCAGGCTGTCTATGGTAGTATTTACCGGGGTGATATTTATGCTTGATGCCGCCGTATCCGTAAATACTTTTACGTCCCAGCGCTCTACGCCGCAGCTTTCTACTTCATAAGCCGATTCACCACTGTTGCTAATGGGTATAATATTACCTGCAAAACTAACGACGCCAGCCGCAAGTAACAGGATTCCAATTAAGTAAAGCAGATTTCTTTTTCTGAATATTTTCAAAATAATTTAGTTTAGAGACTTCAAAAGTTGCAATTATCTGTCAGCTTACCAAAAAAGGCATATTATGTTTTGGATATTTTTTCGGTCGGATTTTTCAAAAATCGATGACCAGTAAGATACTATTTTCGGGTTTTATTTAATATTCCCGGGTACAATACGCCATCAGTTGCTTTAAAATCAAGTTGTAATAGTTCACTTACAATAGGTGCTATATCTTCAAGTCCCATAACAGGTATAACCTCGCCTTTGCTAAAAGCTGGCCCATATCCAATGAAACCAGTTTGAATCTCTTTAAAATCGGGAAAATATCCATGGGTCCCGCCATGCGCTGATTTAATATCAGCTCCATCAGTAGAACCATTCATTGATATTCCGGGTATGGGACTTAAAGCGAGGCAAGCATTGGGGTCCGCACCTGCTTTTTCTAGTTCTTCTTTATTTATCATTCGAAACATCTTTTTGGTCGCATTTGGCAAACGGTCTAAAATGTTTTTAACAGAATCCAATGTCTTTTTATCACTATTATCAGCAAGACGTAAAAATGCGGAGGCACCTGATGTCTGAAAAATTGCTTTCCATACTCTTTTGCCTTTGACATTTGAAATGAGGCCATTTTGTGCAAGCCAGACATTTGGAGACAGGGCAGTATGTATATCAACAAATCCATGGTCACCGGTTACAATTATGGCTGTGCTATCCAGGATACCTGCAACCTTTAACGCTTCAATGATTTTCCCAACGCCGCAGTCGGCCTGCTCAACTGCTCTTCTTACCATTGCTCCATCTCTACCTTCCGAGTGCTCAAAATGGTCAACACAAACAAAGTGAATGGCTGTAAAATTAGGCTTATAGGTTTTGATGATGTAAGCGCCAATCCTTGCAATATTCTCATCCATTGTCAGATAGTCAGAATTAAAATCATCAGATACCAGTTTTCCTGTTGCATTTTTTTCAATTTCTTCAAAAAGGCCTTTTGGGGTAGTATTGTCCCGGCGAGGGGTTACATTATCAATGGGTTTCCCCAATGTCCATATTTCAGGCACATTATAATCAATGGGCGCACCAACGGTTACAGGCCATGAAACAGCCGCAGAAGTCAGCCCAGCCTTATGGATAGCCCCCCATAGGGTTGGTGATTTAATCAGGTCGGCGTTCCAATTCCAGCGGCCGGTTGTTTCTTCAGGTTCAAATGGTTCATTGCAATAAATGCCGTGTCTTGCGGGAAAGGTGCCGGTTATCATGGTAGTATGGGATGGATACGTTACGGAAGGAAAAACGCTGTTTACCCCATCTGCATAGACACCATTGTTTTTCATTTGTTGCAGGTTTGGCGTAGCCCAGGAGGATTCTTTGTAAAAATCAGGACGAAAGCCGTCTATGCTTATCAAGACAACATATTTTGCATGTTGTGCCATTGATATATTCGCAAAGCAAATCATGAATACCAATAACCATACAATCCTTTTCATACTTTTAAAATTAATAGACAAATATATCATGATCCCAAAGCCTAAATGTTTCGGGAATAATAAGTTTATTGCAAGGTACAATCGAATAACTAATATGCCCGATTTGTTGTTTGGTTACTCAGTATTTAAGTTACTACTTGATGGCAATTAGTAAATGGTTTTACCTTTTGTCGTAAAAGAGTCATAAAGAAGCTTTTGTGACTTCAAAATTAAATACTAAAACTGATTTTATAATTTATTGAGGGATAGATTGATAAAAATGAAAAACCCGTTCCGTAATTGGGGGCGATGAAGGAACGGGTTTTCGACGAATGGTTGGAATTTAAGGTGGGAATCGGTTGGGCTTAATATTCTTCGGCGCACATAAATGAGTGTTTTATGTTTGTTCAGGTCATATAAATGACCGGATTAGTTCTTTTATTGCGTTTTCTTTTTGCCCAGGTAGGTCTTGGGAGATAACCGTGTTAATCGGTTGACTTCGAATAGGTTCTCCTTTTGTCAAATTCAAAATTAACATCCTTCGATAAAGTTCTTCTTCCTTGCGCCGGGTTGCAGGTATATTATGACTAAACCTCATTTTATTTCCTTGAATTTCGATGGCCGTTTTCATAGATTTAGCTTTGTTAGTTGTTTTTTTATTCTTTGATCATGGTCCAAAGTTGGGGAAACCTGAGGTTTTAACTATTACACAAATACAAGAAAACGTTATATGATTTCATGGATCTTTTACAGAAATTTTCTCAACAAAAGTTGAGACAAGCTAAACATTTTTTACCCCTCGTCTGTCTTTAATCTAAGTCAGAGAGGAAACGATAAACGTTTCAGAAAAATGGATAAATTCCGTAAGAGGAGGGTTCGAAGGTCGGCGGATATTTTGAATCCTGAACGAAACAAGGGCTCAAAGGAGGTTCAAAATCGTGAAGGTGATAGTTACCAAAAAAACCCCAAAAACCTGAAATCTTCACTAAATAATGCCTCCAAACATACTGAACAAGAGCTCTTTAATTTACTCCGCATTATCTCAATTTGATATACTCACATTGAAAGCTGCGAATACCGCCGACAATCGTAAGGTCAGATGCTTAATATAAAGTTTTCTTTATTTAAGCCTGACGTATGGTATTGCCAGCTAAGTTTTATAGCCTTTGATATTATTTTTTTAAGTTGTTCAAAATCACCGGGTTTTTTAATATAGATATTGGCACCTTTCAATAGTGCGTCCTCAATATCCCTCTTTGCTGATGAAGTAGAATAAATAGCAATTGAAAGATCTTTCAGCCTTCCATCGGCCCTTATTTCTTCTAACGCTTTCATCCCGTTTTTTCGAGGCATATTAATATCTAAAAAAAGCAGGTGTGGTAGTATTACGTCCTTTTGATTCAGGTAATTCATGAGTTGTACGCCGTCGTTTAACGTTGTGAGAACCGAATTTATTTTTAACTCGTCAATGGCATCTTTAAAAAAGAGGCGATCAACTTCATCATCATCTGCCAAAAGTATTTGATAAGCATCAAGCGACATGTTATGAGGGGGTATTAATGTTTTCCTACTAAGGTTTAGTAAATATTATTGGCCCTCCTCTTTTTAATAATTGACTGAAAAGAAGTGGGGGTAAGGCCCGTGGTTTTTTTAAATTGAGTTGATAAATGAGCCACTGAACTGTAGTGCAGTTTGAATGCAATTTCCGTTAGTGTTAAATCTCCTGCCAGGATCATTTGTTTAACTCTTTCTATCTTTTGCAAAATGATAAAGTTCTCTATAGAAGTAAAAGTAACTTCCGAAAACAGGGCTGCGAGATATCCGTAGCTGTATTTTACCTTGTCAGCAATATATGCCGATATCTTTATCGGGGGCAAATATTCCTCTCTGTTTACCATTTCAATAATAACATCCTTCGTTTTTTGAATGACATCGTTTTTTTGATCGTCTAAAATCTCAATTCCGTATGTTTTCAGGTTTGCATTAAGCTTAGCAAGCTCTTCAGCGCCGATTTGATTTTTTAACTCTACCTCGCTTGAATTAATTGCTTTATATAATAACCCAGCTTGTTCTAATTGTTCTTTCAGAATTGCCTTACAAGCAGTTTGAATATCGTATTTGACATGTAGCTTCATTTCTTGCCGTTTGCTTTGGAATGTCTTGTAACGCATGTAGAACCGAATATTCTTTATAAATGTTCAGGATGTTTGGTTTGATTTTGAAAAAGTTATCATTTTTGCCGGTTAAACACGCGAACAAATATACCAAAACGGCTAATTATTTTAGCAAGTTCCAAAGAGGAGTTTGGGAAAAGGGTAAAATACAGTATTCTCGTGCAAGTCCAAAAGTGTGGGTTAGATCGGCACCTAATGTAAATAATACCTGGTTTCAAAATAACCAGGTTGAAGTCCAGGATTCAATATGCGGTCAGGCTTTGTCTAATTTCCACAATCAGGCGTTCTGCAAGGCTCTCAGAAATTCTTTGGTCTTTTAAAATCAATTCTTTGTACTTGTTGGCAAGCATTTTTGGAAGCTCTTTTAACAAAGCATCTTTAATTTCGGGTTTAATAAACTCTGCCCATGAGGAAATTGCTTCAAACGTGGCGTGCAACAATGCACGGGTGAAAAAATCATTCTTTATGGCTAAAAGAGCTATTTCCGCGTTGCTGTATACAATTTCTTTTCTAAAATTAATGGTTTCATATTCATCAGGTAGCTGTTTAAACTTTGAAATATCCTCAGTGATCAATATCTCAAGCCCAATGTCAAAATATTCTGCAATTTTAATAATTAGCCCTAGTGGAGGTACTGCTCTTCCTTCTTCGTAAGAACCAATACTCGATCGCTTCAATCCAAATATATTAGCAAATTCCTCCTGCGAAATATTTCTTTTATTTCTTAAAAACTTGATATTCTGACTTATGTACATAGGAGTAAAAATAAATTATTTCAATGCTAAATAAATTAGCACATTTGCTAAAGCCTTTGCTAAATTGCAGGGGCAAAATTTAGCGCGAACACCACACCAATATCGCACGGACATGACACAAATGTAATGCAAAAAATAGATTTGGCAAAAATCAGAAGCAACCTGAAGTACGGTGACAATCAAAAAATTCATCAAATGACTGGATTGAGCCTTTCATTTATCAGCCAGGTATTAAACGGGAAAAAAAACTCAGATGATGTGTTAGAAGCTGCTGTAAAAGTAGCGGCTGCCAATATTGCGAGGAAACAGGCTATTAACTCACTTATGGGTGATAACCCGGAAAAAGACGGCGATGTGCGACATGATATAATAGCCTGACAAACATAAATATAAACTCACTAAGCATCTAAATATTATGCCACAGTCCATTTATCAAATACTTTTGGCAGATGATGATGAAATTGACCGCATGTTTTTCAAAGATGCAATCAATGAATTAAATATAGAATGCAATCTTATGACTGTCAATGATGGCATGGAACTTATGAATTTCCTTACCAGCGATGGTGTCGAATTACCATATTTGCTTTTTTTGGATATCAACATGCCCAGAAAGAATGGTATGAAAGCCCTGCAGGAAATTAGGGGCAACGAAAAATTAAAAGACCTTTCGGTTGTTATGTATTCTACATCTAATGCCAACAGAGATATTGAGGAAGCTTTTATAAAAGGAGCTAATGGGTATATTATAAAACCAGGTGATTTTGAGATACTGAAAAAAATTATTGAGAAGGCAATTTCAAGTAACTGGCAAATTAAGTTGCCCGGTTTAAATAGGGGGAATTTTGTACTAACTGTCTAACTATAAAAATTATACACATTTATATTTGCCTTTGGGAATACTTTTTCAATTCAGACCCTGACGCATAACATGTGTTATTTCCTCGGGTAAAAAAATATTAAAAGTAGAGCCGATACCAGGTTTCCCTTCTGCCGTGATTATCCCATTATGGTTTTGAATAATCTTTTTGCAGATGGCCAATCCTATACCAGTGCCCGAATATTCACTTTTTTCATGCAGTCGTTGGAATAGATCAAAAATATTATTTGCATATTTCTGATCAAAGCCAATACCGTTGTCCGTTACCGAGATTCTATGATAATTCTTGTCAGCCCCGTTTACAATACCCGGAACCTCATTTGATTTGACTATTTTAGTGCCTATTTGTATTACAGGTACGACATTCTCTCTCGAATATTTTAATGAATTCCCAATAAGGTTTACAAATAATTGTTGAAATTGAAGGTTTAAAAGATTTAGGGTTGGCAATGAGGCGTAATTAATAACGGCTTTTTTTTCTTCAATTGAAAGGGATAATTCAAGGATTGCATTTTCAAGCACTTCTTTTAGATCTACTTGCTCGAAAACCTGGTCAGTAGTATTGGTCTTTGAATACATGAGCAGGTTATCAATAAAACTGCGCATCCGATCGGCGGAATGTTTCATTTTCATGAAATAGTCCTTACCGGTTTCGGATAGATGATTTACCTCCATTTTTTCAATACGCGATATAAAAGTCTGTATTTTTCGAAGAGGTTCCTGGAGGTCATGAGATGCTATAAAGGCAAAACTGTCGAGGTCTTTATTGGCAGCTTCAAGTTTGTCAATATTCTGGAGCAACATCAGGTTTAGTTCTTTCACGTTGTCCTCTGAAACAGTGCGTTCTTTGATCTCATTTTCAAGACTTTTATTAATGGCTATCAGCTTTTGTTCCTGTAAGGCTAATTGATGATTTTTTTGGTACAATTCAATAAAAATGGTCACTTTAGCCCTTAATATATCTGGGTTGATGGGTTTATAAATATAGTCAACTGCACCGGCCCTGGAACTCTTAAATATATTTTCTTCGTCATAACTATAGGCGGTAATGAAGATGATCGGGATATGCCTTAGTTTTTCACGAGCATATATAAGGGAAGCTGTTTCAAAGCCATTAAGATTAGGCATTTTTACATCCATCAGAATAAGGGCAAAATCAATTTCCCCCAATAAGATTTTAAGTGCCTGCGCCCCTGAATTAGCTTTTATGAACTGGTAACCATCTGGTTGCAATATGCTTTCAATCGAGATTAGATTATCATCTCGATCATCTACTAATAATATTTTTGCCATTTAATATCCTATTTATAAAACCACATGCGCATCAGTGACAGAAGCTGATCTATTTTAAGAGGCTTCGTAATATAATCTGATGCGCCTGCTTCGATACATTTCTGCCTGTCGCCTTTCATCGCTTTTGCCGTAATGGCGATAATTGGAAGCAGGTTGTTTTTATGTTCACGCCTTATTTTCTGGGTTGTTTCATAACCGTCCATTTCAGGCATCATAATATCCATTAACACCATCTCAATATCTTTGTTTTCGCTAAGCAGATTGATGGCTTCCTTACCGCTTTCGGCTGTTATGACATTTATATTGTACCGCTCGAAAACCGTGGTAAGTGCAAACAGGTTGCGAACGTCGTCATCCACAACAAGGATATTTTTTCCTGTAAGGATGTCTTCTTTTTTGCGGATGCCTTCGATGATTTTTAATTTTTCAGGGGCGAGATTTTTATGATTAATGTGTAACTGAAGCACCGTTTCTTCCATTAAATGCTCAAGTGAGTTAACTCCTTTGAGAATAATAGAGCTTGAAATGCGGTTCAGATAACTCAATTCACTTTTTGTAAAATCTCTCCCCGAATAAACGATGACTGAGGTAAATCCCTTCTTTACCTTTCCCACTTCATCAATCAGGTCTGTGCCTGAGATATCTGGTAATGTATAGTCGAGGATAATACAGTCATAATCATTTTTTGCAAGCAGTTTTAATGCCTGTTTGCCTGTGCTTGCTATATTGATCTTGATTTGGGTATCCTTCAGAATTTTTGCAATCTGGGATGATTCTATTTGATTGTCTTCTACAATCAGGACATTTTTCACTTTTTTATTGTTAAAGGAGATGATATCGCTGAACAGATCATTCAAAGCTTCCACTTCCAATGGTTTTAAATGGAAACTGCGCGCTCCTCGCTTCATTGCCAGGGCCTGGTTTTCTTCTCCTGAAACAAGGTGAATAGGTATATGCCTGTAATTAAGGTCATTCCTCAAAAGATCAAGTACTTTCCAACCGTTTGTTTCAGGTAATTTTACATCCAGGGTAATAGCAATAGGTGAAAACCGTGTAATGAAATCAAATACTTCGAGGTAGCTTACTGCCACCACACCCTTTAATCCCACCATATGCGCTTTTTCAATCAGGATTCTTGCGAAACGCAAGTCATCCTCAACAATAAGTACAACTTTATCAGTGGTCTGGATATTACTTCGATCATCTCCAGTTTCATTGATCATCTCATTCACCACGCTCATTTGAGTTTCAATACCTGTATTTGTGATATGCATGGTATTTAAAAGATTCTCTATATCTGGGTCGTCTGTAAGTTGTTTAGAACTTTCACCTACCTCAATTTTTTGTTTTGGAAGTACTACTGCACCGGCATTTTCAACTGGCAGGAACAATGTAAAAGTACTTCCACTATTCAGCTCACTTTCAAGCTCTATGGTGCCACCAAGCAGGTCAGCCAAACCACGACTGATGGATAAACCAAGGCCTGTTCCGCCATACTTACGGCTGGTAGAACCTTCAGCCTGCTGGAATGCTTCAAAGATGATATTTTGTTTTTCCTGTGGTATTCCGATCCCCGTATCACTGATTGCAAAGGCAACCACTTTGGTAGCGTTTTCCAGGGTCGAATTGATTCCTTTCCATGGCTTGGTTACTTCAGAAATCTTTAAGTTTACCTCACCTTTTTCGGTAAACTTAAATGAGTTCGACAAAAGATTTTTTAATATCTGGTTTAGTCGTTGCAAATCCGTCTCCATTTCCTGCGGCAATGATGGATCTATTTCAATTACAAAGCGCAAATGGCGTGCTTCTGCAATTGGCTTAAAAGTCGTTTCTGCAAAAGCGGCCACCTCAGAGAAATGAACCTTTGAAATATTGGCAGAAATAAAACCGGATTCTATTTTTGAAAGATCAAGAATGTCATTAATGAGTTGCACAAGGTCATCTCCGCAAGAGTGTATTGTTTTGGCGTAGCGGATCTGTCTTTCATTAAGGTTCCCTTCAGAATTTTCATATAATTGTTGTGCAAGAATGAGCAAACTGTTCAGTGGCGTCCGTAGCTCATGAGACATATTGGCCAAAAATTCAGATTTGTACTTTGAGGTAAGCGTAAGCTGCTCGGCCTTTTCTTCCAATGATTTACGGGCCACTTCCACCTCCCTGTTTTTTACTTCCACTTCATCTTTTTGTTTTACAAGCAATAACGCCTTATCCTGGAGTTCATCGTTGGTTCTCTTAAGTTCTTCCTGCTGAATTTTTAACTCACCCGCCAGGGATTGTGACTGGGCAAGCAGTTCTTCAGTACGTGAACTGGTTTCGATGGTATTCAACACAATCCCGATACTCTTGGTCAATTGCCCCAGAAGCTCCAGGTGTGCCCCGCTAAATACATCCAGGGATGCCAACTCGATAACGGCCTTTACGTTATTTTCAAATAAAACAGGCAGTACAATCAGGTTCGCAGGAATCGCTCTGCCAAGCCCGGAATTTATTTTGATATAACCTCTTGGAACAGTGGAAAGAAGAATCTTTTCCTTTTCCAATGCACATTGCCCGACAAGTCCTTCACCCATGGCAAACTCTTGCGGAACATTTTTTTCTTCTTTATAGGCATAAGCGGCAGAAAGCTTTAAGGTTATATTTTCAACTTCTTCATCCTGGTGCAAAATATAGATAGCTCCATAATGGGCATTTACAACCTGTGCAAGCTCGGACAGGATTCGCTTTGTTACTGTATTCAGATCTTTCTGGCCTTGAAGCATTTGGGTGAACTTGGCTAGATTTGATTTAAGCCAGTCCTGTTCCTGGTTTATTAAAGTTGTTTCTTTCAGGTTAGCAATCATTTGGTTGATGGTATCTTTCAAGGCTTCGACCTCGCCTTTAGCTTCCACCCTGATCGTTCTGGTCAAGTCTCCTTTGGTCACTGCGGATGCTACCTCAGAAATAGAACGTACCTGAGTGGTGAGGTTTTGAGCCAACTGGTTTACGTTTTCAGTCAGGTTCTTCCATATACCGGATGCCCCCGGTACATTGGCCTGTCCACCAAGTTTCCCATCAACACCCACTTCCCGTGCTACAGTAGTCGTCTGGTCGGCGAACACAGCAAGAGTTTCGATCATTTCATTTATAGTATCCGTCAATTGTGCTACTTCGCCTTTGGCATTGATAGACAATTTCTGCCTAAGGTTTCCTGTAGCCACAGATGTAACTACTTTCGCAATACCGCGTACCTGTATGGTAAGGTTGGATGCCATCATGTTTACAGAGTCTGTCAAGTCTTTCCAGGTACCTGCTACACCTTTTACTTCAGCCTGCCCACCAAGTTTCCCATCTGTACCAACTTCACGGGCTACACGTGTCACTTCAAATGCAAAAGAGTTCAATTGTTCCACCATCGTATTAATGGTGTTTTTCAGGTCAAGGATTTCACCTTTCACGTCAATTGCAACTGTTTTTGAAAGGTCCCCACTGGCTACTGCTTTTGTTACCTGGGCAATATTCCGGACCTGTGCGGTAAGGTTACCTGTCATCTGGTTTACAGAGTCTGTAAGGTCTTTCCATGTGCCTGCAACGCCTGGCACAAATGCCTGCCCACCAAGTTTACCGTCCGTACCTACTTCACGAGCAACACGGGTTACTTCAGAAGCAAAGGCACGCAGCTGGTCAACCATGGTATTCAGGGTTTCTTTTAGTTGCAGAATTTCTCCGCGAACATCAACAGTGATTTTTTTTGACATATCTCCGTTTGCAACAGCGATTGCCACATCAGCAATGTTACGTACCTGGGCCGTAAGATTTCCTGCCATCTGGTTTACTGAGTCTGTCAAGTCTTTCCAGGTACCAGCCACACCAGGTACATTTGCCTGTCCGCCGAGTTTGCCTTCTGTACCAACTTCCCTGGCCACACGCGTTACTTCGGAAGCAAAACCACGCAGCTGGTCCACCATGGTATTGATGGTATTTTTAAGCTCGAGGATTTCTCCTTTTACATCCACTCCAATTTTACGGCTTAGGTCTCCATTGGCTACAGCCGTAGTTACTTCCGCGATATTCCGCACTTGTGAAGTAAGGTTACTTGCCATTTTATTCACACTATCTGTAAGGTCTTTCCATGTTCCTCCTACACCCGGCACATCAGCCTGTCCACCAAGCTGACCTTCAGAACCTACTTCTCGTGCAACCCGTGTTACTTCAGAACCGAATGAATTCAATTGGTCAACCATCGTGTTGATGGTATTTTTCAACTCTAATATTTCTCCTTTTACGTCAACTGTGATTTTTAGAGACAAGTCGCCTTTCGCAACCGCGGTAGTTACCTCGGCAATATTCCGTACTTGTGCTGTAAGATTACTACCCATCTGGTTAACCGAATCTGTAAGGTCTTTCCATACACCACCTACTCCTTCCACGTTTGCCTGCCCGCCGAGTTTCCCATCAGTACCCACTTCCCGTGCCACACGGGTTACTTCAGAGGCAAAACCACGAAGCTGATCGACCATCGTATTGATTGTGTTTTTAAGCTCCAGGATTTCTCCTTTTACATCCACTCCAATTTTTCGGCTTAGGTCACCATTGGCCACAGCTGTAGTTACTTCCGCAATATTCCGCACCTGAGAAGTCAGGTTACTGGCCATTTTATTTACACTATCGGTAAGGTCTTTCCAGGTACCACCTACACCTGTTACTTCCGCCTGCCCACCCAGTTTGCCTTCTGTTCCAACCTCC
>Ga0207007_1254_pt1 | contig 12613 bp, 12 predicted proteins | sample Alteio_BWMinCont_85_FD_153487 | JGI IMG/M metagenome (GOLD analysis project Ga0207007, IMG submission 153487) | Enriched cells from forest soil in Barre Woods Harvard Forest LTER site, Petersham, Massachusetts, United States -... | ecosystem: Environmental > Terrestrial > Soil > Temperate forest >...
GCTGGGCCAACTGGAAGGCGATGCGGCCGTCTATGAGGCCATCAATTGGGCCGAAGGGGAATTTGAAATCGACTTCTCGGGAACCTCCGAACGTACCACCACGACCCGCTCGACGACGGGCCTGCTGATGGAAGCGATGCGGCTGCTGGATGAATCGCGCAGCAAGGTCGAGACGTAAACCTCCACGATGCGCGCCGCCGTCCTGACCATCAGCGACTCCGCCGCGCAGGGATTGCGGCCGGACCGTTCCGGTCCGGCGATAGCGGAACGATGCCGAGCTCAGGGCTGGACAGTGGTTTCCTTTGCCATCTTTTCCGACGACCGCGAACTGATCGAGAAGCAACTTGCAGAGTTGGCCGATTCAACGTCGGTGGACTTGATCCTTACGACCGGAGGCACGGGACTGGGTCCGCGCGATATCACACCGGAGGCCACCGCGGCGGTTTGTGAAAAGATCGTGCCGGGCCTGGGCGAAGTGATGCGCGCGGAAGGCCGGAAATCGAATCACCGGGCCGCGCTCTCGCGCGCGGTGGCCGGGGTGCGCGGGAAAACGCTTATCGTGAATTTGCCGGGGAGTCCTCGCGGGGCGGTGGAAGCGCTCGATGCCATCGCCACGCTGTTGCAGCATGCCCTGGATGTTTTATACGGCGCGCGGCACGATTAGGTATGCACCCGGTTTCAGACAAAAAGCTTAGTCGAGCGGCTCCAGTTTGATGATCGAGGCGCCGTGGTCATTACCAACCCAGAATGTGACCGGCGTCGTGGAATTGTCCACAAAAACTCTGCGAATGTTGGTGGATCGTGGGAGGAGATAGTCGGTCATCTGGCCAGTTTTGGGATCTAGCCGCGTCACGCGATCGTTAAGCATCGATCCGGTCCAGGCGTTGCCGTTTTTGTCTTCGACAACGTCGTAGGGCAGGGCCCACGGCGTCGGCGGCATCCACTCCTTGAATTGCTGCGTCTTGGTGTCGAACATTCCAATGCGATCGCCGCGAAATTCGCCGAACCACAAGCGGCCTTGCGAGTCCATCGACCCGCGGCGGGGAGCTGAATTGGGCGTCGGTGTCTTATAGAGCGAGATCTTCCCGGTCTGCGCATCGATCCTTCCGATCTTATCGGCGCCAAAGACGGTGAAGTAAGCATTGTTCTGGGAATCCGAAATGACATCGTAGATGTTCGGGCTGGGCTCGGGAAACGGCTGGTAGACGACGAACTTGCCGGTCTTAAGATCCAATTGGCGAAGGGTATAGGTGCCGGCGTCGTGCACCCAAACCTTGCCATCCACTTTGGAGTGCGCCGGGGCGATTTGATTGATCTGGGTATAGTCCTTGTTGTCTTCCGGGGGGAGACTCCAGGTTTGGAATTTCTCAGTCTGTTTGTCGAACTTCGCTACAGCGCCCTGGTACATCATGCCCACCCATAGATTCCCGTCTTCGTCGGAGCGCAAGCCGAGACTGCCAACCGGAGATCCTGGTTTCACCAGGGGCATGGGATATTCCGTGGTTTTGCCGGTTTTGGGGTCGAGCTTTCCGAGGATCTCTTCGCCGAAGCTGTCGTACCAGGCCATTCCGTCGGAATCCAAGATCACGTCATGCGGTTGTCTGGTTAGTTTTGGCAGATCGTATTCGGTAATGATGACATGCGTGGCTTTACCCGTGGGGCGGGGGAAGGTTTTGAGCGGATACGACCAATCGTGTTCCTTGCTCAGATTGGTGTTGCTCATGAATTCACCCATGGCTCGCAGGTCGGCCTGCTGGCGGCTCAATGCCTCTTCGCCGCGGTCTTGCTGAACAGCAAGCCTGTCGGCGAGACGCCTCTGGGGAGCCTCGGGGATGCTTTGATTCACGTAAGCGGCCATGCGCTCCTGGACCTTGATGAACTGGTCGGCATCATGAGTCGAGCGCACGATGAGTTGCAGGGTATGGCAGGTCACGCAGCCCCGCAGAAAGATTTTTTGTTCCGGCGTGCCGGGCATGCTCTCCATCCATTCGGCATTGGTGAGCTGCGCCGAGAGGTTGGCGGTCTTGCGAAGTTTCAGATCGGCGGCGGCGGCTTTGTGCGCGCTGATATCGACGGTGGCAGGGCCGTCAAGGTCGTAACCGGCCGCGCGGATGGTGATGGCGTAATGGCCCGGCTCCAGTTTCGCCGCAGGGAACTGATAGTGGCCTAGCTCATCGCTCACCACGGTGACCGCGATGGTCGAACCGACTTCCTTGGCGGTGACCAGAACGCCCTCCATGGAGCCTTCTTCGGTGGAGGTTACTTGCCCGGTCAAAGCGGCCGGCGTTTGAGATTTGCTTTGAGCGAGTCCTGTTGTCAAGATGGCGATAAGCAAAAAGCGCGTTGAACGCATGGATGCCTCCAAGCTGGATTTCCGTTTGCTCTCAGGCCCGAGCCAGTGTACTCCAATTAGGCCCGGCGGTCATTCCCAGCGTGATCGGCTCCTCGGCCGCAGCAAGCCAATTGTGAAAGGTACAGGCTAGGTATATAGAGGGGCTAGCCGGGTAGCGATTTGACAAGGAGAGATTATGAAAATCATGCGTGCGATGATTGTGGCCGTGGTGTTGATTGGGTCAGGCTTGTGGGTGGGCAGCAGCGCAGGGAAACCCCCAGTCCCAACTCCGTCGCTGCAGGGTCAGATTGTCGGCACCTGGAAACTGGCATCGCGGACGGTCAAGAAGCCGGATGGCTCCGTGGCCCCTCTCGCGGGATGGGATGGGGCTCCCGGTTACATCGCCTATGACCGGAACGGGTTCATGAGCGTGCAATTCATGCAGCTCAATCGGACCAAGGATAGCGGTCCCAATTCCTACACGGCCTACTTTGGTCTTTACACGGTGGATGAAAACACAAAGACGGTCACGCACCACATCATCGGCGATGTGAAGCCCGACGGCGTAGGGGCCAACCAGCCAAGAAAAGTCGTTATTGAGGGCGACAGACTTTCTCTCACCTTTCCCGACGCAAGTTCTCCTGACAGTGTCGATACCAATTCGTTTACGCGAATGAACCAGAATTTCCGGTGACCTCTCGGAAGTGACTCATTATCAGGGGCTCGCTCGGAAATGGCGGGGCGGGCTGCATGTTCGATTGACGGCTGCGGCGATATGCCTAAGAATGTTCCTCCTATGAGCAATCCTCTTGCGCACAAGAAGCTGGCAGTGCTCGGGGCGGGGAAGATGGGCGGCATCCTGCTGCGGGCGTTTCTGAAACAGAAGCTGGTGTCGCCGGGGCACGTATCCGCGACGGTGAAGCATGCCGAGCGCGCCGCGGCCCTGGGGAAGGAACTGCACGTGCGCGCGGGCACGGACAATCGCGCCGCGGTGCGCGGGGCCGACGTGGTTTTGCTGGCGGTGAAGCCGGCGACGATGGAGGATTTGCTGCGGCAGATCAGCGCGGAGATCAAGCCGGGAACGCTGGTGGTGTCGGTGGCGGCTTCGGTGCCGACGAAAATGATCGAACAGCACCTGGCGGCCAAAGTGGCGGTGGTGCGGGCCATGCCCAATACGCCGTGCGCCATCAGTTGCGGTATGACCGCGGTTTCGGGCGGTGTTCACTCCAAGGCGGCGGACCTGGAACTGGCGAAGGCGATGTTTGAGGCCGTGGGGCGCGTGGTGGCGCTGGATGAAAAACACATGGACGCGGTGACGGGGCTTTCGGCCAGCGGGACGGCGTTTGTGTACATTATTTTGGAATCGCTGGCCGAGGGTGGCGTGAAGGCGGGATTGCCGCGCGATATCGCCACGCTGCTGGCGGCGCAGACGATGCAGGGCGCGGCGCGCACGGTGCTGGAGACCGGCGATCATCCGGCGCTGCTCAAGGATGCGGTGACCACCCCGGCGGGGTGCACCATCGACGGGATCATGGAACTGGAAGACGGCAAAGTTCGAGTCACGCTGATCAAGGCGGTGATGAAAGCGGCGGAGCGCGCCAAGGAGTTGATGTTCGACAGCTAGAGGCGGCATTGGCGGGGCGGCGGGGTTGTGCTAGGATGTGGCGCGCAAAAACTTATTCATGCCCACACAATACATACCGATTCTGATTTTTGCGGTGCTGGCGGCGGCGGTTCCGGGCGTGACGCTGTTGCTGTTCAAGGCGATCCGGCCGGACTCGCGGGCGGTAGGCGCGAAGCTGAAGCCGTATGAGTGCGGCGTGCCGGCGGAAAGCGATTCGCGCGGGCGATACTCGGTGCGGTTTTACATTATCGCCATATTGTTCGTGATTTTCGACGTGGAGACGATCTTCCTGTTTCCGTGGGCGGTGCTGTTTTCGACGCGGGAACCGAACTTCCGGCTGGCGCCGCTGTTTGGATTGGCCAGCATGTTTGTGTTCCTGGGAATCCTGGTGATCGGGTACGTGTGGTTGTACCGGAAGGGCGCCCTGGAGTGGGTGTAAGCCGCGGGGAAGAGCAGACGGAGTTTTCCCGGCAGCGGCGTGCCGGGATTTTTTTTGCCCGAAATTTTTCAGGCAAGGCGTTGACGCCGTTTTCAAGCGTGTGTTAGAACCTACGATTTGAGTTTTGGCGGCAGAGGCGCGCGTGGCGCCGCGGCCGCCTTCGGACAGATGGCCAACGACCCAGAAGAAAAACAGCCGCCCGTTCCACCGCAAGCCGAGAAGCCTGCGGCGCCGGCAACGCCGGTCGCCGGAGCCACTCCTCCTGCAGGCGGAACGCCTCCCACAGCTCCAGCGAAGCCCGCGGCGGCCGCTCCAGCGAAGCCCGCAGTGCCAGCTAAGCCCGCGGCGCCGCCTCCTCCCAAGATAGCTCCGGCGCCACTCGATAACGATTTGGTGAAGCGATTCAAGGCGCGCTTCGGGGAGGGGATTCGCGAGGCGTGGCTGGACCGCAATCAGGCCATCGTGGTGGTGGCGCGCGAGCAACTGCTGGAGGTCGCGCAGTACAGCCGCGTGGAAGAAAAATTCGACATGCTCACTGACCTGACGGCGGGGGATTGGCCCAAGCGAGAGAAGCGCTTTGAGTTGATCCTGAATCTGTATTCGTTTGAGAAGAATGAGCGCTTGCGGCTGAAGGTGCAACTGGGAGAAGGCGAACCGGTCGCGAGCGTGGAAAGCGCGTGGCCTACCGCCAACTGGATGGAGCGCGAATGCTTCGACATGTTCGGGATCGTTTTTGAGGGCCATCCCAACCTGAAGCGGCTGCTGCTGCCGGAGGAATGGCAAGGCTACCCGCTGCGCAAGGACTACGACATCCTGCAACAGGACGAAGCCTGGATCAGGGAAAATCTGGGCATCGAGAGCGGGCAATAGGACGATGCCGCCGCTGAACATGCCGCAGGGCTCCAACGTCGAGACCACCGTGCTCGGCGCGGACGAAATCATTCTCAACATGGGGCCGCAGCACCCGTCGACGCACGGGGTGCTGCGCGTGAAGCTGTTCCTGGACGGCGAAAAAGTCGTCAAGTCGGAGTGCGTGATCGGGTACCTGCACCGCGGCGTGGAAAAGATCGCCGAGCACCGCACCTATACGCAATTCGCGCCGTACGTGGACCGCATGGACTACGTGGCGGCGGTATCCAACGGGCTGGGCTACTGCGAAGCGGTGGAAAAGCTGATGGGCGTCGAGGCGCCGCCGCGCGCGCGGGTGATCCGCACGATCCTCACGGAAATGCAACGGATCGCCAGCCACGTGTTCTGGTTGGGCACGCACGCGCTGGATATCGGCGCGCTGACGCCGCTGTTTTACTGCCTGCGGGAACGCGAAGAGGTCTTGAAGATTTTCGAGAAGTACTGCGGGGCGCGGCTGACCACGCACGCTTTTCGCATCGGCGGGCTGCAGTACGAGGCCTACGATGAGATGGAAAAAGATGTGGAGCGCTTTTGCAAGGATTTCGACAAGCGCGTGGACGATTACGAAACGCTGCTGACGGAGAACCGCATCTGGGTGGGTCGAACCAAGGGCATCGGCGTGATCAGCGCCGCCGACGCCATCGCCATGGGCGTGACCGGGCCGGTGCTGCGGGCCAGCGGCGTGAAATGGGACTTGCGCAAGGCGGCGCCCTACGCGGCGTACGACCAATATAAGTTCGAGATTCCCACGGGGAAGAACGGCGACACCTACGACCGGTACCTGGTGCGCATGGAAGAGATGCGGCAGTCGCGGCTGATCTGCCTACAAGCCATTGAGAACATTCCCAGCGGGCCGATTATGGGGAAGGTGGGCAAGGTGTTGAAGCCGCCGCCGGGAGAGGTTTACCACTCGATTGAAGCGCCCAAGGGCGAGTTGGGCTACTACATCGTGAGCGACGGCACGACGCAACCGTATCGCGTGCACATTCGCCCGCCGTCACTGATCAATCTGGAAGCACTCGATCAAATGGTGCGCGGGCACCTGGTGGCCGACGTGGTCGCCATCATCGGTACGCTGGATATCGTGCTAGGGGAAGTGGACCGGTAGGAGCGATTCGTTAGGAGTGTATCGGACGTATGCACGCAATCTTGAACGCGATTCTGGCATGGCCCTATCTGATGCGGATGGTGTTCGTGCTGGTGATCGTGCTGGTGCTGCCGCTGATCGGCGGGTACATCGTTCTGGTGGAGCGCAAGGTGATGGCGGACATGCAGGTGCGTCTGGGCCCGATGCGCGTGGGGCCGCACGGCCTGCTGCAGCCGATCGCCGACGCGGTGAAGCTGCTGCTGAAGGAAGACATCATTCCGGAAAGCGCGGACAAGATGATTTTCTGGGGAGCGCCGCTGATCTCGGTTACCGCAGCGATGCTGGCGCTGGCGGCGCTGCCCATCGGGCCGTTCTTTTTGATCGCGGACCTGAACGTCGGCGTGCTGTACATCGTGGGCATCAGCGCGCTGGGGATTTTCGGAATTGTGTTCGGGGGCTGGGCGTCGAACAGCCACTATTCGCTGCTGGGGGCGCTGCGCAGCGCGGCGCAACTGGTGAGCTACGAGACGTCGGCGGGAATGGCCATCGTGGGCGCGCTACTGCTGGCGGGGACGCTTTCGACACGGGCGATCGTTGAGGTGCAAGCCGAAGAGGGAGTGTGGCTGATTTTTGCGGCGCCGGTGGGGTTCTTCATCTACATGGTGGCGTCGATTGCGGAAACCAATCGCGCGCCCTTTGACATGCCCGAGGCGGAATCGGAGCTGGTGGCCGGCTACATGACCGAGTACAGCGGTTTCCGGTGGGCGCTGTATTTCCTGGCGGAATACACGAACATGATCGTGGTGGCGTCCATCGCCACAACGCTCTTCCTGGGCGGATGGCTGCGGCCGTTTGCGGGGACGGCGCTTTTCAATTTTCTCGATTTCTTTCCGATGGTGCTTATGCTGGGGATTGCCGTGTATTGCCTGTACCGCGCGCCCAAGCAGCCGGTGGCGGTGCAGAAGGTGTTCATGGTTGCGGTGGCGGGGATATGCGCGCTACTGGCGCTGATCCTGGTGGCGCCGCTTATTCCGGGCAGCCCCATGGCCGGCGCCAAGGAAGGATTGCTCGGGGCGTTCTGGTTTTTGTTCAAGGTTTCGGCGTACCTCTACATATTCATGTGGCTGCGATTTACGTTTCCGCGTTACCGGTTTGACCAGTTGATGCGATTGGGCTGGCAGTTTCTGGTGCCGCTTTCGATCGTGAACGTGGTGGACATCGCCGGGGCGCTGGTGTTGCACCGGACGTTGGGATGGGGCAAGGTGCCGTCGTTTCTGCTGAGCATCGTGGTTACGCTGGCGATCGCGGCGTACCTGGTTTCGGTGGGAGAAAAGCACGAACCGGCCATTGTGGGAGAAGAGGAGACCGGCAATGCTTGACCTCGTGGTCTTCTACTTTTTCGCGGGGCTGGCGCTGGTGTCGGCGATTTTGGTGGTGACGATGCGCAATGCGGTGCACAGCGCCATCTTTCTGGTGGCGGCGCTGCTGGCGACTGCGGGCATCTTCCTGTCGTTGCGTGCGGAGTTTCTGTTTGTCGTGCAGATCATCCTGTACGCTGGCGGCATCATGGTGCTGTTTGTGTTCGTAATCATGCTGGTGAATCTGGATGTGGCGCTGCACCAGGTGCAATTTAACCGGCACTGGTTGGTGGCGCTGTTGCTGGCGCTGGTGCTGGGCGCCGAGGTGGCGGTGGCGATTGCCATGAGCCGGCAGGGGGCGCAAGGAATCCAAACGATTGCGGCGGCGCCGGCGGTGGCGCTGGAGCCCAATACCGAGCGCATCGCTTTGGGGCTGTTTCACACCTACATGCTGCCGTTCGAGCTGGCCTCCATTCTGCTGCTGGTGGCGATGATCGGAGCGGTGGTGATGTCCAAGAGGAAGGTCTGAGAGATGGTCTCGATCGGGCATTATCTGTTTCTGAGCGTCGCGATGCTGGCGGTGGGCGTGGTGGGGATCGTCACGCGGCGCAATGTGATCATCATCCTGATGTCGGTGGAACTGATCCTGAACGCGGTGAACATCAATCTGGTGGCGTTTTCGCGGCTGGCGGGGTCGGTGGAAGGCCAGATTTTCGCGATCTTCATCATCACCGACGCGGCGGCGGAAGCGGCGGTGGGGCTGGGCATTATCATCGCGTTTTTCCGCAACCGGGAGACAGTACTGGCGGATGAAATGGACATTCTGAAATGGTAAAGGATCGGCACAGCACGGGCAGCCGGCGGCGAGAACACTGATGGAATATTTCCTCGCGCATATCTGGATGATTCCGCTGTTCCCGCTGGCGGGCGCGGCGCTGATGTTTTTCTTCGGGCGCAAGCTTCCCGACATCGGCGTCAACGTGATCTGCGTGGGCAGCGTGGGCTTGTCGATGGTGTACGCGTTTGGAGCCATCGCGCAGTTGATTGCGCGGCCCGTGGCGCAGCGCGTGGTCGACGTGGTGCTGTTCGATTGGGTGCCCGCCGGGGCGATGCATACCACCGCGGGGCACTTGGCCAATTTCAACGCGCAGTGGGGCATGCTGATGGACCCGCTGACGGCGGTGATGCTGTTTGTGGTCACCGGCGTGGGGTTCCTTATTCACGTGTATTCCACGGGGTATATGGCGCACGAAGGCGGCTACTACCGCTTTTTCGGATATTTGAATCTGTTCATGTTTTCGATGCTCACGCTGGTGCTGGGGAACAACCTGCTGCTGCTGTTCGTGGGGTGGGAAGGCGTGGGGCTGTGCAGCTACCTGCTGATCGGTTTTTATTTTCTGCGGAAGTCGGCGTCGGACGCGGGCAAGAAGGCGTTCATCGTCAATCGCATCGGCGATGCGGGCTTCATTCTGGGGCTGTTCCTGTTGTCGGGCACGCTGGGGACGATTCGATTCACGGAAATCGGGCCGGCCATCGCGGCGAGACATTTTGAAATCGGCAACGCCGTGATGACGGCCATCGCTTTGCTGTTGTTTGTCGGAGCCACAGGCAAGTCGGCGCAGATTCCGCTATATGTGTGGCTGCCGGACGCGATGGAGGGGCCGACGCCGGTTAGCGCGTTGATTCACGCGGCCACCATGGTGACGGCGGGCGTGTACATGGTCACGCGGATGAATGCGGTATTCCAACTGGCGCCGCTGGCGTTGGCAGTGGTGGCAACTGTGGGTGCGTTTACGTCGATTTTTGCCGCGACTATGGGCCTGGTGCAGAACGACATCAAGCGCGTGCTGGCCTATTCCACGGTGAGCCAACTGGGGTACATGTTTCTGGCGCTGGGCGTGGGGGCGTTCACGTCGGGCATTTTCCACCTGATGACCCACGCGTTTTTCAAGGCCTTGCTCTTCTTGGGTTCGGGGAGCGTGATCCACGCCATGTCCGGCGAACAGGACATGCGCAAGATGGGCGGGTTGTGGAGCAAGATTCCCATTACCGCGAAGACGTTCATGGTGGCGACCATCGCTATCTCCGGAATCCCGCCTCTGGCGGGCTTTTTCAGCAAGGACGCGATTCTTGGCGCGGCGTTCGACGCGCGGCCGGCGCTGTGGGTGATCGGCTTCGTCACCGCGGGGTTGACGGCGTTTTATATGTTCCGGCTTGTGAACATGACTTTTTTCGGCGAATCGCATGTGTCGCATGAGGCCGAGCACCACCTGCACGAATCGCCGCCTGCGATGACCGTACCCCTGATGATTCTGGCATTTTTGTCGTTTGTGGGCGGATGGATCGGGTGGCCCACGGCTTTGGGCGGCAGCGATCGCTTCGCGCACTTTCTCGATCCGGTGATTGCGCACTACGCGGAACCGGCCGCGGGGGCAGCGGAGCAGGCGCGCCTGGGCACCGAGTACGCGCTGATGGCGGCTTCCGTGTTCATTGCGTTGGTGGGGATTTGGACGGCCTATCAGTTCTACATCAAGAAACCGTCGGTGCCGGAAACGCTGGCGGCGAATTGGGGCGGAGTGTACCGGCTGCTGTACAACAAGTATTACGTGGATCAGATCTACGACGCGATGTTCGTGAACCGGACCAAGGATCTGGCGTCGGGGCTGGGGTCGTTTGATCGCGGGGTCATCGACGGGCTGGGGGTGAACGGGGCCGGCTTCCTGACGCGAGTCATGTCCTCGATCTCGATGTGGGAGGACAAGTGGATCATCGACGGGATTTTGAATCTGGGGGCGCGGATCGTCTGGGTTTTGAGTTATCCGGTGCGCATGTTGCAGAGCGGGCGGGTTGGAAATTACGCGTTGTGGATCGTGCTGGGCGTGCTGCTGTTCCTGGGGTATTACCTGCGCATGGCCGGGGTCATGTCGAACGTGTTGCATTTTTGGAAGGCTTAGAAGGCGAGGACGGGAATGGACTTTTATAACAATCATATCCTCAGCGTGATCCTGCTCACGCCGCTGGTGGGATCGATCCTGCTGCTATTCGTGCCGCGGGAAAGCGCAAACACTCACCGAGTGATCGGCAATCTTTTCGGGATGCTGGGTCTGGTGGTTTCTCTGCCGCTGCTTTGGCGGTTCAACGTGGGGCGGGCCGGTTACCAGTTTGGTGAGAGCCACGACTGGATTGCGGCGATCGGCGCGCACTACACGCTGGGAATCGACGGCATCAGTTTCCTGCTGGTGATGCTGACGACGCTGCTGGGAGCGATCTCCATTCTCTCCTCGTGGAGTGCGATCAAGATGCGCACCAAGGAATACTACCTGCTGTTTCTACTGTTGCAGGTGGGCATGCTGGGCGTTTTCATGTCGCTCGATTTCTTCCTGTTCTACCTTTTCTGGGAAGTGATGCTGGTGCCGATGTACTTCCTGATCGGCGTGTGGGGCAGCGACCGGCGGCTGTACGCGGCCATCAAATTTTTCCTGTATACCCTGGCGGGTTCGGTGCTGATGCTGCTGGCCATCCTGGCGCTGTATTACCGCGCGCACGAGGTAACCGGCGCGCCGTACACGTTCGACATTCCCACGCTGCTGGCGGTGGTGCCGCAATTTTCGACCTACTTGCAGCGGGTTCTGTTCTGGGGTTTCTTCTTCGCCTTTGCCATCAAGGTGCCGATGTTCCCGTTCCACACCTGGCTGCCGGATGCGCACACCGAAGCGCCCACGGCGGGATCGGTCATCCTGGCGGGCGTTCTGTTGAAGATGGGCACGTACGGGTTCATCCGCTTCTCGCTGGCGCTGCTGCCCACCGACGCGGCGGCGCGGCAGCACATCATCAACATTTTGATGGTGGTCTCGATCATCGGCATCATTTACGGGGCGCTGGTGTGCATGATGCAGAAGGACATGAAGAAGCTGGTGGCCTACAGTTCGGTGAGCCACCTGGGCTTCTGCACGCTGGGAATTTTCGCGTTGACGCCGAACGGGCTCACGGGCAGCGTGATCCAGCAAATCAACCACGGCATTTCCACCGGCGCGCTCTTCCTGCTGATCGGCGTGCTGTACGAGCGGCGGCATACGCGCCTGATCTCCGAATTTGGCGGCCTTTCGACGCCCATGCCGAATTTTGCCGCCGTGTACATGATCGCCACGCTGAGCTCGCTGGGGTTGCCGCTGCTCAACGGTTTCATCGGCGAGTTCACGATTTTGAGCGGAGTGTATCAGGTGAGCGTGCGGTGGGCGGCGTGGGCGGTGATCGGCATCGTGCTGGGCGCGGCCTATCTGCTGTGGCTCTACCAGCGGGTGATGTTCGGTTCGGTGACTAACCCGGCCAACGAGCACCTGCCGGATTTGAATGCGCGGGAATACGCGACGCTGGTGCCGCTGGTGCTGCTGGCGTTCTGGATCGGTATCTACCCGAAGCCGCTGTTCACCGTATTGGACGCGCCGGTGCGGCAGATTGTCGAGCACGTGAATCCCGGATACTACACCGCGCAAGGCGCAGGCGGAGGCAGCGCGGCAGTTCCGTCTGCGGCGGCCTACGCACGGCCGGCGGACAAATCCACATTGGCCGCGGCGGCAGCAATTCGAGCGGCCACATCAACGGAGAAGCGCTAGACCACGCCTATGGATCTTGCCGCCTTTCGCCACGATTTCTTCCTGATTCTGCCCGAGGTAGAGCTCACCCTGTTCGGGCTGGCCATTCTGCTGTTTGATTTCATGCTGGGGGTGCGGGATAAAACCGGCAACGCCGTCTTCGCGATGCTGGGCGTGCTCTTCAGCGGCATTTCGCTGTATCGGCTGCATGCGCTGGGCCCGGATGCCATCGCCGGGTTCAACGGCTCGATCATTGTGGATCCGTTTTTCTT